>Ga0299913_10001914_pt1 | contig 15992 bp, 12 predicted proteins | sample RVTome_9_FD_201360 | JGI IMG/M metagenome (GOLD analysis project Ga0299913, IMG submission 201360) | Soil microbial communities from uranium-contaminated site in the Upper Colorado River Basin, Wyoming, United States - RVT155D38 (version 2) ...
TCGCGTCGCGCTCGACCAGCTCGACGACCTCCGACGGCGGCAGCTCGAGAACCGTGGCCACCTGCTCGACCGTCAGCCACTGACCGTCGTCCTCCGGCAGCAGGACGGTCCGCACCTGCTGGGGTCTTGTATGCGCTCCGACGCCCACCAGGACGTAGACGGTCGCGGCGAACGCGATCACCGCGACGCCGGCGACGACGATGTCCACGGGCGTCCTAGCCGAGCGGCATCGGCGGGCTCTGCTGCGACCCGCCGGGCACCAGGCGCTCGGGCTCCGGAGCCGTCGCGGCCTCGGGCTGCTCGACGCCCAGCATGCTCGCCAGCTCGCCGGACTCGAACATCTCCTCGACGATGTCGCAGCCGCCGACCAGCTCGCCCTTGACGTATAGCTGGGGGAAGGTGCGCCAGTCGGAGATCTCGCCGGTGGCCTCGCGAAGCGGCTCGAGCGCCGGCAGCACGTCCACCGCGCCGTACTCGGCGCCGAGCTGCTCCAGCATCCCGACGACGCGCATCGAGAATCCGCAGCGGGGCGCCTCGGGGATTCCCTTCATGAACAGGAGCACCTCGTTGTCGCGGATGATCTCCTCGACCTTGCTCTTCAACTCTGGATCGCTCATGGGCCCACCTTAGCGAGTCGGTTCAACGCCCCGGCAGCTTTGCCGTTACCGACAGCGCGTGGATCGTGCCGTCGTCCATTAGGTGCTGAACGCTCGCCTTCACCAGCCGGTGCTGGTCTATCCGGCTGCGACCCTCGAACTGCGGCGCCGCGACGACAGCCCGCAGATGATCGCCGCCGCCCTCATCCACGACCTCCACCTCCGAGCCCGGAAGCGCGTCGGCGATCAGGCGCCTCACCTCCACCAAATCGGCCACGCTACTCGGCGCCGACCGGCTCGCCCGATCGGGCCGCCTCGACCATCTCGTCGATCGTGCAGAACTTCACCCGCGGGCGGCCGAGTGGCTCGCCCTTCGACTTCTCCGCTGCGTCGATCGCCTCCCAGCCCGCGTAGCTGACGACGGCGTCCGGGCTACGCTCCGCGAGCAGATCCTCGATTGAGGAGCGGTCGACGGCGCCGGCCGGCTCGGGAAGGTGCCCGGCCGAGTGGTCCTCGAACAGGTTGTCGATCGTCTCCTGCGCGTCCTTCTTGTTGGTGCCGATCACGCCCGAGGGACCGCGCTTGATCCAGCCCACCACGTACTGGCCCTCGACCTGCGCGCCCTCGTCGTCGAGCACCCGGCCGCCGTCGTTGCGGATCACCCCGGAGGACTCGTCGAAGGGCACACCCTCGAGCCCGATGCCCTTGTAGCCGATCGAGCGGAACACGAGCCCGCACTCCTGCTCCTCGCGCTCCCCCGTGTCGCGAGCGGAGAGGCGCCCGCCTGAGCCCTCGACCAGCTCGTTGCGCCCGATGACGATGCTCTCGACCCTGCCGTCCCCCTTGATCTCGACCGGGGAGCAGAGGAATCGCAGCACGATCCGCCGGCGCTTGCCCTCGGGCTCGCGCTGGGAGAACTCGGTGAAGATGTCCACGTTCTTGCGGGCGGTGATATCCGCCTCGTCGGACTCGAGATAGGCCCGGCTGAGCGGGTCCAGCTCGCACTCCGCCGGTTCGATGACGATGTCAGCGTCGACCATCTCGCCCAACTCGCGCACCTCGGGGTTGGTGAACGCAGCCTGCGCGGGGCCGCGGCGGCCCAGGACGACGATCTCGCGGATGCCGCTCTCCGCCATCGGGTCGATCGCGTGATCGGCGGTGTCGGTCTCCTCCAGCTCCTCTCGCGTCAGCGCCAGCATGCGGGCGACGTCCGCGGCGACGTTGCCGTTGCCGATCACCACCGCGCGCTCGCAGGAGAGGTCGAACTCGAGGTCGGCGAAGTCGGGGTGGGCGTTGTACCAGGCGACGAACTCGGTGGCCGCGTGACTTCCCGGCAGGTCCTCGCCGGGGATCCCCAGCTTGCGGTCGGTGGAGTTGCCGTAGGCGTAGATCACGGCGTGGTAGCGCTCGGCCAGCTCGGAGGGGCTCAGCTCGCGCCCGACCTCGACGTTGCCGAAGAAGCGGAACCCCTCGTTCGCCGCCGTCTTCTCGTAGCGGCGGATCACGTTCTTGATCTTGGGATGGTCGGGCGCGACCCCAGCCCGGACCAGGCCGAATGGCGTCGGCAGGCGGTCGAACATGTCCACCTCGACGGCGACGTCGTCGCGAGCGAACAACGCCTCGGCGGCGTAGAAGCCGGCCGGGCCCGAGCCGACGATCGCGGCGCGCAGCGGGTTGTCGGGGGTTCCAAGGTCGCTCATGCGAGCGGGGAAGGGTACGGAATCGCGGGTCCGCCTCAGAGGGTCGCCGGCTCGGCGCGCGCCGTGGCCGCGCCGTCGAGAGCGTCGAGCGCACGGGCGACCGACACCGCGACACAGGTGAAGATCGGGGTGTCGCGCAGCGTGTAGGCGCTCGACTCGGTACCGCGAAGCTCCTGTACGAGATCGAGGAACATGCCCGGGTCGTCGGCCTCGAACGAGACCACGAACTCCTGGTCGTCGATGCCGAACGAGTAGGCGGTGTTGATCGTGATCTCGGGATAGGTGCGCCCGACCCGGATGTGGTCGGCCATGATCCGCCGGCGCTCGTCCTCGGGCAGGCCGTACCACTCTCGCTTCTTGTCCATCGGGTAGACGATCAGGTACTTGCGCTCGGAGGTGCAGATCTCAGGGCGGGCCTCGGACTCCGAGTAGGGCGAGCGCTTGGTCAGCGCCAGGTAGGAGTGGGGGACGGTTGCCCACCGCGCGAGTCCGCTCTGGGCGAGGACCACGTGGAAGGTGTGAAGGTCCTCCAGGACCGGGCTCTGGGAGAGGATCAGCAGGTCCGTGTCGCCGCGGGTGCCGACCGTGGAGTAGGCGCGCAGCGAGCGGTCCTGGGCGAAGTCATCGCAGGCGGCGAGGAACTCGCGTTTATCCTGCGCCCGCTCGGAGGGATCCCGGCGCTGCCATCCCGGATCGAGCTTGAAGAACGTGAACTTCGCGTACGTGCGATCAATCATCCGCCTCATTCTCGCATCGCTGGGCCTTGTGGCCGCGGCGGCCCTCGGGGCCCCCGCCGGTGCGGACGCGGGAGCAGATGGAAAGAGCCCGACCCGAATAGGAGGGCAAGGTGTTCAGGCGGGAGCGGAGCAACCGGCGGGCGGTGGTTCCGTGACGATCGCCCTGCTGCCGAAGGGCAGCGGGCTCGCCAGCCTCGGCTCGGTCCAGGAGTTCGCGCCGGGGCTGATGAGCGCCGGGATCGGCGGGGTGCCCGCCGCCCAGACCGTCCTCGACATCACCCAGGGCAACCGGGTCTCCGAGTCCCTCTATGACCGGGACCTGCCACTGATCCGCTTTGGCGAGACCGGGGTCGCGCCGGTTGATTGGGACGAGATCCGCGAGCGGGCCGAGACCGCGCCGGCGGAGCTGGTTCCCGGGCTCCTGGCGTCCGCTCTCGAGCGCGCGGGCTTCCCCGCTCGCGCCGAACGGGTCGTGGAGCTGGGTCGGCTGATCGCGGCAAACCGTGCCGGAAGAGTGGGCACCGATCCTCCCGGGGGGTGCCGGGGCCGCGGATGCGGCGGCCTGCGGGTGGAGGAGGCGACCATCGCGGAGCTCCGCAAGCGCGTGCGGAGGCTGGAGCAGGGGGAGCTTCTGATCGCGTTCGAGCGCCCGCCGCCCCAATTTCGCACGCTCACGATCGGGATCGCGGGCGAGGGCTTCGACGGGCTGCTCACGTCAGACAGCACGCGTACCGACGGCCTCGTCACCTCGACGGACATCGCGCCCACTGTCCTCGGGCATCTCGGGGTGCCGGTACCGGGCGAGATGAACGGGCAGCCGATACGGTCCGCGGGGGATCGCGACGTCGCGGGGCTGATCGCACTCGAACGCCGCCTTGAAGTCACCGGCGAGCGCCGCGGCCCGGTCGTGGGCGAGACGCTGCTCGCGTGGCTGGTGCTCGCCGGGCTGGCAGTCGCAGCCCGCAGGGGCCGGGGAGCGGTGGTGGCGCTGAGATTGCTGGCGCTGGCCCTCGCGTACCTGCCGCTGATCCTGCTTCTCACCCCACTGCTCGACCCCTCGCTGCTCGCCGAGCGCCTTCTCGCCGGGCTGGCTCCGCTCGGCCTGGCCGCCCTCTCCTGGCGGCTGGTGGGAGGGTGGCGGGCGCTCGCGATCGCGTGCCTGGCAACGGTATGCGCCTATGCCGTCGATGTGATCGCCGGCTCGATTCTCGTACCGCTCTCGATTCCCGGGCCCAACCCCGTCTCCGGCTCACGCTTCTACGGCATCGGCAACGAGATCGAGGCGACGGTCGCGGCCCTGCTGCCGCTGGGCATCGGGGCGCTGCTGGCGTCGCATGCGTCGACTCGCGATGGAGGTCGGATGGCCGCCGCGGCGTTTCTGGCGGCCGGGATCGCGGGCGTGGCGGCGTTCGCGCTCGGCCGGTTTGGGGCCGACGTGGGGGCGGCCATCGTGCTCCCGGCCGGGACGGCCGTGGCCGCCGCCGTGGCGCTGGGGACCCGTCGTGGGCTGATCGCCGTCATCCTCGTGCCGATTGGTGGGATCTCCGCGCTGATGGCGGCCGACGTGGTTCTTGGGGGGGAGGCGCACCTGACGCGATCCCTGCTCGACGCCGGGGGCCTTGACGAGGCCGCGGACGTGCTCGAGCGCCGCGTCCGCCTCGCCGCCAGCAGCTTCACCAGGTCCTCGAGCCTCCCGTTCCTCGCGGCCGCTCTGGCTGTGATCGCCATCGGCGTTCGCGAGCGCAACCGGGTCCGCTCATGGTTCGTCGAACGCTCGGCCTGGGCCGGCTTCCTCGGCGCCCTGGCGGCAGCCATCGTGGGCACGGTGTCGAACGATTCGGGCGTGGTTCTGTTGATCCTGGGCACCGCCTTCTGCCTGGTCGTCGCGGGCTACGCCTGGAGCCTTCGCCAGGGAGCCTCCGAGGGAGGGCCGCTTCGCTAACCTGAGCCGCAAGGCTTCGCTCGGTGCGGCCCTGGGGCCGGCGGCCCGAAGCCAGAACAGCAAGACCCGTGCGCTACGGCCCCACCCCGTTCCCGCTCCATGCGTATCGCGATCGTCACTCCCTACTCCTGGACGTATCCGGGAGGCGTGAACCGGCACGTGGAATCACTTGCCGGCCAGCTGATCGAGCGCGGCCACGAGCTGCGCGTGATGGCTCCCTGGGATCCGCCGGATCGCACCTCGAGGATTCTCCACCGCGCCCCCGCCGAGGAGCGCGAGTGTCCGGAATACCTGGTTCCGCTGGGCCGCAGCATCGGCGTCGGCGCGAACGGGGCGGTCTCGAACGTCTCGCTGTTCCCGGACGCGATCGCGGGCATGCGCCGCGAGCTTCACGCGTACGCTCCGGACGTCGTTCACGTCCACTCCCCCGAGGGAGCGGTGCTCAGCTGGGACGCGTGCTCGTACAGCCGCGCCCCGGTGGTGGGCACGTTCCACGCCTACTCCACCAAGCCCCTGCCGAACCATCTGGCGACGCTGGTGGGCGCGCGGCGAAAGTTCAACCAGCTCACCTCCCGGATCGCCGTGTCGAAGGCGGCCGAGTGGACCGGAAGGCGCTGGTACGGCGGCGCCTACGAGGTGATCCCCAACGGGGTGGACCTCGACCTCGCGGTACCACGGCCGCCGGGCGAGGGCGAGGGGCTGCGAGTGCTGTTCGTCGGTCGCGCCGAGGAGCGCAAGGGGCTGCCGATCCTCCTGTCCGCCTTCGAGGCCCTGGCCGAGCACGTCCCGGCCCGATTGGCGGTGGTCGGGGCCGAAGCCGACGAGATCTCGCGCTACCTGGCCGGGGGTCCCAACCCCTCGATCGATGTCCTCGGCCGGGTCGACCGCGACAAGCTCTGGTCGCAGCTCGCGCGGGCGGATGTGCTCTGCGCGCCGTCCCTCGCCGGTGAGAGCTTCGGGATGGTGCTCACCGAGGCGTTCGCGGCGGGCACCCCGGTGATCGCCTCCAACATCGCCGGGTACGCCGATGTCGTCAGCGACGGCGTTGACGGCGTGCTCGTGCCGCCAGCCGACCCCCAGCGCCTTGCCGAGGAGCTGCAGCTTCTGCATCACGATCCGCGCCGGCGCGAGGCGATGGGCGAGGCCGCGCGTGAGAGTGCCGAGCGCTATGCCTGGCCCCGGGTCGCCGCGGAGGTCGAGGCGGTCTACGAGCGGGCGGTGGACGCTCCCGAGCCTGCCTCGCGTCCGCGGGCGGCGGCCGAGCGCCTTGGCCTGAGGCCGGCTGCCGGCGCCCGGCGGCGCCCGGCGCGGCGCCTTCCCGCGCTTGATCCCGAGCCCGCCCAGGCGATCGGCCGCCACCGTACCCGGCGCCGCATCGCCCTCGGCGCCGCCGGCGTTCTGGGCGTGGGCCTGACGGCGATCGCAGCGCACAGGATCGGCATCCACGACGTCGTGCAGAACATCGTCCGGTCCGACGCCACCTGGGTGCTCCTGGCCCTGGGATTGATGATCTCGTCGCTGTTCATGCGCGCCGCCTCCTGGTTCACGGCGATCCGATCGGCGCTTCCGGGCCGTCCGCTCCGCCGTCGCGATGTCACCTCCGCCCTGATGATCGGCGTCCTCATGTCGGCCACGCTCCCGGCCCGGGTGGGCGAGCCGGCTCGAGCGATGGTCCTCGCCCGCCGGGTGGGGCGGATGCGTGAGACGTTCCCCGTTCTCCTCGGCACCCTGGTGTCGCAGACCGCGATGAACATCGTCGCGCTGGTTTCGCTGGGCGCGGTCATCATCTGGGAGACGGACCTGTTCGCGGCGAGCTCGGAGCGCCTGTTCCTGTTCAGCCTTGCGCCCGTGCTCCTGCTGGTGGCCATTGTCCTGGCCCCGGTGATCGTGCGCCAGAACGGCTCGGGGCGGGTCGCGCGCGTGGTCGGCGCCATTCGCGGCGCCCTGGTCAAGGTTCGCACCGGCCTTCACATCTTCCGCGATCCGCGCCGCGCCCCGGTCGCCGTCGGCGCTCAGCTGAGCGCATGGATCCTTCAGCTGATGGCCTGCTACGTGCTCTTCGAGGCGCTCGGCCTCGACGTGGATGCACAGCTCGGCGCGGCCGCCGCGGTCCTGTTCGCGGTCAACGTCACCGCGGTCGTCCCGGCTACGCCGTCGAACGTCGGCGTCTTCCAGCTGGCCACGATCAGCGTGCTCACGACCGGGTTCGGGGTCGGCGCCGCCGACGCCCTGGCGTACGGGATCGTGCTCCAGGCCGTCGAGATCGCCACGGCCGTCGTGCTCGGCCTGCCGGCGCTCGTCCGCGAGGGGGTGAGCTGGTCGGACATGCGGGTGCGGGCGCTCTCGGCGGCCCCGGTTCGCCTCTCGCCCCGCGTTCCCGAACGCGGCGAGACGGTCTCAGGGTAGCCCCGCGCTTCTCTCACGCCGATCGAAGCCGTATGCCGCCCAGAGTCGGCAAGATCCTTCGATCGATTGCCACCACGCGGCCTCGCGGGGAGGGCCTCAATCGTGCTCGACCAGGAACTCGTCGAGCGCGCGCCAGGTGGTGCGCTCGGCGGAGCGACCGGTGAGCACGCCGAGGTGGCCGCCGGGAGCGGTCTCCAGCCGGACGTCTGTCGCGTTCGGCACGAGGTGGCCAACGTGGTGGACCGCCGCCCGCGGGGCGAGGACGTCGTCGTTGCCCGCGACCGCCATCACCGGGGCGCGCACCACGCGCAGGTCCACGGTGCGGTCGGCCAACTCGAGACGGCCGTCCGAGAGGTCGTTGACCCGGAAGAAGGTGTGGTAGAGCTGGCCGAAGGAGCGGCCAGGGTAGGCGATCATCGAGCGCATGAATTCCTCGACGGCCTCGTCATGGGCGAGGAAGTCCTCGTCGTCCATGCGCGAGGCGAGGACCATCGGGCGAGTCAGGTAGCGGGTGATCGCGGTGGCGCGAAAGCCGGCGCCGACGAGCGTCGCGGGGGCGGTCCCCATGGCCCGGTACAGCGCCGTCCCCAGCGCCCCGCCGGTCAGGTCGGCGAGGCGGCGGACGGGGGCCATCAGGCGTATCTGCGTGAAGTCCACCGGGCTCCCGATCGCCGTCACCGAGCCGACCTCGACACGGCCATCGGCGACGGTCAGCAGCGCCATGATCCCGCCGAGCGACCAGCCGATGAGCTGCGTGCGGTCGGCATCCGCGTCGGTGAGCGCGACGCCCGCGGCCCGCGGGATCACCGAGTTGACCCAGTGCTCGAGCCCGAGATCCCGGTCGTCGAACGAGATCCGCCCGTAGTCCACGACGTAGGTTCGGTAGCCGAGCGAGGTCAGGTGCTCGGCCAGGCTGCAGCCGCGGCGCAGGTCGAAGCACCGTGCGGGTGCCGCCAGCGGCGGCACCAGCAGCACGGGAGTTCGCTGGGCGACCTCGATCCCGGCCGGCATCTCGTAGCGGCGGACCGTGCACTGCGGCCGCTCGTGGACGACCTCGGATGGCCAGGGCGTCGTGTCGGCGAGGCCGCCGCCCAGGAACTTCCTGTAGGCGTTCTCGGCGGCCGCCGGGAGCCGTCCGGGTGAGAGCGGCTTGGGCACGGGGAGCGCCATCCGACCGGAAGCGTAGGGCTCCGGCGATCGAACGGCGCAGCTACGGCGCCGCCTGGGCGACCGGGGCCGCGAACTCCACCAGCAGCTCGGCGAGGTGCTCGGGCGCCTCGACCTGCGGGCAGTGGCCGCAGTCGGGGATCACCGCCAGCGCCGAGCGTTCTACCTCGCGAAGGACCCTGTCGGCGCCCGTCGCGAAGACCATTCGGTCGCGCTCACCCCAGACCATCAGCACGGGGCAGCGGACGCGATGCAGCTCGAACGGGTTGCCAAGCTCGCCGACCAGCCGGCGCCCCGTGCCGAGGATGCGGACGACGTCGCGCTTCGAGCGCACGTGCCGCGTGAACGACGACACGGCGGCGGCATCCACGGCGTTTGGGCGCGCGAATGCCATCGTCCGGTACATGCGGCCGATCACCCCACGCACGACGACCTCCGGGACCGGCAGCGGCGAGCGCATCAGCCAGCGCAGCGGCGCCTCGCCCTCGATGATCGAGATCCAGCGCGCCATGTCCAGCCCGGCGGGGGCGACGGGTACGACTCCGGCAATCGGGAGGTCCTCGCGCTCGGCGGCCCGCATCACCGCGGCCCCTCCCATCGAGTTTCCGGCCAGCAGCACATCTCCGGTGGGCGAGCGACCGGCCTCGCGGGCAACGGCGGCGGCGGTGAACGCGTCGAGCTGAGGCAGTATGGGGGCCTCGCGATCCAGCCGCGCCGCCTGACCGAAGCCGGGCAGGTCGAGAGCCACGGCCCGCCGCCCCCTCGCGGCCAGCGCTGCGAGCGTCGGTCGCCAGCAGTCGGCCGAGTCCGAGAATCCGTGGAGCAGGACTATCGACGCGCCCTCCGCCGACCCCGTCGGCTCCAGCTCGAGCGCCCGGGTCCCGAACCCCGCCAGCTCGATGCGCTCCTCGCGGATCGTGGACACGCCGCCGGCATTGTCCCGCCCGGAGGGGACGTATGCGCCGGCTGCTACCCGGGGCGCTCGAACGCGCCGATGTCGCGCCGCGCCTTCCCGTCGCCGTCGCCGTCGAGGACCCGCTTGCGCCCGTCGAGGTCGGTCTTCGAATGCCCCTTCCCCGGCTTTCCGGGCTCGCCCTTGTCGATCACGGGCGAACTCGACTTCAGGTGGTAGTTGCCGGCTGCCTGCTTCACGAACTGCGGGTTCACGTTGCGGTTGCCCTTGCCCTTCTGGACCTTCCCATCACCCGCCTCGAAGACCTTCGCGGGATCAAAGACGCTCCACGCCACGTTGATCACCGTCTTCAGCGGGCCCGTGCACATGAGCGCGAGGCCGGACCGGCGCAGGTCGTTGTCGAACTTGCGCAGGATCGAGTTGCGCAGGACCAGCTTCGCGGTGGGGCAGTCGCCGGCGACCCCGGTTGCCGAAGCGCCCGCGCCCACCGTGCCCGGTTGCCCGGTGCCGACGGCGGTCACGTGGCGAGCCGTCAGCGTGGCGTCACCGGTGCTGGGATTCACCTGGACGGCCGCGCCGCCGCCGGTCGTGCGGAGACGGATCGTCGCCTGGTCGAGGACGCCCTTGCCGGCGAACAGGTTGAATCCCAACGACTGGGCGTCGATCGCCAGCCGCACGCCGCGCATCGTCCCGCCCATGAGGGCGCCGCCGCTGATCCCGACCGACCCCTGCAACCGGCTGTCGCGGGCGAGGGTCTGGTCGCCTTGCATCAGCAGGGCGGCCGAGCCCGGGGCGTCCCTCGGCAGCGACACCCGGCTCTCGACCAGGCGTCCGCCCGGCCCCAGCAGCACGCCGGACTGGCTCGTGCTCATGCTCTTGCTGACGACCCGCAGATCCCGGGCCGTCCCGGATGTCTGGATACCGCGGACGTTGTTGCCGTCGTTGATCAGGACGCGCAGATCGGAGACCTTCGAGTCCTCGTCGCCCAGCGTCAGGATCACCACGTTGTCGGTTGTCGCGAGCCGGGTGAGCGTCGTCTTGCTGGCGCCGGCGCCGACGACGTTCACTGGGTTGCCTGGGGCTGCGCTGAAGGGCCCGTTGTCGAACTCCTTGCCGCCCAGCTCGACGCGGTCGCGGTTGGAACCGTTGGCCGCGGCAAGGTTGAACGCCGCCTGGACGCTCGCCGCCTCGGTGCCACCCTGCTGCACGCACTTCGGCTTCTGGACGCAGAACTTCGCGGCCTCGGCCGACGATGCGAAAGCCAGCAGAGCCAGAACTCCAGCGCCCACCGCTGCGTATCGCTTCATCCTTGCCTCCCGCGTCCTCGCCGGACCATACTCCTCCCGCTACGATTCCCCCACCATCAAGAGCGGCTGAGGGATCCGGACCGATGAAGCCGCAGCAACCCCAACCGCGGTCCTCCGCGTGCGGGGTGCTACAGCCGGGAGCGATGGACGAGCACTTGCCTACGATCACGCCTCATGCCTGACCGCGACTACCTCGCAGTGGTGCGTGAGCGCGTCGTCGTCTTCGACGGCGGCATGGGCGCCACGCTCGAGCAGTTCGACCTCACCTCCGAGGACTACGGCGGCCTCGAGGGCAAGTGCCACGAGGCGCTGGTGCTGAACCGCCCCGACGTGATCGAGGGTGTCCACGCCTCGATGGTCGAGGCCGGGGCTGAGGTGGTCGAGACCGACACCTTCCAGGGCTCGCGCCTGAAGCTCGACGAGTGGGGCCTGGGCGAGCAGACGCTGGAGATCAACCGCACAGCGGCGGAGATCGCCCGCAAGGCGGTGGGTCCGGACCGCTTCGTCGCCGGCTCGATCGGACCCACCGGTTTCCTGCCGGCGTCGGACGATCCGACGCTCGGAAACATCAGCTTCCGCAAGCTCGTCGAGGTGTTCGCCGAGCAGGCCCGCGGGCTCGTCGAGGGCGGGGCGGACCTGATCATCATCGAGACCGCGCAGGACATCCTCGAGGTCAAGGCGTCCGTCTTCGGCGCGCGTCAGGCGTTCAAGAAAACGGGACGCGAGCTCCCGATCCAGACCTCGGTGTCGCTCCTGCCGCAGGGCGGGAAGATGCTGCTCGGGACCGATATCCAGGCGGTCCTGACGACGCTCGCGGCGCTCGACGTCGACGTGATCGGGCTCAACTGCTCCACCGGCCCCGAGGACATGCGTGACGCGATCCGCTACCTGGGCGAGAATTCTCCGCTGCCGGTCCACTGCATCCCCAACGCGGGCCTGCCGCTTCAGGGGCCGGAGGGCGAGACGATCTTCCCCGAGACCCCCGAGCAGATCTCGACGATCCTCGGCGAGTTCGTCGAGCGCCACAACGTCGGCATCGTCGGCGGCTGCTGCGGCACCACCCCCGACCACATCCGCGCGATTTCCGAGCGGGTCTCCGGAAGCGTGCCCGGCGAGCGACCGGCGCAGGCCCCTCCCTTCGTCAGCTCGATGATGACCGCCACCGCTCTCGTCCAGGAGCCGCGCCCGACCCTGGTCGGCGAGCGCGTCAACTCGCAGGGCTCGCGCAGGGCGAAGGAGCTGCTCCTGGCCGACGACTACGACGGCCTTGTCCAGGTCGCCGAGGATCAGGTCGCCGGCGGCGCTCACGTCCTCGACGTCTGCGTGGCGCTGACCGAGCGCCCGGACGAGGCCGAGCAGATGAGGGAGGTCGTGCAGCGGATCTCGCTCACCCAGCCGGCGCCGATCCAGGTCGACTCGACCGAGCCCGAGGTGATCGAGGCTGCGCTCGAGGCGATCCCCGGGCGCGCGATCGTCAACTCGATCAACCTCGAGGCCGGACGCGAGAAGGCCGACCGGGTGATCCCGCTGGCGAAGGCGCACGGCGCGGCGCTGATCGCGCTGACGATCGACGAGCAGGGGATGGCGAAGACGGCCGAACGCAAGCTCGAGATCGCGAAGCGCATCACCGAGATCGCCTGCGACGAGCACGGCCTTCCCCCGGACTCGCTGATCTTCGACGCGCTGACGTTCACGCTGACCACCGGCGACGATGAATGGAAGCCCTCCGCCGTCGCGACGATCGAGGGGATCGAGGCGATCAAGGAGGGGATCCCGGGCGTGAGGACGTCGCTGGGGGTCTCCAACGTCTCCTTCGGGGTCGGCCAGCCGGCGCGCGCGGTGCTGAACTCGGTCTTCCTTCACCACTGCGTCGACGCCGGGCTCGACCTGGCGATGGTCAACCCCAACCACATCACCCCGTACCCGGAGATCCCCGACTCAGAGCGCGAGCTCGCCGACGACCTCGTCTTCAACAGGCGCGACGACGCGCTTGAGCGGTTCATCGAGCACTTCGAGTCCAAGGGCCCAGAGGAGGCCACCGACGAGGGCGACCCCACCGAGGGGATGGAGCCCGAGGAGGCACTTCACTGGCACATACTGCGCCGGAAGAAGGACGGGGTCGAGGACTGGATCGACCGCTCGGTGGAGAAGATCGGCGCCGTCCCGACCCTGAACCAGGTGCTGCTGCCGGCGATGAAGGAGGTCGGCGACAAGTTCGGCGCCGGCGAGCTGATCCTGCCGTTCGTGCTGCAGTCGGCGGAGGTGATGAAGAGGGCCGTCGCCCGGCTCGAGAACTACCTCGACCGGATCGAGGGACATACCAAGGGCAAGGTCGTGATCGCGACCGTGTTCGGCGACGTCCACGACATCGGCAAGTCGCTGGTGAACACGATCCTCACCAACAACGGCTACACGGTCGTCGACCTGGGCAAGCAGGTCCCGATCGACACGATCATCGACGCCGCGGTCGAGCACGAGGCCGACGCGATCGGCCTCTCCGCCCTGCTCGTCTCGACCTCGAAGCAGATGCCCGCCTGCATCTCCGAGCTGCACAGCCGGGGGCACGAGTTCCCGGTGCTGATCGGCGGCGCCGCGATCAACCGCGACTTCGGCCGCCGGGCGCTCTACCCCGACGGCAAGGACTCCGACGACGTCTACGAGCCGGGCGTCTTCTACTGCAAGGACGCCTTCGCCGGCCTCGACACGGTTGACGCTTTGGTGGACGATGCCGCGCGCGAGGCGCTGGTGGCCAAGATCCGCGACGAGGCGAGGGCCCTGCGCGAGAAGCCCGAGGTCAAGGACGACGCCCCGCCGACCGGCGACGACTCGGTCCGATCCGCCGCGGCGACCGACGCACCGATCCCCGACCCGCCCTTCTGGGGCGTCCGCGACGTCGAGATCGACCTCGACGAGGTCTACCCCTTCCTCGACCGCCACGTGCTGTTCAAGCTCCACTGGGGCGGGCGCGGCAACAAGGGCGAGGACTGGCGGCGGATCGTCGAGGGCCACGACGGCGAGGAGGGGTTCGCGCCGAAGCTGGAGCGGATGTGGCGCGAGCAGGACTACTTGCGCCCGAAGGCGCGGATCGGCTACTTCCCGTGCAACGCCGAGGGGAACGAGCTGGTGGTCTTCGACCCCGACGATCCCGAGCGCGAGCTGGAACGCCTTGTCTTCCCGCGCCAGCCGAAGCACGACCGGATCTGCCTGGCGGACTTCTACCGGCCCTTGCGGGATCCCGACCCCCCCGGACGCGAAGCGGAGGAGGTGTCGGGCGGTGATTCAGTCGAGCGGGACGTGGTGGCGCTCCAGGGCGTGACGGTCGGCGACGAGGTCACGAAGCTGATCGGGAGGCTGGAGGCGGCCGGCGAGTTCGCTGAGCAGCTCTTCGTCCACGGCCTTGGTGTCCAGGCCGCCGAGGGTCTCGCCGAGTGGCTCCACGCGCAGGCACGGGCCGACCTCGGCATCGACCTCGACCAGGGCCGCCGTTACTCCTGGGGCTACCCCGCCTGCCCCGACCAGTCCGAGCACGAGAAGGTCTGGCGCCTGCTCGGCCTCGAGGAGATCGGCATGACCCTCTCCGACGGCTACGCGGTTGAGCCCGAGCAGTCGACCGTCGCGATCATCGCCCACCATCCACAGGCGGTCTACTTCGGCATGAAGTCCGGCTTCATCCCCGCCGAGAAGAAGGGCGACGAGCTGATCGCCGGCACCGAGCGCGGGGGGGCACTCCCGCCCGACGCCGACGTCGAGGGGGACGGCACGGTCGAGTCCGAGCAACCGGCGCCGAATGCGACGCCCGCCTGACTAGAGTTATCTGAGCCCCCGAAAAGGAGATTGACAATGGCACTCACGATCAACGACACCGCGCCCGACTTCGAGGCCGAGACCACCGAGGGCCCGATCAGCTTCCACGACTGGATCGGCGACTCCTGGGCCGTCCTCTTCTCCCACCCGCGCGACTTCACTCCGGTCTGCACGACCGAGCTTGGCTACATGGCGAACGCGAAGCCCGCTTTCGACGAGCGCGGGGTCAAGATCATCGGCCTCTCGGTCGACCCTCTCGGCAACCACGAGGAGTGGGCCAAGGACATCGAGGAGACCCAGGGCGCGGCACCGAACTACCCCATCGTCGCCGACCCCGAGTTCAAGGTCGCGAAGGCGTACGGGATGCTTCCCGCCGACGTCTCGGGCGACCCGACCGAGCGGACCCCTGCGGACAACCAGACCGTCCGCAACGTGTTCGTGATCGGGCCCGACAAGAAGATCAAGCTGATCCTGGTCTACCCGATGACCACCGGGCGCAACTTCGACGAGGTGCTGCGGGTGATCGACTCGCTCCAGCTCACGGCGAACAAGAAGGTCTCGACGCCGGTCAACTGGAAGCCGGGGGAGGACGTGATCATCGCCGGGTCGGTGTCGGACGATGAGGCCAAGGAGCTGTTCGGCGAGTGGGACGCTCCGAAGCCCTATATCCGGATCGTGCCGCAGCCGAAGTAGCGCCTGGGCTTTTTTGGACTTAGTTAGCGTTTAGTTAGCGAGTGCTAACGTGGTCCTCGCAACCGAGGAAGGAGTGTCCATGGGCACGAGCGAGTACGACACGTCCGAGTACGACGTCCGCGGGGTTTGGGTTCGGGGCCGGGACCCGAAGGAGCTTGTCCTGAGCGACGGTTCCAGGCTCCGGCTGGAGGCTGGGCTGGGCGCCGATGGCGAGATGGGCTGGCAGCGCACGGGCGATGACGGCGAGACGGCGCCGGTATCGACCGAGGAGGCATTCGATCTCGCCGGGAGGGCCTATGGCCGGTACGTCGCGGTCCGCACCAGGGCGGAGGCCGAGTGGCTGCGTGCGATCGCCGAGTGGTGCCGCTCGGAGGCGCTTCGCCTCGAGCGAGGGCTCGCCGCTGCCGCGGCCTAGCTGGTCAGCGGCGCTTGCCTAGCCCGAGCCGGTTTCTCAGGCCGCGGGCGTTCAGGAAGCGGAAGACCGCGGCGATCGCTCGGCGCGGACGCCGCTTGTACGGGAACCAGAGCGGGTCCCGCTTGCCCTGCGGGAAGCGGGGCGAGACGATCGCCTCGGTCCGGCAGAAGCGCTTGATCCCGTACTCGCCGTGGCGGAAGCCCACCCCGGAGCTCTTCCAGCCGCCCATCGGCAGGGCCTGGAGGAAGTAGTTGGTGAGCACGTCGTCGATGTTGGCGGCGCCGACCTCGAGCTTGCGGGCGATCTGCTCGG
>Ga0299913_10001916_pt1 | contig 15986 bp, 9 predicted proteins | sample RVTome_9_FD_201360 | JGI IMG/M metagenome (GOLD analysis project Ga0299913, IMG submission 201360) | Soil microbial communities from uranium-contaminated site in the Upper Colorado River Basin, Wyoming, United States - RVT155D38 (version 2) ...
CTTGACCGTCGTGTGGCGAACGGTCACCACCAGTTCACCGTCCACCGTGGAATACCGAACAGCCGGTTCCAGCACCTGGCAATTGGCGAGCGGTGCGCTCCGCCCATCCGGCACGACTGGCACGCTTCACGAGGCGACCATCACCTCGCTCAGCCCATCGACGGCGTACGAGTATCGTGTGCTGGGCGGCGATGGATCGACTTGGAGCAGCGTCTTCTCGACGCGCACGGCTCCCGCGCCAGGGGCGGCGAGCTTCGATGCCGTCTACGTCGCGGATACCGGTCTCGTCGGACGTACCGATGGGCTGGCGACTGGGACCCAGCAGGTCGTCGACGAGATCGCCGCCCTGAATCCGCTCCTGGTGCTCCCCGGCGGCGACTACGCGTATTTCGACACCGACAAGCGCTACGGGTCCTTGGACAACACGATCGACGCCTGGTTCAACCAGATGCAGCCGATCGCGTCACGCTCACCACTGATGCCGACATACGGCAACCACGAAGTCCTGCTCGGCGAGGGCTTTGACGCCTGGGCGAACCGATTCCCAACACCAGCTGGTTTCGACGATCGGCGCAACTACTCGTTCAACGTCGGCGACGTGCACTTCATCTCGATCCTGGCGGTCGCCAACACGACGGGACTGACGAGCGCGCAGCTGACCTGGCTCGACCAGGACATCGTTGCCGCCAAGAATGCAGGCCAGCGCTGGATCATCCCGTACGTCCATGTAGCGCCCTTCTCTGATGGGACCAACCATCCGTCAAACCTTCAGCTGCGCACGCAGTTGGGTCCACTGTTCGAACAGCATGGCGTAAAGCTCGTGCTGACATCGCACGACCAGTCCTTCGAGCGTACGTATCCGCTCACCGGGGTCCCGTCAACGAATACCCCGACATCGACCTCCACGAGCTGCTACACGATGGACGACGGCGTGACCTGGGTCAAGACGAGCCCCGGCGGCAAGCTGAGCAACATCAACCAGGGCTTCTCGACTTTTGCCACGAACCCCCCACCGGCCTGGACGGCGGCTCGCGACAACACCCTGCATCACTTCTCGCGGCTGATCGTGTCGGCGGCGGGATCGATCCGGCTGGATACCTACGGCGTCAAGGGCGACGGCACGCCACCCATAATCATCGACTCATTCGAATACACAACCGGCTCCTGTCCGCCGGCGCTGGAGTTCGATCCTGGCACCCTATCCTTCTCTGTCTCGGCTGATGGATCGGATTGGAAGGCAACTTCGCTCGAGACCAGCGATGGGAGCGCCGCCACCTATTCGGTGACAGATGATGCGGCGTGGCTCACGGTGACGCCTGCGAGCGGTACGACCCCGGCAAACCTCACGGTCACGGTCGACGCCACCGGGCTGTCACCCGGTTTCTACTCGGGCACCGTCACGGCCACGTCGCCTGGCTATGAATCGGCAGCACTGACCGTAACGCTCACTGTCGGCACCGCAGGCTTCAACCTGCTGGTGAGCCAGTCCGCCACGCGGTCCAGCCCCATCTTGCTCCAGGGCCAAACAGTCTCCGGGAACATCTACGTGTTCACCAGTCCCGATACATCGGACATCTCCAGGGTCCGGTTCTACCTGGATGACCCGAATATGACAGGCACACCACGTCGGATAGAGCAGAACGGTCCGTATGACTTCAACGGCGGTAGTGTCACGACGGCGACTCCCTTCAACACGGCCACGCTTGTCAACGGCACACATACCATCACCGCGGCCATAGATCTCAAGAGCGGCGGCAGTACTGTTGTACACGCAACGTTCACCTCGGCCAACTAAGCGCCGTTCACGCGTTCGTCCGCTCAGTTCCCGCCCTTTGACGGTGAGCTGAGGCGGAGTACAGACGCGCAGATTTACATGCCGCCGCCCAACATCGTCCTGGTCCTGGCCGATTCGATGCGCACCCGCAACGTATCCTGCTACGGATACGAGCGTCGCACGACTCCACGCCTGGATGCCTTGGCTGATGAGGGAGCCAGATTCGCCAACGCTTTCGTACAGGCTCCATTTACGGTGAGCAGCGTCGCTTCGATTCTCACCGGCGTCTATCCGTCAGCCCACGGCCTTCAGCACTATGGCGAACGTCTCTCTGACAAGCTGACTACCTTGCCCGAGCTGCTGCAGGCGGCGGGATACTATACCGCCGCATTCGTCGCAAATCCGCACATAAATGCAGACTCCGGCTTGACGCGCGGGTTCACATACTTCACTGACGGGCGTCCATGGTATAAGCGTCCGCGCTCCATGAGCCGGCTATCCTCATGGGCAGAGAACGGAAGAGCTCTCAATCGTTATGTCGAGCGCCAACTCCGCACACTGAATAGCCAGCCATTCTTCTTCTTTGTCTTCTACAATGATTCACACATTCCGTTCAGTGATCTACCCCGCCTATTCCTGCCGTTGGTTGGTAGCAAGTTCCATTCTCCCGATTTTGAAACGATGTCATATTCGGCTGCCGAGCTCGCTCGCGTCGTCGATCTGTACGATTCATCGCAGCGGCGAGCGGATCGCTATATTGGGCAGCTGTACGACATTGTCCAGCGGATGTCGCAGGGTCTTAATACGACGTTTCTCATATCCGCGGACCATGGCGAGGGCCTCGACGGACGGTTTGAGCGAGCCGGCCATGGGAGGCTATATGACAGCGGGATCCATGTTCCTCTGATCATTAGTGGGACCGGGATATCATCGCCGGGCGCGGTGGTCAGTGAGATGGTTGCCAGCTTGGACCTCGCGCCAACAGTCTGCGAGTTGGCCGGCATTGACGCCGCCGTCCAGTTCCAAGGGACTAGCCTCGTTCCGTTCATCGATCAGGACGCATCAAGACCGAGTCGTCCCTATGTTATCAGCGAGTATCACGACAGTCGGTCTGTGCGCACTGCACAGTGGAAGCTGATACAGAGGGGTGCCGGTATTGGCATGCTGGACTCGAGCGACGCCACAGATATCGAGCTGTACGATGTCCAGCGGGATAGTTGGGAAGAGGAGAATGTCGCTGGGCAGCATCCCGATGTCGTAGCCGAGCTATCGGGCCTCCTGGCTGGCTTCGTGGCTGACATAGCAGCGAGCGTGCACTCGCCATCAGCGTTTGAAGAAGATGAAGCGGTGATCGAACGCCTGCGCGGCTTGGGTTACGTGATATGAGTTCCAGCCGGCGGAGTGTGTCATGGATGTGACCATAAGCGATGACCGAACGTCAGACACGCAGAAGGCCGTTACCGTCTCGCAGCGGTCCAGGCTGAACGTCCAGCTCGTTGCGAAGCGCGACAGTAAGACGACCGGCCTCGGGCGGTACGTCGAGACACTCACGCAACATCTGGCTAACGCGCCACTCGATGCGACAGTCACTTTTCCCGCCTTTCCGATGCACGAGATGACGCTAAAGCTCGGTCGTCGCTTGGGCTGGGACCTAAGAACGTTCTGGGAAAGCTATCCGGTTTGGGGCTCACTAGCGCCCGCCGATCTCGACCACATCACCAGCGAGACACTGGCAATTCTGCTGCTAACCTCGAAGAAGCGCCCGACAATTGTTACGGTGCATGGGCTTCTGTCGTATCTACTACGCGACGACCCTGAGCTGTCGATCTACAGCCATGTCCTTGACCGATGGTTCGACTCGCTGGCTGTGCGAGGACTCCACCGTGCCGATGCCGTCATCGTGGTTTCCGATTACCTCAGATCAGTGCTCGTGGACCAGATTGGCTTGGATCAGGGTCTGATCCATGTTGTGCCGGAGGCGGTCGACCACACCGTCTTTCGACGACTTCAACTGCCGAACCACTTTCGCCACAGCTATAGCGTGGGCGATGGTCGGCGGTACATCCTCTATGTAGGATCTGAACAGCCGCGCAAGAATTTCCTCACGTTGCTGCGTGCGTTTGCTCGGCTGCGGCAGCGAGTACAGGACGTCCATTTGTGGAAGGTCGGGCAGCCTGAAATCAGAGACGAGCGGACGAAGGCTTTGAAACTGATCGAAGAGCTTGACATCGGCTCATCCGTGACGTTCATCGGCCACGTTGGGGAAGACCTCCTCCCGTACTTCTACAACGCGAGCGAGATCTTCGTCTTCCCTTCGCTCTACGAGGGCTTCGGGTTCCCGCCGCTGGAGGCGATGGCTTGCGGGACGCCTGTGATCTGCTCGAATCGCACCTCGCTCCCAGAGGTCGTCGGTGAGGCGGCACTGCTGTTCGATCCGACGGACGAGGAGGCGTTAGCCGCGCAGATGGAGAGATTGCTGCTTGATGCTGAACTGCGCGAGAGTTACAGCCGGCGCGGGCTTCAGCATGCCCAGGGCTTTCGCTGGGAAGTGACGGCGCAACAGACCATCGACGTGTATCGCCATGTTCTGGGATTGGCGTAGCCGGGTAACGGCTCGAGCCTCACAGTAGGTCGCCAGCGTCCTCGTACATGCCCTTCCAGTCAATAGAGCGTACTCTCTTGGACGTCGCCTCCTTGGCGTCACGAATCTCTCGGCACCGCGCCAGGAAGGCTGCCGCGATCGACCGATTCCCGAAGCGGCGTCTCGCGTCCTCGGCGATGGATACCTTATCCGGCTGACTACTCATTGCCGCGAGAAGGGTCGCCGCAAATGAAGCCGGCTCCTTTTGGGCCGCCGCTCCTCCGCTGGACTGGAGGAGTATCTCCCGACACGGGATGATCCAGTCCGGTCCAACCACGGGGGTCCCGCAGGCAAGTGATTCCGCGATTCCGTGCCCAAACGTTTCCTGGTGCGACGTATAGACGGTGACGTCCGAATTCTGGTAGAGGCGAACGAGCTCTTCGAACGGGACGCCACCGAGAAACGAGACGCGGTCGCCAACACCGAGGCGCTTCGCGAGCGCGAGCAGTCGGTCGCGGTAAGGGCGGTCCCATACTGAGCCGGTGACGATGAGCCGACAATCGATTTTCGAAGACACGATCGCAAGGACCTCTAGGGCCAATTCGATGTTCTTGCGTGGATAGACGTTGACGGGATACAGAATTGTCTGGCTCGACTGGTTGGCACGCTCGTTCGGGTCACGGTCTCCGGGCGTGAATACTTCCTCGTCGACGCAGTGTGGAAGGTGCATCAGCTTGCGCTCGTCGATTCCCAGGTACTCGTAGACACGACGATACTGGTCGTACTCGAACCTGGTTGCGGTGACATGAAGATCCCAACTCGGACGGTCGAATATCCGCTGCTGAAGCGGGAACGTGTCGGATGCACCGCCGCGAGAGGGGTCGATGCCGAAGCCGATCAGGTTGATTGCCAGAACGCGCCTGGCATCCGGCCAGCTTTGCAGCACAGCAGCCGCGTTTGTGTTGTGAAACGCGTATACGACGTCCAGGTCCAATTTGCGCGTCAGGCTGTGAATGGCTCGACCAGTTGCACGGAAGTAGATCGGTAGTTCGTGAGAACGATTGGTCGGTGTGAGATCTCGATTCCTGCGCGCGAGGAATGCCGGAAGGTCGGGCGTGAGGTGGCCGGCGAGGGGTTCCCGGTGCACCTCAAGATCCTCGATGGCAACGCGAGAGCGCCTGATTCGGGAAGTCTCGATGCCGAAGACGGTGCACCCAAGCCTTGACAATCCGCGCGCCAAGGGTACCGCCTCGGTGCGGCCGCTCCCGATCTTGGCGATCGAGCCGGTCAGGAAGCCCATCCTCATGGCGTTCATGCAGCGATCGTTCTGGGAACCGCGTTCGGCAGTGGGCAGCATGCCATGGGCCGGGTAATGGGATGGCCGGCTCCATGCCGTATCATCGCCCAACTGCCAGAGCTGCACGGACGGCCCGATGCGCGATTGGCCTTACGTCCATGTTGTCGACACTGCGTGTTCATATGTGCCTTCAAGGTGACCAGTGCTGAAATCCGGATCGGCGCGACCATGGCGTCTGGTGGATGCGCTGTACGCGTCGATACTGCTTATCGCCGTGACCTGTTTCGTCCTGCCACAACGAGTTCTTAGCTTCAGTCAAGGTGATGCACACAGCTGCAGCCGGACGCCGATGAACAACAGCATGGTGCTCCTGGACTGCCAGCCTGGCTTCTATACGTCGCATGACACCATCAGCGTATACGCACATCAGGGATCGTCAATCGAGTCCGCCGTGCAGGAGTTCGCAAATGGAGTCTGGCTGTTCGATGTCAAGGCCGATGGGAAGGCAAACCTGATCATCGACTTCAAAACGGACGCGGGTCGGACGGTAGCCGAACTCTATGACGACCAGGACGGTGACGGCATGGTCGAGTACGTCATGGTAGATGGTCGGCCGCAGCCGATTGAAAGCGACTACCCGACCGTCCGTGTCGTCTCGCTCGACGGCTGGTGGCAGCGGGAAGGCCATACCAGCTTCAACTTGGACATTCTGGTTGACGGTCCGGTTCGCGCGTCGTTCAACGCCCGTCGCGAGTGGGTCCCCCAGCTTCGCAACGACGGGAAGAGTGATTACCGCGTCCACGTCCGCGACATCGCCGAGAAAGGTCGTCCAGACCTGGAGTGGCGGCAGTTCTATCCGCCCTTTTCCGAGGACCCGGCGAGGAGCGGCCACTACCGGACGGAGATTGCCAGCAATCCGGAAGGTGACGAGGTCCCGGTTACTGACTACGTCCTGTGGCCATACCTGGGGTGGCTGGAGCTCGACCCGCCTCAGGACTATGTCAAGGACTACAGCGCGAGTGCCGCGCCGATCCGCATCGATTGGGATCGCAGTCGCGTCGCCATGATCAGCGAGTTCGTCGCATCGCGTGGCAATCCGGGCAGCTTCTTCATCTATTCCATCAACCGCGTTAGAGAAGGGACGACCACGCCGACTAACTTCGAGAGCCCGTTCGCCTTTTACGACCTAGGCGACGTCAACGACGGGTGGCCGGACATGAGCATCCGCTTCCTCAAGACATTGCCTCACGAAGCACCCACCGTCTCTATTCCCGACCACATAAACGTGGTCCAGCTCGCCTGGGATCAGTTTCACGCCCACAACTGGACTTACTCACTGAATCTTGTCGGGAATCAGCCGATCCGCGACGTGATCCGCTTTCCAGACTTCGCCGTCAACGCCATTTCGCCTGAAGATCTCCCTTCCTGGGTCGCCGAGCAGGACTGGCGAGCTGCTACGTTCGTCGAGGTCGACGTCCCTAACTATTGGACGTCCGAGCGTGTCTACGAGTACTCCGTCGACTTCGAGCGCAATGTCGTTCCTTACAGGTATCTGACTGGGTTGATTACTGATCCGCCTAACGAAGTCTTCGAGAAGATCGACCCCGGGTTTCGCGGCGAGTACGTGTTGGACATGGATGGTCCCGCGCGCCTGTATTTCAGCCCAGTGGATCGGCGCCTACATCTATTGGGCGCAACCTCTGGGGTCTGGAACCTTGGAGAAGGGCGCGAGCTGAGATACGACAGTCTCGGCACCGAGTACACGCGGCGTTGGGTACTCAAGGAGTCGGGGATAGTCAACGCAGAGCTCTACCTCGCCGACGCGCATCTCATCTACGCATCGACCGGCGGGATACGCATTGGTGAGCTCGTCGATTCCAGTGTGCCAAACCTCCTCACGCATCCGCAGAACCACGAGCAATGGTTGGCGATGGGCGAATTGGTGCAACAGCAAGGAGCAGACGAATTCGAGCCCGACGACTTCGAAAGGATGTTCGAGCAGGCTGCAGTGACGGTTTTTGGCCTGCGGAGCGCGACGGTCAGCGACTTTCGCCCTACACCGGCAGGCTTCGAGCTGGTAACAGACATCACCACCGTACCGCCGAACATCGACTGGTTGGCTGGTCGCAGGCCAGGGACGTACGTTATCTCGTATCGTGACGGCAAGGGTTTCTCGGCCCGCCCGGCCAGGCCGGCGACCATGGAGCTGGGTGCCCCAATTCCGGTGGGCGAGTCCGCAACCGCTGGATCAGAGACCCCCATCACTATCACCGTGCGAAATTTGGGGGACCTTGACGCTGCCGGCGTCAGGGTTACCGCCTACGCGGGAATGCCAAACGAGCAAATGCAACCAATTGGGTCGACGCGCATCGACATACCGGCCAACGAATCGCGCGAGGCCCGGATCGTCTGGGTGCCGAATACCGCGGGCAGCTGGTCTGTCCGGGCCAGGATAGTGGCTTCCGATTCGAGTGGCCCTGTGGCTGAGCTGGAAGTGGAGGAGGTTCCCGGCGACGGCGTACTAGGGGTCCTCGGCGTCCAGGAACTGTCTCCGGCCTGGTTGGTCTTCGCCGGGATCATTGTCGTTGCCGCGGCGGTTTTCACGCTACGGGTCGGAACAGCGCTTGCGGCGCCTGACCCAGCTCGCCAGCGCAGACACTGGCCGTAAGCCTGATGGCATTCGAATCCGATAGGCGCTATCTGGGATTGTCGCGGCCACGACCTCGTATTGCGACGAACGGTATGCCTGCGCTACCGGCAGAGGCATTCGTGCTGTTGGGGATTGCGGTGCTCGCTGGGATCTACTGGATCGCCCGATCGGGTGGACACTGGGCGGATAGCGACTCGTCATTCATGGCCAGCGCCATCCGTGCGGTTGTCAGCGAGGCGAGGCTGATACCCGATGAGGTCGTGTATCCCAGCGGCTACGGATACCAGGTGATATCGGCGACCGTTGTCGCCTTTACCGGTATCGAGGTCGCCGCGCTGCAACAGTACGTATACCCGCTCTTGGCGGCCTTCGTCATCTTGTCGGCGTGGGTTGCCTACCGCGAGCTCCTATCCAGCAGTCGGCTGGCGACGATCGCAGCGCTTCTGCTGCTGCTGGTTCCCGGCCACCTCTTCTCGCTTCTCCGCGGGAGCCACGAACCCCTGGATCGCATTCTCGTCTTCGCGACCCTTTGGCTGATATTGCGTGGCATCCGTGTCGGGTGGCGACCATCAAACGTCGCAGTCTACTTGGGGTTAGCGCTTGCGATGACGTATGCGCTGGTGGCAACGAACGTCCTATTCGGTATCTCATTCGTCGGAGCGGTCGGTGCCGCGCTCGTCGGTAGCTGGGTCTTGCAGTGGGGTCCACCGACGGTCCGGCCACTGTCGAAGGAGGTCGTCCGGCACCTGTCGTGGTTCGTCGCGCAGAGCGTCCTTCTGATCGGCGCGTTCATCCTGTTCATCTATCCGCCGGCAGGTTTCAGCTTGCGTCAGCTGTTCACCGTAGCTGGCGGCGCAGCCAGCGCGGTCGTGTCCGAGGTACCAGATGCCAGTCCATATGCTGGCGTTCTTGCATCCTGGGTGAGTCCGGAGGTTTACGTCCTCCTGAGCCTCGGCGAGTACCTACTCATCGGTGGTTCTGGCCTCGTCTGGATCTGGCAGGGCTGGAGGTGGCTGCGTGGCACCACACCCCTGTCGCTGGGTTCCTGGCTTCTGTGGCTCATGTATGCGGCATTCGCCGCACAGCTTGTCGTAACAGTCCTGAGTGACCGCGCAGGTGCCGTGGCCAGCAATCTGCAGTACAGAACGTTCACTGTCTACGCCGCAATCGCGGCGGCCGTCCTGGCGCAGGGGCTCGCGCAGCTTCGTGCTGTTCAGTGGCGGCGGGCGACGGTGCGGTTCGCCGTCGCGCTCTTCGCTGTGGCTGCACTGCTGAAGGCCACCAACGAACCGATCCTAAGTAATGAGTGGACTTTCTATACGCGGGCCGAGTTCGCCGGCATGGAGTGGACGGACAGGTGGCAGCGAAGCTCGATCTCGTGGGTGGGCCCTCGTACGCGACTTGCCAACGCTTATGCGCTGGAGGCCGGTCGGCCTCAGTGGTTCAACCGCTGGGCGTTCGGGGAGCCAGCCCCCGACGTCCGTGCATACCTCATCTCAGATGCCATCCGCCTCCATAGCGCACGACTTGGCGTTCCGGTACCGGCGGTCGGTCCACATAATCTCGTCTATGACAGCGGGGCCGTCCAGGTGTACCGGACACGGGCGCAGGGGGCCTTCGAGCGGTGAGCGGCTCTCGACGGGCTGTGGGGACGGGTCGCCAAAGAGTCGATCTGCTTGATGGACCAGTAGACCAGCGGTCGACGGGTCTTTCTGACATCGCCCTGAAGTATCAACCCGATCCGCTCGTCCTGGTGGCAATCGCGAGTATTGCCGCCGCGCTTATCGCTGTGGGCGAGCTTCCGATGATCATTCGGGTCCCGGCAGGCCTCGTCGGTGCCTTCGTGCTACCAGGTTACGCCCTGGGGGTCGCCCTGCTGCCGGCATCTTCGCTTGACTTGGCCGAGCGCTGTCTCCTGAGCGGCAGCCTATCGATCGCCGTCATCATCGTCGCTGCTCCGTTTCTCGACGTGGCGGGGTTTGGAATTCGGCCAGGCCCCGTGGTGACGCTGCTAACGGGGATCACGATCGTTGCCGCTGCGGTGGGCTACTGGAGAAGGTCGGGTAGCGGCTCCGTCGCCCGCGAGGCGGATGTGCCGTCGATCTACGCGACGGCGTCAGACGATACGTCGACTCGGCCGAACGGCCGTCGAATACTCACATGGCTGCTCGCTGCGGTTCTAACGGCCGGCTCGTTGAGCATCCTGCTCTCAAGCCCCGTCGAGCCATCTACAGAGTTCTTCGTGCTCGGGTCGGAGGGCTTAGCCGAGTCCTATCCGAAAGAAGCGACGGCCGGGGAGCCGGTGACCGTTACAGTGGGCATCACCAACGGTGAGGGAGAAACTCTCAGTTACCGGGTCGCGGCATACTCCGGTTCCGCGCGAGTCTCCTCCTCAGAATCCATGTCGATCGAGTCAGGCAGAACTTGGACAGGTCGACTTGACCTCACCATGTCGTCCCCGGGCCTTGACCAAGAGGTTCGGATCGATCTGTTTACGGGCGGCGCCAAGGAGCCATATCGAACCCTTCGCCTCTGGATTGACGTGCTCGAGTCGCGCCAGGGGTAGTTGGGCGGTGCTGGCTACTATCCATCCAGGCTCTTGGAACCGCTACTTCACACGCGTCTGGATCGCGTCGAGCACCGCATGGAAGTATCCGTCGTGCCTCGTCACGTCGGACGGGTCGCCGAGCGTCCACTCGAAGGGATGGAGCTGATTGTAGACGCGCCACATCAAGCCCCACGAACCCTCGGCCCTGAGCATGTCATTCATCGCATGGATTTCGCGGTCAAGTTGTGTACGCCCAGCAAAGTCAAGGCTGTTGTTGTCCTCATTCATCACGATCGGGTAATCGTACGTAGTCGTGACCTTGTTGTAGGTCAACGCGTAAGTGTCGCCGTCGGTACCCGTCCAATCCATGATGCCGTTCCCATGAATGAGAGCTAGATCAGCCACATCTGCAACAGCCCCGCTCCAGAGAATGCCACTGCTCGATGCCGAGACAGGTAGAGTGAATGGCGCACCGGCGAATCTGCTGCGCGCAAGTAGAATCAGCTCGCCGATGCCACTACTCGTACTGTTGTTCTTGATGATCGAATAGTTGAAGCCGCCGTTCTGGTACTCGTTGGCAATCTCGATGATGACGTTGCGATGCTGGTTGGTAATGAGCCAGTCGGTCGCGTTGACAACTGCCCGGCGGATCCCGCTCTCGCTGGTGATGCGCTGGTCCTGTCGCTGGTAGAAGTAGGTCAAGATGACGACCACCCCATTCTGCTCGGCTGCCTCAATGAGACGATCTGCCCGCGCCATCCACGCCCAATCCAGCGAGCCGTCCGAGTTGAACGCCGAGGCGTCCGCGCCTTCATAGCCCGGATTTCCGCCCTGCAGCGACACGGTAAGCGCGATTACGCCATGCTGCCTATAGAGCGGAAGATTCGCGATTACCGCGTCGGTATTCGCGTCAGCGTCGAGGCCACTCGGGGCGGTGCTCGGGTTTTCGTCGTCGAAGATCGCATTTGCGGCCCGCACGTTCATCAGCCGCCCTTGGACGGGACTGCCGGCGTAGGTCGGCCTCCATGTCGACCCGCCGTTCGTTGAGATGTAGAAGTCGCGAGCGTTGAAAGCAGCGCCCAGCATCCTGCCGGTCGCTATTTGCAGGGCGCCAGACGGGGCCGCCGTCGGAGTCGGGCTCGGCGACGGGCTGGGCTTAGGGGTAGGTGTGGCTGTCGGCGTGGGTGTGGGCGTGGGAATCGGAGTCGGTGCCGGGGGAGGCGTGGGAGATGGAGTCGGCGTGGCGATTGGCGATGGCGTGGGGGTCGGAGTCGGCGCGGGGGCCGGCGTGGGTGTGGGTGTGGGCGTGGCGAACGGCGTGGCGCTGGGAGTTGGGATCAGTGTTGGCGTCGAGTCAGGCGTGGGGGACGGCGTTACTGGCGCTACTGCGAGAACCGTCAGCGTAAGCGAGGCGAGTATGGAAGCCGATGGCACCGTCACATTCGGCCCGCCCTTGGCTCGCTTCGCAGATTGCGAGGCTTCCTTGAGCTTGCCCTTTGGCTTGGCTACCGCGGCCAGGACGTGATCTCCTTCAGTCGGCGGCACCACGGTCTTGGAGAAGTTACCTCTCCTGTCCGTTCGAGTCGAAGGCATATTGCTTGGGGATCCGTCCCAGAGCAGCTGGATCCACGTTCGTGCAGGGAATGCATGGCCGCTTACTTCGAGTGGCTGGCCCACGACAGCCTGGCCCGATACGGTCATGACCGGCTCGGAGGCGACCAGGCTGGGCGCACCCACGCTGTACACAGAGCTCGCCCCCAGTAGGCACACGAGCACGAGTACCGAGAGCCAATCCCTGGCGATCCCTGGACGCCGAGGCCGCGGCGCTGGCTCGCTGGGTAGGGGTGAGCTGTTCCGGACGGACAGCGGCAGGGCCTTGTAGCGCAATTCGAATCTCCTTCGAACCGGCGAGGGTGCCCACGGCTGGCGTCCCCCGTGCGATGCCCGGCACCGTAGCCCCGGGCCACACGAATGACGATCCTGACTTCCGTACGGCCCGACAACAACGATTAGTCGCGGCCCTGGGCCACGGCGCCCTCGACAGTCCGGGCGCGAATCGAGGGCTCAGTGCCCGGTCGGCTTCCGACTGAGTGAGACCCTGATGCCGCAAAGCCTGCATGCAGCTGATTCGACGAGTGCTTGTTGGAAGGCCGCTTGCCACCGGTCGGACAGATCCGGCCGGCCCAGGCGGTCTGCCGCCATCCTCAGCGCGGCCCAAGCAGCGCTACGAATCCCATAGAGGCGCCACTCGCCCGCGGGCCAGTACTGTAGGAACCGCCTGATCTGTTGGGGGTGCGCGGTCCCGTTGTGGATGCCAAACGCACCCGGCCGGACACGCTGGAGGGCACCGGCGAATGGGCCGCTCCCGACAATGGCCAGCCATCCACCGGGCAACATTTGACGATTGATGGTTACGGCCGTCTGCTGCCAGCCGTGCGTATTGGGTGCCAACCAGAGTGACCTGCGGAAGCCCGACTCGACGTCGGTGATCCCCTGCGGCGACGCGTTCGCGTCCAGCACTGCGATCGGGCCCACGGAACGAGCCAGAAGCTCGTGCATCGTGCGGTCGGTGGCGCCAGCGATGAGTATCTCGTCAGTATTGGGGCTGCCTCGGTCCAGCGCTGCGAAGGCCAGGTCGAGCGCCATCAGTATCGGAAGCGACGGTTGGGGCGTGCCCGGTATCACCCTCTATCCAAAGCTTCGCGATACGTCTCTTCGAGCCTCGCCCCGATTCGCGCCCAATCGAAGAGTCGCTCGACGCCTGCTCTGCCGGCGGCTGACAACCGCTGCATCTCAGCACTGTCGGCGAGGAGGGCGCTTATCTTCGCGGCAACGTCCTCAGGATCACCAGGTCGGGCGAGCACACCCCCGCCGGCATCTCCGACGACCCGTCTCACGCCCGGTAAGTCGCTGACGATCACCGGCTTCCCACACGCCATCGCTTCCACCGCTACCAGCCCGAAAGGCTCGTACCTCTGGGAGGCCTGCACGACCAAGTCGGCCGCGGCGTACATCCGTGGCAGCTCGGGGTTGGGCACCTTGCCCACGAAGCGGACACGCCCCCCGACGCCGCGATCAACCGCGAGAGCCTTATAGGCGCCCAGGCGATCACCGTCGCCGACGATCAACACAAATAGATTGGGATCACGCAGCCTCGCGGCCGCCTCGATAAGGACGGGGACGCCGCTCTTGGAATGGTGAGCGCTATCGAGCGACCCGACGAACATGGCAACGCGCTGTTGGGCGCGGATCCCGAGCCGGTCGCGAACGGCAGAGCCGTCGTTCGCTGGAGAGAATAGCGTCAGGTCTACGCCGTTGGGTATTTCCGTGAAGTGATCCGGGTCCGATAGGACCATCGCGCTCAGGATGTTGCTGCCCATCGCCCCGTCCCACGAGGTCACGATGACCCGCCGGGCTCCCGCCATCACCCGGCGCGCCCAGAGACGCTCGTACATCTTGAATAGCAGGCCCTTAGCGCCCGGGAAAATGAGGTCGTTGTGATAGGTGAGCACATACGGCTGGTGCCTGAGCCTGCTCAAGGCCCATACCATCTCAGCCCCGAAGATGAATGGATAGTGGAGATGGACTATGTCGTGCCGCTTGATCGTCAGGAGGCCAGGCAGGAGTGGCGCATTGCCAATTCTGAAGGGCGTCCTCAGGCGGTCGACACGGACGCCGTCCATCTCACTCGCGGACGCCCTACGAGCAGCGGCTGTATAGACCGTCACCTCATGACCGAGCTGAGCAAGGCTGCGGGCGTTCTGAAGGGCTACGTTGCCCGTACCCGCTTCGTACGGTGGAAAGGTCGGTGTGATATGAGCAATGTCCATCACAATCGACCACGCGCGCTGGCAACCCCACGCGGCGCGGTCCCGTTGTAGGTGATCCCTTCTCGCCGCACAGTCCTACTCAAGGCTGATTTCCCACTCGTGTGGCACCAGAAAGGCGCCCTGGTTGGCGGGGGGCAACCTCCCTGTTCCAAAGAAGTCATCGGCCTCAACGGTGATGGTGCCGGCGTTTTGCACCCAGTCCGCGATGTCGTCATTGACGGTGCTGAAGACGTTGAAGCTGTATGTCCCAGGCTGGAGCGGCAGCCGTGCGATTCTGCAGACGACCACGCCATGCGCCGGGATCTCGCCTAATTCGTCGCCAGTCACGTTCGTCGACAGGTGGAAGAGACGCTCGTCGAACTTCCCGTGGACTGCGATAGCGAACTGTACGTTCCTCAGGGGGAGGCCATCCGAGGACTCGTATCGGAGGGCGATCGACATGGAACGGCCGGTCGATACGCTCTGCGCTGGCGCGTCGATCGAGTCTCGAAGTTCGACACCCACGAACCGCAGGCGCTGACTCCCGGACCTATCCTCCCGCTCGCCCAGTGGCAGGACCGCCAGCTCTTCAGCGACGCGGAGATATCTGTCCACGACCTGCCGGCTCGGTGCATCTGCAACGAGACGTCCGGCGTCGATCATGATGGCCCGCGGACAGAGGCTCAGAATCGCCGGCATGTTGTGGCTCACGAAGAGGATGGTGCGTCCTTCCTTGACGGCGTCGCCCATCTTGCCCAGGCACTTTTTCTGGAACGTTACGTCGCCAACGGCGAGTACCTCATCGACCATGAGGATCTCCGGCTCGAGGTGTGCGGCAACGGCAAAAGCCAGGCGGACCTGCATCCCGCTCGAGTAGCGTTTTACCGGAGTGTCGATGAATCGCTCGACCTCGGCGAACGCGACGATATCGTCGAACTTGCGATCGATCTCGCGGCCGCGCATACCGAGGATCGTGCCGTTAAGGTAGACGTTCTCTCGCCCGGTGAGCTCGGGATGAAAGCCTGTTCCCACCTCGAGTAATGAGCCAACGCGGCCGTGGATCCTGGCGTGGCCAAGCGTCGGTCCGGTTACGCGAGAGAGGATCTTCAGGAGGGTGCTTTTTCCGGCCCCGTTACGGCCGACGATGCCCAGGACCTCGCCGCGACCAACCTCGAACGAAACATCCTTGATGGCCCACACGTAGCGATCGGCTTGTTTGTCGCTAGTTCGGTTGCGACCTGTGATCGTGCCCACCATTCGCAACGGTGCCTTGGCCGCCTCGGCCATCACGTCGCGCAAGGCCCGATAGGGCTCGCGCTGTCCAATT
>Ga0299913_10001917_pt1 | contig 15985 bp, 15 predicted proteins | sample RVTome_9_FD_201360 | JGI IMG/M metagenome (GOLD analysis project Ga0299913, IMG submission 201360) | Soil microbial communities from uranium-contaminated site in the Upper Colorado River Basin, Wyoming, United States - RVT155D38 (version 2) ...
GGGCGCCGCCGGCCGCCCCCCCGCCCCCCCCCCCGCGTGCACCCGGGGGGGTGGTGTTTTTCCCCCCCGGGGGTGGACAAACCCAACACACCCCGGTTTGGAGGGGGCGGGTAGGATCCCGCGCCATGAGTGAACGCACCCTGATCCTGGTCAAGCCCGACGGCGTCCGTCGCGGCCTCATCGGCGAGGTGGTCGCGCGCATCGAGCGCAAGGGCCTCGCCATCTCGCGCCTCGAGCTGCGCACGATCTCGCGCGAGACGGCGGAGCAGCATTACGCCGAGCATCGCGAGCGGCCGTTCTTCGGCGAGCTCGTCGAGTTCATCACCGGCGGGCCGCTGGTCGCCATGGTGGTCGAGGGGCCTGACGCGGTGAAGAGCATGCGCTCCCTGATGGGCGCCACGAATCCCGTCGAGGCCACGCCGGGCAGCATCCGCGGAGACTTCGCCACCGTGATCGGCGAGAACATCGTGCACGGGTCGGACTCGCCCGAGAACGGCGAGCGCGAGATCGCGATCTTCTTTCCCTGACGGCCGTGGCCGTCGCCGTCCTGATGGCCTGACTGTCCGATTGGTCAGGATTGCGCTGCGTAGTGGGCGAATTCCTGGGGTACGTGGGGGCTGCGTTCCTCCTCCGACCCCCCAGGAGCCCCAGCGATGAAGAAGCGCCTCCTCTCCGTGGCCGCGCTCGCCGGCCTTGCCATTGCCCTGGTGGCCGCTCCGGGCGCAGCCCAGACCGCGACCCACACGATCCACGCGGACGCCTTCGGCCTGAAGGTCACCGTCAGCCCGTTCCAGCAGGACCCGATCCGTGTCGGCCCCACGCCGAAGGTCAACGTGTTCATGCCGCCGCAGCAGGAGGCGGCGAGCGACCAGGTCGCTGACGCCGGGCCCGTCCCCGACGACGGCGCGCTCGTGCAGCACGTCCGTGCGGTCAAGGTCACCGGTGACGGCAACGTCGCCAAAGGCACCGCCACCGCCACTGCTGAGACGGCTGCCGTGAGCCTCTTCGCCGGTCAGGTCACCGCCGACGTGCTCAAGGCCGTGTCCACGACGACGTGCGCCGCACCCGGCGACGCGGCCTCCGCGTCGGCCGGCTCGCAGGTCGTCGGCCTCAACCTCGGTGGCAACGCGATTCCGCTGACCCCCGAGCCCAACGAGGTGACCGTCCGCCTCGCGCAGGAGGACGGCACCGGCCTGGCCGATATCCGCGTGTACGAGGTGGTCCCCGACGGGGAGGGGCGCGGCTGGACCACCCGCATGCTCCACATCTTTACCCTGGACCCGCTGACCCAGGCCGTGAACGGCGAGATCATCGTCGGGGAGGCGCACTCGGCCGTGACCTGCGCGGGCCCGGCAGGGACCGCCGGTCCCAACGGCACCACCCCGGGCGCCGGCGGCGAGAACGAGGTGATCATCAGCCAGACGGTCGATCCTGACGCGCCCGCCCTCGGCCAGAGCGTCACCTACGACATCACCGTCACGAACACCGGGACGCAGAACTGCACCGTCTACGAGGTCACCGACCGCCTGGCCCCGGTCCTCACCTACGCCTCGGCGGGGGGCTTCCTGGCCGACGTCGAGGGCGTCGTCGACGGCCGTGAAGTGCTGTTCAGCAATCCCGTCGGCTGGCCGCTGCCCGCCGGGCAGTCGCTGGCCGGCGCCGTCACCGCGACCGTCGCGCAGGATGCCGCCCCCGGCGTGTACACGAACACCGTGATCGCCCGCACCACGTGCGGGGTGTTCACCGGCGTCGGCGCACCGATCACCATCGGCGGTCCCGCGGTCGTCGGCCCCGTGGACGACCCCGACGACGTCACGGCACTGGCCGGTCCGTTGCCGGAGACCGGCGCCGGCGGTGCGCTCGCCGGGTTGGCGTTGCTGACCCTCGCCGGCGGCAGCAGCGCACTGCTGCGCCGCCGCCCGTAGCCCGCCTTCGTCCACAGGTCCCGCCTGGGAAAACCGAGGCACCGCCGTCACGGCCCGCCATGCTTGCGGGCCGTGACGCGTCCTCGCCCCGCCTGCCCCACCTGCGGCCGCCGCCTGTCGGCGCGGCCCGCGCAGTCGCGCCTGTTCGATCCCGAGCCGGCCCGCACCGCTCTCCAGGTGCGCACGCCCGAGGACCTGGCCGAACTCCTCACCCCGCACCTCGCCGATCGCGACCGCGAGCACTGCCTGCTCGCCGCGCTGGACACCAAGCATCGGGTGCTCGAGGTGCGCACCGTGTCGATCGGCTCGGTCGACCACACGTTCATGGAGCCCCGGGAGATCTTCCGCGACGCGCTGCTGGCGGGGGCGGCTGCCGTCGCGGTCGCGCACAACCATCCCAGCGGCGATCCGGCGCCCAGCCCGGAGGACCGGGCGGTCACGCGCCGGATCGTCCGTGCGGGCGAGACACTCGGGGTGCCGCTGGTCGACCACCTGATCGTCGGGACCACCGGGAGATGGCGATCGATGGGGCGCATGGGGCTGCTGTAAACGGTTGGGAGGATTGCGTGCTGACGGTTCGTACAGTTTCGCCCGAGTTTGTTAGGAAAAGCTGAGCGTGACCTGAGCGGGCGTGTCCTGTACGCTCGGTCACGTCGGACTCCTCGGTGGCCTCGTTAGACTCGCGGACGGCCCACGAGGCTGCCTTCCCCCGCAGGAGCACGCGTGTCCCAGAGCTTTTCCAGCGCCTTCCAATTCTTCGGCCGCGACATCGCGGTCGACCTTGGCACGGCGAACACCCTGGTGTACGTGCGCGGCCGCGGCATCGTCCTGAACGAGCCCTCGGTGGTGGCGATCAACACCAAGAACGGCGCGATCCTGGCCGTGGGCTCCGAGGCCAAGCGCATGATCGGCCGCACGCCCGGCCACATCGTCGCCATCCGTCCCCTGAAGGACGGCGTGATCGCCGACTTCGACGTGACCGAGAAGATGCTGCGCTACTTCATCCAGAAGGTGCACCACCGCCGCTACTTCACGATCCTCAACAAGCCGCGCGTGGTCGTGTGCGTGCCCTCGGGCATCACCGGTGTCGAGCAGCGCGCCGTCGAGGAGGCCTCGATTCAGGCCGGCGCCCGCCAGGCGTACATCATCGAAGAGCCCATGGCCGCCGCGATCGGCGCCGGGCTGCCGGTCCATGAGCCCGCGGGCAACATGATCGTCGACATCGGCGGCGGCACCACCGAGGTCGCCGTGATCTCGCTGGGCGGCATCGTCACCAGCGCGTCGATCCGCATCGGCGGCGACGAGCTCGACGAGTCGATCATCAACTACGTGAAGAAGGAGTACTCCCTCATGCTGGGGGAGCGCACCTCGGAAGAGATCAAGATGGCGATCGGCAGCGCCTTCCCGCTGCCCGACGAGAACCACGCCGAGATCCGCGGCCGCGACCTCGTGTCGGGCCTGCCGAAGACGATCATCGTCAGCGCCGAGGAGATCCGCCGCGCTATCGAGGAGCCCGTCAACTCGATCATTGACGCGGTCAAGAACACCCTCGACCGCACACCACCCGAGCTCGCGGCCGACATCATGGACAAGGGCATCGTCCTGACCGGCGGCGGCGCGCTGCTCCAGGGCCTGGACGAGCGGCTCAAGCACGAGACCGGCATGCCGATCCACGTCGCCGAGAACCCGCTGCACTCCGTGGCGATTGGGTCCGGCAAGTGTCTCGAGGAGTTCGAGGCGCTGAAGCGCGTGCTCATCTCTTCTTCGCGGCACTAGGTGTGGGAGGCGGAATCGCCTCCGGCTCCGCAAAACCCTTGACGCTGCGCCAGAGGCGATCCGCCTCCCCCTCCTGTCGGCCGGGTCGGAAGCACTTCGCCCAGCTTCAGCGCCTTTAGGCTGCAAGGGATGATGCCTCGGAGGAGTAGGACGCTGCTGGCCGTGCTCGCACTGGCCTCGCTCGTGCTGCTCACGCTCGACTACCGCCAGGGCGACCGCGGGATCATCAGCGCGCTCCAGCGGACCGCGACCGGGATCATGGCGCCGATTCAGGAAGGCCTCACCGGCATCATGCGGCCGGTCGGCAACTTCATGGAGGCCGTGACCGAGCTGGGCAATCTGCGCCAGGAGAACGCCGAGCTCGAAGCCGAACTCCAGCGGCTGCGCGAGGCGAAGATCAGCTACGCCGACCTGCAGCGCGAGAACGCAGAACTCCGCGACCTGCTGGCGATGCGGGAGCGCCTCGGCTACACGACCACCGGCGCGCAGGTGATCGCCCAGCCGCCCAACGCCTTCGAGTGGTCGGTGCTGATCGACGCCGGGGCGGACCAGGGCATCGAGCCGGGCATGGCCGTGATCAACGCGCAGGGCCTGGTCGGGAAGGTAGTCGAGGTCACGCGGCGCAACGCGCGCGTGCAACTGCTGTCCAGCCCCAACGCCGGCTACGCCGTGCGCATCTCCGGCACCGGCGAGGAGGGCCTGCTCACCGGGCGTGGACCGCGCCCGTTCCAGCTCGAGGTGCTCAACCCCGAGGCGGACATCGCGGCCGCCGCGCAGGTCGTGACGCGCGTGTTCCAGGGCACGACCGTGCCGGGCGGCATCCCCATCGGCGAGGTCGAGGAGGCGCGCCGCAACGGCAGCCGCTTCCTGTCAGTGCGGCCCTACGTCGACTTCACGCGCCTGAGCACCGTGCAGGTGATCCTCGACGCGCCGGTCGCGCCGAGCCAGCTGCCCCCCGAGGAGCTGGTGCCCGACCCCGACCCGCCGCAGCCGCCCACCCCGACGCCCGAGGCCGAGGAGCCCCCGCCGCCGCCGGACGGCTCCAGCCCGTCCAGTCCGTCGCCCTCGGCGGAGGACGGCGGATGACCGCGCTGCGCACCGCGGCCCTCGGGATCGCGCTGCTCACCGCGCTGCTCTTGGCGACGGTGGTCGCACCGACGTTCGCGGTGTTCGGCCAGCGCCCTGACCTGCTCGCGCTGCTGGTGATCGCGGTCGCCTACCACGACGGGCCGGTGTCGGGCGCCCGCGTCGGTTTCACGGCCGGGCTGATCGGTGACCTGCTGTCGGGTTCCAGCGGTCCCGTGGGCGTGGGCGCGCTGATCCTGCTGCTGGTCGGCCATGGCGCCGGGGTCATCCGTCCGTACCTGTCGGGCACGGCCCTACTGGGCGAGGTCGCGCTGACCGCCGGGGGGACGCTCGCGGCGGTGCTCGGCTACGGCTTCATCGGCTTGTTGCTGGACACCGCGCCGTCCGATCCGATGCTGGCGCTCCAGACCGCGTTGATCGTCGCGTCCTACAACGCGGTCCTGGCGCCGTTCGCGTTCCGGCTGGTGGCAAAGCTCGACGCGCGGTTCCCGCGCAGCGCGCTCGCCCCGGTGTCGCCTTGGTCGCCCGGCCAGGTGTCCGGCCAAGCACCGCGAGTCTGAGTCCGGTGCCTCGCTCCTGACCCGTCATGCACGGGCGCCGCTATCCTCGGCACGGTGCGCACCCCGCAGTCATCCCTCGGCACGGACGAGGTCGAGAGCACCCGCCTTCGTCTGACTTTCCTGACCCTGCTCGTGGTCAGCTTGTTTGTCCTGCTGTTCGCGCGGCTGTGGTTCCTGCAGGTCATGGCGGGTGAGCGCTACGCGGACATGGCCGAGGGCAACGCGATCCGCTCGATCTCGATCGAGGCGCCACGCGGCAAGATCCTCGACCGCAACGGCAGCGCGATCGTGCGCAACCGCTACGCCAACGTCATCTCGGTGAAGCCCGCCGAGATGGGGGAGCGCCGCGACGAGGTGATGGCCGACGTCGCCAAGTTGCTCGGCGTCACCGTGGCCGAACTCGAGAAGCGCGTGACCCGCTCGCGCGTCAGCCCGTTCCGGCCCAAGCCGGTCGCGATCGACGTGCCCGGCGACATCCGTGACTACATCCACGAGAACGCCCCGACGCGGTTCCCCGGCGTGTATGCCGAGACCAAGCCGCTGCGCGACTACCCCAACGGCTCGCTGGCGGCGCACGTCGTGGGCTACCTCGGGGAGATCAGCGCCGAGGACCTCGAGGCGCCGCGCTACGTCGGCTACAAGCCGGGCGAGCTGATCGGGCGCACCGGTATCGAGACCCAGCACGAAGAGCGCCTGCGCGGGACCGAGGGCCAGCGCCGCTACGTCGTCAACGCGCGCGGCCGGGTGATCGGCTCGCTGCAGGAACTGCTGCCCGTCCCCGGGTCCGACGTGCAGCTCACGATCGACGTCGAGGCGCAGCGGTTCACCGAGTCGGCGCTGCGCGAGGGTGTCGAGGTCGCTCGCCGCGTCGAGGACCGCTCGACCGGGCCCGGGCGCGGCGGCAAGTTCCGGGCACCGGCAGGCGCGGCGATCGTGCTCGACCCGCGCAACGGCGAGGTGCTCGCGATGGCGAGCTACCCGACCTTCGAACCCGCGCGCTTCGTCGGCGGGGTCAGCAAGGCCTACTACGGCTGGATGAGCGACACGGCGAATCATTCGCCCGAGCTGAACCGCGTGATCCAGTCGCTGTATCCGCCGGGCTCGGTGTTCAAGCCAACGAGCGCGGCCGCCGCCCTGGAGGGTGGTTACGCGACCATGCAGAGCCGCTTTCCCTGCCCGCGCCGCTGGGAGTGGGGCGGGCAGGTGTTCCGCAACTGGCGCGTCAAGGACATGCCGAACATGAACCTCGCCGAGTCCCTCGCCGACTCGTGCGACACCGTGTACTACGAGATCGCCCGTCGCATGTGGCAGGACGAGGAGGCGGCGAGCGAGGGCACCGACGACATCCCCTTCGAGCACTTGCCCGCGCAGGCCAAGGCGTGGGGCTACGGCGCTCGTGCCGGGATCGACCTGCCGAGCGAGGCGCGAGGCCGCGTGCCGGGGCGCGAATGGAAGCTCGCCTACTGGCAGGCCAACCGCCAGGACTACTGCACCCAGGCGCTCCAGCTCGACGAGGAGACGTACGCGCAGCGGCTGTTCAGCGACCTGTGCAACAACGGCGCGCGCTGGCGCGGCGGCGATGCCGTCAACATGTCGATCGGGCAGGGCGACGTGCTGACGACGCCGCTGCAGGTCGCCAACACGTTCGCCGCGATCGCCAATCGCGGCACGCTGTGGCGCCCGCACGTGACCAAGGCGGTGATCCGTCCCGACGGCGAGCGGAGCGAGGTCGCGCCGGAGAAGATCGGCGAGCTGCCTGTGCGGCGGGCCTACCTCGACTTCATCGACCAGGGCCTGCAGGGCGTGACGGCGGAGGACGGCACCGCCGGGAGCGTGTTCGGCTCGTTCCCGATCAAAGTCGCCGGCAAGACCGGTACCGCCGAGCTGAAGCCGAAGCAGCCGTTCGCCTGGTTCGCCGCGTACGGGCCGGTCGAACAGCCGCGCTACGTGGTGGTGGCGATGGTCGAGGAGGGCGGCTCCGGCTCGCAGTCCGCCGCCCCCATCGTGCGCCGCATCCTCGAAGGGCTGTTCGGCCAGGAGCAGCATGAGATCCAGGTCGGCATCCCGACGGACTGATGCGAGGATGACAGCATGAGCCAGACGGGCTTCGGCGACGACCGCAGCGAGAAGCTCGCGCGCGAGGCGGTGCAGCGCCAGTGGAGCGGCGGCTACGCCCCGTCGCGCCATCTCGACGGCATCCTGCTCATGGCCGCGGTGGGCCTGTCGCTGTTCGGCCTGCTGGTGATCTACAGCGCCACGTTCAACCGGCTCGAGGCGTCCAGCATCTCGTCGATGTTCTTCGTGAACCGCCAGGCGGTGTCGCTGGTGCTGGGCCTGGGCGGCATGTTCGGCGTGATGCTGTTCGACTACCGCATCTACCGGGCGTGGGCGCCGCTGCTGTACGCGGGCGCGATCCTGCTGCTGCTGCTCGTGCTGATCCAGGGCACGGTTGTGAACGCGTCCAAGTCGTGGCTCGTGCTCGGCGGCTTCCAGCTCCAGCCGTCCGAGCTCGCGAAGCCCGCGCTGATCGTGATGCTCGCGATGCTGTTCCACGAACGGCGCGAGGAGGCGCTCGGCCTGCGCGCCCTGCTCGAAGCGCTCGGCATCGCGTCCGTCCCGATGCTCTTGATCATGCTGCAGCCCGACTTCGGCACGTTCATGGTGTTCGTCGCGATCGTGTTCGGCGTGCTGTTGCTGGCGCGGGTCAAGGTGCGCTACATGGTCGCGATGGCGCTGATCGGCATCGCGGGCATCGTCGGCGCGCTGCAACTGGGGATCATGCAGGAGTACCAGGTGGCGCGCTTGACCTCGTTCCTGAACCCCGGCGCGAGCGACCCGCTGGGCGCGCGCTACAACGTGAACCAGGCGCAGATCGCGATCGGTTCCGGCCAGCTGCTCGGCCAGGGGCTGTTCGAGGGGTCGCAGACATCGCTGTCGTACGTGCCCGAGAACCACACCGACTTCATCTTCACCGTGGTCGGTGAGGAGTTGGGCTTCCTGGGGTCGGCGGTGATGCTGGGCGCCTACGCGCTGCTGCTGTGGCGCGGCATTCGCATCGCGGCGATGTCGCGCGACATGTTCGGCGCGCTGCTGGCGGCGGGCGTGATCGCCGTGTTCGGCTTCCAGGTGTTCATCAACATCGGTATGGCCGTCGGCCTGATGCCGGTCACGGGCCTGCCGCTGCCGTTCGTGTCCTACGGCGGCACCAGTCTGATCGGCTCGTTCCTGATGGTGGGCCTGCTCCAGAACGTCCACATGCGCCGCTTCACCTAATCCAACCTGGCAGATTTCGATCAGTGCGGCAGATCACGTTCACATGTGAGCGCGATCCGACCAAACCTTGGCGAGCAGGTCCCGGACTTCATCGGCGAATGCGGCAGGGTCACGCTCCAGGCGGTCCCACCCGACCCGCAGGATGATCCACCCGGCCAGGGCAAGGGCATTGGCCCGACGGTGATCGCGGTCGAGGTCACGGCGGCTGGCATGGTAGGCGAAGCCATCCACCTCGATCCCGATCTTGGCCTCGGGCCAGCCGATGTCGATGTGGATCATGCGGCCGCCCGCGTGGACGGGCACTGGCGCCGGATCGGGTGGCGGGAGGCCGGCGTCGCGAAGCTGCCGCCGCGTGAGGTCCTCAAGCACCGAGTCGCATCGCACAGGGGAAAGTTCCCAGACGAGGCGGCGAGCGACGCCGCGTCCTGGGACCGGCCCCATGCTGCTGAGCCGCCGTTCGATCTGGTCCAGCTCGACGAGGCGGCGTTGGCGCGCATCGATGATCAATGCACGCACCTCGGGAGGGGGTGCGACCGCGGCGAAGTCGATGATCATGCGGCAGGCTGTCGCCACCTGGAGTCCAGCGACCTCGGCGATGTCGGATGGGATCAGCGTGCGGGTGCGGCGCAAGCGCACGCCGGCGGGGGGCTTGGCGCGCTCGTCCTCGTCGACCAGGAGGGTGAGCGTCTCAGGTGGGGGCCGGAGCCCGTAGAGATGGGCGGCTGTTGCACCCGTCGCCACACTGGGAGCCCCAAGCGCAAGTTGTGCGGCCTGGACGCGCTGGTGGAAGGTCGGGGTGCTCGCGGGGGCTCGGTACACACCGGGGTGGAGCCGTACCCAGCCGCGTGCGAGCAGGCGGCTCGACGTCGCGTCGCTGACGCCGAGCGCGAGCAGCTGATTTCGTGAGATCACGCCGTGCTGACGCCCGGTCAGCTCCGCGACGTCTTGCCATCGTCCCATGCGCGCACCTTGACACGGCACTGGCTTCGGAGGCCCAGACTGCCAGGCGCGACCTGTGGATTGGTCGGATCGCGCTCATATATGAGCGTGATCCACCACGTTGATCGGGATCTGCCAGGTTGGGGGAGGAGGGGTGGGGGAGAGCGGGCTACACTCGGTGAGGCCGGGGCTTGACCATCGCGCCCCGGCGAACGCGAATCCGCGAAAGCAGCGCTTTTCCCTATGCCTTCGACCACGTCCGCCGCCCAGCGAGCCCACGAATCCGTGTGGCCGCGGCTGGAGCGCGTCCTGACGCAGGTGCGCAAACCCGCCCGTTACGTGGGCGGCGAAGGCAACATCACGGTCAAGGACCACGCCGGGGCGACCAGCGCCTGGCTCTTGGTGTACCCGGACGCCTACGAGGTCGGCCAGCCCAATCAGGGCGTGCAGATCCTCTACGAGGTGCTCAACGAGCGGGCCGGCACGGTCGCCGAGCGCGGATACAGCCCTTGGCCGGACATGGAAGCGCTGATGCGGGCCGAGGGCATCCCGTTCTTCAGCCTGGAGAACCATCTGCCGCTGCGCGCCTTCGACATCGTGGCGTTCTCGCTCGCGGCGGAGGTCGGCTACACGAACCTCCTCGCGGTACTCGACCTGGGCGGCGTGCCGCTGCGGTCCGCCGAGCGCGCCGACGACGACCCGCTGGTCATCGTCGGCGGCCATGCCTCGTTCAACGCCGAGCCGCTCGCGCCCTTCGTGGACGTGGTGTGCGCCGGCGACGGCGAGGAGTTCGCGCTCGAGCTCGACCTGCTGCTGAAGCAGTGGCGGCAGGCCCGAGAGGCAGGCGACGTGTGGCCGCGCGAGCAGCTGCTTGCGAAGGTCGCCGAGATCGAGGGCGCGTACGTGCCGGCGTTCTACGAGCCGGAGTACCTGCCGAACGGGGGGCTGCGGGGCATCTTCCCGCGGCGCGAGGGGATCCCCTACCGGATCTCCAAGCGCACCGTCAGCGACCTCGACGCCTGGCCTTACCCGAAGCGGACGATCGTCCCGCTGACCGAGACGGTGCACGAGCGCTATTCCGTGGAGATCTTCCGCGGCTGCACGCGCGGGTGCCGTTTCTGCCAGGCGGGGATGATCACCAGGCCCGTGCGCGAGCGCTCCCGCGAGACCGTCAAGCAGATGGTCGCCGAGGGCGTCGCAAACTCCGGTTTCGAGGAGGTCGGGCTGCTCAGCCTCTCCTCCGCCGACCACAGCGACATCCTCGGCATGTGCGGCGACCTCGCCGACAGCTTCGAGGGGACGGCCACGAGCCTGTCGCTGCCCTCCACCCGCGTGGACGCGTTCAACATCACCTTGGCCGACGAGCTGATCCGCAACGGCCGCCGCACGGGGCTCACCTTTGCCCCCGAGGCCGGCACCGAGCGGATGCGCCGGGTGATCAACAAGATGGTCAGCGAGGCGGACATGCTGCGCACCGCCGAGACTGCATTCGCCAATGGTTGGCGGCACCTCAAGCTCTACTTCATGATCGGTCTTCCGACCGAGACCGACGAGGACGTGCTCGGCATCGCCGAGCTCGGCCTCAAGGTCTCCGCGCTCGGACGCCAGTACGGCCGCAAGAACAAGGTCACCGTGTCGGTCGGTGGATTCGTGCCGAAGCCGCACACGCCCTTCCAGTGGGTGGCCCAGGACGCGCCGGAGAACCTCCGGCGCAAGCTCGGGCTCATCCGGCAGCGCATCGCCGTGGATCGCCAGGTCACCCTGCGCTACCACGACCCGCTGCCCGGCGTCGTCGAGGGCCTGCTGGCCCGCGGCGACCGCAGGGTGGCGGATGCGATCGAGCGCTGTTTCGCGCTGGGCGGGCGTTTCGACGGCTGGGACGAGCACTTCGACTACGACCGCTGGCTGCGTGCGTGCGCCGAGACCGGCGTCGACATCGCCTGGTACACCGAGCGCGAGCGCGACGAGGACGAAGTCCTGCCCTGGGACCACATCGACTCGGGCCTCGAGAAGGCCTGGCTGTGGCAGGACTGGCAGGACTCGCTGCGTGAAGTGGAGCTCGACGATTGCCGCTGGATCCCCTGCTATGACTGCGGGGTCTGCCCAGGTCTGGATGTGCAGCACCAGACCGGGCATCTGCCGATCGTGCATGCGAGTACGCGCTAGGTACGCCAAGACCGGCAAGCTCCGGTTCATATCGGCCATCGACCTCGGCCGCGTCTGGGAACGGGCGCTGCGCAAGGCCGATTTGCCGATCGCGTACAGCGAGGGTTTCTCGCCTCACCCCAAGGTGAGCTTCGCCGAGGCGCTGCCGCTCGGCTACGCGTCCGTGGGGGAGTACGCCGAGCTGACCTTCGCGACCGCGCTGCCCCTGGACCCGGCGATGGCCGCGCTGAACGCGGCCTTCCCCGAGGGCCTGCGGGTGCTCGCCGCGCAGGAGGCGCCCGAGGGCGCGGCCAAGCTCGCGAAGCGCCTGCAGGCGTCGTGCTGGGAGCTTGAGTACCCTGCCGAGGTCGAGCCGGACGTGCTGGAGCGAGCCGTGGAGGCTTCGCTGGCGGCGGACCGGCTGCCCGTCGCGCGCGAGCGCAAGGGCGAGACGACCACCGTGGACCTGCGGCCCGCACTGCACGTGCTCGCCGCCGAGGGGCGGCTCGTGCGAGCCGTGCTGCACCACGTCGAGCCGCAGGTCCGGCCGAGTGAACTGCACGACGCGCTGCGGCTGGCATCCGCCGGGGCACACGCCCTCGCCGATCCGCTGCTCGTGACCCGTATCGCCCAGGGCCTGCCGATGGCGGGCGGTCTGGAGGAGGCCCTCGACAGCGGCCTCGTCCTGGTCGCCCGCGACGACGCGGGCACCCCACCGATTTCCGTAGCTTCAGTACTGCAGAAAGCGAACTCGTGAGCGAGAACACCCCCGCGGGGAGCGGCGCGGACGACGCGCCCCCCGCCCGCAGCCGTACCCGGACGCGCAGTCGCGCGGCCGAGGGCGCCGCCGCCGCGCCCGCCGAGAAGAAGCCTGGGGCCGCCAAGCCCGCCGGCGCCGACGACGCCCCGGTGGCGAAGCGGACGACCCGCAAGCGCACCGTCGCCAAGGCCGCCGCACCCGAACCCGCAGCCGAGGCCGCGGCGAGCGAGGAGCCCAAGGCGGCGGCCGTCAAGCGGACTCGGACCCGTCCCGCCCCGGCGGGCGCCAAGGTCGCCGACGGTGACGCGCCCGCGAAGCCGGCCGCGAAGTCGGCGGGCGCCAAGCCCGCGGCGAAGAAGGCCGCGGCCAAGAAGCCCGCGGCCAAGCCGGCGGCGAAGAAGCCGCGCGCCGGCGCCGCGCCGGCCGACCCGGCGCCCGAGGCGGCGGCGGCCGAGGCCGCCGGAGAGGCCGTGGGTGCGCGCGCCGACGCCGACGCCGACGCTGACACCGACGACGACGGCACCGCCGCGATCCGCCGCAGCCGCCGCGGCCGCCGCGGCGGCCGCAACCGCAACCGCGCGCGCCGGCCGGGCGAGAGCGGCGACGCCGGCGACGAGCGGATCCCTGCCGCCAGGGCCGACGTCGATGGCGAGGACGACGACGAAGCGCCCACGCGCCTGCAGGCCCGCCGCGCGAGCGGCCGGGGTCGCGGTCGCAGCAGCAGCCGCCGGCCGATCAGTGGCGTCAGCGACGAGATGCGCCGCGTCATCGCCGAGTCCCCGCCGCGTCGCATGATGGTCACGGTCGGCAGCGAGCGCATGCAGATCGCGGTGCTCGAGGAGCGCACCCTGGTCGAGCACTACGTCACTCGCCGTCAGGACGTGAGCTACGTCGGCAACATCTATGTCGGCCGCGTGCAGAACGTGCTGCCCGGCATGGAGGCGGCGTTCGTCGACATCGGCAAGGGCCGCAACGGCGTGCTGTACGCCGGCGAGGTCAACTACGACGAGGCTGACCTCGACGGTGAGCTGCCGCGCATCGAGGAGCAGCTCAAGGCCGGGCAGACGGTGCTCGTCCAGGTGACCAAGGACCCGATGGGCACCAAGGGTGCGCGTCTCACCCAGCACCTGTCGATCGCCGGGCGCTACTGCGTGCTGGCGCCGGGGGAAGGGATGCTCGGCATCAGCCGCAAGCTGCCCGACGACGAGCGCGAGCGCCTGCGCGTGATCCTCAAGGCCATTCGCCCGGAGGGCTTCGGCCTGATCGTGCGCACGGCCGCCGAGGGTGCGACCAGCGAACAGCTCGAGGCCGACGTGAGCCGCCTGGTGCGCATCTGGGAGCAGGTCGACGAGCGCGCGCAGAAGGCCAAGCCGCTCGACACGGTCTACGAGGAGCCGGACCTTGTGATCCGCGTCATCCGCGACGTGTTCGGCCCCGAGTTCACCGACCTGGTCGTGGACTCCGAGGAGCTCGCGGCGCAGATCCGTCAGTACCTGGGCGACGTGAGCCCCGAGCTGGTCGACCGGGTGCAGGTGTACGAGCCGGCCAAGGATCCCGAGGGCGAGGATGCCGAGGGCGCCGGATCGGCGGGCGAGCCGCAGAGCCTGTTCGACGCGTACGAGATCACCAACCAGATCCGGCGGGCGCTCGAGAAGAAGGTGTGGCTGAAGTCCGGCGGCTACCTGATCATCGAGAAGACCGAGGCGATGTGGGTCATCGACGTGAACACCGGCAAGTTCGTCGGTGAGCGCAACCTCGAGGCCACGGTGCTCAAGAACAACCTCGAGGCGGCCGGCGAGATCGCCCGCCAGCTCCGCCTGCGCGACATGGGTGGGATCATCGTGATCGACTTCGTCGACATGCTGGTGCCGGCCAACCGCGACGAGGTGCTGAAGCGCTTCAAGCGCGAGCTCGGCCGCGACCGGACCAAGTCGCGGGTCATGGAGATCTCGAAGCTGGGCCTGGTGCAGATGACGCGCAAGAACGTCAGCCAGGGCCTGCAGGAGAGCTTCACGACCCGCTGCGAGGTCTGCGAGGGCCGCGGCGCGAAGATCGTCGACCGCATCGTCTGACCCCCCTTTTTCTGCCACAGTGAGCAGTTGCGCTACCCGGGTAGCGCAACTGCACACAGTGGGGGCGGGGAGAGGGGTGAGGTTGCTCGCGCTGGGTCTCGCCCGTACACTGGCTCGACCGGTGCGCTGCGAGCGCGCCTTCTCTTTGTCCCGAATTCAGGAGCAGCATCGATGTACGCCGTTGTCGCCACAGGCGGGAAGCAGTACCGCGTGAAGGTCGGGGACACCCTCGACGTGGAGAAGCTCGTCCCCGGTGAGGACGGCAACGTCACCCTGCGCGCCGTGCTGCTCGTCGCCGACGACGGCGCCGTCACCGCGGACAAGGACGCGCTGGCCAAGGCCACTGTCACCGCCTCGGTGGTCGAGCAGCGCAAGGGACCGAAGCTCACCGTCTTCAAGTACAAGAACAAGACGGGCTACCGGAACAAGACCGGCCACCGTCAGTCGCTCACCCGCATCCGGGTCGAGGCGATCAACGCCTAGGAGAACCTCATGGCTCACAAAAAGGGCGGCGGCTCGACCAGCAACGGCCGCGACTCGAACCCCAAGTACCTCGGGGTCAAGCGCTACGGCGGCCAGGTCGTCACGACCGGCACCATCATCGTCCGCCAGCGCGGCACCAAGATCCACCCTGGCCGCAATGTCGGCCGCGGCGGTGACGACACGCTGTTCGCGCTGACCGACGGCGTGGTGGCGTTCCGCGACTCCGGCGACCGCAAGTACGCCGACGTGGTCGCTCACGTGCCGGCCGCCGTCTAGCACCACGGCGGCAGTGCGACGCCTCGGCCCTCGGGCCGGGGCGTTTTGCATTGTTCTCCCTGCTGGGCTGCGCCGATTGCCCTGTTCTCCCTGAGGGACTGGCGGAGGCCGGCGGCTACGGTGGCCGCATGACCCGCGTCGGACTGACTCTGGACGAACTGCTCGCCGCCACCTGGGCGGCCGAACGCCCGCTGCGCTACGCCGCCCACCTGCCCGGCCTCGACGTGCTCGAGGGCGAGACCGTCGCCCTGCTCGGCGAGGGTGCGGGCGCGCTGGTCGACGCGTTCGCGGCCGAGATCGACGGCGCGCTGCCGCTGGACGGGGCCGTGGGCGCCCGCGGCGGGGCGCTGCGCATCCATGCCCAGCAGGCCTCCCGCATCGGTATGCGTGCCCTGGCGATCAGCGACCCCTTCCCCGGGCTCACGCCCGAGGCGAAGGATCTGGCGGTGGCCGACCTCGCGAGCTTCGCCGGCCTGGGTCTGACGACGGTGGTCGCGGCGTCGGATCCGGCCGCGGCGCTGTTGTTCGCTGATCGCGTGGTCCTGCTGCGCGACGGCGTGGTTGCCGCCGCCTACCCCGTGGTGGCGCCCTTCCCACGGCGGCCCGCTGACGTCCGCGCCGTCGCCGCGCGCCTCGCCGCCGCCTGACCCGGGGTGTGTTGGCATTTTACCCCACACGGGGGGAAAAGCC
>Ga0299913_10001918_pt1 | contig 15984 bp, 11 predicted proteins | sample RVTome_9_FD_201360 | JGI IMG/M metagenome (GOLD analysis project Ga0299913, IMG submission 201360) | Soil microbial communities from uranium-contaminated site in the Upper Colorado River Basin, Wyoming, United States - RVT155D38 (version 2) ...
GGGCCTGATGGTGCCGCCGATCCGGCTCTGGGACGCCGGCGTGCCCAACCGGGCCGCGCTGACGATCATGACCCGCAACTCCCGGATGCCCGAGAGCCTGGCCGCCGACCTCGACGCCGAGTGCTCCGCCTGCCTGATGGGCGCCCGCCGGCTCGGCGAGCTCTTCGACCGCTACGGCCTCGACGCGGTCGAGTCCTGCTTCGACGCGATCATCGACCGCACCACCACGACGTACCGCCGCGAGATCCTGGGCAAGATCCCGGTCGGCTCCTGGGTCTGGGAGGACTACGCCGAGCACGATGGCGTCGACGAGCCGCGGCTGCACACCCAACGGATCACCCTGACCCGCACCGCCGCCGACGACCCGGACGGCGAGCGGCTGGTGCTCGACTTCGACGGCACCTCCCCGCAGGCCAAGGGCCCGATCAACCACTGCGGCGACTACAGCGACGGGGTCTTCCTGAAGAAGTGGCTGGCGCCGATCCTGCGCAACCTCGCCGACAGCCCGGAGCGGATGGCCGAGCTCGACGTCAACGAGGGCGTGGTGCCGCTGATCGAGATGCGGTTCCCGCCGCCGGGCACCCTGCTGACACCGGTCTTCCCGGCGCCGACCAACGCCCGCACGTTCGTGATCCTGCGGCTGCTGGGCGTGCTGGCCGGGGTGCTGGCCAAGGCCGTCGACGGCCGGATGCCCGCGGACCAGGAGACGATCCGCTACACGGGGGTGTACGGCGAGGACCTCGCCGGGCGCCCGTACCTGATGCGCGAGGTGCTGGGCGGCGGCTCCGGGGGCCGCTACTACGCCGACGGGGAGGACACCATCCACGTCGTCCCGGACTCGCGGAACCTGCCGACCGAGTTCACCGAGGCGCGGTTCCCGTTCCGGGTCGATTCGCTGTCGCTGGCCGTCGACAGCGGCGGGGCCGGGAAGTTCCGTGGCGGTCTCGGCTATGAGAAGCACATCCGGATGCTCAAGGACGCCCACTTCATGTCCATCGCGGACCGCTCGATCCTGGCCTGCTGGGGGGTCAAGGGCGGGCTCGCGGGCACGCCGTTCCAGGTCGTGATCGACCCGGGCGGGCCGAACGAGCGCGAGGTCGACGCCCTCGCCGACGCCGAGCCGGTCAAGGCCGGCGAGGTGATCCGGATCCGCACCACCGGCGGCGGCGGCTGGGGTGACCCGCTCGAGCGCGACCCGGCCCTCGTCGTACGCGACGTGGTCTGGCGCAAGGTCTCTCCCCGCGCCGCGCTGGCGTCGTACGGCGTGGTCCTGACCGGCTCCCCGGACGACGACACGCTCGGCTACGACGTCGACGCGACCGTCGCGGAGCGGGCGTCCCGAACCGCGCCGCCCGGGGCGTTCTTCGACCGCGGCCCCGGCTATGCCCGCCTGGCGGGGGGCGCCAGTCACGCCGGCGTGGACGTGGTTCCGACATGAGAGACACCCCACGACGTTCTTCGTCTCCCCCGCTTCGCTCCTCCGCCGAACAACGCCGCGGGGACCCCGAATGAGGATCCTGCTCGCACTCGGCGGCAACGCCATGACCAACGCCGACGGCCGGGCCCGACCGGAGGACCAGATCGCCGCCGCCGAAGTCGCCATGGAGGCGGTGGCCGAGCTGCTCGAGCTCGAGGCCGAGGTGGTGCTCACCCACGGCAACGGGCCGCAGGTCGGCAACCTGCTGGTCAAGAACGAGCTCGCCGCGGCCGTCGTGCCACCGGTCCCCCTGGACTGGTGCGGCGCCCAGACCCAGGCGACGCTGGGCTTCGTGCTGATGAACGCGCTCGAGGCCTCCCTGGCGCGGCGGGCGGCGACGCGCCAGCTGGCGACGGTGGTCACCCGCACCCGCGTGGCCAGGGACGACCCGGGCTTCTCCCGCCCCACCAAGCCGATCGGCCGCTACCTCCCCGAGGACCAGGCTGCCCTGCTCGTCGAGCACGGCGAGACCTGGGAGGACCGGGGGGAGAAGGGCTGGCGACGGTTGGTGGCCTCGCCCGAGCCACTCGAGATCCTGGACGCTCCCGCCGTCCTCGCGCTGCTCGAGGCCGGCTTCGTGGTCGTCGCGAACGGCGGCGGTGGCATCCCGGTGGTGCGTGAGGAGGGCAGGCTGCACGGCGTGGAGGCCGTGATCGACAAGGACCTCGGCGCGGCACTGCTCGCCCGAGTGGTCGACGCCGACACCCTGGTCGTGGCGACCGACGTCCCCAACGCCGTGATCGGATTCGGCACGCCCCATGCGGAGCCGCTCGGGGAGGTCACCGCAGACCGGATGCGGGAGTACGCCGCCACCGGTCACTTCGCCGGCGGATCCATGGGGCCGAAGGTCGACGCCGTGTGCCGGTTCGTCGAGGCCACCGGCCGCCGCGGCATCATCACCAGCCTGGACAACATCCTCGACGCCGTGAGCGGCAACGCCGGCACCGTCGTCGTACCCCACTGACCAGCCCAACGTTTGGCCCAACGAAAGGAACGCCATGCCCGCCGCCATCGAGGTCCGCAAGGTCCCCATCCACTCCGTCGCCGACGCCTCCGAGCTCGCGAAGCTGATCGACGAGGGGGTGATGGCGGCCGACCGGGTGATCGCGATCATCGGCAAGACCGAGGGCAACGGGGGAGTCAACGACTACACCCGGATCATCGCCGACCGGGCGTTCCGCGAGGTGCTGGTCGAGAAGGGCGCCCCCGCCGAGCAGGTCAAGGAGATCCCGATCGTCTGGTCGGGCGGCACCGACGGGGTGATCAGCCCGCACGCCACGATCTTCGCGACGGTGGACGCCGAGCCGGTCGACGATCCCAGGCTCACGGTGGGGTTCGCGATGAGCGAGACGCTGCTGCCCGAGGACATCGGGCGGACCGCGATGGTCACCAAGGTGGCCGACGCGGTGAAGGTGGCCATGGAGCGGGCCGGGATCACCGATCCGGCCGAGGTGCACTACGTGCAGACCAAGACGCCGCTGCTGACCATCCACACCATCCAGGACGCCAAGTCGCGCGGCAAGACGGTGTGGACCGAGCACACCCACGAGTCGATGGACCTCTCCAACGGGTGCACGGCGCTCGGCATCGCCGTCGCCCTCGGCGAGATCGAGATGCCCACGGACGCGGACGTGATGCACGACCGCTCGCTGTTCTCGTCGGTGGCGTCGTGCTCGTCGGGCGTCGAGCTCGACCAGGCCCAGGTCGTCGTGGTCGGCAACGCCCCGGGCGTCGGCGGCCGCTACCGGATCGGCCACTCGGTGATGAAGGACGCCCTGGACGCCGATGGCATCTGGGACGCGATCCGGTCCGCAGGGCTGGACCTCCCCGAGCGCCCGCGCACCTCGGACCTGGACGACCGCCTGGTCAACGTCTTTCTCAAGTGCGAGGTGTCCCAGGACGGCCAGGTGCGCGGCCGCCGCAACGCGATGCTGGACGACTCCGACGTGCATTGGCACCGGCAGATCAAGGCGTGCGTCGGTGGGGTGACCGCCGCGGTCACCGGCGACCCCGCGGTGTTCGTGTCGGTGTCCGCGGCGCACCAGGGCCCGGACGGCGGCGGCCCGGTCGCCGCGATCGTCGACCTGGGCTGAGGTGGCTTGCTCGGGCAGGCGGGCGGTGAGCTAGGAGCGGTGCCGGCGCGGCCGACCGGTCCCAGGTCACCGCTCCCCGCGCCCTCAGTCGCCGGTGAGAGCCGCGCACTCGTCAAATCCGTCGAACGGGAGCGGTTCGGTCTCGGGCAGGTCGTCCGCCGCGCGCCAGCGGCCGAGGTTCCACTCGAGCCAGTCGTCGTCGGCCAGCTCCCGGCCGCCCAGGACACATCCCCGCACATCGTCCGGCAGCGTGGTCAGCACCGGGACCGCGTCGTCGGACAGGCCGCGCAGGTAGGAGACATCGAGCCTGCCGGTGTCGTCGTACCTGTCGACGTTGCGCTGGGCGATCCAGGCGTCGGGGTTGATCGCCGCCAGTGTGAGCACCAGGGAGGCACCGCTCAGCAGGGCGAAGCGCGGCAGCCACGCCGCGCGCAGCGACAACCCGCCGACCATCACCGCCACGATGAGGAGCCCCAGCCAGCCCTCGAAGACGTCGACGAGCAGCCGCAGCTCGGTGAAGCCGTAGGCCTCCTGGTAGACGTGCATCCGGTACAGCGCCGAGCCGACCACGACGAGGGTCTGCGCGCACAGCAGCCCGAGCGCCACCCGCAGCCGGACGCGGTCGGCCGCAGTGGTCCGCGGCGCCTTGCGGGCCGCCGCCCAGATCACCAGGAAGGTGAGCACCGTGGCCACGGTCAGCTGGCCGAACCCCTCGTGCACGTACTCCGCGTAGGTGAGCCCGGTCGTGCGCCGCAGGTAGTCGTGGCCGCCGAAGATCACCGTCGCCTGCGCGACCAGGAAGGCCGCGAACACCGCGTCCACCACCAGCACCGGGGCCAGCCACTCGAAGGGGCGGGTCACCGGTCGCGCCTCGCCCTCCGGCGGGTCGACGCGTGGCGGGTTGAGGGCGAGGTACGCCGCGGCCAGCACGACCCCGCCCACGGCAACCCCGATGAAGCCGCGCAGCACGAACGACTCCAGCTCCAGGTCGGGAACGAGCGAGTCCGCCCACTCGGCGAAGAGCGCGTCGGCGGAGGCGAAGAGGAGCCCGAAGACCAGCAGTCCGACCACCGACCAGAGGGCGGTGCGCAGCAGCGCCGACGTGCTGCCGCCGCCGGTCAGCACGGCCGAGGTGCGACCGAGCCAGGGCAGTCCGCGCAGGCCGGCGAGCGGTCCGGACAGCGCCGAGAGCACGAAGCCCGCCATCGTGCGGGCGCCGGTCACCCCGCACACGGTCACGATCGCCCCGGTCACGATGGACACGGCGATGATCCAGTCGGCGTCCCGCACCACGGTGGTGGCGGCCAGCAGCACGCAGATCCCAGCGCAGACTCGGGTGAAGCGGTCCGTGCCGCGCGTGCTTGCCGCCATCACCACCAGGCCGCCCGCTCCCAGCACCAGTAACGTGCCCACCCCGGCGTCGCGGTAGGGGAGCACGATCGCCGCCAGAAGGCCGACCCCCACGGCGCCCAGCAGCAGCGGGAGGCGGGAAGGGACATTCCGGTCCGGCCAGAACGTGCCGAACACGTCGTTGGAGAGCGAGGACGGCGGTACGGCGGTCGCCCGCGGTGGAGCCGGGGGAGGTGCGGACACGGTCTTCTCCTGGGTGGGAACGGGACGGACGGGGGGCTCGGCCGGGAGGTCGACCCGGACCCGCGCCCCGGTGCCGCCGGGCCCGGGATCGACGAACCCGATGCTCCCGGCGTGCAGGTCGGTCACCCAGCGGGCGATGGCCAGGCCGAGCCCGGTTCCGCCCCCGCCCTCGGTCGCACTCAGCGTGCCGAACGCCTCGAACGCCCGTTCGCGGTCCACCGGCGCCACGCCGGGTCCCTCGTCGGCGACCTCGATGCGGTGCTGCGCGCCGGCCCGGGTCGCGGTGACCGTCACCAGACCGCCGGTGGGGCTGTGCCGCGACGCGTTGTCGAGCAGGTTGGCGACCAGCTGGTGGAGCCGGGCCGGGTCGGCCGGCACGACCAGGTCGGGCGGATCGACGCGTACGTCGTACTGCACCGGGCGGCCGGCCACCCGGGCCTCCTCGACCGCGTCGCTGAGGAGCCGGGCCATGGCGACCGGCTCGGGGGACAGCGGCGCCTTGCCGGCGTCCACGCGGGCCAGGTCGAGCAGATCGGTGACCAGGTTCCCGAGCCGCTCCGCCTGGGCGAGGGCCGGCTGCAGCGAGCGGGGGTCGGCGGGCTCGGCGCCGTCGACCAGGTTCTCGAGGACCGCCCGGAGGGCGGTCAGTGGCGTACGCAGCTCGTGGCTCACGTTGGCCACCAGCTCGCGGCGCTGGCGGTCGACCATCGCCAGGTCGTGGGCCATCCGGTTGAACGCGCGGGCGAGCTCACCGACCTCGTCGCTGGAGGTCTCGGTGACCCGGACCGCGTAGTCGCCGCGGGCCATCCGCCGGGCCGCCGCGGTCATCTCGCGCAGCGGTGAGGTCATGCCGACCGCCAGCAGCTGGGTGACGGCCAGGGCGAGCAGGATCGTGACCGGGATGCTGAGCCACGGAGCGACGCCCCCCGCCCGCCCGAGCGTCGCCACGGCCGAGGCGACCACCACGCTGGCGCCGACGAGCAGGCCCAGCTTGACCTTGAGCGACCGGACCTGGGCCAGCGGCTGCCGGGTCGCCCGTGGGGTGCTCATCCGGCGTCCCCGTCCTCGAGGGCGTAGCCGACGCCGTGCACGGTCCTGATCCGGTCCGCGCCGATCTTGGCCCGCAGCCCCTTCACGTGGCTGTCCACGGTGCGCGTGCCCGACCCGCCCGGCCACCCCCACACATCGGCCAGCAGCCGCTCGCGGGTCACGACGGTCCCGGGTTCCGCGGCCAGGCAGGCCAGGAGGTCGAACTCGGTCGGCGTCAGCCGCACCTCCTCCTCGCCCCGCCAGACCCGCCGGGCGCCGGGGTCGACGCGCAGGTCGCCGAGCTCGAGTGCGCGGCGGCCGGCCAGCTCGGCCGCCCGCTCGACCCGGCGGAGCAGCGCGGCCACCCGGGCCACCAGCTCCCGCATCCGGAACGGCTTGGTCAGGTAGTCGTCGGCGCCGACGCCGAGGCCGACCAGCACGTCCGCCTCGTCGTCGCGGGCGGTCAGCATGAGCACGGGCACCGGCCGGTCGGCCTGGATCCGGCGGCACACCTCGTGCCCGTCGAACCCGGGGAGCATCACGTCGAGCAGCACCAGGTCCGGCGCGTGCTCGGCGAACGCCTGCACCGCGGTCGGGCCGTCGAACGCCTGCACCACGTCGTATCCCTCGGAGACCAGGCGGTCGGAGACGGCGCGGTTGATGACCGGCTCGTCCTCGACGACGAGGATCCTCCGCTGAGCGCTGGTCATGCTGGCAGCGTAGGAGCGCGCGGCGTCGTGAGGCGGGGACGACTCGTGAAGGTTCTGTGCAGATCGTCGGGGGCGGGCGGCGATACCTTGCCGGGATGGCGACCCATTGGACCCTCGGCTGCGACGCCGCCGACCCGCACGCGATCGCTGAGTTCTGGGCGTTCGCGCTCGGCTACGTCGCGGAGCCCGGCTACGACGACCCGGACGGCGCGTCCCTGATCGACCCCGACGCCGTGGGACCGGCGATTGGCTTCCTGCGGGTGCCCGAGGGCAAGACAGCGAAGAACCGGATGCACATCGACATCCGGGTGGCCGGCGAGCCGCCGTGGGAACCTTGCCGATCGGGAGCGGTTGATCCGGGCGAAGGCGGCCGAGCTGGCCGCCGCTGGGGCCACCCTCGTCCGAGAGCAGTCCTACGGCGAGCAGCTCGGGCACATCGTGATGCTCGACCCGGAGGGCAACGAGTTCTGCGTCGCGTGAGCCGGAGTCAGTCCTGCTCGTCCAACCACTCCCGGATCGCGTCGCCGTGCTCTCCGAGCCTCGGCGGCGCCAGGTGGGTCGGGCGTCCGCCGGAGAACCCGTTGTCGTCGAACCGGATGGGGGAGCCGGGAAGCTCGAGCGACCCGAGGGTCTCGTGGTCCACCGCGACCACGAGGCCCTGCGACCGGGTCTGCTCCCAGTCGTAGACCTCGTCGAGCGTCCGCACCTTGCCGGACGGGATCCGGGCGTCCGCCAGCCTGGCCAGGCAGTCCTCGGCGGTCCGGTCGACGAACAGCCGCTCGATGGCCGCGATCAGCTCGTCGCGGTGCGCGACCCGGTCGGCGTTGGTCGCGAACCGGGGGTCGGCGGGGTCGACGCCGAACGCCGCGCAGAACCCACGCCAGAGACCCTCGGTCCCGCAGGCGACCTGGATCGGCGCGGTCGCGGTGGCGAACATGCCGTACGGCGCGATCGACGGGTGGTGGTCCCCGGCCAGGCCCGGCACCTCGCCGGCCACCGTCCAGCGGGTGCCCTGGAAGGCGTGCACGCCGACCATGCCGGCCAGTAGCGAGGTGCGGACCACGCGGCCGCGGCCGGTGCGCTCGCGCTCGTGGAGGGCGGCGAGCACGCCGTACGCGCCGTACATCCCGGCCGTCAGGTCCGCGATCGGCACTCCCACCTTGGTCGGCAGCTCGGTGCCGGTGATCGACATCAGCCCGCCCTCGCCCTGGGCGATCTGGTCGTAGCCGGCGCGGTTCGCCTCGGGGCCGTCGTGCCCGAAGCCGGTGATCGAGAGGACGATCAGCCGCGGGTTGAGCTCGTGCAGCCTGCCCACGGGGAAGCCGAGGCGGTCGAGGACGCCGCTGCGGAAGTTCTCCATCAGCACGTCGGCCCGCTCCACGAGCCGGGCCAGCACGCCGGCGTCGTCGTCGGACTTGAGGTCGAGGACGATCGACTCCTTGTTGCGGTTGGCCGACATGAAGTACGTCGACTCGCGCGCGTCGGCCTCGCCGACGAACGGCGGCCCCCACGACCGGGTGTCGTCCCCGCCGGGCGGCTCGACCTTGATCACCCGGGCGCCCATGTCGCCGAGCATCATCGCCGCGTGTGGGCCGGCCAGCGCCCGGGTCAGGTCGAGCACGACGAGGTCGGACAGCGGACCGGTCACCGGGATGCTCCCTCGGCCAGCCGGGCCAGCGCCTTCGGGAAGATCTCGGCCGGCGGCGTGACCAGCCCGGCGCCCACCTGGCCGACGCCGGCGAGCCGGCCGGCCATGCCGGTGTTGATCTGCGGCAGGATCCCGGTCCGGCACACCCGGGTGACGTCGATGCCGGTCGGGGTCCCCTGGAACTCCAGGACCGGGACCGCCCATCGGGGGTTCTCGCCGAGCGTGATCTCGTGCATCCGCCGGGTGGTGGCGAGCGCGTCGGGGACGGAGCCGCCGACGAACCGGACGATCGCGGGGGCGGTCGCCATCGCGAAGCCGCCGATGCCGGCGGTCTCGGTGATGGCGGAGTCGCCGATGTCGGGGTTGGCGTCCTCGGGCCCGTAGTCGCCGAGGTAGAGGCCATCGGCGAGCAGGGCGGGGCCGGTGAACCACTCGTCCCCGGTGCCGGCGACCTGGATGCCGAAGTCGGTGCCGTTGCGCGCCATCGCGACCACCATGGTCGACCCGTCGATCCCGCGGGCGGCGTCCAGGGCGAGCTTGCAGGCGGGCATGCCGAGGTTGAGGAAGAAGTGGTCGTTGCCGCCGATGAACCGCAGCGCCTCGGCCACGTCGGCCGGCTCGGCGCCGCTGGTGACCATGGCGGGGGCGAGGTCGCGGAGCAGCATCAGGGTGCCGGCCCGGTTGCGGTTGTGGGCCTCGTCGCCCATCTGCAGCATCTGGGCGAGGATCCCGGTGACGTCGACTGGGTCGTTCCCGCGCACCGCGGCCTGCAGGAGCGGGCCGAGCACGTCGTTCATCCAGCGCAGCCTGGTGAGCACGTCGGGGGAGTACGCGCCGTAGCGGAGCACCTTGCCCAGGCCCTCGTTGAGCGTGCAGTGGGTACGCCGCCCGGTGGCCCGGTCCTCCAGGACCCACACCCACATGCTCGGCGTCACCACTCCGGCCATCGGGCCGACAGCGCCGCGGTGGTGGCAGGGCTCGAGGCGCACCGAGGTGCCGCGCTCGAACAGGGCCTCCGCGTCCTCCGGGTCCTCGACCAGCCCCTCGAGGGCGGCGCCGGCCAGCAGCGCCCCGCGCATCGGACCGGAGGCCCGCTCCCACTCGATCGGCGGACCGGCGTGCAGGAACTCGCCCCGCTCCAGGCCGAGCGCCTGCGACGCGGGGAGTACGTCGACCAGGTGGGCGGTGACCTCGAGCATCGCGGCCAGCGCCCGCTCGTTGGCCAGCCGGCGCCGCGGGTCGGCCAGCACCGTGGCCAGGTCGGCCTCGGTGCCGGGCATCGGCGGGCGCCAGTCGACCCGGGTCACGTCGACGGCCTGGGCCTCTATCGCGTCGGCGAGCAGGCCGGCGCCGGTGTTCACGACGTGCATCAGCGACCGCTTTCCAGAAGCTCGACGGCGCGCCGGGTGGCCAGCGCGTTGGACAGGTGGACCTCGGCGCCGGCGGCGGTGAGCGCGCGGACCTGCCGGTCCCGGACCTGGGGGTCGGCGGGCGTGCCGACGACGGTGACCACGACCGGCTGCGGCAGCCGCTCGATGGCCGGCGCGAGCAGCGCGGCCGGGTCGGGCTCGACGCCGTGGCCGAGCACCACGTCGAGCAGGACCACGCCGGTGTCGGCGTCGGACGCCACCTTCGCGAGCTCCTCGAGCCGGAGCGTCGGGTCGATCATCGGGTGCGCGCGTCCCGCCGTGTAGGCGTCGTCGCCGAAGTCGACGAACGTGCCCGCATCCGGGCCGAGCGCCTCCTCCGCGATCAGCCGCGCCTCCTGGCAGAGCGTCCCACCCACGAACAATCCGCTGATGCGGGGTCCCGGTGGTTGAGGAAGGCGCGCTAGCGCCTGTCTCGAAACCACGGGCCACTGAGGGACCTGGCCGCCGAGGCGGGTGAGCACCCGCTCGGCGGCGGCGGTCAGGTCGGGCTGGCCGGGGCCCAGCAGCGCGAGCTCGACGGGCGTGCCCAGCCCGTCGGCGTACGCCGTGATCTCGGCGGCCACCTCGGGCGCGGGCGGCTTGGAGACCAGCACGATCAGCTCGACGGTGGGGTCCTCGTCGAGGCGGCGCAGCGCCTCCCGGGTCGCGAGCCCGCCGACCTCGGCGGAGAGGTCGCGGCCGCCGACGCCCAGTGCCGAGGTGACCCCGACCCCGGCGTGGTCGAGCAGGCAGAGCAGCTGCTGGCAGCCGGTGCCCGACGCCGCGACGATCCCCACCGGTCCGGGCGACACCACGTTGGCGAAGCCGAGGCCGACGCCGCCGAGCACCGCGGTGCCGCAGTCGGGCCCCATCACCAGCACTCCGCGGTCCGCCGCCGCCCGCTTCAGCGCGACCTCCTCGGCCAGCGGCACGTTGTCGCTGAAGATCATCACGTCGCTGCCGGCGTCGACCGCATCCATCGCCTCGGGCAGCACGTTCGGGCCCGGCACCGACACCAGCACCACACCGCCGGGGGCGCCGCGCAGCGCCGCCGCGGTGGTGCGCGGCGGCGCCTCCTCCTCGGCGGTGGTGGGGCGCCGGGTCGCCTCGGCCAGGGCCTGCTCGACCCCGGACAGTGCGGCCGGGAGCGCGTCCGGGTCCTCGAGCCGGAGCGCGACGATGAGGTCGTTGGGGGTGGCCCCCGCGGGGATCTGGAAGCCCATGCCGGCGAGCACGTCCAGGTTCAGCGGGGTGGCCATCGCGACCTGCGCGGCGGCGACGCCCGCGAGGCCCTGGACGCTTCGGCTGACCTGGAGCAGGGTCACCGAGTCGGCGAACGCTCCCGGTCTAAGCTCGACGTGGGTCGTCATGCCGCGAGCGCCCACTGTGCGCCCTGGAGCAGGCCGGCGCCCGAGGAGTGACCCACCGCTCGCAGCGTCGCGGTGGCCGGTCCCTCGTCCGCGGTGCCCAGCGCGGCGAGGTACGCCGCGAACTCGGGGATCACCTCGCCGTGCAGCGCGCAGTCGAGCAGCGCTGCCGACAGCGACGTGGTGCGGTCGAGCCGGTCGCGAACGGCCGCGTCGACGGAAGGAGTGGCGCGTCCGGTCGCCCGGTGCACGGCCAGCCAGCCGCACAGCACGTCGTCGCCGTACGGCGTCAGCCCGTCGCCGGCGCCGACCAGGTCAGCCACCGCGGCGCCGAGCGGTCCGAGCGCGTCGCGCTCGAGGGCGGGCACCGCGGCGTCGCAGATCCGGCCGACCCGCAGCGGCACCCCGTCCAGGTGCAGCACGCCCGCCTCGACGCGGGCCTCCGCGGCCGCCGGGAGCACAGGGAGCCGGGTGCGCAGCGCGCACGGCACCTGCACCGCGGAGGCGGCGACGACTCCGAGGCACCGGCCGTCCAGGTCGAGGTAGAGGGCATGGGGGCCGCGGTGCAGCACCGGGACCGGTCCGTCGGGCGTCCGGAGCAGCCGATCGCGGACCCGGCGCGGCGCGCTGACAGGGATCACCTCGCCGACGCTATCGGGACGACGTACGCTTCGCCGATGTGAGGTTGTGCCAACGATCCCGCAGACGGGCTGCAGATATTGATAACTGACGACATCGGTGGGCTGGCCCGGATCGACGCCCTGCACACCGGGCTCACCCAGATCGTTCTGGAGGGCGGCGACCTGGTCGGGATCGCCGACGAGGTCTCCCGCGCGCTCGACGTCGGCGTGGTGGTCACCTCGACCGACGGCCGGCAGCGCGCGGCCTCGCTCACCGACGGGCAGCGCGCGCTCCTGGAGGCGCACGACCTGGTCGAGCCCACCGGCCGGCTGCGGGTGGAGCGGGTGGTGGGCGAGGCCGCGCCGGCGGGCGCCGGCGAGGTGCTCGGGCTGCGGGTGGCCGCCGGCGGCACCGACCTCGCTCGGCTGGTGTGCGTCCGAGCCGACGGCCCGCTGACCTCCGACGACGTGCACGCGCTCGAGCGCGCCGCCGCCGTGGCCGCGCTGCTGATCACCCGGCAGGAGGCGATCACGGCGGTCGAGAACAAGTACCAGGGCGACTTCCTGCGCGACATCCTGCTGCGCCGCGCGGTCGGCGAGGACTACGTCAACGAGCACGCCGACACGTTCGGCTGGGACCTCCGGCTGCCGCTCGTCGTGGTGGCGGCCGAGATCGACCCCGGCGCGGACGTTCCTCCTCCGTCCCGGGAGACCCGCCGCCACTGGCAGGAGCGGTTCTCCGCGGCCTGGCGCCAGGTCACCGGCGGGCTCGGTGACGGCATCCCCACCGTCGACTTCTCCTCCGAGGTGGTCAGCCTGATCCCGGTCGCGGACGACGACCGCGAGCCGGTCGCCGGGCACGACGTCGTCCGCCGGGCGGTGACCGCGGTGGCGGGCGACAAGGGCGGTGGGCGGCGGTCGTTCTCCGTGGGGGTGAGCCGGGTGGCCGACTCGTTCGACGCGCTGCCGGAGGCCTACGCCCAGGCCCGCCGCGCCGTGGAGGTGGGCCGCCGGATGCGTGGGGGTGGGGCCACCACGTTCTTCGACCAGCTGGGCCTGCACCGGCTGATCGCCCTGGTCCCCGACACCGACGAGCTGCGGGCGTTCACCCGCGACGCCCTCGGCAGCCTGGCCGACCAGACCCCCGAGGCCGCGGACCTGCGCGAGACCCTGCAGGTGCTGCTGGACACCAACTTCAACGTGGCGGAGGCGGCGCGGGCGCAGTTCTTCCACTACAACACGATGCGCTACCGCGTCTCCAAGCTCGAGAAGCTGCTCGGCCCGGTCGCCTCCGACCCGCACCTGCGCCTGGACGTGGCGGTGGCGCTGCGGATCCTCGAGATCACCAAGTGATGCCAGTGCGTCCGGCGTGCCTTCGGCAGGTGTCGCCGTCGAGCGGGTGTCCTGGGCCTCACTACGGTGAAGGCTCGTCGGCCGGAGGTGATGCATGAAGCCCGCTCCCTTCGCCTACCGGCGCCCCGAATCCCTGACCGACGCCGTCGCCGCGCTGGCCGCCGACCCCGGCGCGAAGGTGCTTGCCGGCGGCCAGTCGCTGGTGCCGCTGCTGTCCATGCGGCTCGCCGCGCCGTCGACGTTGGTCGACATCAACGCCCTGCCCGGGCTCGCCGCCATCGAGGTCACCGACGACGGCATCCGGGTCGGCGCGCTGGCCCGCCACGCCGACGTACTCGCCGACGAAGGGGTACGCCGGGTGCAGCCGCTGGTGTCGATGGCGCTCTCCCACGTGGCGCACGCGACCATCCGCAACCGCGGCACGACCGTCGGCTCGCTGGTGCACGCCGACGCGGCCGCGGAGATGCCGGTGGTGCTCGCCCTGCTGGAGGGCTCGGTCGACGTGATCGGACCCTCCGGGACCCGGACCATCTCCGCGGGAGAGCTGTACGTCGGCCCGCTGGAGACGTCGCTGGCGCACGACGAGATCGCGACGTCGGCGTACTTCCCGGCGCTGGCGCCGGGGGCGCGGGTGGCGTTCGAGGAGATCGCCCGTCGGCACGGTGACTACGCCCTGGTCGGCGCCGCCGCCCTGGTCGACGGCGACAGCGTCAGGGTCGGCTATGTCTCGGTGAGCGACGTGCCGACCGTGGTGGACCTGTCGGGCGTGCCGATCGAGGAGGCCGGCGACGTCGCGCTGCAGCACCTCGACCCGGCCGACGACATCCACGCCACCGCGGCCTACCGGGCCCAGCTGGTGCGGGTGCTGACCGCTCGGGTCCTGCGTGCGGCGGGGGAGGCGCCGTGACCGAGGAGCTCCACGACGTACGCCTGGTCGTCAACGGGGTCGCCCGCGACGTCCGGGTGCCGGCGCGCCGGCTGCTCTCCGACGCACTCCGCCACGACCTGGGGCTGACCGGCACCCACGTCGGCTGCGAGCACGGCGTGTGCGGTGCCTGCACGATCCTGGTCGACGGGCGGCCGATGCGCTCGTGCCTGATGTTCGCCGTCTCAGCCGTCGGCCTGGAGATCACCACGGTCGAGGGGCTGACCAACGAGGACGGGTCCCTCGGGCCGGTGCAGCAGGCGTTCGCGGAGTGCCACGGACTGCAGTGCGGCTTCTGCACGCCCGGATTCATGACCACCATCACCGCCGGCCTGCGCGACAACCCCCGGCCCACCCACGACGAGGCGCGGGACATGATCGCCGGCAACCTGTGCCGCTGCACGGGCTACCAGAACATCGTGAAGTCCGTCGAACGAGCGGCGGAGCTGGGCACCCCTTGACCACCAAGCTGATGGGCACGCGGGTGCAGCGGGTCGAGGACCAGCGGCTGCTCCGCGGCCTCGGCCGGTACGCCGACGACGTGGCCGTCGGGCCCGACACCCTGCACGCGGCGGTGCTCCGCTCGCCGCACGCCCACGCGCGGATCGTCGGGATCGACGTCGACGAGGTGCTCGACCTCGAGGGTGTGCACGCGGTGTGGACCTACGACGACCTGGCCGACCTCTCGTCGCCGATGGCCGAGCCGCTGCCGCTGCTGATCCCGCACCCGGACCTGACCCACGGCCGCACCCAGTACGCACTCGCCCGCGACGAGGTCAACTATGTCGGCGAGGCGATCGCGTTCGTGGTGGCCGACGACCGCTACGTGGCCGAGGACGCGGTCGGCCGGATCCGGGTCGACTACGAGTTCCTGCCCCCGGTCGTGGGCATCGACGCCGCGCGGGCCGCCGACCATCTGGTGCACGACGACGTACCCGGCAACGTGGGCGCCCGGATGGAACAGAACACCGGCGACGTCGAGGCAGCGCTGGCCGCGGCACCGAACAGGTTGTCGCTCGACCTGACCATCGAGCGCAGCGCCTGCACGCCGATGGAGGGGCGCGGCACCGTCGCCCGCTGGGACGCCGACATCAACCGGCTCCAGGTGTGGACCTCCACCCAGACCTCGACCGGCGTGCGCGCGGCGGTGGCCGTGAAGCTGGGCCTGGACCTGGGCCAGGTCGACGTGATCACCCCCGACGTGGGTGGCGGCTTCGGCGTGAAGATCAACCATCCCTGGCCCGAGGAGCTGCTGGTGCCGCTGGCTGCGCGGACCCTGGGTCGCACGGTGAAGTTCACCGAGGACCGCCGCGAGCACTTCATCTCCTCGGCCCACGAGCGCGGGCAGGTGCACCACGTCGAGGTCGGGTTCGACGACGACGGCCGGCTGCTCGGCCTGGACGTGATGTTCTGGCACGACCACGGCGCCTATTCGCCGTACGGCCTGATCGTGCCGATCATCACCTCCACCCAGCTGCTGGGGCCCTACAAGCCCGGCGTCTACCGGGTGCGGTTCGAGTCGCTCTACACCAACACCGTGATGGTCACGCCCTACCGCGGCGCGGGACGGCCGCAGGGCTGCTACGTCATGGAGCGCACCATGGACGCGATCGCGGCCCACCTCGGCAAGGACCGCACCGAGGTGCGCGCCACCAACTTCATCCAGCCCGACGAGTTCCCCTACGACCAGGGGCTGGTCTTCCAGGACGGCCGCGAGCTGGAGTACGACTCCGGCGACTACCCGGCGTCCCTCGAGAAGC
>Ga0299913_10001919_pt1 | contig 15980 bp, 13 predicted proteins | sample RVTome_9_FD_201360 | JGI IMG/M metagenome (GOLD analysis project Ga0299913, IMG submission 201360) | Soil microbial communities from uranium-contaminated site in the Upper Colorado River Basin, Wyoming, United States - RVT155D38 (version 2) ...
GGTGTAGCCGCTGGCGACCGCGCGCCGGACGTGGTCGTCCACGAACGCGTCGTCGCCGCGCACGTAGAGCTGGAAGATGCGAAAGTTGTCGGCGGCCTTGGCCACGGCCTCCAGTCCCGGGTTGCAGACCGAGGACAGCATCTGGGGCACCCCGAACTCCGCCGAGGCCTGGGCGGCGGTGGCCCCCCCACCGGGGGTGAAGCTCTCGATCGAGCCGATCGGGGCCATCAGGACCGGGATGCGGACCGGCTTGCCGAGGAAGGTCGCCGTGGCGTCCACCTTGGAGACGTCGCGCAGCACCCGCGGCCGGAGCCCCAGCGAGTCGATGGCCAGCCGGTTGCGCCGCAATGTGGTTTCCGTCTCGGTGGCCCCGACCAGATAGTCCCAGGGGCCGGGGGCCAGGGTGGCCCGGGCGGCCTTCACGATCTCGTGCAGGGTCTGGTACCGGTCCTCGAGACCTGAGCTCACGGGGCCTGAGGATAACAGATTAAAAGGCTGGGAATCGCTCCGGAAATGTGTCACCCTAGGCGCCCTCATGAGAATAGAGGTCGTCGAGAACCAGATCGAAGCGGCGCTCAAGGCCCTCAAGAAGCGGATGCAGAAAGAGGGCCTGTTCCAGGAGATGAAGCGCCGCGCGCACTACGAGAAGCCGTCGGTCAAGCGCAAGCGCAAGCAGGCCCAGGCGCGCCGCAAGCGTCGCAAGGCCATGCGCCGGCAGCAAGCGACGGACGACGAATAGCGCGCCGCCCGGAGCCGCCAGGCTTCGCGACGGCGTCTCGCCGGCTACAGCGGTCTCCCGGGGTCGTGCCCATGCGCTGCGTCACGGCACCGGCCCGCCCGGGCGCCGTGCGCACGCCGTGGCCGGACGCCACGGGGCTCACCGCACGTAGCGAACCGCGAGGAAGCCCGCCACCCCGAGCACCAGGAACGCCCACGTCAGCAGATCGAAGTAGCGCTCGATCAGCGCTCGCATCTGGCGCCCGAAGAAGAAGAACACCGACGCCACCAGGAGAAACCGCGCCGAGCGGCCCAGGGCGGAGGCCGCGAGCAGCGTGGCCAGGCTCACGTCGAGCACCCCGGCGGCGACGGTGAAGACCTTGTAGGGAATCGGCGTGAAGGCGGCGGTCAGGATGGCGAGAAAGGCGTTGCCCTGGTAGAGCTGCTGCACCTGGTCGAAGGTCGCTTGCGGAAAGACGTACGGAATGAAGAGGTCCTTCACCACGTGCCACGCCGCCGCCCCCAGCAGCCAGCCGAACGCGCCTCCGAGCACCGAGCCCGCCGCGCACACCAGCGCGAAGCGGAACGACGCGCGGGGCGCCCCCACGCACAGCGCGATCAGGAGCACGTCGGGAGGCACCGGGAAGAACGATGACTCCGCGAACGCGATCGCGAACAGGGCCCAGGTGCCCCCCGGCCGCTCGGCCCAGCCCACCGTCCAGTCGTACAGGCGGCGGACGATGTGACGTCGCGAAGGCGTGGTGGCGGGGACGTCGGCAGGCACGCAGCATTCTACCGCGGCCGACGACCTGTCGCGCCGGGCGACACGATGTCGCCCGGCGCCGACGTCAGCGGTGCAGGGTCAGCCGCGCGCCGTCGTCGCTTTCCTCGAAATCGATCGTGCTACCGGCCAGGGCCCCCGCCACCTCGGGGTCGATCAGGAGGACCGCCCGCCCCTCGTGCTCGACCACATGGTCGTCATCGCGTCCCGTGTCGGGGAACACGCCGAGCTGCCCCTGCTCCACTTGCGCAAGTCGCAGGGCCACTTCCGGCTTGTCGGCCATCTGGGTTTGTACCGCCTTCAACGCCTCCCGCGCCCGCTCCGTGACCTGGATCATGGAAGCACCTCCCGCTGGGATCGCTCGCTGCCAGCGCACGCAAAGGGCGCGCCAGGAGCGTCCCCCCGGGGGCATCCCCCGACCGCGGGTCTGGTACGGCTCTTGCCCGAGGGCCGCGACATGCGGCTCATCGTCGTCCTGCTGACGTCCGTCCTGCTCGGTCTCGCGGGCGCCTCGTCGGGCGCCGCCGGGGAGCAATCTCCGGGCGCGGTCGACACGCTGCGGGCCGAGATCGAGGCGCTGCGCGAGGTCGTTGCCGACCTCGAGGCCCAGGTGGCGCGGACGCTGCCGGGCCTGCACAGCTACCGTCTGCCCGACGCGATGGTGTTCGCGGGCCACCCGGTGCCGCTCGAGCGGGGGGACGTGGCCGAGCGATTCGAGCGCGAGTTCTACATCACGCTCGCGCAGCCCGCGCAGGTCGTGCTGTGGCTCAAGCGGAGCGCGCGCTATTTTCCGTACATCGAGGAGCGCCTCCGGACCGCCGGTCTGCCCGACGACCTCAAGTACGTGGCCGTCGCCGAGAGCGCGCTGCTGCCGCGCGCGCTGTCGTGGGCGCGGGCCTCGGGCATCTGGCAGTTCATCGACGACACGGCGCGCCGCTATGGCCTGCGCGTGAGCAAGGCGTGGGACGAGCGGCGCGATCCGGAGCGCTCGACCACCGCCGCCATCGCGTACCTGAAGGACCTTCACGCCCAGTTCAACGACTGGCCGCTCGCGCTGGCCGGGTACAACGCCGGGGAGCGTCGGGTCAGCACGGCGCTCCGTGAGCAAGGCGTGACCGAGTACTACCGGCTCGTGCTCCCGGCCGAGACCGAGCGCTACCTCTTCCGCATCCTGGCCGCCAAGCTGATCCTCGAGGCGCCCGAGCGCTACGGCTTCACCGTGCCCCCGCAGGAGCGCTATGCGCCCCATGCCACCGCCACCGTCACCGTGACGGTGACCGGACACCTGCTCCTGCGGGAGCTGGGGGCCGCCGCCGGCTCCTATTACCGGGAGATCCGGACCCTGAACCCCGCGATCGCCGGCGACCGACTGCCCCCGGGCCGATACACCGTCCGCATCCCCGAGACCGGCCGCGCCCGGTTCGCGAGCGCCCGGGCGGAGCTGGAGCGGACCATGGCGGCCCGCGCCGCCCGGCGCAAGACCTACCGGGTGCGTCGGGGCGACACCCTCGGCGGTATCGCGCGGCGCTTCGGCGTCACGATCGCGGAGCTGCGCCGATGGAACGCCGCCGCCCGGCGGATCCTGCACCCGGGCGACGTCCTCGTGATCGAGCGGGCCGGCGCGGCGAAGTAGGTAGACTGAAGGGGTGACGCTGGCGGCGGGCGAGATCAAGGCCCTCGTGGATGGCGAGCACGAGGACGTGTTCGGCGTGCTGGGCCCGCACGTGGTTGGGCTGGCCGGCGGGCCGGGCGTGGTGGTGCGGGCGCTGCTGCCCGACGCCGACACCGTGCAGGTGATCCCCGTCGGATCGAGCCGGGAGCCGCGGGCGATGGAGCGCGTGCATCCGGCCGGCCTGTTCGAGGCCGTGTTCGCCGACCAGCCCGAGCCGTTCGCCTACCGGCTGCGCGTCACCGGCGGTGACGGGGCCACCGTCACCCTCGAGGACCCGTACCGCTTCTCGTCGACGCTGAGCGACTACGACCGGCACCTGCTGGCCGAGGGCACCCACGAGCACGCGGCCGACAAGCTCGGCGCGCATCCCGTCGTGCTCGAGGGGGTGGCGGGCACGACGTTCGCCGTGTGGGCCCCGAACGCGCGCCGGGTGAGCGTCGTCGGCGACTTCAACCGCTGGGACGGCCGGCGCCACCCGATGCGACGGCACCCGGCCAACGGCATCTGGGAGATCTTCGTTCCCGAGGTGGGCGAAGGGACGCGGTACAAGTTCGAGATCCGGCCGCGCTCCGGCGAGCCGCTGGCGCTCAAGGCCGACCCCTACGCGTTCGCCTTCGAGGCCGAGACGCCCCGCACGGCGGCGGTGGTGACCTCGCTCGACCATCACCGCTGGCGCGATGCGGAGTGGTTACGCCGGCGGGCCCGGCGCCCCCCCCACGACACCCCCATGGCGATCTACGAGGTCCATCTGGGCTCGTGGCGCCGGGTGCCCGAGCAGGGCGACCGCATGCTCACGTACCGGGAGCTGGCCGAGCGCCTGGGGGCCTACGTGCGCGACATGGGCTTCACCCACGTCGAGCTGCTGCCGGTCATGGAGCATCCGTTCTACGGCTCGTGGGGCTACCAGGTCATCGGCTACTTCGCGCCCACCCGGCGGCACGGCACGCCCGAGGAGTTCATGGCCTTCGTGGACGAGCTGCACCGGCAGGGCATCGGGGTGATCCTCGACTGGGTGCCCGCCCACTTCCCGCGCGATCCGCACGGGCTCGGCTACTTCGACGGCACCCACCTCTACGAGCACGCCGACCCGCGGCTGGGCGAGCACACCGACTGGGGCACGTTGATCTTCAACTACGGCCGCAACGAGGTGGCCAACTTCCTGCTCGGCAACGCGCTGTTCTGGCTGGACCGCTACCACGTCGACGGGCTGCGGGTCGATGCGGTGGCGTCCATGCTCTACCTGGACTATTCCCGGCGCGCCGGCGAGTGGGTCCCCAACGCGTTCGGCGGCCGCGAGAACCTGGGCGCGCTGGCGTTCCTGCGCCGCCTGAACGAGGCGGCCCACCGGAACCGTCCCGGCATCGTCGTGGCCGCCGAGGAATCCACGGCGTGGCCCATGGTGTCGCGCCCGACGTACCTGGGGGGCCTGGGGTTCGGCTTCAAGTGGAACATGGGCTGGATGCACGACGTGCTCGACTTCATGAGCCACGATCCCATCCATCGCAAGTACCACCACGATCGCCTGACCTTCGGCCTGCTGTACGCGTGGACGGAGAACTTCGTGCTCCCGCTGTCCCACGACGAGGTCGTGCACGGCAAGGGCTCGCTCCTCGACAGGATGCCCGGCGACGAGTGGCAGCGGTTCGCCAACCTGCGCGCCCTCTACGGCTTCATGTACGGCCATCCCGGCAAGAAGCTGCTCTTCATGGGCGCCGAGTTCGCCCAGAGCCGGGAGTGGAGCCACGATCGCAGCCTCGACTGGCACCTGCTGGAGGCCGGCCCCTACCATCGGGGGGTGCAGAACCTGGTCCGTGACCTCAACCGCCTGCACCGCGCCGAACCGGCCCTGCACGAGCTCGACGTCGATCCGGCCGGCTTCGCGTGGATCGACTGCGCCGACTGGGAGCAGAGCGTCGTCTCGTTCCTGCGCCGCGCCCGCGACGGCGCCGACTGCGTCGTGGTGGCGTGCAATTTCACGCCGGTGCCTCGCCGGCCCTACCGGGTCGGCGTCCCCCGCCCCGGCTACTACCGCGAGCTCGTCAACACCGACGCCGCCGTCTACGGCGGCGGTGACGTCGGCAACGAGGGCGGTGTCTGGGCGGAGCCGACCCCCTGGCAGGGACAGCCCCACTCCATCCTCGTCACGCTGCCGCCCCTGGGGGTCCTGTTCCTCAAGCCCGAGTGAGGCGAGCCCAGGTCGCACGGTCGCCGGCACCGCGAATGCAGCCGCGGGCGGGGACACGGGAGGACACCATGGCCACGACCCTCGAGTCGAGCGCGCACGTCGATGTCGGACCGATCCCCGCCACCATGCGCGCGACGGTGCTCGCGGCACCGGGCCGGATCGAGCTCCGCGAGAAGCCCGTTCCCGAGATCGGCCCCACCGACGCGCTCGTGCGGGTCACCACCACGACGATCTGCGGCACCGACGTGCACATCGTCAAGGGCGAGTACCCGGTCGAGCCCGGCCGCACGCTCGGCCACGAGCCGGTGGGCGTCGTCGCCAGGCTGGGGTCCGCAGTGACCGGGTACGCGATCGGGCAACGGGTGATCGTGGGCGCCATCACGCCCTGCGGGCAATGCCTGGCCTGCCTCGGCAACGACCGGTCGCAGTGCGGTGCCTCCACCGAGGGCGGGTTCCCGCGGGCGCTCGGCGGCTGGAAGCTCGGCAACACGCTCGACGGCTGCCAGGCGGAGTACGTCCGGGTGCCCTTCGCGACGGCCAACCTCACTCCGGTGCCGGACGCCCTCACCGACGAGCAGGTCCTGATGTGCCCCGACATCATGAGCACGGGGTTCGCGGGCGCCGAGCGCGGCGGCATCGCGATCGGCGACACCGTGGTGGTGTTCGCGCAGGGGCCCATCGGGCTCTGTGCCACGGCGGGCGCGCGGCTGACCGGCGCCACCCGGATCCTCGCCGTCGACGGGATCCCGGAGCGGCTGGCGATGGCCCGGCGCCTGGGCGCCGACGTGGCGATCGACTTCCGGCAGACCGATCCGGTCGAGGCGATCCGCGAGCACACCGGGGGGCGGGGCGCCGACGTGGCGATCGAGGCCCTGGGGACGCCCGGGACGTTCGAGAGCGCGCTGCGCGCGCTCCGGCCCGGCGGCACGCTGTCGAGTCTCGGCGTGTACGCGGGCAAGGTCAGCCTGTCGCCCGAGGCCTTTGCGGCCGGGCTCGGCGACCACACGATCGTCACCACGCTGTGCCCCGGCGGCAAGGAGCGGATGCGCCGCCTGCTCGCGGTGGTGGCGTCCGGCCGGGTGGACCTGCGGCCGCTCGTCACGCACCGCTTTCCGCTCGAGCAGATCACCGAGGCCTACGATCTCTTCGCGAACCAGCGTGACGGCGTGCTGAAGGTGGCCATCACCACGGCCCCCCGGGCCAGGTAGGCGCTACCGGGCCGGCGGCTCCGCCTGCAAGTCGAGCCCGGTCAAGGCGCCAAGCTCGGCCAGCGCCCGGGCGGGATCGTCCACCTTGATCGTCGTCATCCCGAGGGCGCGCGCGGCCTTGAGGTTGCCCCCGATGTCGTCCAGAAACGCGGTGCGCGCCGGCTCGACGCCGAGCTCCCGGCACGCCAGCAGGTAGATGCGCGGGTCGGGCTTGCGCAGCCCGACCACGCGCGACTCGATGAACGCGTCGAAGTGGGCGCGCAGCGCGGACGGCACGATGTCGTCGTCCGGTCCGTCGCGCCGCCAGTTGTTCGTGAGGGCGCCCACTCGCAGCCCGTGCGCGCGCAGGCGGCGGATGGCCCGCAGCATCGCGGGGCGGGCCACCCCGGCCGCCGCGATGGCGGCCATGACCGCGGCGCCCTCCACCTCCACACCCTGGGCGCGGCACTCGACCTCGAACGGGGCGCAGAAGGCGGCAACCGTCAGCTCGCCGCGCTCCAGGCGCGCCCACGCCCCCGTCTCGCCGGCCGCGGCGATCGCCCGGTTGACGGCGTTGGGCGGCAGTCCTCGCTCGCGCTCGTAGCGGGCGATCGCGTGCAGGGGCGAGTCCATGACCACCCCGCCCATGTCGAACAGCACGCCCGCCAGCCCGCTCACGCGCGGGATTGTAGCGTGTTACCATCCCGGCGTCGCCAGGCCGACCCGTCGAACCGAGAGGAATCCACCATGACAGCCATCACCAGGTCCGTCGACCTCGACCGCCGCGGCCGCGTGGCCGTCGTCACCGTGAACAATCCGCCCGTCAACGCGCTGAGCCAGCACGTCCGCCAGGGCCTTCGCGACGGGGTCGCCCAGGCCGTCGCCGACGCCGGGGTGGGCGCGATCGTCCTCGTGTGCGCCGGACGCACCTTCATCGCCGGCGCCGACATCACGGAGTTCGGCAAGCCGCCGGTTCCGCCCGGCCTGCACGAGGTCCTCGATCTCATCGAGAGCAGCCCGAAGCCCGTCGTGGCCGCCGTGCACGGCACGGCGCTGGGCGGCGGCCTGGAGGTGACGCTGGCCTGCCACTATCGCGTCGGCGTCAAGGACGCGCGCTTCGGCCTGCCGGAGGTGAAGCTCGGCCTGCTGCCGGGCGCCGGCGGCACCCAGCGCCTGCCCCGCGTGGTCGGCGTCGAGAAGGGCCTGTCGATGATGGTGAGCGGCGATCCCATCCGCGCCGACGAGGCGCTGAAGGCGGGCCTCATCGACGCGATCGTCGAGGGCGACCTGACGGCCGCCGGCGTGGCCTTCGCCGAGAGGGTGCTCGGCGAGAACCGTCCGCTCCGGAAGATCCGCGACCTCGACGACAAGCTGGCGGCCGTGCGCGGCAGGCCCGAGGTGTTCGCGAACTTCCGCAAGTCGGTGGCGCGGCAGACGCGCGGCTTCCGGGCGCCCGAGAACATCATCAAGGCCGTCGAGGCCGCGGTGAGCCTGCCCTTCGAGCAGGGGATCAAGCGCGAGCGCGAGCTGTTCGTCGAGCTGCTGAACTCGCCGGAGTCCAGGGCCCAGCGCTACTTCTTCTTCGCCGAGCGCGAGGCGGCCAAGATCCCCGACGTGCCGGCCGACACGCCGGTGAAGGACGTCCGCAAGGCCGCGGTGATCGGCGCCGGCACCATGGGCGGCGGCATCGCGATGAACTTCGCCAACGTCGGCATCCCGGTCACCGTCGTGGAGACCAGCCAGGAGGCGCTCGACCGCGGCCTGGGCATCGTCCGCAAGAACTACGAGGCGACCGCCAGCCGCGGCCGGCTCACCGCCGCCGACGTCGAGAAGCGCATGGGCCTGATCCAGGGCACGACCGACTGGAACGCCATCCGCGACGCCGACATCGTCGTCGAGGCCGTGTTCGAGGAAATGCCGGTCAAGAAGGAGGTGTTCGCGAAGCTCGACGGGCTGGCCAAGCCGGACGCGGTGCTGGCGACCAATACCTCCACGCTCGACGTCGACGAGATCGCCTCGGCGACCACCAGGCCGGAGAGCGTGATCGGCACCCACTTCTTCAGCCCGGCCAACGTGATGCGGCTGCTGGAAAACGTGCGCGGCAAGAAGTCGTCGAAGACCACGGTGGCCACGGTCATGGCGCTCGGCCGGCGGATCAACAAGGTGCCGGTCCTGGTCGGCGTCTGCTACGGGTTCGTCGGCAACCGCATGCTCCACCAGCGCGGCCAGCAGGCCGAGAAGCTCATCCTGGAGGGCGCGCTGCCCCACCAGGTGGACAAGGTCCTCACCGACTTCGGCTTCCCGATGGGGCCGTTCGCCATGGGCGACCTGGCCGGCCTCGACGTCGGCTGGCGCATCCGCAAGGGCCGCGGCGTGAAGTCGCCGGTGGCCGACCGCATCTGCGAGCTGGGGCGCTTCGGTCAGAAGACCGGCGCGGGGTACTTCCGGTACGAGAAGGGCGACCGCACGCCCATCCCCGACCCCGAGGTGGAGAAGATCATCGTGGACGTCGCCACCGAGCAGGGCATCACGCGGCGGCACATCACCGACGAGGAGATCCTCCAGCGGCTGCTCTACCCGATGGTGAACGAGGGCGCCAAGATCCTGGAGGAGAAGATCGCCATCCGGGCCAGCGACATCGACGTCATCTGGGTGTACGGCTACGGCTGGCCCGTCTACCGCGGCGGCCCGATGTTCTGGGCGGACCAGATCGGCCTGCGGGCCCTGCGCGACCGGATGCTGGAGTTCCAGAAGGCCAGCGGCGACGCGTTCTGGACCCCGGCGCCGCTGCTCGGCCGGCTGGCCGACGAGGGCAAGGGGTTCACCGGGCAGTGAGCGGCCCCGACCTCGCCTACACGCCGGCGACGGAGCTGGCCGCCCTCATCCGGACCCGAGCGCTCTCGCCGGTCGAGCTGACGCGGGCCGTGCTCGAGCGCATCGAGCGGCTGAACCCGGCCCTCAACGCGTTCTGCACGGTCACCGCCGACGCGGCGCTGGCCTCCGCACGAGCCGCCGAGCAGGCGCTGATGGCGGGGGCGCCCCTCGGCCCGCTGCACGGCCTGCCGTTCTCGATCAAGGACCTGGCGCTCACGCAGGGCGTGCCGACGCGATTCGGCTCGCACATCTTCGCCGACCGCATCGGGGAGGCCGACGCGCCCTACGTGCGGCGGCTGCGGGCGGCCGGCGGCGTGATGCTCGGCAAGACGACGACGCCGGAGTTCGGCTGGAAGGCCCTCGGCGACAGCCCGCTCACCGGCATCACCCGCAACCCGTGGAACACGGCGATGACCACCGGCGGCTCCAGCGCGGGCGCCGGAGCCGCCGCCGCGGCCGGGCTCGGGCCCCTGCACCAGGGCTCCGACGGCGCCGGCTCGGTCCGCATCCCCTCGGGCTTCTGCGGGATCGTGGGCGTCAAGGCGACGTACGGACGGGTGCCGCTGTGGCCCGTATCCAACAACGACTACGCCACCCATGTCGGCCCCATGACGCGCACGGTCGCCGACGCGGCGCTGATGCTCGGCGTGATGGCCGGCCCCGACGACGCCGACCCGACGTGCCTGGAGGGCTCGCCGGCCGACTACGCCGGCCGGCTCGACCACGGCGTGAAGGGCCTGCGCATCGCCTTCAGCCCCGACCTCGGCAGCCTGCGGGTGGACCCCGAGGTGGCCACGCCGGTCGCCGCCGCGGCACGGGCGTTCGAGGCGCTCGGGGCCAGCGTGGAGGAGGTCAAGCCGGGCTTCGCGGACACCGCCGACATGGTCCGGCTGATCTGGAGCGCGCACTACCTCGGCAACTACGGTCAGTTCCTCGCGCGGTGGCGCGACCGGATGGACCCGGGGCTCGTCGCCTGCATGGAGGACGCGCGCCGCTGGAGCGCGGCGGACTACGTCGCCATGCGGGGGCGCAAGCTCAGCTTCTGGGACAGCGTGCGCCCGCTCTTCGAGCGCTACGACCTGCTGCTGACGCCCACCACGTCGGTCGCCGCCTTCGAGGTCGGCCGGCTGAATCCCGCGGGCTGGCCGCAGCACGCCTGGGACTGGTTGCCGTGGGCGTCGTTCTCCTACCCGTTCAACTTCACGGGCCAGCCCGCCGCGACCGTGCCCGCCGGCTTCACGCCCGGCGGGCTGCCGGTCGGCCTGCAGATCGTCGGCCGCCGCTTCGCCGACCTCACCGTGCTCCAGGCCGCGCGCGCGTTCGAGACCGCGCGGCCATGGGCTGCCCGGACGCCGCCCCTCGCCTAGGAGTCACCGCCATGCCAGACACCGTCGGCTTCATCGGACTCGGCACGATGGGAGGCCCCATGGCCGCCAATCTCGCGAAGGCCGGCGTGCCGCTGGTGGTCCACGACGCCAGCGCGGCGGCCGCCGCGGCGGCGGCCCGGCAGCCCGGCGTCACGGTCGCCACGTCGCCCGGCGACGTCGCCGGGCGCGTGGGCGTGCTGTTCACCTGCCTGCCGAACGACGACATCGTGCGCGGCGTCTATCTCGGTGCCGGCGGCGTCGCGGCCGGGGCGCGCGCGGGCCTGATCACCTGCGACTGCTCCACCGTGAGCCCGGAGGCCACCCTGCAGGTCGCCGCCGGCCTGAAGACCCACGGCATCGTGCACATGGACACGCCGATGCTCGGCTCGCAGCCGCAGGCCGTCTCGGGCGAGATCTTCTTCATCGTCGGCGGCGAGCGCGACCGGCTGGAGGCGATCAGGCCGTACCTGGAGATCATGGGCCGCCTGCACATGTACGTGGGCCCCTCCGCCACCGGCAATCGCGTGAAGCTGCTGCACAATGGCCTCGGCGCGGCCGTGGCCGTGGCGGTGGCCGAGACGCTCGCGACCTGCGTGCAGTGCGGCGTGGATCCCCGCGTGCTCGACGAGGTCGTGCGCCACGGCGGTGGCATGGCCAACGGCACCTACTTCGACCGCCGCGTGCGCCGGATGCTCGACGGCGACTTCTCGCCGACCTTCGCCGCCGAGCTGATGCTGAAGGACGTGGGGCTGGCCCTGGCCCTCGCCCGCTCGGCCGGGGTGCCGACGCCGATCCTGGAGGAGACGCAGCGCGCCTACGGCGAGACCGTTGCCGGCGGCTGGGGCAAGGAAGACTTCTCGGCCGTGACGCACGTGATCGAGCAGCGCATCGGGCGCCGCATCTCGCCGGCCCCGCCGAGGTGACCGCCGGGCAGCGCCCCGCTTCCGGGCGTCAGCGCTGCTGCGGGTAGCAGCGAGCCAGCCACTCCGGCACCCCGCCCCGGGCGACGAGCCTCACCCCGACACCGGCCCGGTCGAGCAGGCTGGCGGCGATGGCGGCGCGATGCCCGCTGGCGCAGGCCGTCCACACCTCGGCGCCCAACGGCACCTCGGCCAGCCGGGCCGGCAGCTCGCCCAGATGAATGTGCCGGCTCCCCGGCACGCGACCGGCTTCCCACTCGACCGTCTGGCGGACGTCCAGCACCTGGACCGGCCGGCCCGCGAGGTAGGCGTGGCAGAGATCGTCGACGTCCGCGGTCGGGTAGGACCGCGTCGGCCGGCCGCTCGCCTGCCACGCCGGGAGGCCTCCCTCGACGTACCCGTGGACGCGCTCGTAGCCGATCCGCACCAGCTGCGTCACCGCCTCCACGAGCGCGTCGCGCGCGGGCTCCGGGAGCAGCAGGACGAGCGGGCTGTTGAACGGCGTGATCCAGCCCACGTAGGTCCCGAAGCTCGAGTCGAGCTCGACGTTGAGCGCGCCCGGCACGTGCGCGTCGGCGAACGCACGCCGCTCGCGGGCGTCGATCAGCCAGGCTCCGGCGGCCAGGCGCTGGGCCACGCCCCCGGGGGCCAGCCCCTCCACGCGCGGCAGGCGTCCCAGCACGGCCGGGCCGGCGCGATTGATCGGCCCCATGTAGGCGTAGTAGGCAGGATAGTCCCGGAGCCCGGACAGCTGCTGGCGCACGAAGCTGGCTTCGTCGCGGGCGGCGAGCGCCGCGTTGGCGCGGATCTCCGCCCCGATGGTGCTGGTGCGGTCCATGGAGCCGACGCTCGCGGTGCAGAAGCTGCCGGCTCCGTGCGTGGGCAGCAGCTGCACGGACGGCGGCAGCGCGGCCAGCCGCTCGAGGCTGCGGAACTGCGCCCGCGTGAGCCCGTCGGTCATCTCGGGGCCGAGCAGGTCGGTCCGGCCCGCGCTGCCGACGATGAGGCTGCCCCCGCCGAACACCGCCACCGGATCGTCGCGCCCGTCCTCGTAGACGAGCCAGCAGATGTGCTCCGGGGTGTGGCCGGGCGTCTCCCAGGCCACGAGGCGCAGCGCGCCGACGCGGACCTCCTGGCCCTCGGCCATCCCGCGGTGGGGGAAGGCATACTGCCCGCGCGCCGGGGCCGCGATCTCGGCGGCCGCCGCGGCCCGGATCTCCAGCGCCCCCGACACGTAGTCGTTGTGCACGTGGGTCTCGAGCACGTAGCGGACGCGGAGCTTGCGCGCGTCCGCCGCGGCCAGGAAGCGCCAGGCGTCCCGCTGGGGATCGACGACCACGGCCTCGTCGCCGGAGGCCAGGAGGTAGCTGTTGTCGCCGAGCCCCGGGGTGACGAAGAGCGTGTAGTCCATCGCGGGTACCCTGCCCTCCCAGGATACGCCGCGCACGAGGATTTGACATGGGACCCGCCGCCGTGGAGAATATCGAGCGCATGGTTACCCTGATCGCTGACACTGCGAGGTCGACGAGCGCGGCACTTCCGCTCGCGAGCCTGCTCCTGACCTAGGCGCGCACCCTCGCCGGGTGCGCGCCTGAAAGCCTCTCCCGTGACCCGGGGAGGCTTTTTGTTTTTGTCGAGCACGTGCGTGGTCGCTTGAAAGGAGACGTCCGATGGCGCCGAAGGCAGGTCCACCCAGAGCGATGCCGTTCCACCACTACCGGCCGTTCACGCCGATCCCGCTGCCGGACCGGACGTGGCCGGGCAAGGTGATCACCGGGGCCCCCCGGTGGTGCAGCGTGGACCTGCGCGACGGCAACCAGGCGCTGATCGACCCGATGGACCCCGAGCGCAAGCGCCGGATGTTCGACCTGCTGATCCAGTGCGGCTTCAAGGAGATCGAGGTCGGCTTCCCGTCCGCCTCCCAGACCGACTTCGACTTCGTCCGGCAGCTCATCGAGGAGGACCTCATTCCCGAGGACGTCATCATCCAGGTCCTCACCCAGGCCCGGCCGGAGCTGATCGAGCGGACCTTCGAGTCGCTGCGCGGGGCGCCGCGGGCGGTCTGCCACCTCTACAACTCGACCTCCACGCTGCAGCGGCGCGTGGTGTTCGGCCTCGACCGGGCCGGCATCGTGGACATCGCCGTCAAGGCCGCCCAGCTCTGCAAGAAACTGGCGCGCACGATCCCCGAGTGCGACGTGCTGTGGCAGTACTCCCCGGAGAGCTTCACGGGCACCGAGCTGGACTTCGCCGTCGAGATCTGCGAGGCCGTCATGGACGTGTGGGAGCCGACCGCCCGGCGGCCGGTCATCCTGAACCTGCCGGCGACCGTGGAGATGGCCACGCCCAACGTCTACGGCGACCAGATCGAGTGGTTCCAGCGACACGTCAAGGCCCGGGACTGCATCGTCCTCTCCCTGCACCCCCACAACGACCGCGGCACCGCCGTGGCCGCCGCCGAGTTCGGCGTGATGGCGGGGGCGGACCGCGTCGAGGGCACCCTCTTCGGCAACGGCGAGCGCACCGGCAACGTCGACATCGTCACCCTGGCGCTGAACCTCTTCAGCCAGGGGGTCGATCCCAGGCTCGACTTCTGCGACATCGACGCCGCCCGGCGCACGGTCGAGCACTGCAACCGGCTGCCGGTGCACCCGCGCCATCCCTACGTCGGCGACCTGGTCTACACGGCCTTTTCCGGGTCGCACCAGGACGCCATCAAGAAGGGCTTCGAGGCGCTCGGCAAGGACTACGACGTCTGGGAGGTCCCCTACCTGCCGATCGACCCGCACCACGTCGGCCGCAGCTACGAGGCCGTCATCCGGGTGAACAGCCAGTCGGGCAAGGGCGGCGTGGCGTACATCATGAAGTTCGAGCACGGCCTGGACCTGCCGCGGCGGCTGCAGATCGAGTTCTCGTCGGTCATCCAGCGCCTGACCGAGGCCAGCGGCACCGAGATCACCGCGGACCAGATCTGGTCCGCCTTCCAGGCGACCTACCTGGCGGCGGGCCGGATGAGGCTGGTGGGCCACCCGCTGATCACGACCGCGCCCGACACGGGGGCGACGACGCTGGAGGCCAACGTCCAGCTGGAGGCCGCCGAGCGCTGGATCAAGGGCTCCGGCAACGGCCCCATCGCGGCCTTCGTGGACGCCCTCGGTCGCGACGCCGCCACGCCCGTCGAGATCGTGGACTACGCCGAGCACGCGCTCGGCGAGGGCGCGGACGCCAGCGCCGTGGCCTACGTGGAGGCCCGCGTGGGCGGCAGGACCCGGTGGGGCGTGGGCGTCGACGCCAACATCGTGACCGCGTCGCTGCGCGCGGTCGTGAGCGCGGTCAACCGCCGCTGACAGGCCGGGGGCCGCACCCGCGGCCGCCGCCGGCGAGGAGGATTCGTGGAGACACGCCGACTGGGCAGGAGCACGCTGCAGGTATCGCCGATCGGCCTCGGCTGCATGGGGCTCTCGGGCACGTACGGGCCGGCCGACGACGCCGAGTCGACGACGCTCATCCAGCAGGCGATCGACCACGGCGTGAACCACCTCGACTCCTCGGACATGTACGGCTGGGGCCACAACGAGACGCTGATCGGCAAGGCCATCAAGGGCCGGCGCGACCGCGTGGTGCTGACCACGAAGTTCGGCCAGGTGCAGAACCCCGGCGGCCCCAACCTGGTGGACGGGCGCCCCGAGTACGTCGTGCAGGCCTGCGACGCGAGCCTGCAGCGCCTGGGCGTGGACGTGATCGACCTCTACTACCAGCACCGCGTCGACCCCAAGGTGCCGATCGAGGAGACCGTCGGCGGCATGCAGCGGTGCGTGGAGGCGGGCAAGGTCCGCTTCCTGGGGCTGTCCGAGGCGGCGCCGGAGACGGTGCGGCGGGCGCACCGGGTCCACCCGATCACCGCGGTGCAGAGCGAGTACTCGATCCTCTACCGTCGTGAGGCCGAGCAGACCCTGCCGACGCTGCGCGAGCTCGGCATCTCGTTCGTCGCCTACTCACCGCTCGGCCGCAGCCTGCTGACCGGCCAGATCCAGAAGCCGCAGGACATCCCCGAGGGCGACCGGCGACTCGCCCACCCCCGCTTCCAGGGCCAGAACCTGGTCAAGAACCTGGAGCTGGTGCACCGCCTGGAGGACATGGCGCGCGGCAAGGGCTGCACGCCGGGCCAGCTGGTGCTGGCGTGGCTGCTAGCCCAGGGCCAGGACGTCGTGGCGATTCCCGGCACCAAGCGCGTCGACCGGCTGCAGGAGAATCTCGGCGCCCTGAAGGTCCGGCTC
>Ga0299913_10001920_pt1 | contig 15977 bp, 8 predicted proteins | sample RVTome_9_FD_201360 | JGI IMG/M metagenome (GOLD analysis project Ga0299913, IMG submission 201360) | Soil microbial communities from uranium-contaminated site in the Upper Colorado River Basin, Wyoming, United States - RVT155D38 (version 2) ...
GTGTAGCGGACGGATGTTCACGGCGTTGCTCCTCCTTGCCTTTCGGGAACCTCTGAAGATGTCGGACGTGGCGGCGGCCCGAGAGGCGGGCCGCCGGACCGCGGACCCGTTAGCAGTCGTCCGCGGCGAGTGCTAACAGTGTAGGCCCGCGGACCGCCGGGTGTCAAGCCCCTGAGCGGCTCACGGGGCCCGCGAAGCGGGGGGATCGGCGAGTGGCGCCGGTCGGACGTTCCGCCGATCCCTGACGATCTCCTGACTCTTCACCGTGAGACTCGGGAACCGGGGACCCGGGGTGTGCGCGCGGTGAAGCCGCCGTGTCGTGCTGCGTGTGCTCACACCGTCCGAAACCGGGACACGGATTCTGGATATGCTACGATGCACGCAACGAACCTCCGTCCTCCGGGCAGTCTCGTCGCACGCACGGATTTGGGGATGGAGGCATCGAATGGAGTCGAGGTGGAGGGTGAGGTCATGAAGTTTTCGCAGTCTTTCGAGGTGTCGCCGCCCCCCCGCAATTCCCCACGCGTGAAGATCGCCGGCGCCGGCGACGCCGACCGAGTTCCCAAGGAGCGCCCCATGAGTCGTCGATCCACCCGCCCGTCACGAGCTCGCCTGAGGAGCGCCTGCCTCGCCGCCGCCTGCCTTCTCTGGGCCGGCACGCTGCTCGCACAGCCCACCGTCAATGGTCTGTTCCACGGAGACGGGGACAACGCGGTCTACAACCCGTACGCGACGTCCGAAAACGGGAGCGTGCTCTACTCGTACCTCGACGCGTCGACCTCGATTCTCTACGTCGCCCTGGTCGTAGACCACTCGGTGAACGACCTCGTCTGTGCTCCGGAAACCGCCAGCCACGACGCCTACATGAAGAGCGCAGACTGGTGCACGGGGGGCCCCGATGGGTGTCAGAACGCCAAGCGCCGGAGCTGCAAGAAGGCCTCCGACTCGGAGTTCGCGGCCTTCACCCTCGAGTGCGAGCCCGGGTCGACGACCAATGCCTGGTCGTGGATGCAGGCGCTCGGTTGCCCGCCCACGCCGACGACCTCGCCGACCTGGATCTCGGGGACCGCCTGTGGCGGCGCCAGCGGTGGCGGCGAGCCGCCGGGGATCGTCATGAGCACGTCCTGGGTGGAGAACGTCAACGCCTACCTCGACGCCGCCATGGACGAGGAGTGGAACCTCACGGGGAACAGCACCAACCTCAACGACTGGAAGAGCCCGTTCGTCGCGTCGAGCCCGAACGACGTGACGCTGGTCCCCGGCTACCCGACCTACAGCGGCACCGCGGACCTCGACGGCGGCGGCGCCGGGCCGGTCGAGTGGGAGTGGTCGATGGTTTACGAGTGGTCCGTTCCGCTCGGTCCCGGCGGGGCGGACTGCGCGAACGAGGCGATCTTCTTCATCGCGGGGCAGTCGCACCACTCGCCCGGCAAGGGCGGGGACGAGGACGACACCTTCGATCCGCCCCCCGATCCCTTCTCCGACTGGGGTGACCTGCCGGACAGCTACAGCACGACGAGCGGAGCGGGAGGGCCCCTCCACTACATCACGGTCGACGGACCTCGGATCGGGTCCGACATCCAGGCCGAGACGAACGGGCAGCCGACGAACGACGCGACCGGCGACGGCGCCGAGGAAGACGGCGTGTCGGCCAACGTCACCAGCGACTGGACGGAGGGCTCGAGCCAGTCGTTCGAGGTCGAAGTGTCCAACGCCCCGGGCGGCGCCGTGCTGGGGGTTTGGATCGACTGGAACGGCGACAATGTGTTCACCGCGGACGAGTTCATCACCATGAGCGTCGTCAACGGGACGAATACCCTGACCGTCACCGTGGCGTTGGGCTCCGGCTTCGACTGGTCGACCGACGACCTCTACACCAGGTTCCGCATCTTCTCGAGCGGCGCGGCGGCTCCGGGCGGGTCGCTGGACGCCGCCGACTTCGGCGGCACCGCGACCGACGGCGAGGTCGAGGATCACGTCTTCGAGGCCGGGTCGCTGCCGGTGACGCTGAACGCCTTCACCACCGAGGGCGCGGCGGGCGGCGAGCTGACCGTGCGCTGGCAGACGGCGTCCGAGACCGAGAACGTGGCCTTCGAGGTGCGGGGGCTCGTCGACGGGACGTGGCGGTCGCTCTCCGAGCTGATCCCGAGCGCGAGCACGAACTCGGGCCTGGCGCAGAGCTACGAGGTGAGGGTCGAGACGCTGCCGGGGTTGACCGCCGTCGAGCTCGTCGACTTCGACAGCCGGGGGCGGCAGGAGCGGTTCGGCGCCTTCCGGGTCGGCGAGGCGTACGGCGAGTTCCAGCCGGTGCGGACGATCGACTGGAGCGGCCCGCGGCGCGAGCGCGACGACCGGCTCCGGGAGCGAGGCTTCGAGGACACGGCGCGGGGCGCCGCCGTCCTTCGACCCGACCGGGCGGGTGCATGGCCCGATGCCGCGCGCTGGAAGAGGGTCAGGGCCGGCGCCCCGCTGGCCGGGCTCGCCGGGGAGCGCCAGGGCGGCTCGACGACGAAGGTCGCGGCCGCGGCCGGGACGAACGGTACGCCCACCTCCGGGATCGAGGTCGCGGCCGGCGCCTCGACGCACGTGGCGGTGACCGAGGCGGGGATCCAGGTGGTCACCTACGAGTCCCTCCGCGACGGAGGTCTCGACCTGGCCGGCGTCCCGGCGAAGGACGTCGCGGTCACCTGGCGCGGCGAGCCGGTCGCGCGCTGGATCGACGGCGGGACGAAGATGGGACCGGGCAGCGCGATCGAGTTCATCGGCCGGCCGCCGGCGGGAGACGACGCGCTCTACGTCGACGCCAGCCTCTACCAGGTGTCGGTCGATCCGTCGCGCGCGCGCACGGCGGGATTCGCCGGGCAGGGCAAGGCGAAGAAGCTCTCCGACTCCTACGCGCGCGACGTGGGGTCGGACCGGCCCCTCCGGTACGACCGGCAGTCGCCCACCGGCGACCCCTGGCTGGAGCGCACCGTGCTGGTCCGAGGCTCCGCGACGGTCACCCTCGATCTCCCGATCGCCGGCCCCGTCGCCGAGGGGCCTGGGCAGGTCGTCGTCGGCCTCGGCTCGATGACCGACCTGCCCGACCTGCGCGACGCCGGCGGCGCGGCGATCCCCGAGCACAACGTCGAGGTGTGGTTCCGCGGCCCGACGACCGACTTCGTGCAGGTGGCGACCTCGTCGATCTCCGGCCAGCGGGACTGGCGGATCGAGGCCCCGGTCCCGGCCGGCTGGCTGGCGGCCGGCGTGCACCAGATCCAGCTCCGCTTCTCGACCCAGTACCTGTTCTCCTTCGTCGCCATCGACCGCTATGGGGTGAGCTATCCGAGCCCGTACCGCGGCCCGTCGCTCGACTTCGCCCCCGACCCGTGGGCGGACGGCTACCGGGTCGAAGGCTTCGCCGGGTCCGCGATCGCCGTCTACGCCGAAGGGCCCGACGGAGCGCTCACCCGCGTCGAACCCCGCGTCGTCGCGAGCGGGAGCGGCCATGCGGCGGAGATCCGCCAGCTCGCGGCCGAGCGGGTCTGGGTCAGCGAGACGCCGCGGTCGCCGGCCGTCTTCACCACCGAGGCGCCGGGCGATCTGCTCGGCGGGACGGCGGACCTCCTCGTCCTCGCGGACTCGAGCTTCGTCGGCACGCCGGCGCTCGACGAGTACCTGGCTCAGAAGGCGGGCTTCGACCCGCTCGTCGTCGACGTCGAGGACGTCTACAACGCCTACGGCTTCGGCATGGCGCTGCCCTCGGCGATCACCGACTTCCTGAGGGCGCGGGACGCGGTGAGCCCGCTCACCCACGTGCAGCTCGTCGGGACCGACTGCTACGACCGGCTGAACTACGTCTCGAGCTGCGTGAGCTTCATCCCCCTGCCGACCGCTCGGGTCGGGCTGAGCTGGTTCACCCCGAGCCAGAACCGGCTCGTCGACCTCGACGGCGACGGCATCGGCGACAAGGCGGTCGCACAGTTCTCGGTGCGCGACGCCTCCGAGCTCGCGACGATCGTCGGCAAGGGTGAGGCGTGGGACGCGAGCGGGCTGTCCGCCGCCGACTCGGCCCTGCTGATCTCCGAGGAGACCGACGGCGTCCACAGCTTCTCCTCCCAGATCGAGCGGCTGGAGAGCCGGCTCGGGTGGAGCGACACCGAGGTGATCGACCTCGCCGACCATCCGAGCATCCAGACGGCGCGCGACGCGATGAAGGCCTCCCTGGCCGCGGGACGGACCCTGACCGTGTTCTCCGGCCACTCCTCGCCGACGATCTGGTCCGTCCGCAGCCTGCTGACACCCGCCGTCGCGGCCGCCCTGACGAACCACGGCAAGCCGACCCTCATGGTGCCGCTGGCATGCGAGACGACCTACGACATCAGCCCCAACGCGAACCTGCTGGGGCACCAGCTCCTGTTCGCCGGCGATCACGGGGCCCTGGCGATCAGCGGGGCCGTCGCGCTGTCCGGCCTCGACACCAACGAGCTCATGGCCAACCACGTCCTCGACGGCCTGAAGGCCGGGCACACCCTCGGCGAGGCGGTCCAGAACGGCCGGAGCGCGCTGGGCCGCGTGTATCAAGAGCTTCAGGACAACTGGATCACCCAAGGGGACGTGACCCTCAGGCTGGCTCCTTAGCCGACGAGAGACGTCCGGACCGAACGACTTCCGAGGCTGAGACCACCAACCGGAGAGACCGACCCGATGAAGCGACCCCCTACGAGCCGGTGCGACGATCGATCGTCGAACGCCGACCAAGAGGCCGCCACCTCCTTCCATCCGTCCCTCGAGGCGAGACCCCGAGCTCCGTACCGCGCACCGTGCCTGACCGCGCACGGACGGCTGGCGGAGGTCACCCGGATGGGCGGCTCGGTGCCGACAGACTCCGGTGGGGGCCTCGGCCAACAGGCGTAGACGGGGCCACGCACCCGAGATCGGCTCACGCGTTCGCCGCTCACCGTGAGCGGTCTCTCCCGCGAGCATGAGCGGCTTCGTCTGCCTCCTCGACCGGTCGGGAGGCACCGTCGACCCGCGGGAGCTCGAACGCCTCGTCGAGCCGCTGTCGATCTACGGCCCGGCGGCCGCCACCCTCTGCCGTGGGCCGGTGGGGATCGCGGTGCGCTACCGGCCGGGCGACGGGGCCTGCCCCGGCCCCGAGCCCGTCCTCGACCCGCACACCGGCACCGCGGCCGCGATCGTGGGCCGGCTCGGCCTTCTCGCCGAGCCGCCGGGGCGGCCGCAGGACGGCTCCGCGGCGCTCGCGGCGGCCCGGGAGGTCGAGCGGAGACCGTCCGTCCTCGCCGGCTCGGTCGGGTCGTTTGCCGTCGTCGTCGCGAACCCCGCTCGCGGCCGGGTCTCGATCGCCCGCGATCACCTGGGGAGCCACAAGGTCTACTACCGCCTCGACGGCCACCGGTTGATCGCCGCGAGCGAGCCGACCGCCATCCTCCGGCACCCGGCGGTGGGCGACGGGCTCGACGAGGTGGCTGCGGCCCGCTTCCTCGGCTTCCGCTTCGGCGATGACGAGCGGAGCTTCTTCCGGGACGTCCGCGAGCTCCCGCCCGCCCACGCGCTGCGCGTCGGGACCGGCGAGGAGCGCATCGAGCCGTACTGGCGCTTCCGCGAACCTGGACGCGACGGGGAGCGGTCGCCGCGCTCCGCGACGTCCGAGTTCCTCGATCTCCTCGCGCGATCCGTGGCGCACGACGCCGCCGGGCTCGAGCCGGAGCAGGTCGCTCTCTCACTGAGCGGAGGGCTCGACTCGACCGCGGTGGCGGCCGTCGCTCCCCCCGGCGTGCGCGCGTTCTCCTGGACCTTCGAGGAGACCCCGGAGGCCGACGAGCGGCGCCGGGTCGAGGCGGTCTCCCGGCACCTGGGCGTGCCGGTCCACTGGGTCCGGGGCGACGGCCTGCATCCGCTCTGCGCCGGCTTCGCGCGGCGGTTCGTCCACGCCGGCTCGCCGTACGTCAACCCCTTCGCCGCCTTGAAGTGCCGGCTCTACGAGGAGGCGCGTGCCGCCGGGTGCGAGCGGGTCCTGGTGGGCGACGGCGGCGACGCGCTGTACGCCGCGCGCGAGTACTGGTTGCGCGACGCGATGACCGGCGGCGGACCGCGCGCGCTCGCCGACCTCGCAGGCACCCTGCGGCGGGCCGCCGGGGGCGACCGCTTCGCGCGGGTCGCGCTGCGACGGCTCCTGCCGCTCGGCGTCCGCCGGCGGCCGCTCCGCCGAGAGACGCCCTGGCTGACCTCCGAGGCGCGAGCCGCCCTGCGCGGGCTCGCTCCCTCGCCGACCCTTCCTCAAGGCGCGGGCGACGGCCGTCACGAGCTCGTCGCCGGTTCCAGGCACGTCGAGATCGTCAGCGAGGAGCGGCGGCTGTTCGCCGCCTGCGGCGTCGAGCGCGCCGACCCGTTCTGGTCGTGGCCGCTCCTCGAGATGGCGGTCCAGCTCCCCGCCACCTGGTTCCAGCGCGGCCGACGCACCAAGGTCCTCACCCGGGAAGCCTTCCGCGGACGGCTTCCGGAGTCGGTGCTGGAAGGCGAACCGGGCGGATCGCTGGCCAGCCTCTTCCTGCGCGGCATCGCGCTCCGGCGCGAGGACCTCCGCGAGAGGGTCTTCCGCCGCCCCCGCTCGGACTGGCAGCGCTGGGTCCGGCCGGAGTGGCTCGAGCCGTATCTCGAGGCGACACGGACCGCGGCTTTCGGCCATACGATCCTCTGGCGCGTGATCAGCTACGAGCTGTGGCAGCGGCTGCTGATCCGCGGATCGTGAACGAGGCTGGGGCAACGGTGTCGAGCGACCAGGGATCATCCGGTCTCGCGGAGCTCGCCGGGACCGTCTACGGCGTGCAGGTCCGAGGTCGGCTCCCGGAGGCGTTTCGCCGCTACCTGCGGGACGGGTCGTCCCCGGGGCGGGACGAGGCGCTCGAGGTGAGCTTTCGCACGGTCGGCCGCCTCCCGGAGAGCGACGAGATCTGGCACAGCGAGGCTCCCGTCGAGGCCGGCGGCGAGCGGTTCGCCCTCTTCCGTTCGCCGGGGGGATTCGGCCTCTCGGTTTCGGCCGCCGGACGGGGGCTCTTCCTCTGCACCCGCGCGGCCATGGAGATCGTCTGGTCGACGCCGGCCGGCTCGGCGCCCCACTACTTCACCTCGCACGCCCTGCCGCTGTGGCTCGAATGGCGGGGGGTCCCGGTGCTGCACGCGAGCGCGGTGACCGTGGCCGGCACGGCGGTCGCCTTCGTCGGGCCGAGCGGTGCGGGCAAGTCGGTGCTGTGCGCCGAGCTGTTGCGGCTGGGCTGCGGCTTCGTGGCCGACGACGGACTGGCGCTGCGTCGGACGTCGGCGGGAGCGTGGAGCTGCTCCCCCGGCCCACCGCTGGTGAGGCTCTGGCCCAGCGGGCTCCAGGCACGCCTCGGCGTCTCCCCGGCCGGCCTGCCGAGGGCCCTGGAGACGACCGACAAGCGCAGCCTGCGCCCGGAGGATGCGGCCGACGCCGCGATCGTGCCGCAGGAGGTACCGGTCGGGGCGCTCTACCTGCTGGAGCGCCACGCCGGGGCCGGGGAGCCGGTCACCACGTCCGCGTGCCACGCCCGCGAGGCCCTGGTCCGGCTGATCGAGCACGGCGTCGCGGCAGCGGCGATCGCGGCTCTCGGGCTCTCCGCGCGTCGGCTCGAGCTACTGGCCGGCCTCGTCGAGGAGGTCCCGGTCCGCCGCCTCGCCTTCCCGAGTGCCGCCGACTCCGCCGCCGGCGTCCGGGACGCGATCCGCCGCGACCTCGCGAAGGACGGATCCGGCGCCTGACGTCGCCGCCGCCAGCCTCTCCGCCACCGCCGCGAGGTGCCGCCGGCCGTCCGGGTAGGAGAGGCGAAAGGCCGGCACCGTCTCGGCGAGCGCGCCGAGAACCGCGATCCGGGCCGGCTGCAGCCCGGCCCCGGCGGCGAGGCGGGCGACGAAGGAGTGGCCGACCAGGGCGAGCAGGGCCTCGGCCGGCGGCAGGCGCTCGATCTCGATCTCGCCGCCCCGCCGGCGGTCCGGCACGTAGAGCGCCGCGAGCGGCAGGGGGCGCTCCGCGAAGCGGCCGAAGCCGTCCGCCCCCCCGACCGGCACGCGCCGCTTGGCGTAGCCCGGGTGCACCCGCGGCAGGTCCGCGCGGCCGGTCAGCCGCTCGGCGTCGACGGGCGGGAGACGCATCTGGGGGTTCGCGGGGCGGGCGAGGAAGCCGTCCGCGCCCGCCGGCTCTCCCGCCCGCTCGATCACGCTCACGTCGTCGGCCAGGAGCGCCGCCCCCGCCCGCTCCATCAGCGCCGCCGCGAGCAGGCTCTTGCCGCCGCCGTGAGAGGAGAGCAGACCGATCGCCCGCGGCCCGCCGGCCCGCCCCGGCAGCGCGACGCTCGCCGCGTGCAGGGCGACTAGGCCCCGCCGCTCCAGCCAGTACGCGAGCACCGGCCCGAGGAAGCGCAGCTCGGCGAGCCAGGCCTGGCCGGCATCGGGCAGCCAGGCGTCGATCCGGTCGCCGGCGAGGCGGAAGTCCGCGATGCCGCCGAAGCGCAACAGCTCCTCGCCGCCGGGGCGCCGGAGGAGCACGCAGTCGGGCGCGCCGTCAGGTCCCGGGACCGCCGACGACCACGCCGGCGACGCGTCGTCCCAGCCGGCGGCGCGCCCCGGGCGGTGGGTGAAGCGCAGCTCGGCGGGCCCGTCGGCGGCCGCCAGCCGGTGGGTGAAGGGGAAGTCCGACTCGAGGACGACGCCGTAGATCGCGTGCCGGCGCAGGGCGGGGGCTTCATCCGTCGTCACCGGCGCCCTCCGCCCGCCGCTCCATCAGCCCCTCCCCGGAGAGCTCCGCGAGCAATCCGTCGAGGTCCCGGCGCGACGCCGCCTCCTCGACCGCGTAGACCGCGGCGGCCCGTGCCGCCACCGCCGCCTCACCGCCCCCGGACGCCGTCCACCGCCAGAGGTCGGCGGCGACGCCGGTGAGCGAGAACACCCGGCGGTCGGCCGTGCGGCAGAGCCAGACGACGCCGTCGAAGTCTCCCCAGGCGACGCCCTCGGCCAGGCGCCAGCGCGGCCCGGCAGCGCCCGGGGCGGTGGCGCTCGGGCCGGCGATCCCGGCGGGGTCGCCCAGGCGGCCGCGGGCCTTGAGGTTGCGGTGCGGCGGCACCAGCCGCCAGCCGTCCTCGGCCCGGCCGGTGAGCTCGTTCCAGAACGGGCGGTCGGGCTCGTTCCACGGGAAGGCGACCGGCTGGGCGAGGCCGTACCAGGGGCGGTCTCCGAGACGCGCACGCCACCGCCCCTCGGCGGCGCGGCGCTCCTCCGCGTCGGGCAGCACCTCGGGCGTGCGGTCCTCGAGGTCCCGGGCGGCGACACAGGCGACGACCCCCGGCTCGCCCGCGAGCGCCCGCCGGACCGGCGCCGGCGAGTAGAGATGGGCGACGACGACCCGGCGTCCGCGGGCCGCCGCGAGGGCCTCGCGGACGCGCAGCCCCGACAGCGCGCAGTCGTCGACCAGGACCAGCGGCCGGCCGGGATCGGCGCCGGCGGCCGGAGCCAGCCGGTCGGCCGGGAGGTCGAGCAGGTAGGCGAGCATGCCGAGGACGAAGAGCCCGCCCCGCGGGATCGCCCGGAGCTCGGCCGCGTCGAGCTCCGGCACGCGCCGGGCCAGCTCGCCGGCCAGCCGCGCCGCGTCCCGTTCCGCCTGCTCCCAGGAGACCTCCCGCAGCCCCTCGCCGAGCCGGAAGAGGAGCGCCCCGAGCCGCAGGCGCTCGGTGTCGTCGGTCGGGCTCGGGCTCAGAACCAATGGCGCAGCCAGCTCTCCAGCGTGAGCGCGTGCCACAAGCGGAGGTCGCCGCGGCCCTCGAGGTAGTCGCGATAGCCCCGCCGCAGACGCTCCTCGTCGACCAGCCCGGCGTCCGCGGCCCGCATGTCCGTGAGCAGGCTCCAGACCCGTCGCGTCTCGCGCTCGCGAAGGCCGCGCTCCAGGACGTCGTCGGGGAAGATCTTCTCACGCCGCTCGACCAGCGGCCGAGGCAGCCAGGGACGCACCGCCTCGCGCAAGACCCTCTTCCGAAGGCCGTCGGCGGCCGCCAGGTCCGGTGAGAGCCGGGCCGCGAGCTCCACCAGCCGGTGATCGAAGAACGGGTGACGGACCTCGATGCCATGGGGCCCGGCCAGGTCGGCGAGCACCGACACCGTCACCGGGATCAGGCTGTCCCTCAAGGCCAGCGTCAGCTCCCGATGCGAAGGCGAGCGTCGGCTCGGTTGGAGCTCCGTGAACCCTGCCGCCCACTCGGCGCGCCGACGGCGAGCAAGCCAGCTCACCCGGTACCGGGACGCGACCACCGAGGGCGGGAGGGACGCGTGCATCGCCGCGCTGACGATCTGCCGCGCCGAGGGCCGGGGCGGGGGGTGACGTCTCCATCGCCTGGCCAGCTCCCCCCAGCGACCCGTGCACAAGAGGTCCGGGTAAGAGTAGGCTCGCGGCCCGGTGAACAGGTGATCGCCGCCCGCGCCCGTGAACGCCACCACGGCACCCTTCTCGGCGGCGACGCGGAAGCTCTCGCTCCACAGCTCCGAGTAGGTCACCCGATGCGGCGACTCCGCCCCCACCAGGGGCCCGGCGGCTTCGCGCAGGGGCCACCACCTCATCCCGTCGATCGACAGCAGCTCCAGTCCGAGGTGTGCGGCCGTCCGGCGTGCGAGCTCGCTCTCCCCCCCCGTCTCGAGCAGCGGGGAGGTGTGGTGAACCGCGAAGACCCCTTCGCACCCACCCGACCGACAAATCGCGGCAGCGATGCTCGGAGAATCCAGGCCGCCGCTGAGGCTCACCATCGCCGGCCGGTCGGGCTCCCCCCAGTCGCGCCCCACCTGTCGCAGCAGCTGCCGCAGCTCCTCGGCCGCCTCCCGGGGCGCGGCTGATTCGCGCCCGGGATCGACGGACCAGTAGCTGCGGACCTCGACGCCGGACCGTGACGCGACGAGCCAGCAACCCGGGGGGACCTGCGAGACACCCTGGTAGAAGGTGCGGGCGGGCAGGGGCCCGTGGCCGTGCAGATGGAGCACGCACGACGTGGTATCGGGCCGTACCGGCCGCCCCGACCCCCGCGCCAGCCGAGACGCCCGGCGTGCCAACAGGATTCGGCCGCCGCGGTCCGCCCAGCAGACGCCGCCGCCGAGGCCCATCCGGTCGCGGAGGACGACGAGTCGCCGCCTCTCGCCGTCCCAGAACACGGCGCAGAGGGAACCGCCGATCTCCTCCGCCAGTCGGAAGCCGACCTGCCGGAATCGGCGTCCCAGCCATGCCACCCGCGAGATGGCGGCCGGGGACGTCGCGCTCCCGGCGAGCCCGTCCCGATCGAGCGGCCGACCCCAGGCGGCGAGGCAGGTCGTCGAGCCGGCCTCGATGGGAGCGAGCTCGCCGTGCGAGCCCTCGATCTCGGGCGACCCCGCCCCGGTCCGGTCCCAGCGGATGAAGAGCGACCTCCCCTCGGAGATCGGAAGGGCCGCCGGGAGGACGTGACCTGCAGCTACGTCTGGCGGGACGTCCGGCTCAAGTGCCTCCACCGGACCCTGACATGAACATATCGTTGATCGGGGGGTTGGGAGCTCCGGCCGTCAGCTCCTCGAGCGGGCCGTGCGACCGGAGGTGCGGTGGCTCGTACGGCCTACGCTGCAGGACTTTCCTCTCCTCCTGTCGAGACTCTTTCATTTCGTCACCACCGTCCCGGATTCGATCGGACCTGCTCCGCTCACTTGGCCTTGCCGCGCTCCTTCTTCCCGCCGCCGCCGCCGGAGGTCTCTCCGCCCCCGTCGCCGCCGGCGGCCGCGCCGTCCTCACCCAGCGGGCAGAACGGACCGCCCTCCTTGCTCGAGCCGGCGAGGATCAGGAAGTCGCCCCACACCTGGCCCGGGCCGATCGGCTGCGAGCAGCTGGTGTGGATCTGCACGTGGAAGACGCCGTCGACGTAGATCGTGATCTCGGTGCCCAGGGTGCCCCCGAAACTGCCGCCGCCCGGGGGGCCGAAGACCGAGAAGACGTCGTCCGGCTCGAGGAACTCGTCGAAGAGCACGTCGTTGGAGCCACCGGCCTTGCGCTCGACCCGCACCTGGACGCCGCTCGCCCCCTGGTACCGGAAGGTCAGGTGGCTCGCCTTGCCCTCGCACGGCCCACAGGCGCCCAGCCAGTAGCCGAAGTCGTAGGTCATCACGTTGTCGCCGCCCTCGACGACCGTGTCGGTCTGCTCCGGGCTGGTACGGGTGGCGAGGGCGGAGCCGCCGAAAAAGTCGTGGATGGCGCCGCCGGGCGCGAAGTTCGACGCCGCGACGCGCACCGTGTACTCCTCGCTGTCGGGGCCGTCCTGGTCGTGGTTGGGCACCGCCACCGGGAAGCAGTACAGGCCGGTCTCGTCGATCGGCAGGCCGTCGACCGTCGCGCCGCCGGTGTTGCGCGCCTGGCACGCCGCCCAGTGGTCGGAGGTCGGATACCCGCCGGCGTCGTTCGTCTCGATCGTGGCGAGGACGCGTCCGAACCAATCGACGAGCTCGAGGGTGACGCCCTCGATGCCGTAGTCGAACTCCTCCTGGACGCCGTCGCCGTCGAAGTCGGCGAAGACGGTGTCGCCGACCAGGTAGGGCCGCGCCGGGAGGCAGTTCTCGCAGAACCCGTACCCGCCCCGCCAGGCGTTGAGGTTCGACAGGTCGACCCCGAAGACCTCGACCCGCCATTCCCCCGGCGGCAGGCCGGTCTCCGGGTCCTCGCAGTAGTCGGCGGTCTCGCCGGCGACGCAGCCCTCCTCCGCGCTGATCCGGAACTGCTCCCACTCGCGCTGCGACGAGGGGTTGAGGTTGTAGTAGGTCACGTTGTCACCGCTCGTGGTCACGTCCCCGTCGGGACCCGGCGAGGTCACCGTGTAGTAGACGCACTCGTCCCGGCGGAACGCGTCGAACCGGTTGTCGTCCGGTGGGCTGCCCTGCGTGCGGGCGCCCTCGGGGAGCGAGTCGTCGATCCGCGTGCAATCGCTCGGCGCGTCGGCCACCGCGAAGTCGGGGAAGCAGCCGTCGTTGGGCGTGTCGGGGTCGTCCGCGTCCGTGCAGGTGAACATCCCCCCCCCGGAGGGGAAGGCGTCCGGATCGGCGGGGTCGGTGCCGAAGTCGAAGTCGCCGTCGAAGACCTTCACGACCCTCGCCGTCGTCGGCACGTCGATCGAGAACGCCCAGGCACCGTCGTAGGTGGTGTCCGCCTCGACGTAGAAGTCGCTCGCGATCGGGAAGGCGAGGTCCGGGTAGATGACGAAGAAGTCCTCCTGGTTGGACACTCCGCGCATCGCGGCCTCGTAGGCGAAGAAGAAGGCGACCACCGAGATGTTCGCCGTCGCGCGGAGCTTGAAGTTCGCCACCGAGGTCGGCGAGGCGTCGGCGGGGCGGACGTCTCCCGTGCACGGGTCGGTCGCCTCGGAGGTCGCGCCCCGGTAGGAGACGCAGAGGTGGTAGGCCGTCGTGCCGCTGGGAGCCAGGCCGGGCTCCGGGTCCGGCGGCACGTCGAGGTCGACCATGAGCGACCACCAGCCGTCGTCGGGGAAGGTGGCGCCGTCCGCCGTCCACCGTCCGCCCGGGTCCACGGTCGGATTGACCTCGTTGCCGCGCCATACGCCGATCAGGTCGGCCGGGTCGGTGTTGCCGACCTGGTAGGGGTCGTAGAACAGTGCGTACTGGAGCTGGGTGGAGCCGTTGTCCCAGTGCTTCATGCCGTTCGTGCCCGTCAGGCCGGTGTCGCCGTCGTAGATGCCGATCTCGAACATGGTCTCGCCCGGGGGAACGACGAGGATGAATCCCATCGAGTCCTGCGACAGGGTCTCGTAGTCCTCCCCGGCCAGCGCGACGGTGCGGCCGTCGTCCGTGTCGACGCCCCCGGGGAGGTAGTCGTAGGTCTGCCCGTAGGCCGGGCCCGCCGCGAGGAGCCCGAGGACGAGCCCTGCGACGAATGTTGCGTTGGCCATTCGCGTCTTCGACATGTTGCCACTCCCGTCTCTGGTGACCGCTCTCCGCCGTTTCACTTCCAGATGTCGCCCGGCACACGATCCGTTACGGGCCGCGGCCGGGTATCGATTCATAGAGCCGTGCAAATCAATTTAACGTTTCCAAAAGCGCCAAGGCCCGGGGTCGAGACCCCGGGCCGGAAGAAGGTGCCGCGTACCCGGATCCCGGGCTCAGAGCCTCTAGACCACCGCCGCCTCCCCCGCCTCGGCCGCCCACGCACCGCTCTGGTGGCGCAGGAAGTCGGCGATCAGGTCGGGATTGCCCAGATACCGCTCCTCGCCGCTGCGCAGGTCGCGGACGTAGAGGCGCACGCGCGCCTCGGCCGCTGCCGCGTCCCGCGGCTCGGTCCACACCCGCACCAGGAACGAGTGCACGGGCGCGCCGGCCGAGCTCCGCGTCGAAGAGCTGTTCGCGTCACGCTTCATCGCCGGGTAGGGTGACAGGCCGCCGTCAGGAGATCGTCAAGAGACTCGCCGCCCGCGCGGCGGCGCTACGCGACGCCCCGACTCCGGCCGGCGGGCATCGGGCTCGGCGCCGTGGAGGTCGGTTAGGATGGAAGCGGACCGTCTGTTCCGGTCGCTGCCAGTCGCCCGCCGCCGGCGCCGGCGCCACGAGGAATGACACGACCCCGATGACGCTGGAGATCCGCCTGCTCGGCGGCTTCGACGTCCGACGCGACGGCGGAGACGCCCGCTTCGAGTCCCAGAAGGTCCGTGGGCTCCTCGCCTACCTCGCCTGCCACGCCGAGACCTCGATCGCGCGGGAGCGGCTCATCGAGCTGTTCTGGCCCGAGTCGGAAGCCGACGCCGGCCGCCGCAACCTGCGCCAGGCCCTCTACAACCTCCGCCAGGGCCTGGGCGACGACGGCCGCCGGGTCGCCGACGCCGAGGGCGCCAACCAGGCGATCCGCTTCGAGCTGCTGCCGGACGACTCGCTCGACGTCGCCCAGTTCCTCGCGGCAGTCCGGCGCGGGCTGCCGGCCGCCGGGTCCGACCCGGTCGCTGCGGACCTCGTCCGCGCCGCGCGGCTCTACCGCGGGGACCTGCTCGCCGGGTTCTCGGTCCGCGGCGGCGGCATCGCGTTCGAGGACTGGCTGGTCGGCGAGCAGGAGCGGCTACGGGAGTCGGCGCTGCAGGCCCTGCGCTCGCTGGTCGATCACTTCGCGGCACGGGGGGAGTACGACGCGGCGCTCGTCTACGGCCGGCGGCTGATCGAGGTCGACCCCCTCTCCGAGGAGGCGCACCGCGAGGTGATGCGCCTGTACGTCCTCGCCGGGCGGCGGCGGCGGGCCCTGACGGAGTACGAGGAGCTCGCCGATCTGCTCGCGCGCGAGCTCGGGGTCGAGCCCTTGCCCGAGACCCGGTCGCTCTACGAGGGGATCCTCGCGGAGGACCTGCCGGGGCCGAAGGCGCAGCCTCAAACGGCGCGCACGCCGCTCGGACCGTTCGTGCCGATGGTCGGCCGAGCCGCGGACATGGGCGCCCTGACCGAGAGCCTGGAGAGCACGCTCGCAGGTAGTGCGCGGCTCGCGCTCGTCGACGGCGAGCCGGGCGTCGGCAAGACGCGGCTCCTCAAGTCGTTCCTCGACGGCGTCACCTCGAAGCGGCGGGCGGTCGTCGCCCAGGGCCGCTGCTTCGGCCCCGAGCCGGGCCAGTGCGCGCAACCGATGACCGAGCTGGCCCGGGCCCTCGGGCAGCTCCTCGCCGGCGAGGAGCCGCTGGGTGAGCTCTCGGGACCGGTCGACGCCGACGCAGCGGAGGAGGCCGGCGACCGGCTCGAGGCGGCGGTCGCCGCCTACTTCACGGCGGTCGAAGGCGAGGGCGACGGCGTGCCGCTGATCCTCTTCGTCGACGACCTCCACTGGGCGCCGCGGGCCACCGTCGAGCGGCTCTCCGGGCTCCTGGAGCGCTTTGCCGACCGGCGGCTGTGGATCGCCGCGAGCGCGAACACCGGCGACCGGCCGCCCGCCC
>Ga0299913_10001921_pt1 | contig 15976 bp, 13 predicted proteins | sample RVTome_9_FD_201360 | JGI IMG/M metagenome (GOLD analysis project Ga0299913, IMG submission 201360) | Soil microbial communities from uranium-contaminated site in the Upper Colorado River Basin, Wyoming, United States - RVT155D38 (version 2) ...
CGGCGTGGACGATCCCCGGATGGTCGGCGCCGTACACGGTCAGCACATGGGTCGGCGAGGCGCCGGCCGCCAGCTCGTCGATGGGGCTGACGGCGAGGCCTTCGAGCTCGAGCTCCGCCCGTACCGTCTCGAGGCGTCTCGCCAGCTCCTCTCGCTTCACCTCAGGCGGGACCGAGACGATCAGCATCACCGCGAAGTGGCCGTGCAGGATCGACATCTGCGAGTCGTCGATGTTGCCGCCGAGGTCGAGCAGCACGCCGCTGATCGCGGCGACGATGCCAGGCCGGTCGCGGCCGATCGCGCTGACGGCGAAGTTCACGGCCGGCCCTCCGGCTCGAGGGCCGCCGCGGGAACGCTGCCGACGCCGAGCAGGCCGGGCCCGATGTGGGCGCCGATCACCGGGCCGACCTCGGAGACGAAGGTCGGCTCGCGGCCGAAGATCTCGCGGCAGTCGTCGGCCAGGGCACGGGCGGTCTCGTCGTCGCGGATGTGCTGGACGACCCAGGCATCGGCGCCTGACTCGTGGCGCTGGCGGGCGTAGTCGCGCAACCGCTCGATCGCCCGCGCGCGGGTGCGAACCCGCTCGACCGGCGTGATCTCCTCCTCGAGCGTCAGGATCGGCTTGATCTTCAGCGCCGAGCCGATCCACGCCCTGGCGCCGCCGATCCTCCCGCCGCGGCGCAGGTACTCGAGGGTGTCGACGGCGAACCACATCTTCAGGTCGCGGCGGGTCTGCTCGGCACGGGAGAGGGTCTCCTCGCCATCCGCCCCGCGGGCCGCGGCGTCCGCCGCGGCGAGCGCGCAGAGGCCGAGCCCGCCGGCAGCAGAGCGAGAGTCGAAGACCTTGATCCGCTCGCCACCCTTACCCTCGCGCTCGAGCCGGTCGCGGGCCTGGTTCGCCGCCTCGCAGGTGCCCGAGATGCCGGAGGCCAGATGCAGCGAGACGATCTCGCCGCCCCCGGCCAGCAGCCGCTCGTAGACGGAGACGAAGTCGCCGACCGAGGGCTGGGAGGTGGTGGCGCCGCTCTCCGACGCCCGCAAGCGCTCGTAGAAGGCACCGTAGTCGCTGATCGCCGATTCGCGCTCCTGCTCCCCGTCGACCGACACGTAGAGGCTGATCAGCTCGATCCCCTTGCCCGAGACCAGCTCGGGGGGCAGATAGGCGGTCGTGTCGCAGACGACCGCGGTCTTCGCGCCGGCACTCAAGGGCGCCGGTTCTATCACCATCGGAGGGCCGGGGGGCGCCCAAATAGGATCCGGGCATGGCCACCCTGCTGACCGGCGCCTCCGGCTTCATCGGCACCCATCTCGCACAGGCGCTCTCCAAGCGCGGCGACGAGCTGCGCGTGCTTGCGCGTCGCGGCTCCCACCTCGAGCACCTCGAGGCGAAGGGGGTCGAGTTCGACCGCGTCACCGGCGACGTCACCGATCGGCGCGCGGTGCGTCGCGCGATGGAGGGCGCCGAGCGGGTCTTCCACTGCGCCGGGACGACCTCGATGCGGCGCAGCAGCGCCGAGCGGGTCTTCGAGGTGAACGTGATCGGCACCCGGATGGTGATGGAGGAGGCGCTGCGCGCCGAGGTGGAGCGGGTCGTCTACACGTCCTCCGCCGGCGCGATCGGCCCGGCCCGCCCGGGCGGGACCGCCGACGAGACCCAGCCGTTCACCGCCGGCGGGCTCGGGCTGGCCTACATCAACTCCAAGCACGAGGCCGAAGTGGAGGCGCTGCGGGTCGCTGCCCACGGGCTGCCGCTGGTCGTCCTCAACCCGACCTTCGTGCTCGGCCCCGACGATCCGTCGGGAACCTCGAACCGGCTGGTCCGGCGGGTGCTCCTGCGCCAGATCCCCTTCTACGTCGAGGGCGGGCTCAACGTGGTCGACGTCCGCGACGTGGCCAACGCCCACCTGCTTGCCGACAAGAGGGGCAAGCCGGCCGAGCGCTACCTCCTCGGCGGCCGCAACTTCACCCTCGGCCGGCTCTTCTCCGACATCGGCCGGATCTCCGGTGTCCCGCCGCCGCCGCTGAAGGTGCCACTCGGGGCGACCCGCCTGATCGCCGCGGCGGGACGGCGCGCCGGCGTTCCGATCGCGGTCACCGACGAGGAGCTGTTGGCAGCGGGTCAGTGGTGGACGTTTCGCTCGACCAAGGCCAAGAAGGAGCTCGGCTGGAAGCCGCGGCCGCACGAGGAGACGCTCGAGGACGCGGTCCGCTGGCAGATGGAGGAGCTCGGAGAACGGATGGGGCGCGCGCCCCGCTCCGACATCGCCCTGCGGGCGGTCGGGCGGATGTTGCAGCTCGGCGAGCGGGTCGGGCTGGGATGAGCGCGGCGAAGGGTGGGGTGGAGCCCGAGCGCGGCGACGGTCCGGTCGTCCTCTATCGCTGCCGCACGCCGACGAATTTTCTCTGCCCCTGCGGGTCGGTGGCCCGGGCGCTGCGCCGGCACGGCGTCGCCTACCGCACCGAGCGCGTCCCCTACCGCCGCAAGGACCGCCCCGAGATCGTCGAGCTGACCGGACAGGAGCGGGTGCCGGTGCTCGTCGACGGCGACGAGGTGATCCACGACTCCCGCCGGATCAACCAGTACCTCGACTGGCGCCACGGCGAGGTCTCCGGGTAGGCCCCGTAGCCGTCGCTATCATTTGTGAAGCGATGAGTGAGACGCCGGCTGCCGCGATCAGCCTCACCGAGAAGGCCGCGGACAAGATCAAGGAGCTGCTCGGCACCGAGCCCGGGGGCCAGACCCTGCGGGTGGCGGTGCGCGGCGGCGGCTGTTCGGGCTTTCAGTACGCCCTCGCCTTCGACCAGACCAAGGACGACGACCATGTCTTCGAGGACCGTGGCGTCGCGGTCGCTGTCGACAAGGTGAGCATGCAGTTCGTCTTCGGCTCCGAGGTCGACTACGTCGAGGGCCTGCAGGGCGCGGGGTTCCAGGTCAACAACCCCAACGTCGTCGCCGCCTGCGGCTGCGGCTCCTCGTTCCAGGTTCGCGAGGACGCCGCCGACCAGGCAGCGGTCTAGCTCTCCGCCGCGCGCTTCGGACTAGCGCTCGATCTGAAGCGGCGGGCTTTGCGCGGGCGCCTGGCCGTCTTCGGGCGGCGCCTCGGCGATCGCCGGCTGCTCGACGCCGAGCGCCTCGGCCAGCTCGCCGGAGTCGAACATCTCCTCGACGATGTCGCAGCCGCCGAGCAGCTCACCGTTCACGTATAGCTGCGGGAACGTCTGCCAATCGGAGATCTCGGCCGTCACCTCGCGCAGCGGCCCTAGCGCCGGCAGCACGTCGATCGCGCCGTACTCGGCGCCGAGTGCGTCGAGCACCTGCACGACCCGCATCGAGAACCCGCAGCGAGGCATCTCGGGGGTACCCTTCATGAACAGCAGCACCGGGTTCTCGGTGATCGCCTGCTCGACCTTCTCCTTCAGCTGCGCATCGGCCACTGCGAGGCATGGTAGCGGGGAGGGCCCGGGTGCCGGGACCTACCCCGGCACCGATGTCTTCAGGGAGAGGGCGTGGATCGAGCCGTCCTCGAAGCGCTCGCGGACCGCGTTCTTGACCAGGCGGTGCTGGTCGATCCGCGAGAGGCCCTCGAACTGGGTGGCCGCGACGACCGCCCGCAGGTGGTCGCCGCCGCCCTCGTCGACCACCTCGACCTCGGCGCCGGGCAGCGCCGCCTCGATCATCGTCTTCAGCTCGGCGAGATCGGCCACGCCGGCGATTCTAGGTCGCGATGGCCGCAACGAGGGGGCCAACCACGTGTTCTGGAGGACCGATGCGCCGCCTCACGATTTCCACGCTCGCGGCCGTCGTCTTGGCCTTGGCGGTTGCCGAGCCGGCGGCGGCGACGTTTCCCGGCCGCCCTGGGCAGATCGCCTTCGCGCGTTCGGGCACCGGCTCGTTCCCGTCTAACGGTGACATCTGGGTCGCCGACCGCGACGGGGGGAACCAGCGTCGCCTGACCCACAGCCGCAACGCCGACGACTTCAGCCCGGCGTACTCGCCGGACGGACGCAAGATCCTCTACGTCCGCCGCCACCGGGGCGACGCCGACATCTGGATCATGAACGCCAACGGGTCGGGGCCGCGGCCGGTCACCGACTCCGAGCTCGACGACTTCCAACCGACCTTCTACCCCAGCGGCCGCAGCATTCTCTTCACCCGCTATGACGGGGAGCGGGGCTGGACGATCTACTCGCGCCGCTTGAGAGCGCCCTACAACCAGAGAATCGTGCAGTCGAACGCGACCTTCCCGACCGTCTCGGCCAACGGTCGCTGGCTCGCCTATACGCGGGTGCAGGACGGTGTCGGCGGTATTCGCCTGGAGAACCGGCGCACCGGGCGGGTGCGGCGGCTGACGACGGGAAGCGCCCAGGACCTCGACTTCTCCCCGAGCGGCAGGCGGATCGTCTTCACCGGCCAACGCCGCTGCGCGGGCGGCGACAGCCGCCTGCGCTTCTCCCTGCTGACGATCGGGATCAACGACCGGCGCGCGCGGACGATCAAGCGAAGCTGCCGCCGCGAGTTCATCAACGGCGCCTGGTCGCCCAACGGCCGCAGGCTCCTGTTCTCGCACAAGAAGCTCGCCTCCCGCGGTGCCGCCCTGCGCTTTCGGCTGGGACTGATGCTTCCCGGCGGGAGGCAGGTCGGCGGGGCGCCCAACCACCGGCGCGGCACCAACGAGCTCGATCCTGCCTGGCGGCCCAAGCCGCGCTAGCGGCTAGCCGACCTTCTCGCCCAGCGTCTCCAGCATCTCCTCGACCCGGACGAACTTGACGCGGGGGCGGCCGTGTGGCTCGCCGCGGCCGACCTCGGCCTCGTCGATCGCCTGCCAGTCCTCGAAGGTGACGTAGCGGATCCCACGCTCGGCGAGCAGGTCCTCGACCGCGGAGGGCTCCGGGCTATCGGGCTCGAGCAGCCGCCCTGCGGCGGTGTCCTCGAGCAGGTGGGAGATCGTCTCCAGGGCGTCCTTCTTGTTGGTCCCGATCACCCCGGAGGGCCCGCGCTTGATCCAGCCAGCGGCGTAGTGGCCGACCTTGTGGCCGGCGTCGTGGGAGTCGAGGACGCGGCCGCCCTCGTTGAGGATCGTGCCGCGCTTCTCGTCGAACGGGACTCCCTCGATCGGGATCCCGGTGTAGCCGACCGAGCGCAGGACGAGCCCGCATTCGAGCGTCTCCCGCTCGCCGGTGTCGGTGGCGCGCAGGGTTCCGTCCACCTCGGTCAGCTCGTTGCGGCCGATCACGATCCGCTCGACCCGGCCTTCGCCCTCGATCTCCACCGGGGAGGCCAGGAAGCGAAGGACGATCCGCTTGCTCTTCCCCTGCGGGCGGCGCGTCGAGAAGTCACGGAGGATCTCGACGTTGACCCGCGAGGTCTTGTCGGCCTCGTCGGAGTCGAGGTAGGCCTGGCTTGCGGGATCGAGCTCGACCTCGGCGGGGTCGACGACCACGTCGGCGTCGACCATCTCGCCCAGCTCCTTGATCTCGGGGTTGGTGAACGCGGCCTGGGCGGGTCCGCGGCGGCCGAGCACGACGATCTCGCGGATGCTGCTCGCCGCCATCACCTCGATCGCGTGGTCGGCGGTGTCGGTGCCGCGCAGCTCCTCCTCGGTCAGCGCAAGCATCCGCGCCACGTCCATCGCGACGTTGCCGTTGCCGATCACCACCGCCCGCCCGCAGGAGAGGTCGAAGGTCTCCTCGTGGTAGTCGGGGTGTGCGTTGTACCAGCCGACGAAGGCGGTGGCGGGATGGCTGCCGGGCAGCTCCTCGCCCGGGATGCCGAGCTGGCGGTCGGTCTCGCAGCCGACCGTGTAGACGATCGCGTGGTAGAGGCGTTCGAGGTCCTCGACCTCGATGTCGTGGCCGACCTTGACGTTGCCGAAGAAGCGGAAGCCCTCGCGGGCGGCGGTCTTCTGGTAGACCCGGATCACCGACTTGATCTTCGGGTGGTCGGGCGCGACCCCGCCGCGGACCAGCCCGAACGGCGTCGGCAGGCGGTCGAAGAGGTCCACCTGGGCATGGGTCCGCTCGTCCTTGAGGATGTGCTCGGCGGCGTAGAAGCCGGACGGGCCGGCGCCGATGATCGCGACGCGAAGGGGGTTATCTTCGGTTCCGACTGGGGTCATCGCCACGGCAGGCTGCTTCCGAGGAACGCGGAAGGATAGGGACCGCGCACGCGGCCGGCTAGAGGAGCGCGGCGTCGGCTGCGACGCTGGCCGAGCCGTCCAGCGCGTCGAGCGCCTTGCGGACACTCATCGCCACGCAGGTGAAGATCGGCGTCTCGCGCTCGGTGTAGGCGCTCGACTCGGTCGGCCGCAGCTCCTGGACGAGGTCCAGGAACATCGCCGGGTCGTCGCCCTCGAAGGCGACGACGAACTCCTGGTCGTCGAGCCCGTAGGAGTAGGTGGTGTTGATCGTTATCTCCGGGTAGCGGCGGCCGACCTCGATGTGGCTGGCCATGATCCGGCGGCGCTCCTCGAGCGGCAGGCCGTACCACTGCCGCTTCTTCACCATCGGGTACAGGAACAGGTAGCGGCGCTCGGAGACGCAGATCTCAGGCCGCGCCGCGGGCTCCTCCGAGTAGGCGGAGGGCTTCGTCATCGAGAGGTAGGAGTAGGGGACCTCGGCCCACTTCGCCAGCCCGCTCTGGCCGAGAACGACATGGAAGGTGTGGATCTCCTCCAGGATCGGGCTCTGCGAGAGCAGCAGCAGGTCGGCGTCGCCGCGCGTGCCTATGGTTGAGTAGGCGCGCAGCGAGCGGTCGAGGGCGAAGTCCTCGCAGGCGGCGACGAACTCGCGCTTGTCGGCGGCGCGCACCTCATCGTCACGGCGGCGCCAGGCGGGATCGAGCTTGAAGAACGTGAACTTGGCGAAAGTGCGGTCGGGCAACCTGATCCCCAAAATAGCGCTCGCGGCGTCGCTGATCGGGGCGCTCGCTTGCCCGAGCGCCGCCGCGCAGCCGCGGATCACGATCGCGCTGCTGCCCAACGGGACCGGCATCGAGGACCTGCGTGGCGTTCCGCGGCTCGCGCCTGGGCTGCTCAGCGCCGGGCTCGGCGAGGTGCCCGCTGCGCAGACCTACCTCGACGTCACCCAGGGCAACCGCGTCTTCGACTCGCTCTACGACGGCGACCTGCCGGCGCTGAGGGTCCGCGGGCGCCGCGTCGAGGGGTGGGGTCGGGTCCTCGAGCGCGCCGGCTCGGCCCCCGCAGACATAGTTCCGGGCTTACTTGGCTCCGAAGCCCCGAACCCCGTCGGCCGTCCTGTCCAGCCGGCGCATTCCGCCACCAAAGCAGGACAGCCCAGTGGATCCGCCTTGCCGACTGCGCTGCTCGACGTCGATCGGGCGGGTCGCCTGCGGGGTAGGTTCCAGATCCGCTCGGGCGAGGTCGGCGAGCTGGCGGCGATCGTCGGCGCTCTGCGCGGCCGCGACCTGCTGATCGCCCTGCAGCGGCCGCCGCCGGGCGAGAACGAGCAGCTGGCGGTGGGGATCGCCGGGCGCGGCTTCGAGGGGACCCTGACCTCCGACAGCACCCGCCTCGAGGGCTACGTGCTCGCCACCGACCTCGCGCCGACGATCCTCGAACGGCTCGGCCTCGCCGTGCCGTCCGAGATGAGCGGTGAGCCGATCCGCGCCGAGGGCGAGCCGGACTTCGAGGCGGTGGCGGCGCTCGGCGAGCGGCTCGCCGCGATCCCCGAGCGTCGCGGGCCGGTCATCGGCATCAGCGTGCTGATCTGGCTGGCGGCGGTCGCTCTGGCGCTGCTCGCCAGTCGCCGGCGGCTGGCGGCGCCGGCGCTTCGCCTGCTCGCGCTGGCGGTCGTCTACCTGCCGGTGGCGCTGCTTGCCGGCGCGGCGCTTGAGCCGGGCGTCGGTGTCGAGCGGGCCCTGGTCCTGGTCGGCTGTCCGCTTGCCGCCGCGCTGACCCTGCTGCTGCTGCCCGGCTATCGCGGCCTGGCGGCTGCCTGCGCGCTGACCGTCGCCGCCTACGCGGTCGACGTCCTCGCCGGGTCCCCGCTCACCGCGCTGGCGCTGATCGGGCCCAACCCGGGCCTCGGCGTGCGCTTCTTCGGGATCGGCAACGAGCTCGAGGCGGTGCTCGCGCCGCTGGCGATCGTCGGCACCGGCGCGGCGCTCGCCGGCTTCGCGCCGCTCCTGCGGCCGCGGAGCGGAGCAATCGCCTTCCTCGCCTGCGGCCTCGCCTGCGCGCTGGTCTTCGCCGCCGGTCGCTTCGGCGCCGACGTCGGCGCCGCGATCGTCTTCCCCGTCGGCGCCGCGGTCGCCGCCGGCGTCCTTTCCGGCCGCCGCCGCGTCGCCCTGCTCGCCCTGGCGGCGCCGCTGCTCGCGCTGGCGGCGCTCGCCCTCGCCGACCTCGCCAGCGGCGGCGACGCCCACCTGACCCGCTCGGTGCTCGATGCCGGCGGCCTCGATCAGCTCGCCGACGTCGCTGAGCGGCGCCTGCGCCTTTCCGCGAAGAGCTTCGGCCGCGCGATCACCTCGCCGTTCCTGCCGCTGGCGATCGTGATCATCGCGATCGCGGTTCGCCATCGCGAGCGGCTGTTCTCCTGGCTCACCCCCTATCCGCCGATGCGGGCGGCCTTCCTAGGCGCGGTCGCGGCGATCGCGGTCGGCACCCTCGCCAACGACTCGGGCGCGCTGCTGCTCGAGATCGGCACCGGCTATCTGCTGGTCGTCGCCGGCTTCGCCTGGGCCGAGGGGGGTAACCGCCCGCAGGGGCGGGTGTAGCCCACCCGGCGGCCACCGTCCCATCTACTACCCTTTCTCACTCGTGCGCATAGCCCTCGTCTCGCCATATTCGTGGACTTACCAGGGCGGCGTGAATCGGCATGTGGAAGCGCTCGCCGAGGAGTTCCTCGGCCGCGGCCACCACGTCAGGGTGCTGGCGCCCTTCGATCCGCCCGATCGCCTCAGCAAGGTCCTCCACCGCGCCGCGGCGGAGCGGCGCGAGATGCCCGATTACCTGATCCCGGTCGGGCGCACGATCGGGATCGGCGCCAACGGCGCCGTCTCCAACCTCTCGGTCTTCCCGGAGGGCGTGAACGCCACCCGCAGGGCGCTCCGCGAAGGGGGCTATGACGTCGTCCACGTCCACGAGCCGATCGCGCCGTTCGTCGGTTGGGACACCCCGCTGAGCACGAAGGCTCCGGTCGTCGGCACCTTCCACGCCTACTCGACCAAGGCGATACCCAACCACGCCGCATCGCTGCTCGGCGCGCGGCGGGTGTTCAACAAGCTCTCCGCCCGGATCGCCGTCTCGCAGGCAGCGGCCTGGACCGGCCGTCGCTGGTTCGGCGGCGAGTACCAGATCGTTCCCAACGGCGTCGACGTCGACGCCGCCCCGTCGGGCCCGAAGCCGTCCAGCGAGAAGCTGCGGGTGCTGTTCGTCGGCCGCCCCGAGGAGCGCAAGGGCCTGCCGGTGCTGCTGACCGCGTTCGGGGCGCTGGTCGAGCACGTTCCCTCCCGGCTGACCGTGATCGGCGCCGAGGAGGACGACGTGCTGCGCTATCTCGCCGACCCGGAGCTGATCAGCCACATCGACACCCGCGGTCGCGTCTCGGGTGAGGAGCTGTGGAGCGCACTGCACCGCGCCGACGTGCTCTGCGCGCCCTCGCTCTCGGGCGAGAGCTTCGGGATGGTGCTGACCGAGGCGTTCGCGGCGGGGACGCCGGTGATCGCCTCCAACATCGCCGGCTACAGCGACGTCGTCAGCGACGGCGTCGACGGCGCGCTGGTGCCCCCCGCCGACCCGCAGCGGCTTGCCGAGGAGCTTCAGCGCGCCCACCACTCGCCTGAGCGGCTCGCCGAGATGGGCAGGGCCGCGCGGAGGAGCGCCCAGCGCTACGCGTGGCCGCACGTCGCCGACCAGGTCTCCGAGGTCTATGAGAAGGCGATCGCCGCTCCTGCCCCGATCCGCTCCACCGAGCGCCTCGCCCGCGGCGCCGGCCTGGCCCGCGCCGACGGCGGCCGCCGCCGCCCGGCCCGGCGCCTGCCCTCGCTCGACCCGGTCCCCGAGCAGGGACGCGGGCGGCGCGCCGCGCGCCGGATCGCGCTCGCGGTGGCGGGAGCGCTCGGCATCGGCCTCACCGCGATCGCCGCACAGCGGATCGGCGTCGATCGGGTCGTCGAGAGCATCGTCCGCTCCGACGTCTCCTGGGTGCTGATCGCCTGCGCGCTGATGGCCCTCTCGCTGTTCTTCCGAGCCGCCTCGTGGTTCGCGATCACGCGCTCGGCCCTCCCCAACCGGCCGCTGCGACGTCGCGACGTCACCTCGGCGACGATGCTCGGGGTGCTGATGTCGGCGACGCTGCCCGCTCGCCTCGGCGAGCCGGCCCGGGCGATGGTGCTCTCGCGGCGAATGGGGCGAATGCGACAGACCTTCCCGGTCGTCCTCGGCACGCTGGTCTCCCAGACCGTGCTCAACATCGTCGCGCTGTTGCTGCTCGGCGTGATCATCGTCTCCAGCACCGACCTGTTCCACTCGAACACGGAGTGGATCTTCCTTTTCAGCCTCGCCCCGCTGGCACTGCTCCTCGCCGTGCTCGCGGCGCCGATGATCCTGCGCCGCGGCGGCCACGGCCGCGTCGCGCGGGCCGCGAACGCGGTGCGCTCGGCGGTGATCCAGGTCCGCCGCGGCCTGCACGTGTTCCGCGAGCCGAAGCGCGGGGCGATCGCCGCAGCCGCCCAGCTCGCCGCCTGGGCGATCCAGCTCACCGCCTGCTGGGCGCTGCTGTTCGCCCTCGGCCTCGAGGGGGAGGCCGGGATCGGCGCCGCCGCCGCGGTGCTGTTCGCGGTCAACGTCACCGCGGTCGTGCCCGCCACCCCCTCCAACATCGGCGTCTTCCAGCTCGCCGTGATCAGCGTCCTCCACACCGGCTTCGGCGTCAGCACCGCCGACGCCCTCGCCTACGGGGTGATCCTGCAGGCGGTCGAGATCGCAACCGCGGTTGCGCTCGGGCTGCCGGCGCTTGTCCGCGAGGGGATGACCTGGGGCGACCTGCGGATGCAGGCGCTCTCGGCGGCGCCGGTGCGGCTGCAGCCGAAGCCGCCCGCCCGCGAAATCGCCTGAGCGGCGCACCGCGTCGTTTCCCGCCGCTCAGCACGGGTAGCCGTGCGCTTCGGTAACCGACAGAGGAGATCCCCGCATGGCTGAGATGAATGAGCGCGACGGGAAGCTGGTTCAGTACCTGAACGAGGCCCTCGCCAAGGAGCGGGAGCTGGAGACGGCGCTGCAGCTCCACATCGGGATGACGACGAAGGCGCCGTACAAGAAGCGGCTCCAGCAGCACCTGCGCGAGACGAAGTCGCACGCCAAGCAGGTCGAGCGCCGCATCAAGGGGCTCGGCGGCAGTTCCACCGCCCAGGCGGCGCAGCAGACCGTCAGCACCGTCGTCGGCAAGGGTCGCGCGGCGCTGAAGGGGCAGCTCGACACCGTCCGCGGCGCGACGCCGCTCGGCCCGATCGAGCAGGAGGCGATGCTGAAGAACGCGCGCCAGGAGTACATGGAGGAGGCGGCGGAGATCGCCACCTACAAGACGATCCTCGCCTTCGCCGAGAAGGTCGGCGACCGCGAGACGGCGAAGGTCGCCCGCGGGATCCTCCGCGAGGAGGAGCGGATGGCGAGCTTCCTCGAGCGCCAGATCACGAGCCTCACCAACGCTGTCGTCCAGGCCGCGGTCCCGGCCGCCCAGCGCAACGGTGGCCGGCGCCGGCGCCCGGCCCGGCGCGGCAAGGCCGGCGGATCGCGGACGAAGAGCGCTCGGGCGAAGAGCTCCGGCCGCTCGCGCAGCAAGCCGCGTTCGACGACGCGGAGCAGGAGTCGCGCGCGGACCCGCTCCTAGGCGGGCTCGCCGACCGCTTCGGCCTCGACCGAGCCGTCCGCCGGCTCCGACTCCGGCGGCAGCTCGCCGCCGCGCGCGGTGCCGGCGATCAGCTCGTCGGGGGCGTTGGCCTTCGGGATGAAGCCCGATTTCATCCCGAAGTAGACGGCCTGGGGGTGGTGGGCGACGATCGCCACCGTCGACTGCTCGGGCTCGACTGCGTAGCCGGAGGAGAGGGTCATGCCGATCTCCTCCAGGCCGAGCAGCCGCCAGACCTTCTCGTGCTCGGACTGATCGGGACAGGCCGGGTAGCCCCACGAGTAGCGGCGCCCCTGGTCGAGGTCGATGCCGAGGTCGCGACGCACCGCGCCGTGGAGCCACTCGGCGAGGCCTTCGGCGGCCTGGACGCCGAGGCCATGGACGAACAGCTGCTCGGCGAACTCGCCCTCGCGCTCGAGGCGGTTGATCAGCTCGGTCACCTCGGGGCCGACGGTGACCCCCTGAAGGGCGACGACATCGCGCCCGCCTGATTCGAGAGGGCGGTAGAAGTCGCTGAGGCAGATCCGGTCGTGTCGCGGCTGGCGGGGGAAGACGAGCCGCTCCAGCTCGCGCTCGGGGTCGTCGGGGTCGAACACGACCAGCTCGTTGCCGGCGGCGTTGCAGGGGAAGTAGCCGAGGCGGGCGCGGGGGTGCAGGTAGTCCTGCTCGCGCCACATCCGCTCCAGCTTGGGCGCGAAGCCCTCCTCGGCGCCGTCTCCCTCGACGATCCGCCGCCACTCCTCGCCCTTCTTGCCGCGCCCGCCCCAGTGCAGCTTGAACAGCACGTGGCGGTCGAGGTAGGGGAAGACCTCGTCGAGGTCGACCTCGACCTCGCGCGCCCCCCAGAACGGCGGCTCGGGAACCGGGGCGTCGGTGCGCGCCGAAGAGCGCACCGAGTCGTCCGAGGTCGGCGGGCCCTTGTCCTCGACCTCGGGACGGTTGCGCAGCTCGAGCGCCTCGTCGCGGATTCGCGTGACCAGCGACTCGCGAGCCGCCTCGTCGATCAGCGCGTCCATCGTGTCAAGCCCCTGGAAGGCGTCCTTGCAGTAGAAGACGCCGGGCTCATAGACCTCGTCGGACTCCTTGCCCTTCGGGTAGAGGGCGCGGCGGCCGAAGTCGCGGTTGATCGCGGCGCCGCCGATCAGCACCGGGAAGCCGAGGCCCCGCTCGTGCAGCTCGCCGACGCAGGTCGGCATCTGCTTCGAGGTGGAGACGAGCAGCGCCGAGAGGCCGATCGCGTCGACCTCGTGCTCGACCGCTGCCTCGATGATCGTCTCCACCGGGACCTGCTTGCCGAGGTCGATCACCGTGTAGCCGTTGTTGGTGAGGATTGTGTTGACCAGCGACTTGCCGATGTCGTGGACGTCGCCGAACACGGTCGCGATCACGACCTTGCCCTTGCTGTGCCCCTCGATCCGCTCCAGGTAGTCCTCGAGCCGGGCGACGGCGCGCTTCATCACCTCCGCCGACTGCAGCACGAAGGGCAGGATCAGCTCGCCGGCGCCGAACTTGTCGCCGACCTCCTTCATCGCCGGCAGCAGCACGCCGTTCAGGGTCGGGACAGCGCCGATCTTCTCGACCGAGCGGTCGATCCACTCCTCGACGCCCTCCTTGCGGCGGCGCAGGACGTGCCAGTGGAGCGCCTCCTCGGGCTCCATCCCCTCGGTCGGGTCCTCGGCCTCGTCCTCGGCGACCTCGCCCTTCTCCTCGAAGTGGGCGATGAAGCGCTCGAGCGCGTCCTCGCGGCGGTTGAGGACGAGGTCGTCGGTCAGCTCGCGCTCGGACTCCGGGATCTCTGCGTAGGGGGTGATGTGGTTCGGGTTGACCATCGCAAGGTCGAGCCCGGCGTCGACGCAGTGGTGCAGGAAGACCGAGTTGAGGACGGCGCGGGCGGGGGGTGAGACCCCGAAGGAGACGTTGGAGACGCCGAGCGAGGTCTTCACGCCCTCGATCTCCGCCTTGATCCGGCGGATCCCCTCGATCGTCTCGATCGCCGAGGGCTTCCACTCCTCGTCGCCGGTGGTCAGGGTGAAGGTCAGCGCGTCGAAGATCAGCGCCTCGGGGTCGAGGCCGTGCTCGTCGCAAGCCAGCTCCTTGATCCGCCGGGCGATCTCGAGCTTGCGGTCGGCGGTCTTCGCCATGCCGACCTCGTCGATCGTCAGCGCGATCAGCGCCGCCCCGTGCGCTCGCGCGAGCGGCGCGACGACGTCCAGCTTGTCGCGGCCTGCCTCCAGGTTGACCGAGTTGACGATCGCCCGGCCGGGGATCTGCTCGAGCGCGGCCTTGATCACCTCCGGCTCCGTGGAGTCGACCTGGATCGGCGCCGGCTGGGTCAGCGAGATCCGCTTCACCACCTCGCGCATCTGCTCGTCCTCGTCGCTCCGCTCGGTGAGCGCCACGCAGACATCGAGCACGTGGGCGCCGCCGGTGACCTGGTCCTCCGCGACCGAGACGAGCCCGTCGTAGTCCTCGGTGAGCAGCAGCTCCTTCGCGACCCGCGAGCCTTGAGCATTCACCCGCTCGCCGACCAGGGTCGGGCGCGGCTCCTGCACCAGCGGGGTCGCGGTCATCATCGAGGAGAGCCGCGGGGCGCCGGCGGCGGGGCGCTCGCCCGGGGCGCGGCCCTCGACCCGCTCGCGGATCGCAGCGATGTGCTCGGGGGTGGTGCCGCAGCAGCCGCCGACGATGCCGACGCCGAAGCGCTCGACGAACTCGCCGAGCGTCGCCGCCAGCGACTCCGGCTCCTCCGGGAAGATCGTCTCGCCCTCGGGGCCCTGTAGCGGCAGGCCGGCGTTGGGGATGCAGTGCACCGGCAGGGGGCTGTGCTCGCCGAGGTAGCGGATCGCGTCGCGCATGTCCTCTGGCCCGGTCGAGCAGTTGAGCCCGATCACGTCCACCTCGAGCGCGGCCAGGGTCGCCAGCACCGCCTCGATGTCGGTGCCGAGCAGCATCTTGCCGCCCTGGGGAAGCAGCGAGACGCTGCACTGGATCGGCAGCGTCCGGCCGGTTGCCGCGAAGGCGGCCCGGGCGCCGAACACCGCCGCCTTCACCTCGAGGATGTCCTGCGCGGTCTCGATGATGATCAGGTCGGCGCCGCCGTTGACGAGCCCGGTCGCCTGCTCGGTGAACACCTCGACCAGCTCGGCGAAGCTGATCCTGCCCAGGGTCGGGTCGTCGGACGCGGGTAGGTGCCCGGTCGGGCCGATCGAGCCGGCGACGAAGCGCCCCTCGCCCGCGGCCTTGCGGGCGATCTGCGCCGACTTAGTGTTGATCTCGAGCGTCTGCTCGCCGAGCCCCCATTCCTCGAGCTTCAGCCGCGAGCCCTGGAAGCTGTCCGTCTCGACCACCTCGGCACCGGCTTCGAGCATCGAGGCATGGACGCCCTCGATCACGTCGGGACGGTGCAGGATGAGCGCCTCGTGGCAGCGGCCCTTCAGGCCGCCGTAGTCCTCCGGGCCGAGATCGAACTGCTCGAGGGTCGCGCCCATGCCGCCGTCGAAGACGACGACCCGCTCGCGGGTTGCGGCTATGAAGTCTCGTTGGCTGGACATCCCGTTGAATTATCTGCGGTGCCTTCGGCACCTGAATTACCTTCCATCGTTCCCGGCGGTCGCACCGTGCTCGCCTCCGGGGAGGCTCGTCGGTTGCGGCGGCGTCAGAGGTCCGGGTCCCTCGGCCGCTCTGGATGGCTGCCCGCAGGAATATACAAGCGGGTTACACCGGCCGGCCGGCTTGCCGGCCGCTCGGGCCGCGGCTCGCCGGCAGTGGCCCGACCGGGACCCTAGCTTCGACCTAGCCGGCGACGCCAGTCGCGGGCGGCGAAGAACTGCGAGGCGCGGCGCATCACCGCGCGGCGCCGCTTCGTGTAGGGGAACCAGACCAGCTCGCGCTTGCCGCCGAAGCGGGTTATCACCAGCGACTCGGCGCGGCAGAACTTCTTCAGCCCGATGTCCGCGTGGCGGTAGCCGATGCCGGAATCCTTCCAGCCGCCGAACGGGACGTCAGTGGCGAGGAAGCCGATCAGCACGTCATTGACGTTGCAGACTCCGCACTCGACCCGGCGCGCGACGCGCTCGGCTCGCTCCTTCGACCCGAAGACCGAGCCCGAGAG
>Ga0299913_10001922_pt1 | contig 15974 bp, 20 predicted proteins | sample RVTome_9_FD_201360 | JGI IMG/M metagenome (GOLD analysis project Ga0299913, IMG submission 201360) | Soil microbial communities from uranium-contaminated site in the Upper Colorado River Basin, Wyoming, United States - RVT155D38 (version 2) ...
GCGGGGTTCCTTTTTCGGAGGAGTGGAATTGGCACGTACTGGTTCCCCTTCACAGCGTTTGCAGACACCCCCAGCGTATGGACGGGTCTCAGTGTCTCGGTAGAATCGGCCAGTCCACATGGCCTGTTGACCACACCCAGCAATCACCAGCTTCCTGTCTTTGTTGACGATGACTGCTTTGTGCCAGACCCCGTTAGCACGAGTCTGGAAGTAAAAAGGTTTGACCATCCCCATATACATATTATAGAACACTTCTGCGACGACATTCAAGTGGTCACTCCATTACAATTTCTTAATGTTCTGCGTCCTTGAAAGTCGTCGGAAGTTTGACCTATAATTAAGTCAGAAAGGAGTGGTGCATGGCTGAACGTATGAAGCCGGTAGAATTCGCGAAGACGATGAACATCCGGCCGCAGATTGTGTACGGACTCATTAAGCGCGGGAAGATACATACCTACGAGAACCCCGGCGGAGGTCCTGACCTCATCGACCCGGGTGAAGCCCGCATTATCGTCTCTCGGATGCACACCAGGGGTCCCCGCAAGGCGAAGGCTTCTCAGAAGGGTTCGAGTCCTGTTCGCCGTGGACAGATCGTCTCGCACGATCGTTACCCCGTCAAAGGTGCATTCGCACGCCCTGATGGGGGAGGGAAGTCAGTTCGTGTAGTCACTGACCCGGGCAGGGGTGAGGGGAGCATTGTATGGCTCTCCGACGGCACGATCGACACCTTCTGGGGCACGGAATCGCTGGCACAGAAGCTCCAGTCACACTCGGCGCAGATCGAACACCCCGACGCCCTACTGGGGATGATTGCCTTTCAATGGCGACAGTCAGAAGAGACCAAGGAGCTGGCTGATAAGCTAGAGACTTGGGCAGAAGCTGAAGGCATCCCCTATAAGGCGATCCACGTAGGTAGTGCTCGCCTAAGCGAAGAAGATGAGGAACAGGAAGGGGGCCCCGAAGGACCCCCTCCCGACACCGACCCGAGGGCGTAGGCCGGCTGTTTATTCCGGCATTGCAGTATCTGGCACTGTAACAACCGGGGCGGTTGGTTGTGGTGGCGATGAAGTAGGGTCCTCGCCAGTATCAAGAACACAGGCGAAGAAGTACGTTGTGTCTGGTCCTGGTTCTCGCGGGTCATCGGCAATGATGTAACTACAACCAATCCGCATGTAATCCGAATCACGTAGGATTGCGTCATGGCCGGGGCTCCGTTGCCAACCCTGTACCACTGCCTCAATCGGATCTGCGTAGCCTCTGTTCCAACCTATCACTTCTGCCTGGCCGAATGATACACAGCAGTGGTTGAAGTCCCGCACAATCTGCCGAGCCCGTTGGTGGGCCTGCTCATGCAGTGACTGGGATTCTGCTCGGGGGAAGTAAACGGATGCGACTTGTGTTACTACGCCGACGTGGGCTCGGACGCCACCGGGAAGCAGCAGTAACGTACATAAAAATCCTGTACCCAGTCGACGCAGTAACATAGCTTCCTCTCTGATCAGCCTTCCGTAGGCGTCGGTGGCGTCTGACCTGGACCAAGGAAAGCGCCCTTCGTTAGACCAGTCAGAAGTGCACCGCCGGTTGCTCGTACCAGAGTTCCGATAAGAGCCGATACCCAGGCTGCGGGATCACCCGTGAATACCGACTCATCAAAGTTCATAGCTGCTTCAGCAAGAGCAATGATTGCACCTGTTGCAGCCGCCCAGAAGATCTCTGGTACGATACGAAAGTTATAGACGGGGCTAGTCATCTTCATCCTCATCTAGTTCGTCGTCGTCTTCGCCGTGGTCCTCATCCTCCTCGTCGTCAGGTTCAGGACTCTCGGCTTCATCCGCCAACTGTGTTTGATAGGTAGCATTGTCCTCTGCAGATGGCTCGGGCGGGGTGTCATGGGTGTACTGGCCGATCTCATCACCCTCCTCGATGATGTCCAGCTCCTCATCCACCTCTTCCAGCTTTTCCTTCTTCATCAGTCAATCCTCTTTCGGCGGCGTGGAACGATTGCAATAGCAGGTTGATTCTCGATAAATGCATACCTCAATTCACTGCGACGAATGAAGCGGCGCCCCCTCTTCGGGTCCGGACGATGGCCTCCAGGCGGTGAGAAGTTCGGGTCGGTGTAGATGTACCCCCGAACGATTCTTCCGTCCTTCCGGCGACGCTTTGCCCGGGCCAGAATGGTAATTCTGTGCCACCCGAGGAAGCTATGTCCTCGAGTTGCTGCCGACATCCGCGACATTAGAACACCGATACCGATTGGCCGACGGAACGGGCGAGGACCCAGAGCTGCATCCAGTTGCTTCAACGAAGTTAGGACGGTGGGGTCGCAAGGGACTCCTCTGTCACGAAGGATCGCAGCCTGCTCCAGGTAAGTAGTTGGCCTGCACCGCTGGATTCCTACACGCGTTCGAGAGCGCTCAATTGGGAACGTACGATCCTTGTAGAAGTCAGCCTGCTGTACACTTCCAGTGGGCCCGCAGTTCACAGCCTGACTACACTGGAATGATCCAGAGCTTGCTTCCCACTGAAATCGTGGGGGACATGCAAGGGTGGTCCGATATACCATCACTTCCTCCTCTATGACGGGCTTGGTACGGTATCGCGTTTGACTGCTCTGGCACTTACCACAATTGTCTCAGGTAGCCATGGAATCAACGTTGGAAAGTTGTGTGAGACCGTAACTTCTACCATCTGCCCAGTCTCTGTACAAGTTACCAAGTTCGGGGTGTACTCTAACAGTTGGGCTGCACGGGCTGGTACAGAGGAACAATTAGATTGTGCTCCCGCTACTGCAGACTCATACGCTGCAGACTGGAGGGTTAATCGATTGATCAAAAGTAAACCGACTGACCATCCGCCTACGATCACTAGGATCATCAAAGGCAGTATTACCGCAAATTCAACTAAGGCTTGACCCTTAACCTTTCTCATTAGGCTCGACGATCAATTCGTCAATAGCTACTGCCATGGCAATTACAAGCTTCTTGATAGAAACAATTTGTCCACGTAATCTCTCTACTAAAGGTTTGAGCCCTTCTGCTTCAAGTTTAGTGACTACTGCTTCAAGGTCATCAACCTCTGATTCAAGCGAGTCTCTTTTCTCCTCGAGACTTGCTAACCTACCCTCAAGGGCTGAGATATGGTCCTTATACCCCTGTTCGTCCATAATGAAAACCTATGGAGTTCCATCGATTGTGTTACCAATGTTGTCGAACAGCTGTGAGACGATCGGGCCCAGGAACAGAAGTGCAACGATTACAACGACTGCAATCAGGGCGAGAAGCAGGCCGTACTCAACAAGGGTCTGACCACGTTCACTGCGATGCATTGATAACCTCCAACAGGATTATTAGAATTACTAATCCTTGAACTATTGCCCCCGCCCACCCCAGTGCTACGAAGTATGTCATAGGCCGCCTACTTCCTTAATGATCCGTTCAACCTGTGGCTGTTGAAGAAGCCCGAGCTTTACACCATCGTATCCGTGGTAATAATGGGCTCCTGTCAGTCGCTGTAGCATAGCTCGAGCTGCCTCACGCCGGGAACTATCTTCGACCACAGTCAGCAATTCCCGTAGATCATTCTCCGTTACCGTTTGGCAATTGTCCAGAATCCACAATAGCGCTTGCTGTGCTGCTGGACTCAGGCGGCGGAAGCCCCTGTGCGCGGGCGTTCCCTTCGATCCAGATTCTTCCGATGAAGGTGTCGTAGGCGTGGATAGCCTCCTGAGCAAGCCTGAGGGCCCTTTCACATTGCTGTCGGGAGTGCTTTTCATTGTTCGCGATGTCCTCGATCAGTCGAGTTTTGATATTAAGCGAGGAGATGGTTTCGGCTTGGGCAGTAATGGTCTCGACTTGAATTTGGCCGAGACGTTTCTCAGCCTCTTGTCGGACCTTCTGTCTGAAAACTGCAACACCAAAGCCCGCGGTGGCCAATGTTGAAACTAGGCCTGCCACCCGAATTACAACATCAAGGATATCCATCTCCCTACCCTCAATGGATCACAGTTGAACGTTGTCTGGCTTTGCTGCGGCCAGAAGGTCCTGCAAGAACTGCAACAGTGGCCGCAACCCACTCGGTGTTTGCGTTACTGTAGGCGCCAGGGTCCTCGCTAGCCGCTTCCAAGTAGCGCGACGTCTTGCGGGCGCACACCGAAGCACCTGCGCCCTGCTGCGACTGTACGTCACGCGGCCGCTCATAGTTGGTTGGTACACCTGTTACTTCGCTACCTGTTCCTGCGTTCACACCTGCAAGGGCGAGCCACAGCGTTGGCTTGGCGCCCCAGCTCGGTGCTAAGTTCGGCGGGTCTGCTGTGGCGCTCGAACCTTCCGAGAACGCTACCTCGGGTGGGTCGATTTCATTCCAGCCTTTGATCCGAGTCACGATTGCATTGGTGCCTGCGGACTTGCTATAGCCGACGGTCACGCTCGTACCCTCGGAGCCAGTGACTTTCCGCATGTAGAGGTGACACACCATCTGGCTGTCGCCCGATCCGGTCGCTTCACTGCCGAGCAGCGTCCAGCCAGACGGAGGAGTCGTCACTCCAGGGTTGCCGCCGAAGCCGTCTAGGGTGAGCCACATAAGCAGCAGGTCGTCCACCTCGAGCTCGGGTGGCAGCTCGACCTCGAGGCTCGAAGCCTGGGTAGCAGTCGAAACAGCGTCGACATCGAACGGTGAGCTCGTAATTGGGAGGTCGGCGACGCCCTTGACTGCAATCGTGTAGGCAAAGGTTCCTACGGACGAGGAGATCGTGAAGCCTGTTCCAGGATCTTCCGTCTCGGTCGCCGTTGCTTGGCGGCTACAACCTCGACAGCCTACGCCGCCACTCTCGGGAGCTCCGGTGCCGCCGAAGACGTTTCCGTAGCCTGAGGGGTTTCCACCTAGGCCCGAACCTCCCGAGTCGCTACCAAAGCCAGCAAGGAATAACGAGTCAACTGGACCCCACCCAGGTTCGATAAGAGGTGGGTTCGGTGCGTTGGTACCAGCCGTGCGAGCCGCGATGCGAGGTCCCACGTTTGGGTCGGCGCCAGTGATGCGCCACACGAGAGAGTTGGACGCTTCGCTGTTCGTCGGGTCGGCCGTTACCGTCGACCCTTCGGTGCCGTCTGCATACCGATAGAGGGCGAAGCCGTTGAAGCCCACCGCCGATCCAGGGTGGTTTGCCAAGCTAAGACCGCCAACGTAACACTCATCGAAGCGCGTCCACCCTGCCGGATAAGTGATTGCGCCTGGCCCGCCGTCCCATGCTTGGATCCAGATGAGCAAGTCACCAGCTTGAATGCCGCTCGGGAGGTTCACGGTGTGAATGCCGCTGCTGGTACTAACGCGAGTCTGAACACGAGCAGCATCTACTGGGGCTGCCATTACGTACGACTCACTTTCAACTCAACGACAAGCGTTTGAATCGTAGTCGCTGAGTCGATGTTGAAGATAAGAACGTCACCCTCTGCAAGTGGCAGTGTCCAGCCGGTGAGTGTGGTGTCCTCAACCTTCTGTGCCGACGAGATCGTGATAGGTGCACTCGCGGTAATGCTGTCCGCGTCCGTCGGCGGGAAGTTCGCCCACGAATCCTTCCATACGTCAACGACGACTGAACCAGACTGGGCTGCTATAGCCGAAGCGCGCACAATATCGCATGCAAAGGGTACCCGAATCATAGCCTGAGATCCGACCGCAAGGACGTCCGGACTCGCGTCGAGCGTCACGACCAGCGACGACGTGAGAATGTCAGCATCTAGTGCAACGTCGGTCTCATCATTGCCTGCATCATCTGTTGCAAGTAGTCCTGCACCGAAGTTCAAACCGGCCCGCTGGGTTAGTGGTGTGCCATCTTCCTTAATTACATGCCCGCCACCACCACCCCCGCCGTGGGCAGTTCCATCCAAAACATGCTCATCAAGGGCTTCCTGCATATCTGTCTTGGTAAGGATGGCCGCAACTGCAGGGTCATATTCGACCATCGTCGCGTCGTGATAATGCGCGCCATCAGCACTCAGGAACCCGTGTGCATGCTTGTGGTCACACCTGGCAGCACGGCTACTGGTTCCTGTCTCCTCGAAGCCTTGATGAACAACATCTTCTGGGAATGTCCCAGTGGAAGACCCAGCCTCCGTAACGGTCTGGATGGCCATGTTGTCGACCACGGCCGAGTTATCGAAGGTATCCCAACTAATCGTAACCCAATTAGCTCCGACTGGAACAACGTGGTCTGCGGAAAGGTCGTACAGAACGTTTGTAGACCTACCAACACCTGACTCAAAAACCCAGTCTTCAATGAGCCCATCACCCTGAAGACCACCATTGATCGTCGACGCCCAGAACCTTACAGTGATCGGTCTGTCCGAAGGCGTCCACTTCCACCGCCTCTGCATAACGACACGGATGGTCTCACCCTCATCAACAGGGACAGGCTGCGTTGGTGAGTTACCCGTACCGATGTCACCATGAGCATCTGCTGCGTAGTGAGTTGTTGAAGTATGCCGGGTGACATTCGAAGCATACGTATCTGTATCATCGTTGCCGTTAGTTGTCCAGGTCCAGCGGACAATATCCGTTGCGCCACCGGGATTCGCTTCCGCCACAAGGCACAGTCGGAGACAGACAGGACAACCACCACCCCCACCACCTCCACCGCCTGCACGGTTACCTGCCTGTGTTGGGGAGCTGTCACTGTCACGTTCGACGTTAAACTCGGGGACGATCAACCACGACCGGGCAAAGGTCTCGTCATCGGTGTCATCTGATGCATCGGTAAGCTCCATGCGGATGGCGAGAACACGCTCTTCCTCATAATGCCAATCGAATACTGACCACGATACATCAGGTCCGGTCTTAATAGTGACCGTATCACCCAACCAGTAATGCCCCAACTGGCTCGGAAGACTTGGGAAGTATATCCCGTTTGTCGGATCGAAGCCTCCAGCATGCTGGAACTCAAACTCATCCTCACCGAGATCCTGATTCCGCAGGAAACGAAGACCTCGACGTTCAAGAATTGTTTCATTCTTCGTCTTCCCGTAGTCTAGGAAGACTGCCTTCCGAAAGCCCCCTGAGTAGCTGGGCTTCACAACCCACACATAAGCATCTTCGAGGCCATGTACTAGGACATGTGTAGCCTTCCGCTGGGCAACTCCGACCGCTTCCATGTTCGTGGCGATATTCACGCCTTCCTTAAACAGGACACCGGTCGTAAAGTCATTCGCAGTGGCTGCAAGATTACGCCCATAAGGTGCGTTGAATGCCTGAAGTTCAAACTTCGGCGTGGCCTCATCGCCAAGGTCGACAAGAACATCAAAGTCTACCGCATCCTGCATCTCGCGGAGGGCTGACAGTATGTCGGTGCCGATCGCGATCTCCCACTCATCGTCGTTGGGCGTCAGCTCATTCGTCCATGGAACGCTGAGTGAATCGGTGGAGTCACCGAAGTTGTACGTCAGGCCGGGAAGAAAGTCGGGGTTTCGTTCCTGCGTCTCTTTAATCAGTCGATGAAGAACACGTCCAGCGGGTGCACTTTCCTTCCAGCGCCAAATGCCGTTGTCAAGATCGAGGTTCCACCCATTGTTCGTTTCCTGATGTGCCCGCATGATGGCGCGATGCAGGTAGAACATCGGGCCAGGACCACCGAAGGTCCAGTCCTCCCCCGCTTCCTCCTCTTCACTCAGGACTTCGAGGACACGATTTGTAAAGAAGCCTCCCCAGAGATACTTCGTCCCAAGCTCTGGCAGCATAATACGAACCAGGTTCTCTGGCCCAATAACCCCGGAACTGACAAGTGCGAATCCGACGCGACGCTTAAGGGTCATATCCCATGCACCGTTCTCCACCAGGGAGGGACGCAGTGAGAAGCCCTTGAAGAACGTATCCTCATCGGTCATCCGCTTGAGGTATGCCCCGTTGATATCATGCGAGTCCCAGATATCAACGATGACTGCGGGCATTACGTTACCACCCAGTCAGGGATGACTGATTCAACTTCCACATTCACACGTGCAAAGTCGGTCGTAATATATTCCGGAATGATGTTAAGAACGATGCAGTCATCAAGTGTATAGACTGCCCCACCTTGAAGGGTTGCAACTAGCGTTCGACGGGCCGCCAAGGGGAACCAGCTTGCAACCGACGTCATGCGAGTAATAAGCTCCCCCGCACGAGTCGTAAGATTAGGGTCAGTTCCGAAGACATTACCCATCAACTCAATGGTACGTGTACTCTTTCTCCGGTTCGCCTTAATAAGACCATCTCGGCCCGGAATAACAATGTCGCCGCCACGAACACCGATCCCCTCAAACAGGCCGTGCTCGACCCAGAAATAGATGCCTCCCGCCTCGTTGTGGATATTGTTACCACCATAAGTGAGGGCTGTAAGGGCAATTGCACCAGGCATCAGTCGTGATACTCCCTTAGTCGACGTCGACGACGCTTAGGTGACAGTTGCCCCATTTCTCCAAGGCGTCGTAGGCCTGACCCAATTTCCTCAGTGGTTCGACCCCGCATCAAGCCCTGAACGGTAACGTGATTATGAATGACATCACCACCGCCGCCATCGTTGAACCCGCGCTTCGCCATCTCCCGGAAGGCACGTGCGGCCTTAGGCGGAAGGACTGTCTCCCCTGGACTCAACATTGCAGGGCCACCAGGAACGTCCCAGCCACCCGCGTGGTACACATTCCCGTACCGATCAGGAATAAAGTCACCGCCTGCAGTATGTGCAGCTGCCCGGAGTTGGTTGACAACGGTGGTGTAGATGTCAACACTAAAGTCCTTGTTTCGAATCTCTGCCGCAACGTTATCGACCTTCCCGGCAACTGTACCGATGCCGTCGGCAGTACGCTGCAGACCTCGTCCTGCTTCAGTCCGAAGAGTATCGACCTTGGAACCTGTGTTACGTTCGACCTCACGGTTCATATCGAGCTTTGCAGCCAGCACCCGAAGCTTCTCGTTATGGATGACGTCGTTCGTTGCATCCTGCTTCCGGTGCATCTCCGAGACGGCATTGTTCTTATCCGTCTTCCCGAGAAGTGCGTTCAGCTTGTCGATGTTGTTCTGTACCTTCGTAGCAAGGTGTATGTCACCCCGGTCAAGGTACGTCTGCTGAATCTCTTCTAGGCCCTTAATGTGCTCCCGAACCTCGAACATGACCTTCGGGTCCTTCGGGTTCTCAGCGCGATGGAGGATCCGCGTAGCAATGTTACCGACAGGGTCCAGACCGTTCTTAATTCCGTACTGGAAGCTAGTCCCAACGCCCTTAAGACCCATCTCCGTAACCGCCGCAAGCCTCCGCAGCATGTCGTCGGTAGCAAGCTTCGGGATGTTACGCTGCAGCTCCTCGAGCGCGGGTGAAGTAGTCGAGCCCCCCAAGTTCTCCGGGCTGAACTGCCCAAGCGAACTGCGCGGATCGAATGGTCCCATTGGACCTGTCCGTCCAAGGGCTGAAACGAGATCTTCGCGCTGTGCCTTCAATGTGCTGATCAGCCCCGACCAGGTCTGTTGGACCTGTGGCGCTCGACTCTCCCAGCTTGCAATCTGCTCGTCCAGAACGTCAATGCCTCGCTGAATGCGGGCCGGGTCGTTTGAATCAAGGATGGTCTGCAACTGCGAGCGCTCGTAGTCGATAGCAGGCTGTACAGTCTTCTCGTATATAGGTCCTGCGATGAGCTTCCCGAGTTCGATTCCGGCATAAGCAACGAACCCCACACCAAGGAGGCGACCGCCAGTTCGCCACAGGGTAGACCAGAACCCACCCTTAGCTGCTCCCCCGACAACCCCACCTGGACCACCCGCACCCGGCGCCATTAGCCCTGGCGGCCAGTTGGTAACGAAGACAGGTGTACCGCCTGCAGCTACCCGACCGAGGACACTAGTCCCCCCAAGTCTGCCACCACCAATGCGTCCACCACTCAACCCGCTCAGCATTACAAGCGTCGCGCGGAGAGCACCGCCGCCAATCTTCTGCAGAATCCCGATGATGCCACCCAGGAACTGGAAGACACCGCCGAAGATGAAGAGGAGCGGACCAGCTGCGGCGGCAAGGAGCGCGAACATTCCAGCGCCCTTCCGGACAGGCTCGGGCAGTTTGCTGAACCACTCAACCGCATCTTCAACCCAGCCAACAAGCTTCTCGGCCATCGGCATTAGGTCGTCCTCGACGAACGGCATCAATGCTTCACCAAGGCGAATCAGATACTCATTAAGCTTCTGCCCCATCAGACGAACACGCTCGTTGAGAGTCGCAGCACGCTTCTCCCACTCCGTCTGCATTGCACCTTGACGCTCTTCGACCTGATCCATAACTGCGTTCAGGCTACCACCACTGTCTCGGACAATGGCTTCGAGGAGTTTGGTGAATGCACGTCGACGTCGAATGTCACCGAGTCCTAGGAGCTCAAGTGCATCGATCCACTTCGTCTTGGGGAGCTTAGCCAGGACATTCATAAAGTCGACGAGGAACTGATTCGAATCCTTCCCGAACGCGTCCTTAACCGCCTTCTGGGTCATGCCCATCTTATCGGCGATCCATTCGAGCTCATCACCGCCTTGCGTAATGAACCCTGACATGTTCTGGAAGAACCGAGACAGTGAGGTGCCACCAGCCTGTGCACTCTCACCGATGTTCGCCATCGCAGCGCCCCAGGCAGCCATCTGCGTGTGACTGAGCCCGACGATCGCACCGGCGCCTGCAATCGAACTCATCATGGCCAGGATCTGACCCTCTGTCGAAGCACCATTGTTACCTAGCTCAACGATGGCGTCAGCGGTATCGCGGATCTGACCTTCAGTGAAGTTGAGAACCGTATTCAAATGTCCAAACGAGGTTGCAGCCGCCTCGACTGTCAGGTCGTCCGCTGTTAGTGACAGCTTTGCCATCACCTCCGTGAACTCAACGATGCGGTCGGCCTGAATGCCGAGAGCTCCACCCCGGGCTGCAACCTGGTTTAGAATATTGACCCCACCCTCAATCGGAATCTCCATCGCCATCTTCCGCATAGCATCCGACAGCTCTTCGAGAGTAATCCCAGCCTTCTTAAGGTCTTCATCACTCAGGACCTTTGCAATGCTGGTGAACGACTGCTCGAAGTCTGCAGCGGCCTTAATGGCGGAACCACCTGCAAGCAGGATGGGGGCGGTAACCCCAATAGTCATAGCACGGCCGGCTGCCGACATAGTCCGGCCAGTACGGGACATTGTACCGGCAAGACCGCCGAACTTACGTTCGACCGAACTTAGAGCATACTCCATCTGGCGCACATCGCCCTGCATCCGAACAAGCAGTGACCAGGCGTTAGCCATTAGGAGGAGTATCCTCCAAGTTCATAGCCGACAACTTCTCATGCAGTGCCATGACCTGTGCCAAAGTTTCCTCTGGACTTAACACTTCGGGTTCGAGGTAGGGTTCATCAAACTTCGGAATGAAGTCTTCAGGTGAGTAAGGCTTACTACGCTTCTTCCGATCACGGTAGACATTCGCAATCGTAGACGCGACGATACCCGCACGGAGATCATCCCGATCCTCTCCGAAAGGTTCCAGCCTATGGTAGGCAACCCATTCGGAGAACTCACGGCTACTAACCTCCTGCTGAGCCTGCCTTACTGACTTCCCGAGAGCAAGGGCGAGACGGAACCAGAATCGCCGTTCTGGCCTTTTCCCAGTTCCTTCGTCATCTCGTTGATGTCTTCTTCACGAAGACCGGCCAACTCCTGGGCCTTCTCAAAGAGACGCTCCAGCGCCCGTGCACTCTTCTTCCCCAAACGCATCACGTGCGATGAGTCACTGAACAACTGCTGACCTTTCGAGTTCACAGCTGCAGCCACAACCAACTTCGCACGGAAGTTTCGGAGGTTGATCTCACGGTTTCGTCCTCGACCCTCAATGATCGAGTTCTCGAAGGCATCACGCTCTTCGCCTGTGAGGCCCCGAATGAAGACGTAACCTCCCCATTCGGGAACCTCAACACGCTCAACCCGACTGTCGTCGGTTTCAAAGATCTCCGCAGCGGTAAGCTCATGAAGCTCAGCGCCGTTCGTAAGTTCCTGCTTCTCAACCATTTCGCCCTCTTTCTACGACTTATGCCGTCGTCAACGACAGCGAACCCGTAACCTTCAGAGTCACGCTCGCCCCGAGAACACCACCGACCGGCATTGAGTTGCTGAAACCTACCACGTAGGCAGCAAACTCCCATGTGTAAGCCGGGCTAGTCGGGAGAACCAACTTGAAGTTACGCTTCGTCCGGTTCTTCAGGAGGTTAATAAGTCCGCCCGATACGTCGCCGTGCTGAACATTGTCCGGGACGAAGTTCAGGTCGAACGTAATTTCGCCGGACCGAAGGATCGTGGGGATAAACTCTTCCCATCCGCCAACGGCGTCATGGGGAGTAATATCCTCCGTGTCCATCGAAATGTCCGGACCGTCGATGTCCTTCACCTCCGCAATGGTGGTGAAGACCTCGGTCATCATCCCATCGCCGAGCTGGAGGAGCGTACCATAGGCCCAACGGCCCAATCCTGCCATTACTTACCTCCCTCATCAGGAACACCGACTCCAGCAGGTGTGGTAGCATCGGCGGTCATCTTTTCGAGCTCGTCGACGCGGAGCTCATTCGCGTGCGTGCCCACAATGTGAGCCTGCATTGCTTCCTTGCCCACGGTCGTCGCATGCGGGCAATATGGACATAGCCAGTTGGTCTGACCGTTCCACTTGTTGGTCTTGATCTCCTTCGCGGCCATTCTATGACTCCTTGAATCCGATCTGCAAGTCTACCATCTTCCTATACATCCCTGACTGCTCCTCCCACTCCTCCAGTTCGAACATAAGGAACGTATGCTGCATTCCTGCGGCATCATCTTTATGTCCACTAAACCCCACCCGGACCTCATTGTACAACACCATCATTGCCGTATACTTGTCCGCCCAGAGTGTAAGCTGCACCCTTGGCTCGACGAGCCCCGTATCCCCATCTTGCGTGTATTGACGGGGAGCGGAAATTCGTTGGTACACGATCAATGGCCGCACCGGTGGGGGCTGCGGCATTCGGAGCGGGAAGAGACGATCTCCCGCCGTTGTTGCCAAGGCGATCAGGCGAGCATAGACTGCCTCCTCTGGTGTCATAGTTCATTGCCGGGTATTGTAAAGCGTTCCATGAGGGTTGCGGCAAGGAACTGGTCAAACAGTCTCTTGCTCTCCCTCTCCATCTCAGGCCCGGCCATATCAAGTGCAGGACGAAGAGTCGGATACGCCTGCGCTCTGGATGTCCCGTACTCAAGTGCTTCCGGATAACTCCATGTCTTCAGGCCACGGCCTGACGGGCGAGGAATCGTCGAACCGACGTGAACCTCAAGGTCACTATCAACCTCCGACTTGATGGAATCGTAGTAGCGACCGGTTGAACCTGCTTCTCCTTCTCCTGCCTCTTCCAGGGTATAACCTGATCGTCGGGTCTCAGCAGCCTCTTCATCATCGAAGATCCCCCCGATGTCGAGGCCTGAGCCTGCCCAACCCTCGGCGGCAATGTTATCCTTCCACTGATCGACAAGAGGTTGTGCGGCTGCCATCAACATTCGGGCTGCGTTCTTCCGCACATTCAAGCGGAGCTTTCTGATCCGTCGACGAGCCTCCTGTATTGTGATGGTCTGCCCAGGACCACCTGCACGGACTGACTGGAGCCCCCAACCACGACGTGCTGATGCACCGAAGCCCGACGCACTTCGGATATTGCTTCCACCCATGCTCAGAGGAGGCATTACAATCCCTCCACTGCCTGCGGGTCGACAACACGCGACATGATTCGCGTTAGGCGAAGGTGCGAACTGGCATGTGCAGCCGAGATGTTATGTACCACCCCTGTCTTTACATCCACCATTCGATGAGACGCTTTGATGTCGGGGTAGTAACCGTCAAGCTGTGCACGATGTGTAACCTGCTCGTACACGTACTCGAGACGCCAATTGCGCCACTCCTCACCAAGCCGAATGACGGGTGAAACGGCAGCGGGGACGTCGTCATAGACGGTACCCCATCCTGTAACTTCCATCTCCCCATTAGCGGGGTTCTTAGTTGTTACAGGACTTTCAATCCGTACACGAGTCGGGAAGAAGGCAGGAAGCCTTTGTGTAACTGCCCGCGGAACTAGCGCACGTGGATAAGGCATTACTCAGCTGCCTCCACCCAAGCGCGATACCAGATGTCGCGTTCGGCAAACACCGGGATCGCCATCTCCGCATAATCGATGAGTCCTTCCTGGTCAGCGAAGTCCTCATCCGTCGCCAGCTGACGCAGCATCTTGGCATGCTCCCTAAGTGCACGCGCCACAGCAGGCCCATCAGTCTGGAGGTCAAGGTGAGTGATCTTCTTTTGAACCAAGGCTTCAGATGATGCGATGGTGTCGAGTGCATCTGCGGCTGCAAGGCGGATGTTCGCGGTATTCAGATCCAGGAAGGTCTGAATATCAGTGTCCGACAGCAGTGTATGGTTATACGTTGCAACTACTTCAACGCCTGCACCCGGCGCTGCAATAAAGACCAACCTTCCCGTTGCCATCTCAAGTGTATAACCGGCGGGTGCCTGTAGGACTCCATCGAAGTAGACGTTTGCGGACCCTGAAACGACGGGAACGTTCGGGAGCAGGAATTCAACCTGCGTCCCATCCCCCATAGAAGTCGCCCGGTCGTAGACGGGGGGATCGGCTGTGATTGTCCGAATTGTATCGATGTCAGTCATTGTGAACCCCTGAAACCATCACGCCGACGTGGGGTGTCATGCGCGGCGTTGTGGTTGTCATCCGGACGAGTGGCCGCATCTGAATCGAAGCGGGTGGAATATCGCTGAGGCTCTCCACGTTCCACATCATCTGCAGGAGTTGGAACACCTGTGTCAGTGCAAGTGTATCCCACCGAAGTTCGGTATCAACGCCCGCCGCCTGAAGCAGTCTCCACAACGTTTCAACTTCGCTGCCGGTCGTAATTAGTGTGTTCCACGGGACTGCAAGGTCTGTCTGTGCCAGCTCGAGGATGCTCCACGGGACCTCTACTGCCTTCGCAGCGGGGACGAGAATGTTCCAGACTCCCTGGCTATCTGCATTGACGATTGCGCGGGTATCCCAGAGTAAGCCAAGATCACGGTTGGCGATAAGCTGCTCACTGATAACATGCCAGATCGCCTCGAGGTCCTTACCAATTACCCCGATTGCATCCCACAGGAACTCTTCCTCAACGCCAACCGCTCGGAGGACGTTCCAGACACTCGAAAGGTCGTTGGCGATTAACGCCTTTGTGAACCAATCGATGACGAGATCCTTCTGGGCTAGGGCAAACGTATTGTAGGGGAGCTCGACTTCCTGACCTGCCGCGACCAGGACGTTCCACGGATACTCCTGTTCCTGACCGACCCCAACATTAACCCCCCATAGAGCTTCGAGATCTCGAAGTGTCAGAGTGGTAACATTCCACGGGAACTCAACTGGTGTTCCTACAGCCGCAGCTACATTGTACTCGAGGACAACAGTATCTCCGACATGAGCCGACAGGTTCCAAAGGGCCTCAAGGTTGTTACCTACAACAGTGGCTGCCCCAAGTATATCCCAAAGAGTCTCAACTTCCTTACCGGCTACAGCGTTAAGACTCCACAGGGCCTGAACTTCTACTGCAACCGTCGCGTCGATATCCCATAGAGCCTGTACGTCCTGGCCTACAGAAGTAGAAGTATTCCAAAGTACCTGAGTGTCTGTACTTACCAGTTCCGCAAGATTATGAAGGAACTCGACGTCTTGGTTTACCGCTGCCGCAAGGTGGTAAACGAACTCGATATCCTTATTAACCGTAATAATTCCACTACCGGCGGCATACAGGTCGGTGACGTCCTGCGCGGTGAGCGCGCCGAAGATCGCCACCTCGTCAATGACGCCCAGGAAGTTGTCGCCCGACACGGCCGCGTCGAGCTTGTTGCCGATGGCCAGGTCGTCGGTCGTGGTGTTGAGGTTGGAGCC
>Ga0299913_10001923_pt1 | contig 15974 bp, 15 predicted proteins | sample RVTome_9_FD_201360 | JGI IMG/M metagenome (GOLD analysis project Ga0299913, IMG submission 201360) | Soil microbial communities from uranium-contaminated site in the Upper Colorado River Basin, Wyoming, United States - RVT155D38 (version 2) ...
CGCGCCCGTCGTCCATTCACCCGTCTGTGGCGCACGTTCCTCACCGGCCTGGTCGCCATAATCCCCCTTGCTGTTACTGGATATGTGGTGTACTGGCTGTTTACCGTTGCCGATTCCCTGTTCAGCGGAATTGGGCAGGCACTGCTGCCGCGGGGCTGGTACTTCCCCGGGCTGGGCCTTATCGCCGCCCTGCTGGCAGTGCTGGCGCTGGGCGCCGTTCTCAATGCCTGGGTCTTCGGCCGCGTGATGCTCAGGCTCGGAACCCGGCTCCTGGAGCGGATACCGCTCATCAAGACCGTGTACAGCGGTGTCCGCGACCTGATGCTGTTCGTTTCTCGCGCACCGGACGACGATAGCCGGCATGTCGTTCTTGTCACGCTTCCGGGAGATATCCGTCTGATCGGCTTCATCACCGACACGGCACCAGCGCAGGCGATACCGGAACTGATCCGCGACGGCGAAACGGTGCTGGCGGTGTACCTGCCCTTGAGCTACCAGATCGGAGGCTACACGTTGTATTTTCCGGAGCGCTGCCTCCAGCGACTGGAGATGTCGGTGGAGGAAGGCATGCGTATGGTGCTGACCGCCGGCATGAACCGGCCCCGCACGGACAGCCTGCCCACGCCAAGCGCATGACCTGAAAGTGCCTGGTGCGTGTTGTTGAGATTTGCGCGTACAATCCTGGATGCATCCCAGGAGGCTGGTATGCAACAGTCGGATCGCATCCGCTTAATTGGGCGCCCATGGGTCCTCGCAGTCGCCGCACTCGGAATGAATGCCATTGCGGGCGTTGCCGCCGCTCAGCCGCCGCGGCAGGAACCACCGCCATTCGAGCCCGCAAACTTCACGCCGGCGTGGGTTGAGCGCATACCGCTGCCCATCCAGCCCAGGGGCCTTCCGCCTGAGGACGCTCCGGGACTTTGCGAGGACAAGCCTGGTGGGCTGGCCTGGATCGATCGAGTGCAGGCGGGGCTCTACAGAACGATTTGTCTGTCGGCGGCCCGGTTCGACGGCTTCTTCGGCAACGCTCGTTTCGACGACGAATATCAGGCCACGCACGGCAGTCTCGCAGTGGGTGCGCTTTGGGACGAGCGTGATCACTGGGATCCGAGCCTTCGGTTCCGCGTGCACGTACGACTGCCGCAACTGAGCGAGCGCTTTAATGCATTCGTCGGGCGGCTCGACCCCGACGAATACGTGACCGAGCTGCGTGACGACTTCGACACGCTGCCCCGGCAATTTGCACGGGAAGACGACGACGCAGTGCTGTTCGGCCTGGGGTATCGTCAGCCGGGTCGGATTGGTGGGCACTTCGATGCCGACATCGGCGCCAAGCTCCGCTGGCCCCTGGAACCCTACCTCAAGGGTACTTACCGCCTGGGCGTGCCGTTCGGCGACCGAAACCTTCTCCGCCTGGACGAAACGATCTTCTGGCGAGAGGGCGAGGGATTTGGAGCGACTACGCGATTCGACCTGGAGCGCTTGCTCGCCGAGGACTTTCTCGTGCGCTGGACCGGCTCGGGCAGGTTTACGGAGCGAACCGAGGGCGTACGCTGGTTCTCGAGCCTGACGCTCTATCAGAACCTCGGCGACGGGCGCGCCTTGGCCTATGAGGCCGGGATCTCCGGAGAGACCGATCGAGAGGTCGCCGTGACTGACTACGGTCTGCGGGTCATCTACCGGCGCCGCATTTACCTCGAGTGGTTGTTTCTCGAGCTGCGCTCGGGTATCACCTGGCCGCGCGAAACCCTGCTCGAGCGCCGCGAGTCCAACTGGAGCGCGGGCATTGCACTCGAGATGCTGTTCGGGGAACGCACGGAGCGATGAACGGCACGCGCGTGACGATCTGGAATTTCATGACGACGTTGAAGCGTGCTGAAATGTTATCGGTAAGTCGGGACGACTCACTGCTTCAGTGGCTGCATTCGCTGTAAGTCCAAGAGGCTACTGATCGGCAGCGAAGACGACCCGGCCGCCGACCACGGTCCGAAGGACCTCGGCGTCGGCAATTTCCTCCGGCGGTATGGCGGTGATATCCCGATCCAGCAGCACGAAGTCGGCGAGCATGCCGGGTTTCAGCATGCCTTTGACGTCCTCCTCGAAAGACGCGAAGGCGGCTTCGGATGTATAGGCCTTCAGCGCCTGCTCGACCGTGATCTTCTGTTCCGGCACCCAGCCGCCCGGGTTGGCACCGTCAAGAGTGCGGCGCGTCACCGCGGCGTAGATGCCCTCGAGGGGCGTTGCCGGCGCGACGAACCAGTCACTGCCGAACGCGACGTGCGCGTTGTTTTCGATCAGCGAGCGAAATGCGTAGGTGGTTTTCGCGCGTTCCGTGCCGATCACTTTGTCGGCCCAGCGGCCGTCGTCGATGGCGTGGTAGGGCTGCATGCTTGCGATCACGCTCTGCACACCGAAGCGCGCGATGTCGTCCGGATGGATGTGTTGGGCATGCTCTATGCGGAAGCGGCGGTCGCGCTCGCCGTTACTTTCAGCGACATCCAGATAAATATCGAGCAGGCTCCGGATGGCGCGGTCACCGATTGCGTGCACCATGACGTGCAGTCCTGCCTCGTCGGCGCTGCCGATCCAGGCGCGCATGTCGTCGAGGTCGTTGATCAGAAGTCCGCGATCGTCCGGGGCATCGGTAAAAGGCTCGAAGAAGGCGGCGGTATGGGACCCCAGTGAACCATCCATGAATCCCTTCAGACCGCCGATGCGCAGCCAGTTGTCGCCCCGCCCGTTCCGGGACACCTCGTCGCGAAGCTGCTGCCAGTGTTGCAGCGGCATCACGGAGTAGATTCGCGTGATCAGTTCACTGTTTGCCTTGGCGCGTCGGTACGTGGCGAGACTGTCCCACCCGGCCATGTCGTGGACCGAGGTAACGCCGTTGGATGCGACGTGCGCCATTGCCGCCCGAGCCTCCCGATCGAGCTGCGCTTCGCCGGGTGCCGGGACTGCCGCGTCAATGAGGCCCATGGCATTGTCTTTCAGTACGCCTGTCGGTGCCCCGGATTCGTCGCGCACGATTTCTCCGCCGGCGACGTCCGGAGTATCGGCGTCGACCCGGGCCAACTCGAGCGCCAGTGAGTTCGCGAGCGACATGTGACCGTCCAGCCGGTTGATCCATACGGGATTCTCCGGAGTGACCGAATCGATCCAGTCGCGCTGCGGCAGCTCGCCGCCCCAGTTCTCGTGATCCCAGTTGCCGTTCAGGACCCACTCGCCCGGCTTCAGCGTCTTCGCGAATGCACCGATTCGTTCGACCAATTCCTCGGGCGTTGCAGCGTCGCGAAGCTGCACCGCCGCAAGTCCGGAGCCGCCGGTAATGAAGTGCACGTGTGTATCGATCATTCCGGGAACCAGCATGCTGCCGGCGACGGATATGACTTCCGTGTCGTCTGTGACAAAGGGCTCGATATCGGCGTCGCTGCCGACGGCGATAATCGTTTCGCCGTTGCTCGCAACCGCTTCAGCCCACGGCCTGTCGGGATCGCCGGTCCATACCTTCGCGCCGGTCACGACCAGCGTCGCGGTTTGCTGCGTTTCAGACTGGCAGGCGCCGAGAATCAGGAAGAGGAGCAGCAGGCTGTAGCGGCGGAACGAATCAGACATGTGGGGTTCCCGGAATCATCTCATTTTGTCTTGCTGTCATTGTATGCCAAGACGTCGTGCGCGCCCCGTGGCGCCGGACGCCGATCGTGCATTTGTAGGAGCCCGCCATTGCGGGCGATCTGCGCAGGAGTCAATCGAAGGCGGTGGTCGCCCGCAGTGGCGGGCTCCTACAGCGCTTGCTGCAGCAGACCGGCTTACCGTTTCGAAATGCGCGTGACCCAGCCTTCGCGCTCCATCCTTTGCATGTGGCGCTCGATCCAGAGTTGGCGGTCCTGCACGTAGGCGGAGGGGCGGGAGGCATCCAGACCGCGGGGATTCGGCAGCACGGCGGCAAGCAGCGCTGCTTCGGACCGACTGAGTGCGGCCGGCGTTTTGTTAAAGTAAATCCGGCTTGCGGCGGGCACGCCGTAGAGGCCCGGGCCGAACTCGGCGATGTTGAGATAAACCTCCAGGATGCGCTGCTTGGTCCAGAACAGTTCGAGCAGCGCCGTGAACCAGGCTTCGATACCCTTCCTCACGAAACTCCGCCCGGGCCACAGGTACAGGTTTTTCGCAACCTGCTGTGTGATGGTCGAGGCCCCACGCAGCGACGCGCCGTTGCCGTAGTTCGTGACCGCATCCTGAATGGAGTCGAGGTCGAAACCGAAGTGATCGGCGAATTTCTGGTCTTCCGCGGCGACGACGGCGATCGCGGCGTTCGTGCCAAGCAGCGGCCAGTCGGTCCATTCGTACAGCACGGGCACCCGACCGCTCCGGTCCTGCAGCATGAATGCTGTCGTCGGGGGTGCCACCCAGCGAAGCGGAAGTGTCGCTGCAACGCTCGACACCAGGACGAAGGCGATCAGGGCTGTCGTCACCCTGAAGAAGCTTCCGGCAATACCGGGTTTCCCGCGCCGTCGAGCCAACTCAGCGAACGCGTTCGGAGGTCATGGAAACGTTCCCGCAAAAGTCATTTGCGGCGCACTTCGCTGCCGCCGATATAGACCTGCCGGATGGTTCGGGTGGCGGCAAGATCGTCGAGCGGGTTCGCCTCGAGCACCAGGAAGTCGGCCCAGTTGCCTTCTTCCAGGGTTCCCACGTCGTCGAGTCCGAGGCAGTCGGCAGCGACCGAGGTCGCGCTTCGCAGTATCTGCTCCGGGCTCAAACCCGCCTCGCTCATCAAGGCGAACTCCATATGTTCGAAATAGCCCGGGAAACGTCCCGGCGGACCCGAGTCGGTGCCGAATGCGATGGGTATGCCGGCTGCCTGCAGTGCCCGGAGATTCTTCTGCGCCTGTTTCAGCGCTTCCCGATAACCGGCGGCGAGCGGACTCGCCGCAACCTCTGCCATATAGTCGGGCTGCGTTACGCGGGCCATCTCGCTTCGATCCGCGGCTTCGAGGAAGAACGGGTCGTCGAAGAACGCCGGACGCTCCGCGTAGACGAAGGTCGAGACCTCGCGGACGAGGGTCGGTACGTAACAGACACCCGCTTCGCGTATTGCATCGATAAATGCGTTATCCACATCGCGGTCGCGCACCGAGTGCGCAATGAGCGAGCTGCCGGATTCGAGAAGCCGCAGCGCGTCGTCGTAGTAGAAAATGTGCGTGGCAACCGGCGTGCCGGTTTCAGCGCCAACCGCAAGAACTGCTTCAACCGAAGGCCAGGGCATCTTGTCCGCGGTGCCGAGATTGTCGTCGACACGAAGCTTGAGCCAGTCGACTCCCGCAACTGCGTTGTCGGCGGCCCGCGCTGCCGCTCCGTGCGGATCTTCGTCGGCGATCACCGGACCGGCGAGAAAAATCCGGGCGCGATCGAGGCCGGGCGCGTTCTGGCTATCGCGGAGCGCAAAGGCTTCGCGGGGCTCGTCCCCGAGGCTCAACACGGTCGTGATGCCGTAGTGGGCGTAAAGGGCCAGATCCCCTGCCACCCGCCGCGATGCATCGCGAATGTCCGCCTGCGCCCACCTGCCGGAAACGTGCCCATGCGAGTTGATGAAACCCGGCACAATCCACATGTCATCCAGTTTCACTTTCCTGCTCCCCGCGGGCGGGACGCCTGTGCCGATCTCAGCGACCCTGCCTTCGCGCACGAGCAACACGGCATCCTCGATGATTTCGCCGCTGGCGCCGTCCCAGATACTGGCGCCGGTGAACGCCACGGTTTCATCGTTGCGTACCTCTGCTCCAGGAGGCCCGGGCTTGTCGGTTTCGCAGGCAGCCAGGATACAAGCGACGATTGCGAAGGCTGCCCGGTTCGGCGTTGCTGATTTCATAAGCTGACTCGGTGTGGGCCGGATGGTACCTTGCCGTACCCATTCTATAATGAGCATGCCCGTCGTTTCCGATCGTTCGCGGTCGCGCGCCGTCAATGTGGCCTCGTAACGGCGATCTTGCATTACTCACATAACAAGGTGCCCATAATGAACAGACCACCGCGCTTTCACACTCGCCTCCGCTGTCGAACGGCAACAGCCGTCGCTGTGGGCCTTGTCGCAAGTCTGAGTCTCGCGCTGCCCGCGGCGGCGCAGCGCACCACGAAACCGGTGCTGCACGGCAAGCACTGGATGGCGATCACCGGAAAGCCACTGGCTGCGACGGCAGGCGCGGTGACGTTTTCGCGCGGCGGCAACGCGGTTGACGCCGCCTGTGCAATGCTCGCCGCGACGTCGACGATGTGGGACACGCTCGGATGGGGCGGCGAAACACAGGCGCTTGTTTTCAACCCCGAGACCGGCGACGTTAAAGGCATCAACGCCCTCGGTGTGGCGCCAACGGGAGCTACGGCTCAGTTCTTTCGCGAGCAGGGCATGGTGTATCCGCCGGAGTTCGGACCGCTGGCGGCGGTGACGCCGGGAACGCCCGGAGGACTCATGGTGATGCTCGCGGAATATGGCCGCATGAGCTTGAAGGAGGTGCTGGCGCCGGCGATGGAAATGGCGGCAGGTTACCCGATCGAGAAAGCGCAGGCCGACAACATCGAGCGGCAACGGGATATCATCTCGGAATGGCCGGACTCGAAGCGCATTCTGCTGCCGCACTGGCAAGAGGGCGAAGGCCTGATGCGAACGCGAGCTGCGCCTTATCCGGGCGAGAACTTCGCGCAACCTGACCTGCTGGCGACGCTGCAGAAGCTGGTGGACGCCGAGGCCGGTGCTCTCGAGGAAGGCAAGAGCCGCGAAGAAGCCATCATGGCGGCGTACGACCGTTTCTATCGCGGCGACATTGCCGAAGAGCTTGTGCGCGCGACGCAGGCCGAAGGCGGACTCATCACGCTCGAGGACCTGGATCGATGGCAGGTTTACATCGAGGAGCCGGTGACTACCAGTTATCGCGGCATCGACGTCTACAAGTTGACCCACTGGGTTCAGGGACCGGTCATGCTGCAGGCGCTCAATATCCTCGAAAACGCCGACCTGAAGTCGATGGGCTACAACAGCAGCCGCTATATTCACGCACTTTATCAGGCCATGAATCTCTCCTTCGCCGATCGCGACTTCTACTACGGCGACCCGTATTACCCGCCCGAGGAGCCCATCGAGGGGCTGCTGTCGAAGGAATACGCAGGGCAGCGTTACCGGCAGATCGACTGGACGGCTAATAACGAACACACGAAACCGGGCGATCCCTACCCGTTTCAGGACGCGCGAAACCCGTACCTGAAACTGCTGGAGGAGTGGACACCGATTCCACCCGGCGCCGATGCGCTCGGAGAACAGGGCTTTCAACAGGCGATGCGGATGAGCAAGGACGAGGCATTCGTCGCCGGCACGACGTCGATCCAGACCGCGGACGCCGAGGGATGGGTGGTTTCGGTTACGCCGAGCGGCGGATGGATTCCGCCGTTCATCGCAGGAAAGACAGGCATCGGGCTGAGCCAGCGCATGCAAAGCTTCGTGCTGGACGAACGTCTGAATCCGTTCAACGTCGTCGAACCGGGCAAGCGTCCGCGCGCGACGCTGACGCCCAGCATGGCACTGAAGGACGGCGAGCCGTACCTTGCTTTTTCAGTGCAGGGCGGCGACTCGCAGGATCAGAATCTGCTGCAATTTTTTCTAAACATGGTCGAGTTCGACATGAATGTGCAGCAGGCGACCGAGGCGGCGAACATCAACAGCTACCAGATGCAGAGCTCGTTCGGCGCGCACGAATCCGAACCCGGACGGTTGCTGGTACGTGAAGACGTGCCAGTGTGGATACAGGCCGAGTTGCAGAAGCTCGGCTACGATGTCGAAACGGCGCCGCGAACTTCAGGTCCGATAACCGCAATCTGGTTCGACCGCGAACACGGTACGTTGTGGGGCGGCGCAAGCGATTTCGGTGAGGATTACGGTATCGCCTGGTAACGTGCGTCAACCGCTATACCATTTGATGCGGTTTGTTGTATAAAGTACCTGTTCGAGCACTGCAGGAGTCCGTTGGAGATAGAGTAAGCAATCATCAACGGTACCCAAACTATCGACACGGGCTCCTGCAGTTGCCATTTTTGTCATGAAGTTTTTGTTTGATCTTTTTTCGAAGGCCCTCTCTCAGGGCCTTTTTTTTTTGGCGCGGACCGTTCGATTTTTTCGCTGTGGAATCACTCAGCGTTTCTGCAGGCGCTCGAGTTCGTCCAGCAGGTCGAGCGCAAGCGCGGCCCCCGGCCAGTTCAGGTCCAGGTCTCGGACGAGGCGAAGCGCGCGCTGTGCTCGCACGACGGAGTCGCCACGGAACTGCCACTCCGTACCGGCCTGTGCCGGTTCGATGACACCCTCGTCGACCATTTCGACGACGAGTTCCGTCTGTATGCCGCAGGCGAGACAGAGTTCGTGCAAAGTAAACGTCACTTGCTCGTCCAGGACGATGCCGCGCAGGCTGGTTCGTGATCTGTCCGGCATTGCATCACACTCCGAGTTTGGCGCGCGGATTCACGTCGTGCTCGCGCTCCAGTGCTTCGTAGAGTTCCTGGATTTTCTCCCCCCCGACCGGCGTAACCACCACCTTGAGTTCGACATACTGATCGCCGGCCGGTTTGCCGGGCAGGCCGCGTCCCTTCAGGCGCAGGATTTTGCCGGAACTCGAGCCGGCGGGAATCTGCAGATCGACGGGGCCGCCAAGCGTCGGGACTACTACCTTGCGTCCGAGCGCAGCTTCCCAGGGCGTTACCGGCAATTCGAGATGGATGTCGCGGCCGTCGGCGCGATAAAAAGGATGCGGCTCGAACTCGACGGCAAGATACAGGTCGCCGGCCGGCGATCCGCCGTACCCGGGGCCACCCTGCTTTTCCAGGCGAATACGCTTGCCGGCGGTGACGCCGGCCGGAATCTTGACGTTCAGCATCTTCTGCCTGCGCCGCACCGCCCCGCTTGCGTCCGCCTCCGGAACGTCGAGGGAGATCGTGCGTGAGGCGCCGCGGTGCGCATCTTCGATGGGGATACTGATGGTGGCGTTGACGTCTTCGCCTTTCATGCGTCCGCCTCCTGTCCGGAAACTGAATCCCCCGCCGCGTGACTGACCGAAAAGGGTCTCGAAGAAGTCGCTGAACTGCCCGGCGTCCCCGAATGATTGCGCGCCGTCGCTGAACGAATACTCGCGCCGCCAGTTGGGCGGCGGCTGGAAATCCTGCCCGGCCTTCCAGTTCGCGCCGAACTGGTCGTAGGCAGAGCGCTTCTCCGGGTCCTTCAGAACCTCGTAGGCTTCCTTCATTTCCTTGAAGCGCGCCTCGGCGTCGGCCTCCTTGCTGACGTCGGGGTGATACTTGCGCGCGAGACGGCGGTAGGCGCGTTTGATGTCGTCCTTGGAGGCGGCGCGGTCGACGCCCAGAATCTTGTAGTAATCCTTGAATTCCATTCTGCTGTTTGCTCCGGTTTCGGCCGTTGCGAGCGAATCAATGTAGGCTAAGGCTCACAATTTCAATCCCTTCGCGGCGCCGCGCGGCCTCAGTCGACCACAGAGAGAACGGTGCGCAGAACCCATCCGCCGGCGGCGGCAATCGCAACGCTGATCAGTGTGCCGATAAGAAAATATTCGGCAAACGCGCGTGACTTGAACTCCGGGAATCGTGCCACGGACTTGGCGCCGATGATCAGGCCGACTGCAGTGAAAGAGCCCATGGCAAACGCAATGACGAGCAGTCCGCGCTCGAGCCAGCCCAGGTAGAGACCTGCGTTGCTCAGACCCTCGAGGGAGTCGTAGTGCTGTGTCTGGTAGTCGCGCGACGCGGCAAGCTGGCGGCTCAGCGGCTGGAGGAGATAGCGAATCAGGTATCCCGCGGGAAAGACGGTGGCGGCGATGACCACGATGTATACCAGGACGGTATCGCTGATCTCGTTCCACAGGCCGTAAAGCGTCGCGACCTGTGGCACGGTCCGGACCGCAACGGCCGCGGCCAGCGCCACGATTACGACGTGCAACAGCTGATCCGATATATAAAGCTTTGCCCCGTCCAGGTCCGGCTTCAGCCGGACGACAGCCGATTTTGCGAAGTCCAGTGCCAGGTGCCCGAGGATGAGCAATGCGAGCGCAGACAGGGTGGCCGGATGCCAGAGGATCAAAGGCGTAAACAATGCGAGAGCCGCGGCGGACACGATCAGGTGGACCAGGCTGTGACGCAGAAATGCCGTCAGCCTGAAATCGAGCTTGCCGCGGACCATGCGGCCGGTCTGTAGCGGAAAATCCCCCAGTACGTGGGCGAACAGCAGCGCGAGAAAGGCCTGGTAGAAAGGTTGCATAGTCAAGTGCAATTAACGGCAATTGCTCATGAGAGTGCAAGCGGCCTGCCGGCAAGGAGCGCCGACACCACGGCAGCCGTTTCCCTCATCTGCCAGTAGTGGCCGCGCTTCAGGTTGCGGGTCACGGTCGATGGCTGCACCCCGAGTTTGCCGGCGACGTCCTCCTGATTCCCGAGCAGCAGGGCGGCGCCGATGGTTTCCCACTGACGTTCGGTCACCTGCTGCACCAGCGAATCATGGAGTCCGTAGATCAGGTTGAGCAGCGAATCGCGTTCCTCGTCGCCCGTCAGGAACTGGCTCAGGCGGCGGTACTTGTCGCCCTTCGAGGACTTTAACCCATCCATTGCCGCGCGAGCGCGCTCGAAACCTTCTCCGCTCAGGGCCTCGTTGATGGGCCGCGGCGAATGCCAGCCAAGAACGTTGCCGCAGCCGATGGCGATATACACCTCCCAGGGCGCAAAAACCTGGCGTATGTCCAGCAGGATGTGCGGCAGCTGTTCGAGCTGCAACGAAACCGACTGGAACTCGTCCCAGGCAGTGACCGTATAGTCGGCAGCGACCCAGCTCTTCTCGCGGTGCAACGTCGTCAGTCGCCCGATACGGCGGTCCCGGCCGTCGCGGAAGTCGGCGACCGAAGAGGAGTCGGCCACATCGACCAGCAACACGGCGCCCGGACGGCCTTCGTCGGTGGTTGCACTCATAAGTGCAATACTGACACATTGCACTTATAAGTGCAACTTATCCGGAGGCTGTCGCAGGGGCCTACGACAGTTGCCAGGCCATTTCGAGGACCTTGGTCACCGTCCGCCAGTTGCGGGAAGTGGCCTCGACGCCCAGGCATTTTTCCACACCTTCGGCGAGCCTGGATTCGCCGATTCCGTCCGGAGCGTGCAGGTAGAACACCTTCTTGTCGAGCTTGTAACGCTCCGAATCCGACTTGACCCGGTCCAGCGTCTTGAAGTCCGGCTCGGCCGGCTCTGCAGCAAGGAACCAGAGATGCAGCGTCTTCGGCTCCCGGGCAGCTTCACGAAACGGGTTCGCGGCAATCGCGTGCTCAAGCTCCTGGATCCTGAGTACAAGCACGGAAGGCTCGAACCCGTAGCTTTCCTGCACGGCGGCTTTGATTCTCCGGCCGAGGCTGGCGGCCTGTTGCCTGCTGCAACGGACGGCGACATTCCCGCTTTGTATGTAGGTGACGGCGCCCGGAACCCCGAGAGAGTCGAGCATCCCGACCAGTTCGGCCATCGGCAGTTTGTTGCGGCCACCGACGTTGACCGCACGAAAGAAAATAATACAGGTGGTCATGTCGGCAGATCGCTCTCCGGCGTCCGGTGCGCGTATGGTTCCTGGATCCGGCTAATATAAAGACACACTGCGGAAAAGTCGCGCACGGCGTGGCGATTCACCGGCGCGGCAGGCCGCATAAAAAAACCCGGCAGCCTTGCGACTGCCGGGTTGTCCGGCCCTGAACGGGCAGAACCCGTGGTCTAGCGGGTTGCGCCGAAGAACCAGCGGGCGCCGATCGTCCAGCTCGTCACGTCGTCGCCGAGTTCGAGAGACGCGCCCAGAGCGATCTGGTCGTTCAGGAAATAATCGCCCGCAATCTCGAATGACACTTCGTCGCCCGACTCATCCAGATCGACATAATTGACGAACGCGCGACCTTCGATCTGCGGCGTGAACATTGTCCGAGCTCCCGCAGAGAACCCGAAGCCACTGTCGTCAAAGTCGCCCCCTCCCGGCGCATCGATTTCCCCCTCGATGTAGGACAGGCGGGCAATGAGATCGGTCCCGGTGTTCAGGGGCATGGCATATCCGCCGCCGATTTCGAATGCTGATCTGTCGAAACCGCCGCCGAAGTCCAGCGTCTGGAAACTGCCGAAGATATGAACGGATTGTGCCAGCTCCAGAGAACCGCCGATTTCAAAGCCATCCCCATCACGGTCGAAAAGTTCGGTGTCGATGTAACGAAGCTCAGCGTAGTTGTAGTCCAGTTCGGCTGCGTACGCACTGCCGGCCAGAGTCAGGCTTGCTGCGATTGTTCCTGCGACCGTTTGCCCAAGTCGTGTTTTCATTTCATTCTCCAGTGTCCTAGAAAGATTCTCTGGAAAAATTCCCGGGAAGATTCCCCGGCAAGATTTCCCAGAAAGATTCCAAAAATGCCGGCACCATGTTGCTCATCAACAACATCAGCTCCGCCCCAAAGGGTCGCGTATGATACGGCATTTCCGCAGCTAGAGGGCTACGACTGGAACAAAGTTTGAAATATGTGATCGATCTCGCGTTGCTTTCTGGCGACAGTTGGGCTCCAAGGACCCGTTTCAGGCGAAGATTCCGGCCAGGCCGGCGATAATCAGGTACGCCGCGACGATGTAGTTGAGGAGCCTCGGGACCAGCAAGATGGCAATACCGGCAACCAGCGAGAGGATGGGCACGATTTCGAGATGTATCGTCATTTCGATCTCCTTGGAATGAGACATCGGCGTTGGCACTATACGGCCGACCTCACGATAACAGCTAACTGTGCCGCCCGGCATTCGGTTCTGCGGCCACAACAACAGGGGAGAACGGGCATGCACAGGCTTTCACTCAAGTACTCCATGGAACTCGTCGCGGCCATTCTGACGGTCATTGCGGTACTCGGCGTGCTGCAGACTTTCATCATCGGCCGGCACTTCATCATCCCGACGATGATCCTCACCGTGGCCGTCATCCTCGGAAACCTGGCGCGCTACGGATACCGCGACCACGCCTGGGCCAAACAAATGCTTTTCTGGTTCGGCCTGATACTCACGCTGCATGCGTTTTTCGCGCTGTTCTGGGCGAAGGCGTGGCGCGAACTTCTGGGCGGCTCGTTCGAGTACGTCTGCGGCGCCATCGCCCTCATCATGGCTGTCCTGACGTGGCAGTACGCGCGCAGGAACGCGTTGTTCGGGTAGGGGTAGGGAGGGGGAGAGGGCGATGCCCGAACGGCTCGCTTACGATAGTATGTTTCGTCAATGAGCCCCGCAGCAACAATCTGCAAACGCACGCATGCATGCACAACCGTGGGCCAGGTCGTTCTTTTCACGACCTTCGCCACCGTGCTCGCGTTCGCGCAGCAACCCGACCGCCAGGAGCGCTTCCGCGAAATGTCCACGCGCGCGGAGCAGCGAGGACTTGCCGAACCGTTCCGCGGCGTGACCGTAAACGGCGAACTGGTATTCGGCCTTTACCCGATCGAGTCGACCGGCGTTTCGACAGAACCGGTGGTAGAAGCGGCCGGTTCGTTTCTCGACGCATTGACGGATCAGCAGCGTTCCGCAACGACGTTTCCGGTCGACGATCCCGAATGGCGCAAATGGATGAACCAGCACTTCTACGTGCGGCAGGGTGTGAGTTTTCGGGAGATGGACGAAGCGCAAAGACAAGCGGCGTTCGGCCTGCTTCACGCCTCGTTGAGCGCGAAGGGGCTCGATATGACGCGTGACATCATGCGTCTCAATCACACGCTTGCAGAGCTCAATGACGACAATTTTGACGAGTACGGCGAGTGGCTCTACTGGATCACGGTGATGGGCGATCCGTCCTCGAGTGAACCCTGGGGGTGGCAGCTCGACGGCCACCACCTGGCCATCAACTACTTCGTGCTGGCGGACCAGGTCGTCATGTCGCCGGTGTTTGCGGGTTCGGAACCGACTGTGGCGGAGGCCGGCCGATACGCTGGCACCGCCGTTTTGCAGGAAGAGCAGGATCAGGGGCTCGCGCTGCTGCAGAGCCTGAACGATGCGCAACGGCACATGGCGGTCGTTGAAGTATCGAAGGACGGGAATAACAACGTCGGAGAGGCATTCAGCGACAACGTCGACCTGGAGTACGTCGGTATTCCGGGCGCGCTCTTGTCTTCCGGACAGCGAACGCGTTTAAAGGAACTCATCGCCCTTTACGTAGACAACATGCGCGATGAGCATGCCACCCTGCGGATGGAGCAGGTCGAGGCGCATCTGGAGGATACGTACTTCGCCTGGATCGGAGGAAGCGACGCCGACTCGGTGTTCTACTACAGGATCTTCAGCCCGGTGATCCTGATCGAATTCGATCACCAGAGTCCTGCCAATCTGCGCCATTTGTACCCGGCGCAGCCGAACCGGCAGCACATCCACACTGTCGTCCGCACGCCCAACGGCAACGACTATGGTAAGGATTTATTGCGCCAGCATTACGCCGAACATCCGCACGTCCATTGATCCGGAATTCGGCGCGCGGTGCTCTGGCGCCTGCGCAGCGATCGATGCCGCGTCGTTTCTCCGCGGCAGAATGCGAGCGTCTCAGTCCGAAAAATCGACAGTCACGCGACGACCGATGTAAGTCACGAGCCGGTACTCTCCGCCCGGCACCAGCTCGATGCGAAACTGCCTGCTGTCAGGCCTCTCGCGCGCACTTTCCCTGGGCGCGGACGCGATCGTCAATGTCGCTGCCGAGTCGTTCCAGGTGACGCGTGTGAGGGCAGCCTTGCCTTCGAGGTAGTTGAGTGTCGTGCCGTCGTCGCTGTACAGGGTGAATTCGCCGTCGCTGCCGCGAAAAACGCGCAACACCGTCGGTTCGGTAACCTCCTGCGATATGTATTGCCGAACCGGATCGAGAGGAATGATAGCGCCGGCGCGAACGTAAATAGGCATGGTCTCGAGATCGACCACGCGGGTCGTCGTGTTTCCGCCGTTGTACGTCTCGCCGGTCCACCAGTCGTACCAGAGCCCGTCGGGCAGGTAGACCTCTCTTGCGATGGTGCCTTTGCTGGTAACCGGAGCGATCAGCAGGTCGCGTCCCCACAGGTACTCGGAACCGATTCCGCTCGCCGTCTCGTCCTGCGGATAATGCAGCCACAGGGGTCGCATCAGGGGCATCCCGCTGTCGCGCGCCTGCCATGCGAGTGCGTAGTTGTAGGGTAACAGGCGGTAGCGCAGTTCGGCATATTTTCGCGCGATCCCTTCGACGTCCCGGTTCCCGAGTTCGGAGGGCAGGGGATTCGTGCGGTGCTCCTCGGGACCCATTTCGTCAAGTCCGAACCCCCACGGTAAACGCGTCCACCAGGTTTTGCCATGGCTGCGAAAAGATGGCGTGAACGCAGCGAATTGGAACCAGCGTATGTAGAGTTCGGCCGTCAATTCCTCGTTGGGATAAAAGCCGCCGATGTCCGAGCCCCAGTACGGTGACAGGCTCAACGAGTGATTCAGGCCGACCATGATCTGCGCTTCGAGCGTGCGCCACGACGAATCGGTATCGCCGGACCACATCCATCCGCCCCAGCGCGCTATGCCCAAGTGTCCGTTGCGATGCAGGCTCCACGGACGCCTGTTCGGCTGGGCCGAAAGCGGGCCCTGGTAGTACATCTTGTGTCGGTTGAGTCGCGACTCCAGGTCGAAATGGTCCCCTTCGTCCGGCCAGAATGCATCGACGCCGGCTTCGAGCAGGGGCACGTGACCTTGCCAGTGACTCTGGATATGACTCGCGTCGACCGTCTCGGTTTCACGCGGCGGCACGTTGCCGTGCAGGCGCGGCAGCTCGTCTCCGGACGGAGGAACGACGTGCATGACTACTTTCACGTTGCGCTCGTGCAGGTCGCCGATTACCTCGGCCGGCTCGCGCGTGAATACCTCGGTATTGAAGGTGAAAGACGGCTGCTCCGTGCTCCAGC
>Ga0299913_10001924_pt1 | contig 15973 bp, 12 predicted proteins | sample RVTome_9_FD_201360 | JGI IMG/M metagenome (GOLD analysis project Ga0299913, IMG submission 201360) | Soil microbial communities from uranium-contaminated site in the Upper Colorado River Basin, Wyoming, United States - RVT155D38 (version 2) ...
GGGGTGTACCAGTAGCCCTGCTGGTCGATGGCCCTGCCGCCGGTCAGGACCTTGCCGCCGGCCTCTTCGGCCCGCTCCACGAACCCGGTGACCCGCTCGAGCTGCTCCTTCGAGATCATCGAGCCCATCTCCGTGTCGTCCGAGAACGGGTCGCCGACCTTGATCGACTCGACCGCCGGAACCAGTTCCGCTAGGACGCTCTCGTAGGCGCCGGAGCCGACGAGGATCCGGGCGGACGCCGTGCAATCCTGGCCGGAGTTGAAGTAGCCGCCGATCTTGATGAACTCGATGACCTGCTCCATGTCCGCGTCGTCGAACACGATGAACGGCGCCTTGCCGCCGAGCTCCAGGTGCACTCGCTTCAGCGTCTCGGCGGAGTTCGCGGCGATCAGCTTGCCGGTCGCCGTGTCGCCGGTGAGGGAGACGATCCCGACGTCGGCGTGCCGCACGATCGTGTCGCCGACCGGGATACCGTCGCCGGTCACGACGTTGAAGACACCGGGCGGCAGGATGTCGGCGGTGAGCTCGGCGAGCTTCAGGGCCGTCAGCGGCGTCATCTCCGAGGGCTTCAGCACGATCGTGTTCCCGGTGGCGAGCGCGGGACCGATCTTCCAGATCGCCATCATGAGCGGGTAGTTCCACGGCGCGATCAGGCCGGCGACGCCGATCGGCTCGCGGCGGACGTAGCTCGTGTGGCCGGCCATGTACTCGCCCGCAGCCCGGCCCTCCATCGTCCTCGCCGCGCCGGCGAAGAACCGGAGGTTGTCGACGATCGGCGGGATCTCCTCCGACAGCGTGACGGCGGCCGGCTTGCCGACGTTCTGCGCCTCGAGCTTCACGATCTCGTCGGCGTTCTCCTCGATCGCGTCGGCGAACTTGAGGAGCGCGAGCTGGCGATCCTTGGGCGTGGAGTCGAACCAGTCGCCCTCGAAGGCGCCCCTGGCGGCCGCGACGGCCTTGTCGGCGTCCTCTTTCGTTCCCTCCTGGACCGTGGCGAGCACCTCTCCGGTCGCGGGGTTGATCACGTCGCGGGTCTGACCGTCCGATGAGTTCACCCACTCGCCGCCGATGAACATCTGATAGGCGTCCGCCATGTCTCCTCCTCGCTCGGCCGCGCACGTGTGCGACGGCTCCTGCACAACCGTTCAGCTCGCCAGTATGCGACATCCGCCGGATACCGGGAAACCCGACCAGAGGTCGACGGGAACAACTCCGGGGAAAGTGTCCTCGGCAGCGTGGGTCTAGTAACGGACGCGCGGATCGAGGAAGGCGTAGGCGACGTCCACCAGGATGTTGGCTGCCAGGATGAACATCGAACCGATCACGGTCACGCCCATCACCATGGGGAAGTCGTTGCTGAAGATCGAATTGACGGCGAGCTGCCCGAGCCCGGGGAGACCGAAGAGCGTCTCGGTGATGACCAGACCCGCCAGGATCGTGGCGAAGTCGATCCCGAGCATCGTCACGATCGGGGTGAGCGCCCCGCGAAGCGCGTGTTTGTAGACCACTCGGCGCTCAGAGAGTCCTTTCGCGCGAGCGGTCCGGATGTAGTCCTCGCCCGTGGTCTCGATCATGTTGCTCCGGAGCATCCTGGCGTAGACCGCCGCATACCCGACCGCGACGGTGATCCAAGGGAGGATGAACTTCCCCTGGAGCGCACTGCCCCACACACTCGCGTCGATCTGCAGGCCGCTCGAGGGGGCGAGGCCGAGCTTGAACCACACGAAGTACAGCAGCAGCTGACCGAGCCAGAACACGGGGAGCGATACCCCGACGATGGCCATGATCATCGTCCACCGGGCGGTGAGCGAGCGCGGCCGAACCCCTGATGCGATGCCGAGCGGTACACCGACCACGAGCCACAGGGTGGCCGCCCCGGTACCGAGGATCGCCGAGACGGGCAGCCTGCGCCAGATCTCCTCGCGCACCGGCAGGTAGTTCGAGAACGAGTAGTACACGTCCTCCGAGAGGAAGGTGTTCGGAAGAGGGATGAGGCCCTTCGCGAACCGGCCGTACTGGACGATCAGCGGCTTGTCGAGCCCGAACGCCTCCCGCGCATTCGCGATCTGCTGGGGATCAGTCCTCCTGCCCGCCGCTCGCCTGGCCGGGTCGCCCGAAGGCATCTTCACGAAGATCAGGAACGTGAGGATCGAGATGACGATGAGCACGAGGACGGAGTAGAGCAGCCGGCGCGCGATGTACCGGAGCACGGGAACAACGCTAGGAACCGCGACCCGCAAGGGCTAGCGGGTTCTTGCCGAGCCATGCCGGTTCCCTGCCGTTGCTGCCGGTTCCTTGCTGCCCCGCCCCTCAGATGCCGTCGGTGGCTCGCCGATAGTGGATGGTCCAGAGCGGCTCCCAGACGGTGCTGCCGTCGACCGAGCGTTCCCATCGCCATCGGAATCTGTCTGCCTCGATGTCGAAGAACACCATCCGCTTTTCGATCTCGCGGTCTCCCTCGGCCTCGGTCACGGAGAAGGCGAACCCTTCGGCGTGCGGTGAACCACGCAATGCCCAGTAGTTGCCTGTGGAGTCGACCCATGTCTGGCGCCATCCGTTCCGTTCGTCGAAGACACTGAGGCTCATCCCCGACCAGCGCTCGGGATGGAGCGACTCGAATCGCTCGACCACCACCAGGCCGCCGAGCTCCATGCTGATCGCGTTCCGGCCGCCGCCCCCGTCCCAGGTGCAGGTCCAGTCGCCGAGCCAGAAGTCGAGGGATGCGGGGCCGGAAGAGGCGTCGATCGGCATCGGCCAAGTGTCGCGAACTCCGGCGAGGCACGCTTCCGGGTCCTTGCCCGCTTCGCGACCCGCGAGCGGGCTGACAACCGCGCCGGTGGGGCACGATACTCCGGGCGAGGCGGCAGCAGACGAGAAGGCCGACCGACGGAGGACCTGCCATGGACATCCCGCAGGAACGGAAGCTCGTCACCGAGATACCGGGCCCGCTTTCGCGCGAGTGGTTCGCGCGGCGCGACGCAGCCGTCCCTCGTGGCCTCGCGAACCTCCACCCGATCGTCACCGCCCGCGCGGCGGGCGCGATCGTCGAGGACGTCGACGGGAACCGGTTGATCGACTTCGCCGCCGGGATCTCGGTCCTGAACGTCGGGCACTCCGCGCCGGAGGTCGTGGCCGCGGCGCAACGTCAGCTCGAGCTCGACACCCACACGTGCTTCCACGTGACCGCGAACGAGCCCTACATCGAGCTCGCCGAGCGCTTGAACGGGCTCACACCCGGTGACCACGAGAAGAAGACGATGTTCGCGAACTCCGGCGCGGAGGCTGTCGAGAACGCGGTGAAGATCGCCCGGAAGCACACGGGGCGTTCCGGGATCGTTGTGTTCGATCACGCGTTCCACGGACGCACGCTGATGGCGATGTCGCTCACGGCGAAGGTGATGCCGTACAAGCAGGGTATGGGGCCGTTCGCGCCCGAGGTCTACCGCCTGCCGCTCGCCTATCCGTATCGCTGCCCGACCGGCGGCACCGAAGAGACGTGCGCCGAGTCCTGCCTCGCCTACGCGCTCGACGAGATGCACAAGCACATCGGCGAGGAGAACATCGCCGCGATCTTGATCGAGCCGATCCAGGGTGAGGGCGGGTTCATCGTGCCGGCGCCCGGCTTCATCGCCGGTCTCGCCGAGTTCGCAGCGGAGAACGGGATCGTCTTCATCGCCGACGAGATCCAATCCGGCATGGGCCGTGCGGGCCGCTGGTTCGCGATCGAGGACGAGAACGTCGTCCCCGACATCGTCCTCAGCGCGAAATCGCTGGGAGGAGGCCTGCCGATCTCCGCCGTCACTGGTCACGCGGAGCTGATGGACAGCGTGCACGTCGGCGGGCTCGGGGGCACGTACGGAGGGAACCCGGTCGCGGCGGCAGCCGCACTCGCCGTGCTGGACAAGATCGAGACCGAAGGCCTCCTCGAGCGGTCCCGATCCGTCGGCACGACGATCGAGGGACGGCTGCGCGGCTACCAGGAGCGGTTCGGCGCCGTCGGCAACGTACGGGGCCGCGGGGCGATGCGCGCGGTGGAGCTCGTCGCCGACCGCGACACCAAGGAGCCGCTCGACGGGGCGACGATGAACGCCCTGGCCCGATCCGCGCTGGAGCGCGGTGTGATCGTGCTGACCGCGGGCACGTACGGGAACGTCGTCCGGCTCCTTCCGCCCATCACGATCGACGACGGTCTCCTCGATGAAGGTCTCGACCTGCTCGAGGAAGCGTTCGCCGCAACGACCGGCTGAGACCCGTCCGAAGCGGCTTCTGCCGCCCCAAGCTCCGACCGACCTAAGATTCGCGCATGCCAGCGTGCCCGAATTGCGGGCGAGAGCCGCCGCCCGACGCCGCGTTCTGCCCGACGTGCGGCGCCGAGCTGGTCGCGCCGGAACGCGTCAGGGAGGAGCGGAAGCTCATCTCGGTGCTCTTCGTGGACCTGGTGGGCTTCACGTCGCGATCGGACAAGGCCGATCCCGAGGATGTTCGGGATACCTTGCAGGGCTTCCATGCTCGTGCGAAGCAGGAGATCGAGCGGTTCGGGGGAACCGTCGAGAAGTTCATCGGCGACGCCGTGATGGCGGTCTTCGGGGCGCCGGTCGCCCACGGGGACGATGCGGAGCGCGCCGTCCGGGCAGGGCTGCGGGTCGTGCACGCGATGGAGGACCTGAATCGAGGACGGCAAGGGAGCCCGCTCCAGGTCAGGGCGGCGGTGAACACCGGCGAGGCGGTCGTCGCGATGGGGTCCCGCCCGGAGTCGGGCGAGGCGCTCGCATTGGGCGACGTGGTGAACACCGCCTCACGACTCCAGACCTCGGCCCCCGTCGGAGGTCTCGTGGTCGGTGAGGAGACCTATCGCGCCACGCGGAACGTGATCCGCTACCAGGACCTGGAGCCGATCGACGCCAAGGGCAAGCGCGATCCTGTCGAGGCATGGCTCGCGCTGGCACCGATCGGAGCGCCGGCCGAGCGGCCGGCGACGACCGCCCCGCTGGTCGGCCGGTCGCGGGAGCTGAGCATGGTCGATTCCATCTGGGAGCGGGCGGCCGCCGAGCTCCGGCCACACCTCATCACGGTGGTGGGGCCGACCGGGATCGGGAAGTCCCGGATCGCCTCCGAGATCCTTTCGCGTGTCGAAGCCACCGGGGCGCGAGCCGTCAAGGGGCGCTGCCTTCCGTACGGCCAGACGGGCTATCGAGCGTTCTCGGAGCAGGTTCGCCAGGTGGCAGGGATCTTCGAAACGGACGCCGCGTCGGTCGCCTGGGAAAAGCTGAGCGCCAGGGTCCATGAGTTGATGGCGTCGGATGAGGCGGACGAGACGGCGCGGCTCCTCGCGGCGCTGATCGGGCTGGGCTCCGGGGACGAGGTGGCCGAGGAACCCGTCCAGCTGCACTTCGCGGCTCGTCGGTTCGCCGAAGAGGTCGCGCTCGAGCAGCCCACGGTGTTCGTCTTCGAGGACATCCACTGGGCCGACCCCGCACAGCTCGATCTGCTCGAGTACCTCGCATCTCACGTCCGGGATGCGCCCGCGGCTTTCCTGGCGCTCGCGCGCTCGGAGCTGCTCGAGGTGAGGCCCGGCTGGGGAAGCGGCGTCCTCGGTCACACGACGATCCCGCTGGAGGCGCTGTCACCCGTCGACTCGGCTTCGATCGCGAGCTACCTCCTGTCGGGACAGGGAGACCTGTCGTCGGTCGAGCGGATGGTGGAGATCGCCGAGGGGAACCCGCTGTTCATCGAAGAGCTCGCTGCGTCCCTCGTGGATCGAGGCCCGTCAGACGAGCTTCCCACGACGGTCCGAGCCGCGATCGCCTCACGCATCGACGCCCTTCCCGCGCAGTCCCGAGCCACCGTCCTGGCGGCGTCCGTCGTCGGCAAGCACTTCTGGCCCGGCGTGCTTCGTTCCTTCGGGGACCTCGAGGGCGTCGACGAAGCGTTGGGCGCGCTCGAATCGAGAGACCTCATCCGACGGGAACCGTCGAGTCAGGTGCAGGGCGAGGCGGAGTTCTCCTTCAAGCACATCCTGATCCGTGAGGTGGCGTACGCGACCCTCGCGCGCGCGGACCGCAAACAGCGTCACGCCGCCGTCGCCCGATACATCGAGGACGTTGCCGGCGATCGCACCCGGAACCTCGCTTGGGTCCTCGCCCATCACTGGCGGGAGGCGGGAGAACCGGAACGATCCCTTCCGTACCTGATCACGGCCGCGGAGATCGCCGACGAACAGCTCGCGTTCCACCACGCCGTCGAGCTCTACAGCGCCGCGCTCGGGCTATTGGCCGAAGACGACCCGCGTCGGAAAGACGTCGCCGTGCGACGGCTGATCTCGTACACGCGGCTGTCGCATGCGGTCGTCGATGTGGGGCGCCTCCGCTGGGAGCGGGACGCCGAGCAGCCCTAGACGACGATCTCGTCGGGGTCCACGTCGCCGGCGATGATCGCGATGCTGTCGATCTGATGCCCGCCGAACGCCGCCGCGTGTGCACGGAGCCGGGTCTCATCCGGAGCGCTGTAGATGCAGAACGTGTGCACGACGCCGTCGGGGTCGATCACGACATGACTGTGATGCCACACGACGTCGTGGAACCGTTCGATCGCCATGCGCTTGGAGTTCCTCGCGAACTCCCCCAGCTCGTCTTCCGTGATCTTCGAGAAGTTCCGGTCGATGAGGAACTTGGGCATCGGACATACCTCCCATGAGGGAGGATATCCCCTTCCTTCTGGGCTGCCTAGGCCCGGCGCCGTGCGGCGCGGCAGGTGGTTGCTACCTTCGTGGCCGTGAACGAGGGGCCGGGTCTGTCAGAGCGAAGGACGACGGCGCGCCGCCGCCTCACGATCGACCTCACGCCACTGCGGGTGTCTCGAGACTTCCGTCTGGTCTGGTTCGGGCTCTTGATCACGTCCGCGGGAAGCCAGTTCACGTTGGTGGCCGTGTTCGTGCAGGTGAAGGAGCTGACCGGGTCGGCGGCGGCCGTGGGGGCGACAGGGCTCGCGTATGTCGCCGGCCTGGTGGTCGGCACCCTCGCCGGCGGCGCGGTACTGGATGCCTGGGATCGTCGACGGCTCTTGATGTTCGCTCAGGTGGGTCTCGCCGCCGGCTCGACCATCTTGCTCGGGGGCGCCCTCGCGGGCGAGCCGCCCCTCTGGTTGGTCTACGCGGGAATCGCGGTCCTCGCCGCGGCCAGCGCGATCGATGGACCTACCCGGTCCGCGATGACTGCGCGACTCCTCGGAGCGCCTCTGATGCCGGCCGCGCAGGCACTGAACCAGGTGGTCTGGAACACCTCGGCGATGTTGGGACCTGCGGCGGCGGGGCTGGTCGTCGCCCGGTGGGGAGTCACGGTCGCCTACGCGGTCGACCTGGCGTCGATCGGGTGCATGTTCGTGGCGGCCGCCCTGTTGCATCCGATGCCACCGCTGGCGGGCGATCACCGCGACACCGGTCTGTCGGCGATCCGCGAGGGCTTCTCGTTCGCACGGAGGAATCGCCTCATCATGTCGACCTTCGCCATCGACCTGATCGCCATGGTCTTCGGACTTCCTCGGGCGCTCTTCCCGTTCCTCATCGTGGAGCAGTTCGAGCGCGCACCCGAGGCCATCGGCCTGCTGTTCGCAGCCCCGGCGGTGGGAGCGCTTCTAGGAGCCCTCACGAGCGGCTGGACGGGTCGGATCCGCCGCCAAGGGCTCGCGGTCATCCTCTCCGTGGCGGGATGGGGCGTGGCGATCGCGGCGTTCGGGTGGGCCGGAACGCTGTGGTTCGGCCTTGCGATGCTCGCCGTCGCGGGCTGGGCCGACGTCATCAGCGCCATCTTCCGGGTGACGATCATGCAGACCGCGGCACCCGATCGCCTCCGGGGCCGGCTCTTCGGGATCCACATCCTGGTCGTGACGGGCGGACCACGACTCGGTGACGTCGAGGCCGGCCTGGTCGCTCGCCTCGTCTCGCCCACGTTCAGCGTGGTCTCGGGCGGGATCGCCTGTGTGATCGGCGCGGGACTCGTCGCGCTCGCCTACCCGGAGCTCCGCCGGGCTCGCGCCGCCCAACCCTCCTGACGTACGCTGCGCCGCGTGGCGAAGCTCACGGATGAGGAGCTCGAGGGCTTCCTTTCGAGCTCGGAGGGATGGACCTCGCAGGGCGACGCGATCGTCAAGGACTTCGCGTTCCCCGGCTTCCGCGCGGCGATCGCGTTCGTGAACCGGGTGGCGGAGCGAGCTGAGGCGGCCCGTCATCACCCGGACATCGAGGTCCACTACGACCACGTCCGGATCTCGCTCTCGACACACGACGCCGGCGGTGTGACCGACAAGGACGTCGCGGCTGCCGCAGAGATCGACGCTGCCGCCGGTCCCGACGGCGGGTAGACACGTGTCGGAGCCCGTCCGGATCGTCGAGCTGCGGGTGCTCGAAGGCCCGAACCTCTACTTCTCTCGACCGGCCATCAAGCTCACGCTGGACGTCGCCGGGTGGCTCCGCGTCGGCGACGAGAAGGTGGTCGCGATCGCGCACGCCGCAGGGATCCGAACGATCGAACCGGGCGCGCGCGGAAGCGAACAGCGCGTCCGAGCGACCGCGCGCGTGGCGGTCAAGCTGACGAGGCGGATCGCCGCCGCCGCCGGCACCGGATGGCTCGGGGTCCGCGGACGGACGGGGCCCGAGTTCGGGCACCTGATCGTCGTGTTCCCGTGGCGCCGGCGGGGGTCGGCGGAGGCGCTGGCCGGCGCGGTCGCGAGCGCGATGGCGCTCGTCCTCCGGCGCTCGCCCGAGAGGGTGATCGCGGAGCTCGCCGGCGAGGTAGCTTCGTCCGATCCCGGACCTGCGCCCACCGTGCCGGATCCCGACGTCCCTGTGATCCAGGTGAGCGGCACGAACGGCAAGACCACCACGACTCGGCTCATCGCCCACATCGTGATGACGGCCGGCAAGCGGGTCGCGTTCTCCACTACCGACGGCGTCTACCGCAACGACCGCCGTGTGCGGGAAGGGGACTACTCGGGCTTCGCCGGCGCCGCGATCGCACTCGACCAGCATCCCGACGTCGCCGTGTTGGAGACGGCTCGGGGAGGCATCCTCCTGCGCGGCATCGGTGTGATGCACAACGACGTGGCGGTCGTGACGAACGTCTCGGCGGATCACCTTGACCTCCAGGGGATCTCCACGGTCGATCAACTGGCGGAGGTCAAAGCCACGGTGACACGTATCACGCGTCCGGACGGCTGGGTGGTGCTCAACGCGGACGATCCTCGCGTGTTGGCGATGCGCCGCGCTGCCTCGGCTCGGATCTGGCTCTTCTCGCTGGATCCACGACACCCCGCGCTCCGCGAAGCCCTCGCCGACGGTGGTCGCGCGATCACCGTCCTGGACGGGACGATCGCCTGGATGGACGGGCACGCGGTGCACCCGCTCGTCGACCTCGACCAGGTGCCCGTCACGCTCGCAGGTCTCTCTCGCATGTACACACAGAACGCGCTCGCCGCCGCTGCCGCCGCGCTCGCCGTCGGGTTCTCGTCGAGGACCGTGTCGAAAGGTCTGCGGAGCTTCGTTCTGGATCCGAAGAGGAATCCGGGGCGGACCAACCTCTTCTCCCTCGATGACCGGCTCCTCGTGCTCGACTACGCCCACAACGAGGCGGGCATGGACGGTCTGGTGGAGATCCTCCAAGGCCTCCGACCGCCGGGCCGGGAGATCTGGTTGGCAATCGGGACCGCCGGAGATCGGACCGACGACATCCTGCAGGGGTTCGCGGTGCGCGCGGCTCTCGGCGCCGACCATCTCGTGATCGCGGAGCTGCTGAAGTATCTGCGGGGACGTCCGAGGGAGGACGTGATCGCCCAGCTCCGCCAGGGAGCGGCCCGCGCGGGCCAGCATGACGTGCATGTGTATCCCGACGAGATGCGAGCACTGAGATGGATGCTCAAGGCATCCGCTCCCGGCGACGTCGTGGGGATCACGGCGCTCGCCCAGCGGGAGCAGGCGTTCCGATGGCTGCGCACCAAAGGGGCTCGGCTCCTGGGGCCTTCGGACGTTCGGAGACTCGTCAGACGCGCGAAGGTGGCAACGAACGGCTGATCTTCGCAAGAACCTCCGATGTTCGTCCGACGGCCTCTCCCTCGTCATCCGGGCCACGTAGAACATGGATCGGAGGGTTGGCAGTGACCTTCCGAGAGGCGCCGGGATCCCGGCACCCGAGGTGGAGGTCCCCCGATCCGCCGAGGAACAGGTCGGCGCCAACGCGCCAGACCTCACATACCAAGCAGACCGAGAGGCCTGGGTCGCACCCCCGCCCAGGCTTCTCGTGTCCGGGTGATGTTGCCCTTCGGCGCGACCCTAGCCCGGCCTGGGAGAATCGAGCTGCATGGCGTCCACACCGCACTCTGCGATGGAATCCGCGCTGGTCGTGGCCTCGAACCGGGGGCCCGTGTCCTTCGAGCGTGACGAGGACGGCAAGCTCGTTGCCCATCGAGGATCGGGCGGTCTCGTCACGGTGCTCGGTGGGGTGCTCGAGCGGGACGACGCGACATGGGTGGCCGCAGCCGTCACGGAGGGTGACCGTGAGATCGCGCCGCGGGGTCGCAAGGTCGAGGGAGCGGCGCAGCGCGTTCGCTACGTCGACATCCCGGAGCACGTGTACGACGGCTACTACAACGGCATCGCCAACGGCATCCTGTGGTTCGCGCACCACTACCTGTGGGACATCGCGCGTACTCCCAGCTTCGGGGAGCAGACCGAGCAGGAGTGGGCCGACTACGTCGAAGGGAACCGTGCGTTCGCCCGGGCGCTGGCGGTGGAGGCCAAGCATGACCCCATCTTCCTGATCCAGGACTACCACCTCACGCTCGTCCCCCGCATGCTGCGAGAGCTGGTTCCCGAGGCGCGGATCCTCCACTTCTCCCACACGCCGTTCGCCGGACGCACCTACCTCCGGACCCTGCCCGACGACATGCGCCGATCCATCCTTCGCGGCATGCTCGGCGCCGACGTCGTCGGCTTCCAAGGACGGCAATGGGGCGAGAACTTCCTGCTCTCCGTCCGGGAACTCGACGACGTGCACGTCGACATCCGGGCGCATCGCGCAGAGGTCGACGGTCGCGAGGTCCAGGTCAGGTCGTTCCCGGTCGCCGTCGGCGCGCAGGAGATCCGAGAAGCCGCTGCGAGCGACCGAGCGAAACGAGCCCGTGCGCAGGTCGAGAAGATCCGCGGCGACCGGAAGCTCCTCCTTCGCGTCGATCGGCTCGAGCCGTCCAAGAACATCCTGCGCGGTTTCCTCGCGTTCGAGCTGCTCTTGCAGAAGCACCCGGAATGGCGAGGCCGTGTCGTCTTCCTGGCGCTTCTGAGCCCTTCCCGCGAGGAGGTGCCCGCATATCGCGATTACGGAGCCGACTGCCTGGCCACGGCCGACCGGATCAACGCGGCGTTCGGGAAAGAGGATTGGAACCCGATCGTCGTGAAGGTCCAGGAGAACTTCACCTACGCCGTCGCCGCGTACGACCAGTACGACGCGATGCTGGTGAACCCGGTGCACGACGGCATGAACCTGGTGGCGATGGAGGGACCGGTGGTGAACTCGCGCGGCGGCTCATTGATCCTGTCTCGCAACGCCGGCGCCTTCGGTCGGCTGGGACGTCACGCCCTCGCGATCAATCCCTTCGACCTGTCCGAGACGGCAGAGGCGATCCACGAGGCGCTGGAGATGCCGGAGGAGGAGCGGACCCGCCGGGCTCGAGGGCTCCAGCGTTCGGCGCTGGCCCACACACCGGCCACCTGGCTCGCCGGACAGCTCCGAGCGATCGACGAGGTACGGCCGCCCCCTTAGGGTCCGGCTGCTTCCCGGTCGAGCTCGTCGGCGATAGCCGATAGGAGTTCGACGACCCCCCGTGGCCCGTCGACGACCACGTCGGCTGCCTCAAGGACCGTCGCGGATACCTCGGGCCCGCCCGCCGCGACCGCGCACGTCCAGAGGCCGGCCGCTCGCAGGCGACGGAGTGCCGCGAACGCGTCCAGATCGCCCACATCGTCGCCCGCGAACAGGACCGCTTCCAGGTCGTCGCCCTCGACCAGGAGCTGGACGGCATCCCCCTTCCGCGGTCCGCCGACCGGCATCAGCTCGAGGATCGCCTTGCCCGGCACCACCTCCAGCCCGTTCGCTGCGGCCACGGTGACGAGTGACCCGCCCGCCGCTCGCATCGCGGCCTCCGGGTCGGCGAGGGCACGGAAGTGGACAGCCACAGCCGCGCCCTTCGGCTCGACCCACGCGCCGAGGGCCGTCGCCACGTCCGTGATCGCGGCCAGCGCGTCGTCGTCGATCTGGGCGATCCCTTCGAGTCCGTGCGTCCCCACGACCTCGAGCCCCGGGACGTCGACCAGCGCTCGCACCTCCTCCGACCGTCGGCCGGAGATCACCGCGACCACACCGATGCGGCGTACGAGGCGTTCGAGGAGCGATGGCACGTCGGGCAGGACGCGCGCGAGCTCCGGCCGCGGCACTATCGGAGCCAGCGTCCCATCGACGTCCAGCATGATTCCGGCCCCGCCCGCGCGGGCGGCGATCTCAGCGACGATCTCGCCGATATGCATCGTCAACGCAGGGCGGCGCAATCGATGCACAGGACCGACCAGGGGCGCGCCTCGAGACGAGCCTCGGAGATAAGCTTCCCGCATCGATCGCAGATGCCGTATGTGCCGTCCTCGAGTTTCACGAGCGCGCGATCGACGTCGTGCAGCATGGCTTGGAGCTCCCGCGCCGTTCCCACGAGGTTCAGCCGTTCGACGGCAGCGGTGGTCCCGTCGCCGACGCGTTTCCCGAACGACACCGACGCATCGGGGTCACGCTCCACGACCGTGACGACATCCAACTCGGCCGTCAGCTGATCACGGCGAACCCGGAGCTCCTCGGCGACTGCGCGGGTGTCCACGAGCTATCGCGTGATGCCTGAGAGATCGATCAGATCGGTGTCGCCGCCCTGGGCTTCGATCGTGCCGCTCTCGGCGGCACCCATCGCTGACGGCGTCGCGCTTCCGCGTCGCTTCTCGAGCTCCTTGTAGACCTCCGTGGCGTAGTCGACGCAGAGGACGACGACGTCGCCGGGTCGCGCACGGTCGAGCGCCTTGCGGGAGGCCTCCATCTCGTCCAGGACGATCTCGACCCTGCCGGCGCGCGCGTCGCCTTCGTTCATCGCTTCCCGTACCCCTTCCACCACGAGCTCCGCCGTCTCTCCCGGCTTGCGTCCGCGGGGGTTGCGGTCCTCTCGGACGATCACGATGTCGAAATGGCGAGCGGCGACCCTGCCCAACTGGCGCATGTCCTCGTCACGCCGGTCCCCCGCGGTCGCGACGACGCCGACGACGAGGTTGGCATCGCGCGACGCCTCCCCCGGCCGCTCGGAGCGCGCGCCGTCGGACGCAAGACGATCCACGAAGTCCCCCAGGGTCTCGAGTCCGGCCGCGTTGTGGGCGTAGTCGAGGATCACCTTGACGCCGTCCAACTCGAACACGTTCAGACGGCCGGGTGCCTGGTAGATCGAGGTCGTGAACGAGCGCAGGCCTTGCCGGATGTCGTGCAGGTGAGCGCCCCCGGCGTGGGCCGCGGCGGCCGCCGCCATCGCGTTCTGCACCATCATCCGCGCCCTGCCGTCGAAGGTCGCCGGCAGCATGTGCACGTAGGCGATAGGCGAGGATCGCCTCCCCTCCTTGAGCACCATCAGCTCGCCGAGCGGACCGTGCTCCAGCACGATGGCCTTCCGCCCTCGACGGATCCAACGGTCCACGAACTCGTGCTTCTCCTTCATCGAGAACAGGATCACCTGGCCGCCTGTGTGTCGGCGCATCTCCAGCACCAGCGGGTCATCGGCGTTCAGGACTGCCCATCCGGTTTTCGGGACGGCCTCCACGACCACTTGCTTCACGGCGGCGAGTTGCTCCAGGGTGTCTACTTCGCGGAGTCCGAGGTGATCACCCGTCACGTTCAGTACGACGCCCACGTCGTTGCGGCCGTAGCCAAGCCCCTCACGGAGGATCCCGCCGCGCGCGACCTCGAAGATGGCCATGTCGACCCGGGGGTTCTGGAGCACCATCTGCGCCGATTTCGGACCGGAGGCATCGACGCGCTTCACCAGCCGCTCGTCGATGTACACCCCGTCGGTCGAGGTCATCCCGATCTTCTTGCCGAGCCCTCGGAAGATGTGGGCGATCATCCGGGTGGTGGTGGTCTTGCCGTTGGATCCGGTGACGGCGACGATCGGGATCCGCGACGGGGTGCCCTGCGGGAACAGCGAGTCGATCACGGGTTTCGCGACGTACTGGGGCTCCCCTTCGGTGGGATGCGTGTGCATCCGGAATCCCGGTGCGGCGTTCACCTCCACGATCGCGCCGCCGGTCTCGCGGACGGGCAGGGTGATGTCCGGCGCCAGGAAGTCGATCCCCGCGACGTCGAGCCCGACGACCCTCGCGGCTTCTTCGGCGATCTCGACGTTGTCCTCGTGGGCCTCCCACGTGCGATCGATGGAGATGCCTCCGGTGGACATGTTCCCGGTCGCCACCAGCACGATCCGCTCTCCCTCCGGCGGGACGTCGTCGAAGCCGAACCCCTGCGCACGTACCAGCTGCCCCGCGTTCGCGTCGATCCTGATCCTCGTGAGCACCTTCTCGTGTCCGATCCCGCGGCGGGGGTCCAGGTTCGTGATCTCGACGAGCTCGCGCACGGTGTGCTCGCCGTCGCCGATCACGTGCGCCGGCTGGCGCTCGGCGATGGCCGCCATCCGTCCGCCGATCACGAGCACCCGGTAGTCGTTCCCCTTGACGAACGTCTCGACGACGACCCGCCCGTCTCGGGACTCCTTCAGCGCTCGCTCGAATGCGGTCCGGACGGCCCTGTCCTTCGTGAGATTCAGGCCGACCCCCCGTCCGTGGTTGCCGTCCAAGGGCTTGATGACGACCGGGAACCCGATCCTTCCCGCCGCTGCGACCGCTTCGTCGGCGCTGCGCACGACCTCGCTCCGCGGGACCGGCAACCCCGCGGCCGCGAGCAGCCGGTTCGTCATCTTCTTGTCCGACGCGATGTCGACCGCGAGGGCTGACGTCATCGACGTCATCGTCGCGCGGATCCGTTCCTGATACTTACCCTGGCCGAGCTGGATCAGCGAGGCTTCGTTGAGGCGCATCCACGGGATGTCGCGCGATGCCGCCTCGTCGATGATCGCCTGCGTCGACGGACCGAACGCCCTACGCTCGGCGAGCTTGATCAGACGCTCCAACTCTTCGAGGAAGTCGAACTCCTTCCCGGGCCTGATCAGGTGGTTCACCAGGCGAACGGCGAGCTTCCCCGCCTCGACGCCGACGGTCTCCTCCCAGTACCCGTAGATCACGTTGTACCGGCCTGTCTCTCCCGCGCTCCGCGTCTTGCCCCGCGAGATGTGCGCACCGGTTTCCCGTTGGAGCTCAAGCGCCACATGCTCGGCGACGTGTCCCAGCCAGGTCCCGTCGACGAGGCGTTCCCCGAAGCCGCCGCGGCGACCGAGCGAACAGGAGTGCTCGGCGACGCCGGGGAGCAGCGCGAGGAGGCCTTCGTTGAAACCCGGGATCTGGTTGGAGGGCCATTCCTCGAGCGATCCCAGGTCGACCAGCATCCGGATGCACGGCTCGTACGACCAGTAGTTGGGCCCTCGGAAGACCTGCGTCTGGACGATCTTCAGGTCCGGTTTGGGCTTGCCCGACTTCGCGGACGCCGGTTGGCGCTTCACGGCCTGGCGGGTGGCGCGGGTTCCCATCGCGGGGCTGCGTCGCTGCTTCGGGGCCGCCTTCGTCACGTGGACGCCTCCCCGTCCTCGAGGGCGGCGTCCGGACCCGTGAGCAGCGCGCGACCGCGCAGGTCGAACCGGTACCCCGAGGGCAGGGAGTGCAGGATGGCGCCGCTCACCATAACGGGACGATAGCCCTTGCCGCGATAGGCATCGGTCTTCACGTGCGAGCCGTCGACGAGGGTGACCG
>Ga0299913_10001926_pt1 | contig 15959 bp, 17 predicted proteins | sample RVTome_9_FD_201360 | JGI IMG/M metagenome (GOLD analysis project Ga0299913, IMG submission 201360) | Soil microbial communities from uranium-contaminated site in the Upper Colorado River Basin, Wyoming, United States - RVT155D38 (version 2) ...
GCGGCTCGATGTCCACCAGTCCGTCCTGCGTCGCGAAGTCGAGTCCGTGCGGGGTCATCGGTGGCTTGGGAAGCACGACCAGCGGCGCGGTCGCTACCTTCAGGAGGCCGAGAGGAACGTGAACGATCGCGCGCCGCTTCCCAAGGACGCGCAACATCGTCTCGACGACCTCGTGCATCGTCAAGACCGCGCGCGAACCGATCTCGTAGGTCTCGTTCCAGGCGTCGTTTCGTTCGAACGCGCTCCCGATCGCGGCTGCCACGTCGTCGACGAAGACCGGCTGGATGTGCTGCGGCTTGGTTCCGGGAACGAACACCGCTGGGGAGAGCTTCGCCATCAGGGCGAACCGGTTGAGGGCGCGGTCCGAGGGACCGTAGGCCCACGACGGTCTGAGGATCAAGTGTTCGATGTCGCGGCGCCGGATGGCCTGCTCCGCGAAGCCTTTCGCGCGGTACCAGGAGTGATCGCTCGTGACATCCGCGCCTGCACCGCTCAGATAGACGAACCTTCGGACGCCGGCCCGCTGGGCCTCGACCAGTAGGTTCTCGACCCCCTGCCGGTCGTACCGGTCGTAGGTCAGTCCTTTGCGGGGGGATTCCATCGGATGGTTCGGGAACTGGACGGCGGCCACCACCGCGTCGGCCGAGTCCAGCGCTCCCCGCAGCGAGGCGAGGTCGGTGACGTCCCCGCGGACGTGCCCCGACCCTTGCAACTCCCTTATCTTCGCGACCCTCTCGGGCCGACGGCTGAGGACGCCTATCTCATGACCGGCGTCGAGGAGCGCCCGGACGATCGCTCGCCCCATGAACCCCGTGCCGCCCGCAACTACGACGCGCACTGGATCCACACCCGAGGCACTAGCTCAGCAACGCGTCGACGAAGGTCTTGGGATCGAACGGCTCCATGTCCTCGATCGATTCGCCGACGCCGATCAGCTTGATCGGGATGTCGAGTGTCTCCTCGATCGCCAGAGCGATTCCGCCTTTGGCGGTGCCGTCGAGTTTGGTCAGGACGACACCGGTCACTCCGGTCGCCTGGGCGAACTCGCGCGCCTGGACCAGCCCGTTCTGGCCGGCCGTCGCGTCGATTACGAGAAGGACCTCTTCCACCCGGCCCTCCTTCTCGATCACGCGGCGGACCTTGCCCAGTTCGTCCATGAGAGGCGTCTTGGTGTGGAGCCGCCCGGCGGTGTCGACGAGGAGCACGTCCAGACCCCGTGCCCTCGAGTAGGCGAACGCGTCGTACGCGACCGCTCCGGGATCCGCGCCGTGCTGGTGCTTCACGAGCTCCGCTCCGGAACGGGTCGCCCACACCTGCAATTGCTCGTCCGCGGCGGCACGGAACGTATCCGCCGCCGCGAGCGCCACCGCTCTGCCGTGTTGCTTCAGGTCGTTCGCGATCTTGCCGATCGTCGTGGTCTTCCCGGTGCCGTTGACCCCCACGACCAGCCAGACGGTGGGCTTCTCGGGCGAGAACCGCAGGTTCCTGTCGCGCTCGGTATCGAACCTCTCGACCAACTCGGAGGCGAGGAGGCCCTGGACCTCCTCGGCGGTCGTCGCCTTGGCGGAACGGGAGCGCTCGCGCAGGTCGGCGACGATCTGTGTCGCCGTCTCGACGCCGATGTCCGCTTGGATCAACACGGCCTCGACGTCGTCCCACGTCTCGTCGTCGGGCCCGCGATCGAGAGCGTCGGTCAGTCGCGACGAGAGGAAGCGTCTGCTCTTGGCGAGTCGCTCCCGCAGCGAGGGTCGCTCGACGACCGCGGGCGGTGCCTCGACCGCGTCTGCAGGCGGGGCTTCCGTAACGGTGACCACCGCGCCATCGGCCTCGTCGCGTTCGGCGACGACGTGCTCTTCCAGCGCGGGCGGTGCCTGGTCCTTGCGGGCGCTGCGAGAGATGAAGAAGGTGATGCCGATCACGGCGACGAGTCCGCCGAAGATCAGCAGTTCAGGCACGATCCCCTCAGGCATGCGCTCAACCTAACGGCTGGGCAACGTGACGCATGGATAGGAAACCCCCTCAAGCGGAGGTGGACGGCCTGCCCCGAAGGAGACCCTCTGAGTGCGCGGACGCGCACGAAGGAGCAAGCACCAGCGCCGAAGGCGCTCGGCGCCGCGTGGTCTCCGCAGGGGCTGGACGATCCACCGGAGCGGTCGCGCTAGAGCGTTACGTCCTCCATGCGTTTGGCGATGACCGCGGAGACGCCGTCTTTCGCCATCGAAACCCCGTAGAGGACGTCGGCGGCCTCCATGGTGCGTTTCTGGTGCGTGACGATCAGGACCTGGGCCCGCTCTTCGAGCTCCTCGATGAGGGTCAAGAAGCGCAGGAGGTTGATGTCGTCCAGAGCCGCCTCGACCTCGTCCAGTAGGTAGAACGGGGACGGTCGCGACCGGAAGATCGCGAAGAGGAACGCGAGCGCGACCAGCGACCGCTCGCCTCCGGACAGCAACGAAAGCTTCTTGACGTTCTTGCCCGGGGGACGCGCCTCGACCTCGATACCCGATCCGAGAAGATCGTCGGGATCGGTCAGCTTGAGGCTCCCCGAGCCGCCCGGGAAGAGCCGGCCGAAGACCCCCTCGAACTCGCGCGCCACGGCCTCGAAGGCCTCGCCGAACACCTGGACGATCGTCGCATCGACCTCCCGCACGACCTTCATGAGATCGCGGCGAGACGTATCGAGGTCTTTGATCTGCTCTTCGAGGAAGCGCTCGCGCTCCGCCAGCTCCGCGTACTCTTCGGCGGCATTCGGGTTGACGGCGCCGAGCCGCTTCAGCTCGCGTTCGAGCTTCTCGACCTCGGCGTGCGCCTCGACCTCGGCTTCACCCTCCAGGCCCGTGATCTCGGACAGGGCATCGAGGGACAGGCCCCACTCCTCCATGGCGCGCTCGCCGAGAGCGGTTACGCGCGCGTTGGTCTCGGCGCGCCGGATCTCGGCCTCGTTGCGCCTGCGCGTCATGTCTTCGAGGCCCTCGACCAGGGACCGCTCGCGCTCGCGCAGGTCGCTCCACCGTCGTTCCGCCTCGTGGGCGGCCTCGCGCGTCGCTACCGCACGCTCCTCGGCCGCGGCCGACCAGACGGCCCCCCGGCGCGCCCCCTCGGCCGCGAGACGAGCGATCGATCCGGCGCGTTCGCGGGCCGCGGTGAGGGCGCTGCGCCGGTCCTCTAATCCTTCGAGGGCGGCGCGCGCGTCGGCCATGCCGGCCTCCGCCTCTTCGACCCGCAGCTGGGCCGCGAGGACGCGCTCGGCCGCCCCGCGCGACTCGATCTCGGACTCGCTGGCGGACTGGGTCACCGACTGCATCTCCTGGCGGATGGACGCGACCTCGCGTTCGGCGTTCTCGCGGATCGTCCGCATCTCCTCGACCTCGCCGCGTCGGGCCGGAAGTGCCGCCCGCTCTTCGGCCGCAGCGCGCTCCGCGTCGGCCAGCGCGTCGCGCGCCCGCGCCAGCTCGTCGTCGAGTGTCGCCACTTCTATCTCGCGCGCCTCGCGCTGGCGGCGCGCCCCGGCGAGGCGCTCTGCCGCCCCCGACATCAGGGCATCAAGCCGGCGAAGCTCGTCGTCGAGGCGGGCCACCTCGCGCCAGCGCTGCTCGACCACCTCGTCGGCCTTAGCCAGCACCCTCCGGGTCTCGCGTTCGCCGGCCGACGCAACCTCAACCGCGCTGCGCGCGCGCTCCAACAACGGCTGGATGACGTCGTGGACGCGTTGGTCACCGGGGAACAGCCCCAGCACTTCTTCGAGGGCGGACACCCTGGCGGTCGCTCCGGCAACGTGGGCGAACTCGCCTCCCAGGTCCGAGCGCAGAGCGTCGGCGCGTTCTCGCGCGGACTCGAGCTCCGACTCCGCGGTCGCGGCGGCCTCGGTGATCGCGTCGAGCTCGCGCTCGAGCGTCTCGACCTCGGTCACCGCCTTGGTCACGGCTTGCGCGTCCGTGGCGGTGTGATCGTGCGCAACCTCGCGCCTCTCCGCCGCCGAATGCACGCGCGCCTCGATCGCACCAAGGGTCGCGCGGCCCGCCGCCTCGCTCCCCTCCGCCCGTACCAACGCCTGCGCGGCTGCGGTTTCCTCGTGGCGGGCGCGCGACACGTTCGCCTCGGCATGCTCGAGGCGCCGGTGCGTTTCGTCGAGACGCCCCCTGGCCTCGCGCGCGGCGTTCGCCTTCGCGCTCGCGTCTCCCTCGAGCTGTTTGGACTCGTGCGACCAGCGGATCCGCTCGCGGTCCAGCAGACGGATCCGCTCCCGATAGCCCTCCTCGGTCTCGGCCGCCAGCTCGGCGGCGATCTTCTCGGCCCGCTCGCCGGCGAGTCGAGACAGGCTCGAGAGGCGGTCGGTTATGCGAGCCGTGCGGTGTGCGGTCATCTGCGCCGTCTCCGCCGTGATCCCCGCCTCCTCACGCTCCGCGCCGACGCCGTCGAGCCGGGCTCGCAGACCGGCCAGCTCGTCCTCGAGGAGGGCGGTCCGATGGGAATCGGCTTCGGTGTCGAACCGCCTCGACTCCGCGGTGAGCCGCGCTATCTCGGTCGCGGCGAGTTGCTGACGAAGGGTGCGGTGCCGCGCCATGAGCTCGGAGTAGGCGGAGGCGGCGTTCGCCTGGCGCTTGAGCGGCCGGATCGCTCTTCGCAGTTCGACCAGCACGTCGTTGAGGCGCACGAGGTTGTCGTCGACGCGCTCGATCTTCCGCAGGGAGCGGTCCTTGCGCCGCCGGTACTTACCGATCTGCGCGGCCTCTTCGATGAAGGTGCGGCGGTCCTCGGGCCGTGCGTGCAGCACGGCGTCGAGCTGCCCCTGGCCGACGATCGTGTGGATGCTGCGCCCGATGCCGGTATCGGAAAGGAGCTCTTGGATGTCGAGCAGGCGGCACGAGGCCCCGTTGATCCGGTACTCGGTCTCGCCGCTCCGATCGGTGGAGCGAGAGATCGTCACCTCGGAGAGGTCGAGCGGGAGGATCCGGTTCGAGTTGTCCAGAGTCAGAGCCACTTCGGCCATCCCCAGCGCCGGCCGCCCGGCAGCTCCCGCGAAGATCACGTCCTCCATCGAGGCGCTCCGGAGGCTCGAGGGGGCCTGAGATCCCAGCACCCACTGGAGCGCGTCCGCGATGTTCGATTTCCCCGACCCGTTCGGACCGACGATGACGTTCACCCCGGGCTCGAAATCGAGCACCGTGGGGGTGGCGAACGACTTGAAGCCCGCCAACCTCAGGCTCTTCACATACACGTCGCCAACCTAAAGGTGGTCGAACCCCGCGACCCGGCTTTCGGGGCGCGTAAGGCCTAGGGGAGGATCTTGAAGGACGCCTCGTTCTGGGGAGGCTCGCGGTCCACCTGGACGTTTCTCACCTTGGCTCCGGCGGGCCCGGCCCGGCACAGGCCTACGACCCGGTAGACCTCGTCGCGAGGCCCTTCCAGAACGGCTTCCACGCGACCGTCACGGAGGTTGCGGACCCAGCCGGTAACCCCTTGCTCATCTGCCTTGTCGGCGATTGCCTGCCGGAACCCCAGGCCCTGCACCTCGCCGGACACGAAAACGTGCACTCGCGTCCTATCTTCCAAGCGTCCTCCTCCCGATCAGGACTGGCATTGCGGGCAGTAGTAGGTGTGAGAAGCCCCGAACTTGGTCTTCACGATCTCGTGGCGGCAACGTCGGCAAGCCTCTCCTTCTTTCTCGAAAACCTTCAACTCATCCTGGTAGGTGCCCGGCGCGCCGAGCAGATCCCGGAAGGGATGTTCCCCTACGCTCGCGCCGCGCGCCTTCACGGCGTCCTGGAGCGTCTCCAACAGTGAGCGATAGAGACGCCTCACGTCCTGGGAAGACAGCTTCGAGGACGCGTGGTCATAGCGCAGGGCGGCGGTGAACAGGACCTCGTCGGAATAGACCGGTCCGAGCCCGCAGATGAACTCCGGGTCCGAGAGCAGGGCCTTCATCGGCGTGTCTCGCTCGTCCAACACGGTCGACAGGTAATGCCATGTGAACTGATGGGACAGGGGATCGATCAGGAACCCATTCGCCGCCGCCATCTCTTGGGCCTCCGGGCGCTCCAAGACGTACAGCTCCGTGGTCAGCTTGGGGTCCACGATCCTGATCTGGCCACCGATGGTGAACGAGATAACGACGTGGGTGTGGGTCGCGATGTCCTCCGAGGAGCTCGTCTTGAGGACGAGGCCTGCCTCGCCCAGATCGATCACGAAGACGTGCCCGTTGTCGAGCTCCAGCAGCAGGGCGCGGCCGATCCGTTCGACCTTCTCCACCTTCGCGCCGGCGAGCAGGTCCTGGAAGTCCTTGCGGCGTCCGTGTCGCTTCACGACCTTCATCGCGTTGCGGTTCGCCCGCACCTCCGCTTCCTTGATACGGCGACCGACGACCTCGCGTTCGATATCGCGGCGCAACACCTCGACCTCAGGAAGCTCGAGCATCGTCGCCTTCCTTCGAGATCTTCCCGAGTGCCTCACGAGCGGCGTTCTGCTCGGCCTCCTTCTTGCTCCGTCCCGAGCCTGCACCCCATAGCTCGTCACCGACGTACACGTGGGCCGAGTACCTGCGGTCGTGATCGGGACCGCTCGCGCTGACGCGATACATCGGCAGCTCCGCGGTTCCCCGCACGGCAAGCTCTTGCAGAGCGGTCTTCGCGTCGTATCTCACCGCGGCCGCAACCGAGCGATCGATCAGCGGCACGAAGATCGGATCGAGGGCGGCGCGGACCACATCGAGGCCGCGATCGAGGTAGACCGCGGCGACGACCGCCTCGAAGGTGTCGGCGAGCAGCGAGTCCTTGTCCCGGCCCCCCGAGGCCTCCTCGCCCCGCCCAAGGCGAAGGTTGTCGCCGATCGAGTGCTCCCGCGCTATCTCGGCTAGGGCACCGGTGTTCACTACGGACGCGCGCAGGCGGGCCATCTCGCCTTCGGCGAGCTCCGGACTGAGGGCGTAGATGAGATCAGTCACGACGATGCCGACCACGGCGTCGCCCAGGAACTCGAGGCGCTCGTTGTGTGGCGTGACATCCGGCTGCTCGAAAGCGAACGATCGATGGGTGAGCGCCAGCTCGTAGATCCCGGTCGGTTCGGCCGGGACGCCGAGAGCGGCGAGTCGCCGACGATCGTTCGAGCTACTCGGTTTCGACGGCCTGGCGTCCGGCGTAGTAGCCGCAGTTCGGGCAGACGCGATGCGGCAGCTTCGGTTGACGGCACTGCGGACACGCCGAGTACGTGGGCGCCTCCACCTTCCAGTGCGCCCTGCGCATCCGCATCTTCGATCTCGTCTTCCGTCGCTTCGGTACTGCCATGGCTCCCTCCTAGCTACTGGGCCAGCCGTTCTCGCAGCGCGTCGAGCGCCGCCCAACGCGGGTCGACGTCATCCGCCCCGCAAACACATCCTTCGAAGTTCAGGTCCTTGCCGCAGGTGGCGCAAAGGCCCTTGCAGTCTTCCTTGCACACCGGGTTCAACGGCAAGGACAGCGTCACCGCATCGCGCACCGCCGGCTCGAGATCGACGTCGGTACCCGCCACCCGGTAGGCGTCGTCCTCACCTTCGCCGTGGCCCGGTCCGTAGAAGAGCTCGACGAGATCGATGTCCACCCGGGCGGGGATCTCCTTCAGACAGCGCGCACACACGAACGTGGCGCCCGCCTCGACGTCCCCCGTGACCAGCACACCCTCGACCACGCTCTCCAGCCTCAGCGAGGCGATCACGCCCCGGTCGACCCGCGCCAGGGCCGTCTCGATCCCCTCGAGAGGGTCCTCGACACGGATGTCACGGTAGGTCCCCGGTCGCCCGAGGATCTCCGCCACGGAGATCTGGAAGTCCTGCACGCGCGTTAACACCCTCTCCGGACGCCCGAATGTCCCCCGCGCCGCCTGGGGCGGGGTGGTGGAGTTTATCCCAGGGGAGGCTTTTCCCGACCTTCCTGAAGCCGCCTAGGAGGTCTGTTCGCTGAGCTCCTGCTCGGCGTCGTAGGGAGCGACCGGCTGGCCGTTGCCCTCGGGCGCCCCCGCGGTGACCGATGCGGGCTCGCCCTGGAGCTGCTCCCGGCCCCGATTGACCGTGGTCAGCGTCTTGTTCAGCAGGATCTCGAAGGCGGCGAGCTTCTGGTCGATGTAGTCCTCGGCCTCGACCCGGAGGCGTGCCGCCCGCTCCTTGCCCTCGTCGACGATCCGCTCCGCCTCGCGGTGCGCGGCATGGACGATCTCGGTGCGGGACAGGAGCCGGTCGCGTTGCTCGGCCGACTCGCTGACGATGCGCTCGGCCTCCTTGCGGGCACGGGCCAGTAGCTCGTCGCGGTCGCGAGCCATCCACCGCGCCTGTCTGATCTCTTCCGGCACGGCCTCTTTGAGCTGTGCGAGCAACTCGAGGAACTCGTCCCGGTTGATCACCGCGCTGGACGAGAGGGGGACCGACTTGGCCTCCTCCACCAGCATCTGAAGCTCGTCTATCCGTTCGATCAGGTCCACGTCGGTGTCCTTTTCGTTGGGCCTCGGTGGGCCTTCCTAAAACTGGGTGGCAGCCTATCTTCGCGCCTTTTCATCCCCCGTGGCCGTACCTCTCACTCAGGGCCTTGGCCACGCCGGGCGGTACCAGGCCCTCCACGGGGCCTCCGAACCTCGCCACCTCTTTGACCAGGCTCGACGAGAGGAACGCCCAGGAGGGCTTCGCGGTGACGAACATCGTATCCAGTCCGGGGTGGAGGGCGGCATTCATCTCGGCCATCTGGAGCTCGTACTCGAAGTCAGAGACGGCTCGGAGGCCCTTGACGACCACGTTGATGCTCTGCGCCCGGGCGAAATCGACCAAGAGGCCGTCAAAGGCCGCGATCGAGACGTTGTCCACGTGGGACAGGGCGGTGGCGAGCATCTCCTTGCGTTCGTCCAGCGAGAACAGGGGCTTCTTGCTCGGGTTGGCGATCACCGCCACCAGGATCTCGTCGAAGTGACGGGCCGCCCTCTCGATGACGTCGACGTGGCCGTTCGTCGGAGGGTCGTAGGAACCGGGGCACAGGGCTCTCGCCATGGCGGCGGGGCTACCCGTCCCTACTCTTCTTCTTCGTGCGAGAACACGAGGATCCGGGACTGGCCGTACTCCCGCTCCCACAGGAGCTGGAGTCCGAAGGGCCGCAGCTTGGCCTCCTTGATGGCCCGGTGGACCACCACGCGGCCCTCGTCGGAGAGCCATCCGCCGGTAACGATGGCCTCGAGGTCGTCGCGCACTCCCCCGACGGCCATGTTGTAGGGCGGGTCCAGGAACACGAGGTCCATCCGGTCGTCCGCGGGACGGCCCAACGTCATCTTCACGTCGGCCCAGAGGACCTCGGAGGCGTTCTCGAATCCCGTGGCCTTGATGTTCTGCTCGAGCTTCACGATCGCGTCGCGCGCGTTCTCGACGAAGATCGCCTGCTTCGAGCCGCGGGAGAGACATTCCAACCCCAGGGCGCCGGAGCCGGCGTAACAGTCGAGGATCTTCATCCCGCCGAGATCCCCCAGCGCGCTGAAGACGGACTCCTTCATCGAATCCGTCATCGGCCGGGTTCCCATGGGCGGGGACTTGAGCCGACGGCCCTTGGCCGATCCAGCGATGATCCTCATGGCCTGTTAAGGATATCTCTCACGGCGTAAGCCCGGCATGCCGAGTCGCCGACCGCTCCGCATGCGCATCCGCCCCGCTCCCAGGAGCACGCGGCCCGGACCGCCCTTCGGGCGGTGCTGGTTGCTCGCTTCGTGCGCCTTCGCGCACTCAGAGGCTCCTGCTCGGGGGCGGCTCCGCCTGCTCCGCTGTCTCGCACCGATGCCACCCAGGTTTCGTGCGCCTGCGCGCACTCAGAGGCTCCTCTTCGGGGGCGGCTACTCCTGCTCCGCTATTGGTACCTAGCCGCTTTGCACTACGTCTAGCGAGTGTTCCGGGAAGCGGTCTCGCATCTCCCTTGCGAGGGCTTGGTGTTCCCATGCGCCTAGGTCGGGGTCTTCGGTCAGGAGCTTCTCGGCGAGTCTGCGCGCTTGGGCTATCTCGTCGCGGTGTTGGAGGACACGCGCCAGCTTCAGTTCGGGCATGCCGGACTGGCGCGCGCCGAAGAGTTGGCCCTCGCCGCGCTGTTCGAGATCCGCCTCCGCGAGGCGGAAGCCGTCCCGGGTCGACGCGACGATCCGAAGGCGCTCCGCCGCGAGCGAGACCGCCTCGTCCGCCGTCTCGTCCTCGATCGCGAGGTCGGTGGCCAGGATGCAGAAGGATGGATGGGAGCCGCGGCCGATGCGGCCGCGGAGTTGATGGAGTTGCGCGAGACCGAAACGGTCGGCGTCCTCGATCAGCATGACGCTCGCGTTCGGCACGTCGACGCCGACCTCCACGACCGTCGTTGCTACGAGCACGTTCGTCTTACCGTCGCGGAACGCGGTCATCGCGGCTTCCTTGTCCATGCTCCTCATGTCGCCGTGGACGAGACCGACCTCGAGATCGGGGAAGACATCTGCCGCCAGACGGACCGCCTCTGCCTTCGCGGAACGTAGCTCGGTCTTGTCGGACTCGTCGCGCAGCGCGTACACGATGAACGCCTGCCTTCCCGCGGCGACCTCGTCGCGGATGAGCGAGTAGGCGTGCCGGCGGGCCCCTTCGCCGGCCGCGATCGTGGTCGTGATGGGGCGTCGCCCCGCGGGAAGTTCCTTGAGTATCGACAGATCGAGGTCGCCGTAGATCGTGACCGCCAGCGTCCTCGGGATGGCGGTCGCCGTCATCACCAGGATGTCCGGCTCGCCCTCCGAGGCCTTGGCGCGCAAGCTCCGCCGTTGATGCACCCCGAAACGATGCTGCTCGTCGACGACCGCGACCCCGAGTCGCGCGAAGGTGACGCTCTCCTGGATCAGCGCATGCGTCCCGATCAAGAGATCGACCTCGCCCGACGCGACCTCGGCAAGGACCCGCTCGCGCTCTGCGGAGGGCGTCGAGCCGGTCAGGAGCCGGACCGAAGGGCGGCGGCTCACCGAGGCGAAGAGGTTGCGACCCTCCGCTTCTCCGAAGGCCCTGTCCAGGAGGTCGTTCACGGTTAGGTGGTGCTGCTCGGCGAGCACCTCGGTGGGTGCCATGAAGGCGGCCTGCCGTCCGCCCTCGATCGCGATCAGACATCCGTACAGCGCGATGACCGTCTTCCCAGAGCCGACCTCGCCTTCGACCAGACGATGCATCGGATAGACCTGCGCCATGTCGCGCGCAACGTCGTCGCACGCGTTCCTCTGATCTCCGGTAAGCGTGAAAGGAAGTTGGGACACGAACGTCTCGGCCAGAGAATCAGGGGTTGGAACCGGATGCGAGATGCCGCGTACGGTCGCCTCGAGCTTGCGTTTGCGATAGACCAGCCCGAGCTGCAGGGTGAAGAGCTCGTCGAAGACGAGGCGGCGGCGAGCCGCCAGCACGTCCTCCTTCGACTCGGGGAAATGGATGATGCGGATCGCCTCGTCGCGTCCCATGAGGCGGAGCTCCCTGCGCAGGTCTTCAGGAAGAGGATCCATGATCTGGTCCACGCGTCCCAGCGCGTCCCACATCACGCGGCGCAGGGAGTCGCTGGTCAGGTCTGCCGTCGCGGGATACACGGGAACGATGCGCCCCACGTTGAAAGGCTCGGACCCCGACCTGATCAGCTCGAAGCGGGGAGCGGTCATCTGCAGCTTGCCGCGGAACTCCGACAGACGGCCGTAGAAGAACGCTTGCACCCCCGACTTGAGAGCGCGCCCGACCCAGTCCTGGTTGAACCACGTCACGGCGATGTCGCCGGTCTCGTCGCCGATCTTGCCGGTGATCATCGTCCTCTTCTTCTTGGCCCCCGGCTTCTTGCTGCGGGGACTGAAGGGCCTGCCGATCGCTCTGACGGTGGCGTGGACCGTCACCTCGGACGTCTCCCCCTGGGCGGCCGCCAGCTTCAGGTCGCGGATGGTCCGCAGCTGGGTCCGGTCGATGTGGCGGCGCGGGTAGTGCTGCAGGAGGTCCTGGACCGAGCGGATGCCCATCTTGTCGAGAGCGGTGGCACGCGCTCCGGTGATCTTCAGCGGCATCCGACCCCGGTGGGCCGCGAACAGCTCGAGGCCTTTGGGAGGGGCGGCGACGGTCTCCGACATCGCCTCCACCCTAGTGGCGCACCGTGTCGAGCCGGGGGGTTTTTGGGGCGGTCGCGGATCTCCGCTTTGGTAGCCTTGCGGGCCTTATGGCTTCCGTATGCGATATCTGTGGGAAGACGCCGGGCTTCGGGAACAAGATCTCCCACTCGCACCGACGCTCCCGCCGCAGGTTCAACCCCAACGTCCAGAAGCTGCGCGTCCTCGTCGGCGGCGCTCCCAAGCGCGTCAATGTGTGCACCCGCTGCCTCAAGGCGAACAAGGTCACCAAGGCCGTCTAGCACCGCGGCTCGATCCGTTAGTCGCTCGCCTCGCCGGGTACAACTCCTCTTATGCCAAAGCCCCGTGAGGTGATCGCGCGCGCCAAGGCGAGGCTCGAGCGCGCTCGCGCTCGCTTCGGGGGCATCGACGTGGCGGTCCGGGTCTTCAAGCGCTACGGGGCAGACGACGGGGGCTCCTACGCCGCGGCCCTCACCTACTACGTCTTCTTCTCGATCTTCCCCCTGATCCTCTTCGCGGCGGCCGTGCTCGGCTACCTCACCTTCGGCGACACCGAGTTGCGCAACACCTTGATCACCGAGGGCGTGAAGACGGTTCCGATCATCCGCGACGCATTACGGCCCGACGGCGTCCAGACGATCATCGACAACCGGGGCGGCATCGCCCTGACGGCTGCGGCCCTCGCCCTCTATTCCGGCTCCGGAGCGATCGTCGCCCTCGAACACGCCTTGAACAAGCTCCATCGCCTCGACGACGAGCCAAACTGGGTGCAGAAGCGCCTCCGGTCGCTGAAGTGGCTGGTCGTGCTGGGGGTCGCCGGCGTGTTCGCGCTGGGGGCCCAGATCCTGCGGCAATGGGTGGACAACATCGCCTTCGCCACCCTCATCTTCCTCGTCGGACTCGCGCTCGACATCGCGATCTTCGCCACCGCCTACAAGTTCCTGCCCGCCGTACGGCAGACATGGAGGCAGGTCCTCCCCGGAGCGACCGTTGCCGGCCTGGCGTTCATGGTGCTCAACCTCCTCGGGACGTCTTACCTGGCTCGGGGACAGAGCGCTCGCAACGACACCTTCGGAACCTTCGCGACCGCGGCGTCCCTGCTGTTGGCCTCGTATCTGATCGCCCAGGTCACGCTGCTGGCCGCGGAGGTCAACCTCGTGCTTCAGGAAAGGCGGAACATGCGACTTAGGTCATCATTGGGGGCGGACCAGGAAGGTGAGGTGAGCTGATGGCGACCACCGAGGCGCCTTACAAGGGGAACGGTCAGACGGACAAGAGTGCCGGGCAGCTGATGAAGGAGGTCACCGAGGACCTCTCGACGCTTATCCGCAAAGAGATCGAGCTGGCGAAACAGGAGCTGGGCTCGTCCATCTCCGAGAAGGTGAAGGGAGGCGTCGTCCTCGCGATCGTGGGGACCCTCGCGTTCTTCTCGCTGATCTTCCTTCTGTTCGCGATCCGTGACGGCCTGGACTCCTTCATGTGGACCTGGGTCGCCGATATCGTCACGGCTGTGATCCTCCTGGCGATCGGGGGACTCGCAGCTCTCTACGCCAAGAAGAAGCTGGCGACGCCTATCAGCACCGAGCTCACCAAGCAGACCATCAAGGAGGACGTGGAATGGGCCAAGACGCTCGGCAAACGGTAGAGGAGATCGAGCAGACCCGCGAGGACCTGGCACGCAAGGTCGACGAGCTCGTGGGCCGCGCTAAGGTCGAAGCCGCCGAGGCCGGTAAGAAGATGGCGATCGTCGGCGCGGTGGTGGTCGGGCTCCTGGTCCTCAGCTACGTCGCGAAGAAGCGCATCTCGCACTGACCTTGACTCAAGAGGACGAACAAGAGGCGTTCCCCTATCCGGCCGGGTTCGCCACGACGCTTCGCATCGCGTTCCATCACTACCGTCGGCGTTTCTCAACCTTGGCCGCGCTGTTCTGCGGCGTGCACCTGTTCCTGACCCTGCTCCCGTTCGTGTTCTTCTTCGACCTCCCCGACTCCACCCAGCTCTCCCTGTTCCTGCTGCTGCAGATCCTCTTGCCCGTCTCCCTCGGCAGCGTTGCGATAACGGTCGGGACGAGCATCGTGGCGAACGACATCGTGGATCGCGACGATGTGGGCCCGGGCGAGGTCTGGCGATCCTTCGGCCCGCTGCGCCGCGAGGCGTTCCTGAGCGCTCTGGTCGCCGCGGTTATCGCCCTCCTCGCGGCTCTCCTACTCGGCTTCTACGGACTCTTCCTACTGCCCCTCTTCTACGGCCCCCCGCTCGTAGCCCAGGCACTTGCCGTCGAGCGGGTGGGGATGCGCGCCTCCCTGCGTCGGGCGCGGACGCTTGCAGCAGGCAACTCCTTGCGGGTGTTCGTCTATCTCCTCAACGTCTCGCTGGGGATCGGCGTGGTCGCGTTCATGGTCGTCGGAACGCTGATCGAGCTAACCCGACGAGCCCCCGAGGCCCCCACCGCGCTCGTCCTGGCGGTCGTCCAGGGGATAGTGCTCGGCGTCCTCATCGCCTATCTGGCGTGCGTGCAGACCGTGATGTACCTCTCACTGCGCGCCGAGAAGGAGGACTTCGACGACGAGGCCCTTCGGAGGCAGTTGGACGTCGACGGAGGGGCTAGCGGTCCCGCCCTGGGAGAGCCCACCCCGGGTTGACCGGCCCGTAACCCCTGCCGATCCGCAACCCGCGTTCGATGGCCCCGGCGACGAACGCCTTCGCGCTCCTTACGGCTGCGACGAGTCCATCGCCTCGCGCGAGATGTGCGGCGATGGCGGCCGACAAGGCGCACCCTGTTCCATGGGTGTCCTGGGTGTCGAACCGCGGGCCCTCGATCTCGGTTATCTCCCCGTCGCGCAGCAAGACGTCGACCGCGCTCTCGCCCGGTAGATGCCCACCCTTGACGAGAACCGCTCGCGGACCCAACCGGGCGAGCTGTCTTGCCGCGTCCTTCATCTCCTCGAGGGTATGGATCTCGGCGCCGAGCAGGGCGCCTGCCTCGTACAGGTTGGGCGTCACTATGGCCGCCGCGGGGAACAGGTCCTCGCGCAACGCGTCCACGGCGTCGCCTGCCAGCAGGGTGTCGCGGTGCTTCGATACGAAGACCGGGTCGACCACTACGTTGGGGATGTCGTGGGTGCGGATCGCCTTCGCGACGGCAGAGACGATCTCGGCCGAGGCGAGCATCCCGGTCTTGGCCGCGTCGATCCCGATGTCGGTGGCTACGGCCTCGATCTGTTCTACGACGAAGTCCGCGGGAACCTCGTGGATGCCGGTGACACCCACCGTGTTCTGCGCGGTCAGTGCCGTGACGGCGCTCATTCCATGGCACCCGAGGGCGAGGAACACCTTCAGGTCCGCCTGGATGCCGGCTCCCCCACCGGAATCCGAACCGGCGATCGTGAGCGCGCGCGGGATGCCGGTTATCGGCCTCGCAGGTGATCCCATCCCACTCCCTCCAGGTCTTCGAACGCGGTCCCGCCCAGCGATCGTCCCTCACGCGTCGTGGTGCCGATGCGCGTGGCCCCGACGCCCTCGGCCACGGACCCACCGCCCTCTCCCAGGGTGAAGAGGAGCTCGAGGTCCTCGCCGCCGAAGAGCGCGTAGCTCCGGTCGGGGACGCCGGAAGCGAGTGGCACGAGATCGGGGTCGATCGTGCATCCCAGACCGGATGCGTCGAGGAGGTGCATGAGATCGGCGATCAGACCGTCGGACACGTCGATCATCGCCGTTGCTCCACCCCGGCGAACGACGATGCCTTCCTCCACCCGAGCGGTCGGTCTCAGCTGCCGGGCGACCAGCGCAGCACGGTCCCCGGCCTCCACCTCGATCACCCCTCGCAGGATGTCGAGGCCGGCGCGCGCTCCCCCGAGAACTCCGGTCACGTAGATGTC
>Ga0299913_10001927_pt1 | contig 15958 bp, 19 predicted proteins | sample RVTome_9_FD_201360 | JGI IMG/M metagenome (GOLD analysis project Ga0299913, IMG submission 201360) | Soil microbial communities from uranium-contaminated site in the Upper Colorado River Basin, Wyoming, United States - RVT155D38 (version 2) ...
CTTCCTCACCAACGACCGCAGCTTCGCCCGCAAGGTGCGCGAGGGCATCCTGGCGCTGGCGCTGGAATGGCGCTTCTCCAAGGAGCAGATCCTCGAACTCTATCTCAACCGCGTCTATTTCGGCGGCGGCGCCTACGGCATCGACGCGGCCTCGCGCCGCTTCTTCGGCCACAGCGCGACCGAGATGAGCACCGCCGAGGCGGCGATCATCGCCGGACTCGTCAAGGCGCCGTCCAATTACTCGCCGACCGCCGACACCGAGGCGGCGCGCAGCCGCGCCGGCGTCGTGCTCGACCTGATGGTGCGCCACGAGGCGATCACGGCGGCCGAGGCACAAGCGGCGGACCCCGGCAGCATCGAGTTCGTCCGCGCCGACGGCCAGCAGAACAGCGCGCGCTACTTCACCGACTGGGTGCTGCCGCAACTCGACATGCTGATCGACGAGACCGTCCATCCGATCGACGTGTGGACGACGATCGACATCGGCATGCAGCGCGCCGCCGACGCCGCGGTCAACGCGCACGCGCCGCAGGGGTCGCAGGGGGCGCTGGTGGCGCTCGACCGCGACGGCGCGGTGCGGGCGATGGTCGGCGGCCGCGACTATGTGCGCTCGATCTACAACCGCGCCACCCAGGCGACGCGCCAGCCGGGCTCGTCGTTCAAGCTGTTCGTCTATCTCACCGCGCTCGAAGCCGGCTACCGGCCCAACAGCATGATCGAGGACGGGCCGATCACGATCCGCGGCTGGAGCCCGCGCAACGACAATGGCCGCTACGTCGGGCCGGTGCCGCTGAGCGCCGCCTTCGCTTATTCGATCAACACGGTGGCGGTGCGGCTCGCCCAGGACGTCGGCACCCGCGCCGTCGCCGACATGGCGCAGCGCTTCGGCATCACCAGCCGCATCGACACCAACCCGTCGATGGCGCTCGGCACGTCGGAGGTGCGCCTGCTCGACATGACCCGCGCCTATGCGGCGGTGGCGCGCGGCGGAATCGGCGTCACGCCCTATGGCATCCGCCGGGTGACGACCGCCGACGGCACCCTGCTCTATCAGCACGAGGACGACGAGACGCGGGTGCTGGTCCAGCCCTGGGTGGCGGCGCAGATGACCGACCTCCTGCAGGGCGTCGTCGCCCACGGCACCGGCCGGGCCGCCGCGCTCGGCCGGCCGACCGCCGGCAAGACCGGCACCACCACCTCCAACAAGGACGGCTGGTTCATCGGCTTCTCGAGCGGGCTGACGACCGGCGTGTGGATGGGCCGCGACGACAATCGCGCGCTGCCGGGCCTCGCCGGCGGACGGGCGCCGGCGCGCGCCTTCCACGACTTCATGGCCCGCGCCGTCGCCAGCCGGCCGGTCGAGCCGTTCGTCACCGAGGCGGCGGCGCCCGACTGGCAGATCGAGCAGGACGAGGAATTCTGGTTCTCGCCGCCCGACGACGAGCCGCTGGTCGATCCGGACGGCTATCCGATCGAGCCGTCGGCGCCGGAGCCGGAGGGCGGCTTCGACGCGCCGGAACCGCGCAAGGAGCCCGAGCCGGCACCGGCGCCCGCGCGGCGCGAACGGATCGACCGCGAGTGGCTGGAGCGGGCGATCGACCGGCCGCGTCCCCGCCGCGAGCCGCGCCGCGAGCGCGACCGCGAGCCCGCCCCCAGGGACGAATTCTAGCCTAGTCCGGCTCGCGCCGCCCGAAGCGGTGGAGGGCGGCGCCCTCGCGGCGCAGCCACTGCCGGGCGGGGCGCGGATCCTCGCCGAGCAGCTGCTCGACCAGGGCATGGAAGGCCGGCTTGTGGTTGAGGTGGACGAGGTGGGCGACCTCGTGGGCGACGGTGGCGCGGCGGACGAAATCGGGGGCGAGGATCAGCCGCCAGCTGTAGCGGATCGCGCCCGAGCTCGAACAGCTGCCCCAGCGCGAGGCCGGGTCGCCGACGCCGACCCGAGTCACGCGCGCTCCGGCCTCGGCGGCCAGGGCGCGGGTTTCCATCTCCAGCCGCTCGCGCGCCTTCGCCTTCAGCCAGCGCAGCACCCGTCCCTCCAGCCCCTCGGCGGGGCCTCCGGCCAGCAGCCGACCGGCTTCGGCCTCGATCCGACGGCGGCGCGACGGCTCCCAGTCGAGCCGGTGCGGCGTGCCGAGATAGGGGACCATCCCGCCCGGCACGACCGGCTCGCCGACCGGAATCGCGGCGAGCGTCGCCGCGACCCACTCGGCATGGTCCGCCGCCCAGGCGAGCGCGCGCCGCTCCGACATGCGCCGCGGCACGGTCAGCAGCACCGAGCGGGTGCGCGGATCGACCTTCAGGCGCATCCGCCGCGCGCGCGGCGAGACCCGAAGCTCCAGCGGCGCGCCGGCGAGCGTGCGCTCACAGCTCACGGGCGACCAAATGGTGCTCGAGCTCGCCAGCTTCGTCTTCCGAGACCGTCCAGCCGCGCACCGACATGCCGGCGCGGTGCACCGCCTCGCGGTCGCCGCAGACGAGATAGTGCCATTGGGGCAGGCCGCTGCCCTCGGCGCGGAGGCGATAGGCGCAGGTCGATGGCAGCCAGTCGATGCCGCCGATGCTGGCCGCGTCGAGCCGGACGCAATCGGGCACGAACACGCGCCGCAGCTTGTAGTTGGTGCAGCGGCAGGCGGTGCGATCGAGCAGCCGGCAGGCGACGTTGGTCGCGTGCAGCTCGCCGCTGGCCGCGTCCTCGAGCTTGTGCAGGCAGCATTTGCCGCAGCCGTCGCACAGGGCCTCCCATTCCTCGCGGTCGAGGTCGGCGAGCGGAAGCTCCCAGAAGCGCGCCCTCATCGCACCCAGCGATCGAGCTCGGCGGCGACGCCGTCCGGGCCGCGGTCGTGCGGGACGATCGCGATCGGCTGCCCTTCCGGTCCGTACAGCACCGCCATCCGCGAGTGGTCGACCAGATACGCGCCCCCCCGGCCCGGCTCGCCGACCTGCCGCGAAGCGCCATAGGCCCGGGCGACGGCGTCGACCTCGTCCTCGGTTCCGGTGAGGCCGACCAGACGCGGATGGAAGGCCGCGACGTAGCGGGCGAGCACTTCGGGCGTGTCGCGCGCCGGGTCGACGGTGATGAAGATCGGCTGCACGCGCGCCGCGCGCCCGGGATGGTCGCGCTCGAACCGGCGCAGGCCGGCGCCGATCGTCTGCAGGTCGACCGGACAGACGTCCGGGCAGAAGGTGAAGCCGAAATAGACCAGTCGGTAGCGGCCGGCGAAGTCGGCTTCGGCGACACGGCGGCCCTGATGGCTGGTGAGGCTGAAGGCGCCGCCCAGCGTCGCGCCCTCGAGCGGCGGCGGCCCCGCCTCGCCGCGGCAGCCGCCGAGCAGAAGCGCGAGCAGCAGCGGCAGCAGCAGGGAAAGGCGCCCGAGCGGGGATTCGTTCATGACAGCGGCAGCCATGCTTTGCTAAGGCGGCCGGATCAAGCCGAATGAATGCGGGGAATCTCAGGATGATGGCCACGAAGACGCTCAACCTGCTCGGCGCGGCCGCGCTCGCGCTGGTCGCGGTGCCGGCGCTCGCCCAGTACCATTCCGACGGCTACACCTTCCTGAAGGCGGTGCGCGCCCGCGACGGCGCGACCGTCGAGCCCATGGTAACGAGGCCCAATGCCGCCGTCATCAACGCGCGCGAGGCCTCGAGCGGCGAGGGCGCGCTCCACATCCTCGTGCGCGGCCGCGACCTCACCTGGCTCAGCTTCATGCTCGGGCGCGGCGCGCGGCCCGACCTGCAGAGCAACGACGGCACCACCGCGCTCGGCCTCGCCGCCCAGCTCGGCTGGCGCGAGGGGGCCGAGCTGCTGCTCCGCCAGGGCGCCGATCCCAATCTCGCCAACAGTCGCGGCGAGACTCCCCTCATTCTCGCCGTCCAGCGCCGCGATCTGCCGATGGCGCGGCTGTTGCTCAGCCGGCGCGCCGATCCCGACCAGACCGACAATGTCGCCGGCTATTCGGCCCGCGACTATGCGCGCCGCGACCCGCGCGCGGCGCCGATCCTGCGCGAGTTCGAGCGCGAGCGCTAGCCAGCGGTTCCTAGCCGAGGCCGGCGAGGCCCGGGTCGAGATCGCCGGCGAGACGGCGGGCGGCGCGGCGGGCGAAGCGCAGCGTCTCCGCCTTGCGGCGGGCGGCGGCGAGCGGCCGATGCGGCGCCGCGCGGACGATCTCGGCGTCGTAGCGGTCGGCGACGATCAGGCCGGCGCAGTCCGGCCCCAGGCAATCGCCGTCGAACGGGTCGAGCGCGAAGCCGGCCGGCACCGCCCAGTAGAACAGGTCGCAATAATCGAGATAGTCGGTCCATTTCTGATCGCCGAGCAGGTCGCCGCGCGACACCTTGATCTCGACGATCGCGAGCTGCCCCTTGGGGCCGATCGCCAGCATGTCGGCGCGCCGTCCGTTCGGCAGCGGCACTTCGCACAAGGCGAACAGCTCGGACCGGAAGAACAAGCGGGTGACGCCGCGGGCGACGTCCTGCGCCGCCAGCGGCAGATCCGCGAAGCAAAGGGGGTCGCGCGACTCGCTCAGGCTGGCCATCGCCCGACCCTAGAATGAAACGGGAACGGTGGGAAGCCGGCGGGAAAAGGCCCGCTCTCCCGGGCACTGGGAAGAGCGGGCCTCCTCCGGCCCCCGGAAGGGCCTTAGCGGTAGAAGACGTGGTTGCCGATCGTCGCCACCCGCGCCCGGCGCCAGCCCGGCCGGACGTGGCGGGCGTGGAAGAAGAGCGCGCGCGGCGCCCCGCCGTCGGCGAGATCCCGGACCGCGATGCTGGCGATGGCGACGGCGGTGCGCCAGTCGCGCGAGGCCTGCGGCGGGGTCGGGATGTGGCCGCGCCGCACGAACGAGAACTGGCCCGGCTGGCGGACGACGCCGCAGATGGTCGACGGGAAGCGCCCCGATTCGGCGCGGTTGATCACGACCTCGGCGACGGTGAGCTGGCCGGTCAGCGGCTCGCCCTTCGATTCGTAATAGACGGCGCGGGCGAGGCAGTCGGTCTCCTCGTCGGGAGCCTCGCTCGCGGCGAAGTCGGCCACCAGCTCGGCGAGCGAGCGGCCGTCGCGCTCCTCTTCCTCGGCCGCCAGCGGTGCGGCCGCGACCGGCGCCGGCAGCGCGGGCGCCATCGCATGGACCGCGACCGGCCCCGCCGCCCCGGCCGGCAACTCGCCGGCCGCCGGCTGGTCGACGGCATTGAGGCCGAATTCGGCGGCCTGGACCGCGACCGCGCCATGTTCGAGATAGGAGACGGCGGGGCCGCCCTGGGCTTCGAAGGCGAGCGACGGCGCCGTAAAGGCGGCCGCGCACAAGCCGGTCGCAGCCGCGGCAAGCGCGGCAGCGCGGAATCTGTATCGCAATGGAAACTCTGTTCTTTGCGGTGGATCGATCTACGCCGGATGGAACCGCCACCCTGATCGCCCCCCGACTCGCGTGGCCGCCCGTTTTTGGCAAACGCCGGACAGCCCCCGCTCATGCGCCTGAAGTGCTGCAGCAGCCGCTACCCGGTGCCGGCGGCGGGGGTCAACCAAGCAAATTCATTTCAGCGGCGAACCGTTCGGCGGACGCGATATCCAGTTCCACCACCCACAGGTCGGGATCGATCCGCCGCCGCCGCGCCAGCCGGGCGTCGAGCTCGGCCGCGTCGCCGCCGCGCTCGCGCGCTTCCTGCCAGGCATAGCTGCCGTCGGGCTGGAGCAGCCGCTCGTAGAGGCGCGGCGCGGCGCCGCGCTCGACCAGCACCAGCGCCACCGCGCCGGCGACGGCGTCGCCCTTCGCCAGCACCGCGCCGAAGCCTCCCTCCGCCTCGGCCTTGCGCAGCAGCGCCGAGACCAGCACCGAGCTGGCGAGCCGCGGCTCCATCAGGGCGCGCGATAGCCGTCGAGGCCGGACAGTGCGATGTGCGAGCGCATGAAGGTGCCGGTGCCGCGCGCCGCCTCCTCGCCGTCTGGGGCCAGCAGGCGCGCTTCGCCGACGAATACGCGCCGCCTGCCGCTGATCCAGCGGCCCTCGGCGACCGCCGGCCCCGCATTCAGCGGCCGGGTGAAGACGAGGTTGAAGGCGGTGGTGAGCAGGAAGCGATCGCTGACCAGGCTGTTGCAGGCGTAGAAAGCGGCGTCGTCCATCATCTTGAAATAGAGCGTGCCGTGGGCGGCGCCGGCCGCGTGATAGCTGTCCGGCGCCACCTCGAAGCGGATCCGCGCGAATCCCGGCTCGACGATCTCGATCTCCGATTCGAACCGGCCGTTGACCGGCGCGCTGCGGTAGAGCGATTCGAGCGCCCTGAAATGGGCCGCCTGGCCGCCTTCAGGCGGCATCCCGCTTTTCCTCGCCGGCGAGCAGCGCGAACAGGGCGTCCTTGGAGCGCGCGCCGCGCAATTTGGCGAGCGTCTGCCGGTCGCGGAAGGCACGGCTGACGCTGGCCAGCGCTTTCAGATGCTCGGCGCCGGCATCGGGCGGCGAGAGCAGGAGGAAGACCAGGTCGACCGGCATCCGGTCGACCGCCTGGAACTCGATCGGCGCCGCCAGCCGGACGAAATAGCCGAACTCGCGCTCCAGGCCCTCGATCTTGCCGTGCGGGATGGCGGCGCCGGCGCCGAAGCCGGTCGAGCCGAGCTTCTCGCGCGCGTTCAACGACGCCAGCACGGCCTTGGCGGGCAGGCCGGTCAGCCGCGCCGCCGCGGCGGCGAGGTGCTGGAACAGCGCCTTCCGGTTGGACGCCGTGCACGCGGCCTCGACCGCTTCGATGGTCAATATGTCGGCAAGATCGCTCATCATGGCACCAATGGTGGGGCGAACGCCCCGCTGGACTATCGATCGGACGCGGAGGCGGCCGGCTGGTCGCGCTGCGGCTCGACCCAGCCGATCGTCCCGTCGCCCCGTCGATACACCATGTTGTAGCTGCCGGTGGCGCCGTTGCGAAACATCAGCGCGTTGGTGTCGCGCAGGTCGAGCAGCATCACCGCGTCCGACACCGTCGCGGTCGGGATGTCGACCCGCGTCTCGGCGATCACCGGCGGATGCTCCGCGGGCTCGCCCTCGCCCAGCGGCGGCGCGAACACGGTATAGCCGGCATCGATCGCCCCCGCGACCGCCTCGGCGTGGATGCTCTGCGCGTGGCGGTCCTTGAGCCGCCGCTTGTAGCGCCGGAGCTGCTTCTCGATCCGGTCGGCCGCCTGGTCGAAGGCGGCATGGGCGTCGGCGGCGGCGCCGCGGCCCTTGAGTACCACGCCCTGCGGCACGTGGGCGACGATGTCGCAGGTGAAGCTGTGGTCGTACGGGCCCTTGCCGAACGTCGCCTGGGCCGAGATGGCGCGGGCGAAATATTTGTCGGCGATGCCGCTCAGCCGCGCATCGACATGGCCGCGCAGCGCCTCGCCGGTGTCGATCTGGTGCCCGGAGACCCGGATGTCCATGCCCTGCTCCGCTCCTTCGGGCGCGGGACTTAGGCCCCCGCCCCGGCCGCCGTCAACCGCGGCCGTCGAGCCGGTTCCAGACCGGATCGGCGATCGTCGCGAGGAACGCGGCGTGGCGCTCCAGCTCGGCCTCGCTCGGCCGGTGCGGGCGCGGCGGACGGATCGTGGCGACGATGCCGCCCCCGCCCGCCGCCGCGCCCGGCGCGGCCGGTTCGGCGCCGGCCTCGATCGTCTCGGCGATCAGGGTAAGGCCGATCTGGCGGCCGCCGGTCAGCTCGACATAGACCTGGGCGAGGAGCTGGGCGTCGATCAGCGCGCCGTGCTTGACCCTGAGCGAGCGGTCGACGCCGAAGCGGGCGCAGAGCGCGTCGAGGCTGTGCTTGGCGCCGGGGAAGCGCTGGCGGGCGAGCGCGAGGGTGTCGACCATCCGCGACGTGCAGACGGTCGGCCGACCGCAATGGCCGAGCTCGTGGTTGATGAAGCCGAAGTCGAAGCCGGCATTGTGCGCGACCAGCGGCGAATCGCCGACGAAGTCGAGCAGCTGCTCGCAGACGTCCCCGAACGCCGGCTTGTCGGCGAGGAAGCGGTCGCTGAGGCCGTGCACCATCTCGGCGTCGGTCGGCATCGGCCGGCCGGGATTGAAATAGGAATGGAAGGTGCGGCCGGTCTCGACCCGGTTGTGGAGCTCGACGCAGCCGATCTCGACGATCCGGTCGCCGTTCTGGGGGCTGAGGCCGGTGGTCTCGGTATCGAAGACGATCTCGCGCATCGGCCGGACTATGAATCGGCGGGCGGCGCGAGGCAAGCGACGATGCGGCGAACCGAGTCGCGGGTCTCGTCCATCGGCACGTCGGTCGGGATGACGAAATCGGCGCGGGCGCGCTTCTCGGCGTCGGGCGTCTGGTGGGACAGGACCCGCAGGAATTTTTCGGCCGTCATGCCCGGCCGCGCCAGCGTCCGCAGCCGCTGCACCTCGGCATCGGCGGAGACGACGGCGACCTTGTCGACGGTTTCCGCCAGCCCCTTCTCGAACAGCAGCGGAATGTCGAGCACGACCAGCGGCGCCCCGGCCCAGGCGGCGAGGAAGGCCTCGCGCTCGCGCGCCACCGCCGGATGGACCAGCGCCTCGAGCCGCCGCAGCTTCTCCGGCTCGGCGAGGACGCGCTCGGCGAGCGCGCCGCGGTCGACGCCGGCAGGTCCGGTCGTGCCGGGAAAGGCGGCCTCGATCGCGGCGACCAGCGCGCCTTCGGTGCCCTGCAGCCGGTGGACGACGGCGTCGGCGTCGAACACCGGCACGCCTTCGTCGGCGAACATCCGCGCCACCGTCGACTTGCCCATGCCGATCGAGCCGGTGAGGCCGAGCAGCACCGTCATGACGTCAGAAGCTCCCGCAGCTCCAGGTCGTGCCGGCGCGGCGCCGGGACGCCGAAGAACGCCTCGAAGGCCGGGGCCGCCTGACTTGTCAGCATGTCGAATCCATCGATCACAGGCAATCCGAGCGCCCGCGCCGCCTTCGCGAAAGCGGTTCCGCCCGGCTTGTAGGGCATATCGAGGATGACCGTGTCGGGATAGTAGCGAGACAGGTCGGCCTCGAGCTCCGGAAAACCGGTCATGCCCCGGCTCGTCGCATTGATGACGACGTGGCTGTAGCGTTGGTCGTCGGGGCCGTCGTCGGGATTGCGGATCGGGCCCAGCGCCTCGATCGGCGCGGCATAGGCCTGGGGATCCAGGCCCAGCCGAACCGCCAGCGCCTGCGCCTTCGCGACCGTCCGGTTGTAGAATTCGAAGTCGATGTACCCGGCGTCCGCGGCGCCGATGACGGCCGCCCAGGCCGCCCCCCCGGCGCCGACGACCTGGACGTAGGTCGCGACGTGGCCGGGATAGCGAGCAGGCTGTCGGGAGCGAAGCAGGTCGGCGACGGCGAGCGCATCGGTATTTCTCCCCACCAGCCGCCGGTCGCCCTCCGCGACGATGGTGTTGACCGCGCGGCATCGCTCGGCCGACCGACCGAGCCGGTCCATGAACGCGACCGCGGCGCGCTTGTGCGGCATCGTCACGTTGCAGCCCAGCCAGTCGGGATCGCCGCGCCGGTCGCGGAGATACCGGTGCAGCCGGTCCGAAGCGATCCGGGCGACGCGATAGTCGCCCGCCATCCCCAGCTTGGCGAGCCAGAATTTGTGGATCAGCGGCGACTTCGACTGGGCGACCGGATCGCCGATCAGCTCGGCATAGCCGACGCCCATCAGCGCGCCAGGAGCCCGCGCCGGCGCAGCTCGGCGAGCAGCGGCAGCAGCGGCAGCCCGAGCACGACGAAATGGCTGCCGCGCACCTCCTCGAGCAGCTGCGCGCCCAGCCCTTCGATATGGTAGGCGCCGACGCTGCCGCGCACCGCCTCATAGGCGCGGTCGAGATAGTCGCGCAGGAAGTCCTCGCTGGCCGGTCGCATCGTCAGCGCCGCCGTGTCGGTGCAGCCCCAGCTCCGCTCCCCGTTCTCGACCAGCACCGCCGCCGAATGGAGGTAATGGACCCGGCCGGCGAGCGAGCGCAGCTGCGCCAGCGCCTCCTCGCGCGATGCCGGCTTGCCCAGCGTCGCGCCGTCCGCGGTCTCGAGCAGCTGATCGGCGCCGAGCACCAGCGCGTCGGGCGGCGCGGCCGCGCTCTTCGCCTTCATCTCCGCCAGCATCTCGGCGAGGTCGCGCGGCTCGAAGCCGGCGGCGGCGAGGCCCGCCCTGGCGCGGCCTTCGTCGAGCGCCGCGTCGACCGCCTCGAACGGGACGCCGGCCGCTTCGAGCATCCGCCGCCGCGCCGGGCTCCGCGAGGCGAGCAGCAGCCTCACCCGGCGGCCTTCTCCAGCCGCTCGGCATAGAGCTTGACGATGGCGAGCGCCGTCTCCTCGATCGAGCGGCGGGTGACGTCGATCACCGGCCAGCCATGGTCGGCGAACAGCCGGCGCGCGAAGGCGAGCTCGGCGTTGACCGCCTCGGGGTCGACATAATCGGTCTCCGGCGCCTGGTTGAGCGACAGCAGCCGGTTGCGGCGGATCTGGACCAGCCGCTCGGGATTGGTGGTGAGGCCGACGACCAGCGGATGGCCGAGCTCGTAGAGGCGCGGCGGCGGCGGCGATTCCGGGACCAGCGGCACGTTGGCGACCTTGTAGCCGCGGTTGGCGAGATAGATGCTGGTCGGCGTCTTGGAGGTGCGCGAGACGCCGGCGAGGACGATGTCGGCCTCTTCCCAATTTTCAGGGCCGACGCCGTCGTCGTGGGCGATCGTGAACTGGATGGCGTCGACGCGCGCGAAATAAGCGGCGTCGAGCGCGTGCTGGCGGCCGGCGCGGCCCTTGGCCTGCTCGCCGCTGACCGCCGCCAGCGCGTCGATCACCGGATCGAGCACCGACACCGCCCAGATCGACCGGCGCCGGCACTCGCGCTCGAGCCGGCGCCGGATCGCCGGGTTGACGACCGTGAACAGGACCAGCCCGGGCCGGCGCTCGACATCGTCGAGCACGCGCTCGAGATGGCCTTCGGAACGGACCATCGGCCACAGGTGCGGCATCGCCTCGATATTGTCGAACTGGGCGAGGCACGCCTTGGCGAGCATGTCGAGCGTCTCGCCGGTCGAATCGGAGAGAAGGTGGAGGTGGAGCTGCTTCAGCGGCAGGTCGGGCTCAGCCACGCCCGCCTCCGCGGAGGGCGCAGTCGAGCGAGCGGACGGGCCCTGGCGGCCTGTGGAAAAACATGGGGAAATCGCTAGCGGAAGCCTGGGCACGACGGCAAGGAAGCGATTCGCGCCCAACCCGCCCGCAACCCTCCACAGCTCGACGAACAGGGGGCGGAATTCACCCCCAGCCTGTGAATTGCGGGGACGGGCGACGCGACTCGGCGGAAGACCGCGGCCGCGCGGGAGTCAAGCTGTTGGCAAAGGCCGTGGAACCCCATAAACCCCGCTCTGCCCGCCTCTACCTACATCATCAGACTCCTAAGAATCTCTATGATAGAAAGAAGGGAGGCCAGGTCCGCTGGCGCCATGACCGGTTCGTCCAAGCCCCTGCTCGCCGTCCTAAGTGGCGGAAGTTCGGACATTCTTCCGATCTGGCTGATGCGCCAGGCCGGCCGCTACCTGCCCGAGTACCGACAATTGCGGGCGGCGAAGGGCGGCTTTCTCGAGCTCGTCCACGACGCCGAGGCCGCGGCCGAGGCGACGCTCCAGCCGATCCGCCGCTTCGGCTTCGACGGCGCCATCCTTTTTTCCGACATCCTGATCGTTCCCCATGCGCTCGGGCAGGATCTGCGCTTCGAGGCCGGCGAGGGGCCGCGCCTGTCGCCGCCCTTGGCCGACGTCGCTCTGGCCTCGCTGGGGCGCGCGCCGACCCGGCTCGAGCCGATCTACCGGACTGTGGAGAAAGTGGCCGGACGGTTGCCGCCCGAAACGACCCTGCTTGGCTTCGCCGGCAGCCCGTGGACGGTCGCGACCTACATGATCGCTGGCCACGGGAGCCGCGAGCAGGCCGAGGCGCGGGGCTTCGCCTATCGCGATCCGGCGGCGTTCGGCGAGATCGTCGACGCGATCGCCGGGATGACGGTCGACTATCTCTCCGGCCAGATCGAAGCCGGCGTCGAGGCGGTGCAATTGTTCGACAGCTGGGCGGGCAGCCTCGCGCCGGCCCAGTTCGAGCGCTGGGTGATCGCGCCGACCGCGCGCATCGTCGCCGAGCTCGGCGCGCGCCACCCGCTCGTGCCCGTGATCGGCTTCCCCAAGGGCGCCGGCGGCAAGCTCGCCGCCTATGTCCGCGAAACCGGGGTCGGCGCGGTCGGCCTCGACGAGACCGTCGATCCGCAATGGGCGGCGCGCGAGCTGCCGCCGGATCTGCCGGTGCAGGGCAATCTCGACCCGCTCGCTCTCCTCGCCGGCGGCGAGGCGCTTGCAACCGGGGTGGCGCGCATCCTATCTGCGTTCGCGGGGAGGCCGCATATCTTCAACCTCGGGCACGGCATCGACAAGGGGACGCCGATCGCCCATGTCGAGCGGCTGCTCGCGCTGGTGCGCGGGACGGGCGGAGGCGGCGCTTGATCGATGGCCTCGGAGCGGCGCTGACCTTGACCTATTTCTGGCTGAAGGCTGGCCATATCATCTTCGTGATCTTCTGGATCGCGGGCCTGTTCATGCTGCCGCGCTTCTACGTCTATCACCAGGAAGCGGCGGGCCCGGACGAGGAGCGAAGGTGGATCGAGCGCGAGGCGCGGCTCCGGAACATCATCATCACGCCGGCGATGATCCTGGTCTGGCTGCTCGGCCTGGCGCTGGCCTGGGTGACGGATGCCTGGATGCAGGGCTGGTTCGTCGCCAAGCTCGCGCTCGTGCTCGCGCTGTCCACCTATCACGGCTGGATGGTCGGCTACGGCCGCAGGCTGGCGGCCGGGGTGCGGCCGGCCAGCGGGCGGGCGCTGCGGCTGATGAACGAGGTGCCCGGCGTCGCCGTGGTCCTGATCGTCGTCCTGGTGGTGGTCGGCAAGGCCTATTCCTGAGCCTCGCCTTGACTTGACGGGAGCCGGAGCATAACGGCACGTCAGTCGTTGGCCCGCCGTCCGCGCGGGCGCTCAATCCGCGCCATCAGATTTTGGAACTTCCTTCGCGGAATCCGTTCTCAGCCGAGAAGTATCGATGCATCTCAAAGACTTGAAGCAAAAGACCCCCGCCGAGCTGGTGGCGCTGGCCGAGGAGCTGGGCGTCGAGGGCGCGTCCACCCTGCGCAAGCAGGAGCTGATGTTCTCGATCCTCAAGGTCCGTGCCGAGCGCGGCGACGAGATCATGGGCCAGGGCACGATCGAGGTGCTCCAGGACGGGTTCGGCTTCCTCCGCTCGGCCGACTCCAACTATCTCGCCGGCCCCGACGACATCTACGTGTCGCCCAACCAGGTCCGCAAGTTCGGCCTGCGCACCGGCGACACGGTCGAGGGCGAGATCCGCGGCCCCAAGGACGGCGAGCGCTATTTTTCGCTGGTCCGGGTGGTGCAGGTCAATTTCGACGATCCCGACGCGGTCCGCCACCGCGTCAACTTCGACAATCTGACGCCGCTCTATCCCGACGAGAAGCTGACGCTCGACACGCTCGACCCGACCGTCAAGGACAAGTCGGCGCGGGTGATCGACATCGTCGCGCCGCAGGGCAAGGGCCAGCGCGCGCTGATCGTGTCGCCGCCGCGGGTCGGCAAGACGGTGCTGCTCCAGAACATCGCCAAGGCGATCACCGACAACCATCCCGAAGTGTTCCTGATCGTGCTGCTGATCGACGAGCGGCCGGAGGAAGTCACCGACATGCAGCGCTCGGTGAAGGGCGAGGTCATCTCGTCGACCTTCGACGAGCCCGCTTCGCGCCACGTCCAGGTCGCCGAGATGGTGATCGAGAAGGCCAAGCGCCTGGTCGAGCACAAGAAGGACGTCGTCATCCTGCTCGATTCGGTCACCCGCCTCGGGCGCGCCTACAACACCGTCGTGCCGAGCTCGGGCAAGGTGCTGACCGGCGGCGTCGACGCCAACGCGCTGCAGCGGCCCAAGCGCTTCTTCGGCGCCGCCCGCAACATCGAGGAAGGCGGCTCGCTGTCGATCATCGCCACCGCCCTGATCGACACCGGATCGAAGATGGACGAGGTCATCTTCGAGGAGTTCAAGGGCACCGGCAATTCCGAGATCGTGCTCGACCGCAAGGTCGCCGACAAGCGCATCTTCCCGGCCCTCGACGTCGGCAAGTCCGGCACCCGCAAGGAGGAGCTGCTGGTCGACCAGGCGACGCTCTCCAAGATGTGGGTGCTGAGGCGCATCCTGATGCAGATGGGCACCGTCGACGCGATGCAGTTCCTGCTCGACAAGATGAAGGATTCCAAGACCAACGAGGACTTCTTCGCCTCGATGAACCAGTGAGCCGATCAAGGCATGGCCCCGGCACCCCGAAGCGTCGTTGCGAGCGAAGCGAAGCAATCCAGCGCGGCGTCGCGCCCCGACCGGATTGCTTCGTCCCCCGGCTTTGGCCGGGGCGCTCGCAATGACGGAGTGACCGAGTCGTTTCGTCAGTGATGCTCGACGCTCTCCTCGGTGTCGCCGCCGGCCTCGGCGGCATCGGCGACATCTGGAACCACATCGTCGACGATCTCAGCCATCTCGACGATCCTTCGCGCCTCGCCGCCTTCGGCCAGGTGCTGATGATCGACATCATGCTGGCCGGCGACAACGCCATCGTCGTCGGCGCGCTCGCCGCCGGGCTGCCGGCGGACCAGCGGCGCAAGGTGATCCTGATCGGCATCATCGCCGCGCTGGTGCTGCGCATCTTCTTCGCGCTGCTCGTCACCCAGCTGATGCAGATCGTCGGGCTGATCCTGGCCGGCGGCATCCTGCTCCTGTGGGTGTCGTGGAAGATGTACCGCGAGATCCGCCACAGCGGCGAATCGGCCGGCTCGGCCGAGATCGCCGGCGACGAGCATAGCGGCCTCAGGCCCGCCAAGAGCTTCGCCGGCGCCGCCTGGGCGGTGGCGCTGGCCGACGTCAGCATGAGCCTCGACAACGTGCTGGCGGTCGCCGGCGCGGCGCGCGATCATCCCGGCATCCTGATCATCGGCCTGCTGCTGTCGGTGGCCTTGATGGGCCTCGCCGCCAACTTCATCGCCAAATATATCGACCGCTACCGCTGGATCGCCTGGGTCGGCCTGGTCGTCATCCTCTGGGTCGCGGGCCGGATGATCTACGACGGCTTCGTCGACCACGAGGTCGGCCTGCTCAACTATCTCTGGCCGGGGACGGTCGCCGCCGAGTCCTGAGGCCTGGTCGTTCCCGCGGCGCGTCGTCGCGGCGAAAGCCGGGATCTCCCTGCCTGTGCGGCTGTCGAGACTGAAGGAAGCGGGATTCCGGCTTTCGCCGGAATGACGCGATCAGCCCAGATGCTCGGCGAAGAACGCCTCGGTGCGGGCATCGGCGAGCCGCGCCGCTTCCTCGCTGCGGCGCTTGCCCATCTCGGCGGCGAAGCCGTGATCCTCGCCGGGATAGTCGTGGAGGGTGACCCGGGGGTGGTCGTCGAGCCCGTCGTGCATCCTGGCCTGCGTCGCCTTGTCGACGAAGCCGTCCTCGCCGGCGATGTGGAGCATCAGCGGGCGGGCGATGGCGTGCTTCTCGCGCAGCAGATTGTCGATGCCGACGCCGTAATAGCCGACCGATGCGTCGACGTCGGTGCGCGCCGCGGTCATGAAGGCGAGCCGGCCGCCGAGGCAATAGCCGACGCAGCCGACCTTGCCGCCGTCGCCGAGGCGTCGCCGCGCCTCGCGGATCGCCGCCTCGATGTCGGCGACGCCCTGGTCCTGGTCGAACTTCTGCATCAGGCCGAGCGCGCGCTGGAATTCCTCCGGCACGTCGGGATCGAGCTCGACGCCCGGCTCGAGGCGCCAGAACAGGTCCGGCGCCAGCGCCAGATAGCCTTGCGCCGCCCAATGGTCGCACTTGTGTCTGATCCCTTCGTTGACGCCGAAAATCTCCTGGATGACGACGATGGCGGCGCGCGGCCCGCCCCCGGGC
>Ga0299913_10001928_pt1 | contig 15957 bp, 13 predicted proteins | sample RVTome_9_FD_201360 | JGI IMG/M metagenome (GOLD analysis project Ga0299913, IMG submission 201360) | Soil microbial communities from uranium-contaminated site in the Upper Colorado River Basin, Wyoming, United States - RVT155D38 (version 2) ...
GGGCGGGGACGGGGCGCGCATGCGGAAGCCGTAGCGGCCGCTCCACGGCCCGGCCGAGCTGCCCGAGAACGCGCGCACGCGCGCGTAGAGCGAGTACGGATTGCCGGTGATCCAGGGCAGCGTCAGCGGGATCGAGGTCAGCGAGGAGGGAAGCTTCTTCGCCTCCCAGACGATCGCGTTCTCGGTGAACCGGCGGCTCGTCGAAAGCTGGAAGTGGTAGCGCGTCGCGCCGCCGACCCGGCTCCATGCGAAGGACGGGGTGCGCGCGAACGTCCGGCCGGCCGGCTCGGGCTCGTTCGCACGCAGGAGGAAGGCGCGCACGTTCTGCGGCGCCGTCTGGGCCTGCGCCGCAGGCGCGAGGACGAGCGCGACGAGAACCGCGACGAGAATGCGAGGGGAGAGCATGGCTCCCTGCTTGTGTCGGCAGGGGGTCGGGCCGTGCTGTCCCTCAATCGGGGGAGCGGAGCCGCTCCAGGCCTTGCCCCGCGGCGAGCACGAGGCCATCGGCGTCCGGCGCGCCGACCAGCGAGAGCGACGCCGGGAGGCCGTGCTCGGCGAGCCCGCACGGGAGGGCGAGGACGGGCCAGCCGAGCGTGTTGAACGGGAACGTGAGCCGGATCGCCTCCTCCCTGAGCTCGAGCTCGGGCACGCCGACCGGCTGGGCGACCGTCGTCATCGTCGGCGTGAGGAGGAGGTCGAGGCCGGCGAGCGCCTCGAGCGCGGCCTCCCGGTAGCGCTCGCGGGCCTGCTCGGCGGCCGCCACCTCGTCGTCCGTGACCCTGAGACAGCGATCGATCTTCGCGCGGACATTCGTCCCGTACCGGTCGCGGTGCTCGGCGAAGCGCTCCCGGTGGATGTCGGCCGCCTCGCGGGCGAACACCGGGTAGACGCCCTCGGGGAAGGGGAAGGCGACGCGCTCGACGGAGCCGAAGCGGGCGGCAGCCTCCTCGACGCGGGCGCGCACGACGGGTGCCGCGAGCTCCGTCCAGGCGATACCGACCCGCAGGTCGCCTATCTCCACGTCGGGAGCCTCGACCGCGACGTCCAGCGCGGCCGCGAGGGGAACGCACTCCGCGACCGTCCGCGCCATCGGGCCCGCGTGGTCGAAGCTCGGGGCAAGCGGGAAGACGCCGTCGAGCGGCACGCGGCCGTGCGACGGCTTGAAGCCCACGATGCCGCAGGAGGCGGCCGGGATCCGGATCGACCCGCCCGAGTCGGTGCCGAGCGCCGCATCCGCCATCCCCGCCGCGAGCGCCGCGGCCGACCCGCCGCTCGACCCGCCCGGCCGCCGTTCGGGATCGAGCGGGTTCCGGACGTCGCCGAAGTGCTCGTTCTCCGACGTGATTCCGTAGGCGAACTCGTGCAGCCCGGTCTTCCCGACGACGACGCACCCCGCGTCCACCAGCCGTGTGACGGCGGAGGCCGTCCGCGTGGGGACGTGGTCGGCGAAGAGCCCGGAGCCGTACGTCGTGCGGAGCCCGGCCGTGTCGAAGAGATCCTTGACCGCGAGCGGGGTTCCCTCCTCGCCGGCCGCCTCAGAGCGGACGGTGACGAACGCGTTCAGCTCGCCGTTCCGCTCGCGAATCGCCGCGAGCGCGGCCTCGACGCGTCCCGGCGGGACGTGTCCGGGGGCCTGTCCCCCAGTCAAGGCCCCTCCGGACACGTCCGCAGTGGCCGTCGCACTCGCGAAGCCTGTTCCGGTGCGGCCGCTTGTCCCCGGCGGACGTGTCCGGGGGACTGTCCCCGGGTCACGTCCGTTCGGGACGGGTCAGTCGCCGAGCGCGTTGTAGAGCTCCGCGACGGCGATCGAGCCCGCGAAGAGCACAACGACGACGGCGAGCAGGATGAGGCCGAGTCGGACGTTCTTGCGGGAGAGCTCGGGATCCACGGTTACACCACCAGGGGGTCGAGGGCGAGGGCGACGAAGAGCAGCGCGAGGTACGCGAGTGAGTACGTGAACAGCCGCCGCGCGCGCACCGGGGTCGTCGCGCGCGCGAGCGCGACCGCGAGCCCGAGGAAGACCGTGCCGAGCACGAGCGCGCTCGCGAGGTAGACGACGCCGACCGTGTGGGCGAGCACCGGCAGGAGCGTGATCGCGACCATGACGACCGAGTAGCGGACGATCGCGCGCGCCGTCTCGCGGTCGCCGCGTACGACGGGGAGCATCGGCACACCCGCGGCCTCGTAGTTCCGCCGGATGAGGAGCGCGAGGGCCCAGAAGTGCGGCGGCGTCCAGAAGAAGACGATCAGGAAGAGCAGGAGCGCGGGCAGCGTCAGGTTCCCCGTCGCGGCGGCCCAGCCGACGACCGGCGGGATCGCCCCAGCGGCGCCGCCGATCACGATGTTCTGCGGCGTCGTGCGCTTGAGCCAGCGGGTGTAGACGAGGACGTAGAACGCGCCGCCGAAGATCGCGAGCACGGCCGCCAGCACGTTCGCGAACACGACGAGCACGACGAACGAGATCGCCGAGAGCGCGAGCCCGAACTCGAGCGCCCGCGCCGGTGCGACGCGCCCGGAGGCGACCGGCCGCGCCTGCGTCCGCTCGCCCATCAGCTTGTCGATGTCCCGGTCGAGGAAGTGGTTGAGCGCCGACGCGCCGCCGCAGGCGAGCGCGAGCCCGCCGAGCGTCGCGAGCGTGAGCCCGAGCGAGGGCACGCCGCCCTCCCCGAGCACGAGCCCGCCCGCGCCGGTGAGCAGGAGGAGCGACATGATCCGCGGCTTCGTGAGCGTCACGTAGTCGCGCCAGGGCGCGGCCGGCGCCGCGATGCCACCGGGGCGCACCGCGAGCCCGGCCGTGACGGCGGCGGCGGCGAGCGCCACGGCTCCGAGCCCGATGTGGAGCGCCGACGCGGCCGCGGACGCCCCGCCGAGCGCGACCACGCCGCCGATCCCGATCTGCACGACGAAGAGCGCGAGCGCGACTCCCGACGCGAGCACGAGCGGCCGCGACTCCCGGTGTCCGAACCACACGCTGAGCCAGACGCCCAGAAGCAGCGCGAGGGCGGTCAGGACGCTCGCCTCGTGCGAGCGCGACCACGGGCCCGTCACGACCACGACCGCGGTCGCGAACGCCGCCGAGACGGCGAGCAGGCGGAGCCACGAGCCGGGGCGCAGCGTCCCGCTCATCGCTGCTCCTCGATCCGCTCCCGCAGGTCCCGCAGCGGCCGCGCGCTCGTCACGGGCGGCACGCTCGTGAAGTTGTGCGGCGCGGGCGGCGAGTCCGCATACCACTCGAGCGTGTCGGCCTTCCACGGGTCCGGCCCGACGCGCGGCCCGGAGCGCCAGCTCTTGAACATGTTCCAGAGGAAGATGAGGATCGCGACGGTCATGACCCACGTCCCGATCGTCGAGAGCAGGTTGTAGAGCTCGAACGTCCCGCCGCGCGTGTACGTATAGACCCGCCGCGGCATCCCGAGCAGGCCGACCATGTGCTGGAAGAAGAACGTGAGGTTGAATCCGATCAGGATGAGCCAGAAGTGCCACTGCGCGAGGCGCTCGTTGTACATCCGGCCCGTGATCTTCGGGAACCAGTAGTACGAACCGGCGAAGAGCCCGAACGCGGTCCCGCCGAAGAGGACGTAGTGCATGTGCGCGACGATGTAGTACGAGTCGTGCGCCTGGTAGTCGAACGGGAATGTCGCGATGAGGATCCCCGAGAGGCCGCCCATCGTGAAGAACGCGATGAGCGCCAGGCAGAACATGAGCGGCGCCTTGAACTGGAGGTGCCCGCGCCAGAGCGTCGCGATCCAGTTGAAGATCTTGATCGCCGTCGGCACCGCGACCGAGAAGGACGTCACCGCGAAGAACGCGTTGAGCCAGGTCGGGAGCCCCACCGTGAACATGTGGTGCGCCCAGACGAGCATCGAGGCGAACGCGATCCCGATCGTCGAGAACGCGATCGCCTTGTAGCCGAAGATCGGCTTGCGCGAGAAGACCGGGATGATCTCCGAGACCATCCCGAACGCGGGCAGGATCATGATGTAGACCTCGGGGTGCCCGAAGAACCAGAACATGTGCTGGTAGAGCACCGCGCTCCCGCCGTCGTCGGGGAGGAAGAAGCTCGTGCCGGCCTGGCGGTCGAGGAGCAGCAGCGTGACCGCGGCGGTGAGCGTCGGCAGTGCGAGGAGGAGGAGGACGCTGTACGCCTCGATCGTCCACGTGAAGAGCGGGATGCGCATCCAGGTCATTCCCGGGGCGCGCATGTTGTGGATCGTCACGATGAAGTTGATCGCGCCCGCGATCGAGGCGATCGTCGTCAGGTGGATCCCGAGGATCCAGAGGTCCTGGCCGATGTTCGGGTACTGCCACGAGATCGGCGGGTACGCGTACCAGCCGGACTTCGCGGCGCCGCCCTCGGCGAAGAAGCTTCCCATGAACACGAGCCCGCCGGCGAGGAAGAGCCAGTACGTCATCGCGTTCAGGCGCGGGAACGCCATGTCCTGCGCGCCGATCATGAGCGGGACGAGGTAGTTCGCGAACCCGGCGAGCACGGGGACGATGAAGAGGAAGATCATCGTCGTGCCGTGCATCGTGAAGAGTGCGTTGTAGGCGTCCTCGGTGATGAAGCCCGAGTCGGCGCGCATGAGCTGGATCCGCATGAGGATCGCCATGACCCCGCCGAGCAGGAAGAACACGAACGCGGTGACGATGTAGAGGATCCCGATCCGCTTGTGGTCGGTCGTCGCCAGCCAGCTGAGGACGGGCCCTTCGTTCCAGGCGGGCCGCGGGCGCTCGGCGGTCGGGGCGTCGACGGCCATCAGCCGCTCCCCTCCGGGGCGAGGTCGGCGTTCGACTCGACGAAGGCGATGAGCGCCTGGATCTGCTCGTCCGTCCAGCCGCGCCCGACGGGCGGCATGTAGCCGGGGTTGCCCTCGAGATCCTGTCCCTCGTTCAGCAGCTGGCGGAGGGCGTCGGCGTTCACGAGCGTCGTGTTGCCTGCGAGCGGCGGGCCGTAGCCGCCTTCGCCCGCGAGCCCGTGGCACTTCGCGCATGCGGCTGCCCACTGGGTCTCACCGAGCGCGACGGTCGCGTCGTCGGCGAGCGGCGGCTCGTTGTCGGCGAGCCACTGCTCGAACTCCTCCTGCGTGAGGACGTGTGCGTCCGTCGTCATGCGCGCGTGCTGCGTGCCGCAGAACTCGCCGCAGACGCCGTGCTCGAAGAACCCCGTCTCGGTGGCCCGGAAGTTGATCCGGTTCGTGCGGCCGGGGATCGCATCGCGTTTGCCGCTCAGGTCGGGCACCCACCACGAGTGCGCGACGTCGGTCGACCGGAGGAAGAGCGTCACGTGCGTGTCGACGGGGGCGTAGAGCGCGTCGTAGGAGATTGCGCCGTTCGGATACTCGTACTGCCAGTAGAACTGCCGCGCGGTGACCTCGATCTCGAGCGTCTCGCCGCTCGCGGAGCCGGGCGGGTTCGCCTCGACGGCGGGGACGCGGGCGAACGTGTAGATCGCGAGCGCGAGGAGGAGTGCTGCGGGGATCGCCGTCCAGATGATCTCGATCCGTGTGTTCCCGTGGATCTGCGGGCCCTCGATCCCGCCGGGCGTGTCGCGGCGGCGCCGGAAGCGGACGATGAACGCGAGCAGCGTCGCCTCGATGAGGATGAACACCATCGCCGCGAGGGCGAAGGCGACCCAGTAGACCTCGTGAATCGTCCGTCCGCTGTCGGTGACCGTGCGCGGCGGCGCGATGCCGGGGAGGAAGAGCGCGGCCACGACCCCGGCGGCCGGCAAGGCGAGGGCGAGAAGGACGAGGACCGTGCGGCGCATCCGGGTGCGATTCTAAGGGGCGCTCGCCACGGCGGTCGCCGCGTGGGGCGGGCTCGTGACGAGTCGCTCGTTCGAGGGATTGAGTTTCCCCCTTTCTGTGGTTCAGTGGGAGAGACGGCAACTACCTCGGACGGGAAAGCCGCAGCACAGGGGGAGAGCAACGGGGGCGGCACGGAGAGGGAGCGGCAGTCTAGGCTTCGGCGCTGCGGTGGCCGACGTCTGGACTGTTCCGCTTCCTTCCGACGTTTCTGCGTCGTTCGACGTGTTCGTGAACGGCGTCCTCCAGGAGCGCGGGCGTGACTACGAGGTCGCGGGCCGGATCCTGCGCTTCCGGAAGCCGCTGGCGCGCGAGGGGCGGCTCGGTACCGTGCGGTGGCTCAGCATGTTTCTCGGCGTGGCCGGGACGTACCGGAAGAACGACTCCGTGGACGTGGTCTACGAGGTGGGCGGGCAGCGGAAGGTCGCGACCGGCCTGCCGATCTACGCGCCGGACGCGCAGCGGCCGGCGTAACGCCGCGGCGTGGGGCCGTGCCCCCGGTGGACAAGGGGACAGTCCCTCGTCCGTGTCCGGAAGGGACAGTCGGGACGCGCGGCGCGCGTGGATGTGCGGTTTCTCGGTCGGGTGCCCGGCGGGTCGGGGTGTCCCCGGCGGACGTGTCTAGGGGACTGTCCCCGGGTCATGGCCGCCTGGGACGTGGCCGCTTAGGCTCTCGGCGTGCCGCCGGTCGTCGCCGTCACCCGTCGCGTGGTCGAGCCCGTTCGTGACGAGCTCACGCGGCTGTTCGACCTTCGCCTGCACGACTCCGAGCTTCCCCCGGGCCGTGCCGAGCTGCTCGCGCTCGTCTCCGGCGCGGAGGGGCTCGTGACGATGCTGACCGACGGAGTCGACGCCGAGCTGCTCGACGCGGCCGGGCCGGCGCTCCGCGTCGTCGCGAACCACGCGACCGGGCACGACAACGTCGATCTCGCGGCCGCCAGAGAGCGCGGCGTCGTCGTGACCACGACGCCGGGCGTGCTCGAGCGCGCGACCGCGGAGCACACGATCGCGCTCCTGCTCGCCCTGACGCGCCGCGTCGCCGAGGGCGACCGCTTTCTCCGCCGCGGCGAGCCGTGGGCGTGGGCGCCGACGTTCATGCTCGCCCACGGCCTCGCCGGCCGGACGCTCGGCCTCGTCGGGCTCGGCCGCATCGGATCGGAGGTCGCCCGGCTCGGCGAGGCGCTCGGCCTCGAGGTCGTCTACACCGCCCGGACGCCGAGGGACGTCCCGTACCAGTGGCTCCCGCTCGGCGAGCTGCTCTCGCGCGCCGACGTCGTCAGCCTCCACGTGCCCCTCACCGACGACACGCGCGGGCTGATCGGCGCTCGCGAGCTCGGGCTCATGCGAACCGACGCCGTGCTCGTCAACACGTCGCGCGGCCGGGTCGTGGACGAGGCGGCGCTGGTCGACGCGCTCGGCGCGGCGGAGATCGCCGGCGCCGCGCTCGACGTCTTCGAGCACGAGCCCGCCGTGCACCCCGGCCTGCTCGAGCTGGAGAACGTCGTCCTCACCCCGCACCTCGCGAGCGCGACGCACGAGGCGCGCGAGGCGATGGGCCGGCTCTGCGTCGAGGCGCTCGCCGCCGTCCTGCTCGAGGGCCGCATGCCGTCCACCGCCGTCTAGGGTCCTGCCATGAGCCTCGTCGGCGAGCTGGAGCGGATCTGCGGGCGCGGGCACGTCCTCACAGACCGCGACCGGCTTCGGACCTACGAGTCGGACGGGCTCCTGCACCTGCGAGAGCGCCCGGCCGTCGCCGTGCTGCCCGGCACGGCGAAGGAGGTGCGTCGCGTCGTCCGCGCCTGCCACGAGGCCGAGACGCCCTGGGTCGCCCGGGGCGCCGGCACGGGGCTCAGCGGGGGTGCGCTACCCGTTGCCGACGGCGTCCTCATCGTCCTCTCGCGCCTGCGGCGGATCCTCGCCGTCGACCTCCCGAACGGCCGCGTGACCTGCGAGCCGGGGGTCGCGAATCTCGCCGTCTCTCGGGCGGTCGCGCCGACGCACTTCTTCCCGCCCGACCCGTCGAGCCAGGTCGTCTGCACCGTTGGCGGGAACGTGGCGGAGAACAGCGGTGGCGCGCACTGCTTCAAGTACGGCTTCACGACGAACTACGTGACCGGGCTCGAGGTCGTCCTCCCCGACGGGGAGCTCGTCGTGCTCGGCGGTACGGAGCTCGACCGGCCGGGCCTCGACCTCGTCGGTGCGTTCGTCGGCTCCGAAGGGACGCTCGGCGTCGCGACCCGCATCACGCTACGCGTCGTGCCGGTGCCGGAGACGATCCGCACGCTCGTCGCGTACTTCGACGCCATGGAGGACGCGGGGCAAACCGTCTCGGACATCGTCGCCGGCGGGAGCGTGCCGGGCGCGCTCGAGATCATGGACCGCCTCTCGCTTCGCGCCGCGGAGGAGGCGACCGCGGCCGGGAACCCGCTCGACGTCGGCGCCGCGCTGATCGTCGAGCTGGACGGGCCGACGGCCGAGTGCGACGTCCGGCTCGCCGAGGTCGTGGCGGTCTGCAAGCGAAACGGCGCGCGCGGCGTGCGCGTTGCGGCCGACGAGGCCGAGCGCGAGCTCGTCTGGCGCGCACGCAGGGCCGCGTTCGCCGCGATGGGGCGGATCTCGCCGTCGTACTACGTCCAGGACTCCGTCATCCCGCGCACGCGCCTCGCGGAGGTGCTCGGGCGGATCGAGGAGCTCTCGGCCGGCTACGGCCTCGCGGTGGCGAACGTCTTCCACGCGGGGGACGGGAACCTCCATCCGCTCGTCGCCTACGACGCGCGCGTGCCGGGCGAGTCCGAGCGGGCGGAAGAGCTGGCCGGCGAGATCGTCCTCGCCTGCGTCGCGGCGGGCGGCTCGATCACCGGGGAGCACGGGGTCGGCGTGGACAAGAAGCGCTACATGCCGGCGATGTTCGCCGACGACGACCTCGCCGCATTTCAGAAGCTCCGCTGCGCCTTCGACCCGGCGCAGCGCGCGAACCCGGGGAAGGTGATGCCGACGCCGCGTCTCTGCGGCGAGGTTCCGGGCCCGTACCGGCGGCATCCGCTCGAGGAGGCCGGAGTGGCGGAGCGGCTGTGAGCGCCCGCGTCGAGAGGCCGTCGTCGGCCCGCGAGGCGGCCGAGCTCCTCGCCTCCGGCGCGCGCGTGCGCCCGCGCGGGGGCGGGACGAAGTGGGCCTGGGCCGGCGCGGAGGAGCCCGAGGTCCTGCTCTCGACGGCCGCGCTCGGCGGCGTGCGCGAGCTGAACGCGGGCGACCTGACCGCGGTGTTCGGCGCCGGCCTTCCGCTCGCGGACGCGCAGGCTGCGTGCGCGGAGGCGGGGCTCATGCTCGCGCTCGACCCTCCCGGCGCGAGTGCGACCGTGGGCGGCGTGGTCGCCGCCGCCGACTCCGGGCCGCTCCGCCACCGCTACGGCGCGGCCCGCGACCTCCTCCTCGGGATGACGGTCGCGCTCGCCGACGGCACGGTCGCGCGCTCGGGCGGGAAGGTGATCAAGAACGTCGCGGGCTACGACCTCGCCAAGCTCTTCGCCGGCTCGCTCGGGACGCTCGGGACGATCGTCGAGGTCGTCGTCCGGCTGCACCCGCTGCCGGCCGCCACCGCGACCGCGCTCGGCCGGGGGGACGCGGCGGCGCTCGCCCGCGGCGCCCTCGCGCTTGCGGCCGCGCCGCTCGAGCTCGAGCGGCTCGACGTCCGCTGGGCGGCGGGCGGCGGCGCGCTGCTCGCGCAGACGGGCGGCGTCTCGGCCGAAGCGCGGGCCGCCCGCGCGGCCGAGCTGATGCGCGACGCCGGGCTCCACGCCGCGGCGGAAGGGGACGACGGGCTGCTCTGGGAGGAGCAGCGTGCGGGCCAGCGCGATCCCGGCGGCACGGTCCTGCGCGTCGCCGGCCTCCCCGCCGAGCTCGAGCGTGTGCTCGGGGTGGCCGAGCGGCACGGCGCGGCGCTCGTGGGCCGTGCCGGGGTCGGCACCTCGTGGCTCCGGCTCGACGCCGCCGCGGTGCCCGCCGTCCGGGCCGAGCTCACCCCGTTTCCGTGCGTCGTGACCGACGGCCCTGCCGGTCTCGACCGCCTCGGCCCGCGCGACACGGCGCTCGTGGCCCTCGAGCGGCGCGTGCGCGAGCGTTTCGACCCGGCCGGAGTGCTCGTATGACGGCCTTCGACGCGCACCGGCCTCCGGCCGCCGACGATCTGGACACCTGCGTCCATTGCGGCTTCTGCCTGCCCACCTGCCCGACGTACGTGCTCTGGGGGGAGGAGATGGACTCGCCGCGCGGCCGGATCGTGCTCATGGACGCGGCGCTCCGCGAGGCGGACGTCCTCTCCGAGGCGATGGTGCAGCACTGGGACCGCTGCCTCGGCTGCATGGCGTGCGTGACCGCGTGCCCGTCCGGCGTGCGCTACGACCGGCTCCTCGAGGACACGCGGCCGCAGGTCGAGCGGAACCATCCTCGCTCTCGCCGCGAGCGGCTGGCACGGCGGGCGGCCTTCGCCACGCTCACGCACCCGGGCCGCCTGCGGGCGCTCGCCCCGCTCGCCGGCGCAGGGGCCCGGCTCGGAGCGCGCCGCCTGGGGCGGGCGCTGCCCGACTCCTCGCGGGCGGGAGCCGTCCTCCGCCTCACCCCGCGTGCGCGTGGCCGCGGTCGCATCCCGGCGCTCACGCGCGCGCGTGGAGAGAGGCGCGGCCGCGCCGGGCTGCTCCTCGGCTGCGTCCAGCGGACGTTCTTCGCCGACGTGAACGCGGCCACTGCCGACGTGCTCTCCGCAGAGGGATGGGACGTCGTCGCGCTCGACCGGCCGCGTTGCTGCGGTGCGCTCATGCTCCACGCGGGCGCGGAGCCGGATGCGCTGGCGCTCGCTCGCGAGCTCGTGGCCGCGGCCGAGGGGTGCGACGTCGTCGTCGCGAACGCGGCCGGGTGCGGCTCCGCCCTGCGCGACTACGGCCGCCTCCTCGACGACCGGCGCGCCGCGGCGTTCTCCGCGAAGGTCCGGGACGCGACGGAGCTCCTCGCGGCCGACGAGCCGCGTGCCCCCCGCGGCTCGCTGCGGCGCCGTGTCGCCTATCACGACGCGTGCCATCTCGCCCACGCGCAGGGCATCCGCGCCGAGCCGCGCGCGCTCCTGGTCGGGATCCCCGGGGTCGAGCTCGTGGAGCCGGCCGAGTGGGAGCTCTGCTGCGGCTCGGCCGGGCTCTACAACGTCCTCCAGCCGGAGGCCGCCGCCGCGCTCGGGCGCCGCAAGGCGGCGAACCTTCTCGCGACCGGCGCCGAGGTCGTCGCCGCCGCGAACCCGGGCTGCGCGCTCCAGCTCCAGACGTACCTCGAGGAGGCCGGCCGCCCGCTTCCGATCGTCCATCCCCTCGAGCTCGTCCGGGAGTCGCTCGCCGTGGCGAGTACCGCCGTGTTACGCGCGGGTTAGGGAGTGCCGCAACTTCCCGCAAACCGGGGGAGCGAGCCGGGAAACGGTCGCTATGCTCAACGATAGGTGGATCCAGGCAAGCTCGAAGATCCCAATCTCGGTTTCGTCGAAGAGCTCTTCGTCGAGTATCTGACCGCGCCCGACTCCGTGGCGCCCGAGTGGCGCGCGTACTTCGAGTCGGAGGGCGGCGCGCTCTTGCGCCACCTGCCCGCCGCTGCGCGGATCGGCATGAACGGCGGCAACGGCGCGGCCGCGCCCGTTGCGGCGCCTCCGGCCGAGCCGGCGCCGGCGCCGGCGGCCGAGCCGGACAAGGAGCTGCTCGGCGGCGTCGCGGCCGCGATGGCGCTCGTCAAGGCCTTCCGCATGCACGGCCATCTCGCCGCTCACCTCGACCCGCTCGGCTCGGAGCCGTCCGGCGACCCGGCGCTCGACCCGGACCGGCTGCTCCCGCGCTTGACGCCCGAGCTGCAGAAGCGGATCCCGGCGAATCTCCTGCGCCTGTACTGCCCGGGCGAGACGCTTGCGGACGTGCTGCCGAACCTCCGCGCCGTCTACTGCGGGACGATGGCGTACCAGATCGAGCACATCTCGGACCACGAGGAGCGGGTGTGGCTGCGCCGCGCGATCGAGTCCGGCGCGTACCGGCAGCCGCTCGACCCGGACGAGAAGCTCGCGCTCCTCACGCGTCTCTCCGACGTGGAGGGCTTCGAGGGCTATCTCCGCCGTGCGTTCCTCGGGCAGAAGCAGTTCTCGATCGAGGGCCTCGACGCGATGGTGCCGATGCTCGACGAGGCGATCGAGGTCGCCTCCGCCGCCGGCGCGGACGACGTCGTCATGGGCATGGCGCACCGCGGACGGCTCAGCGTGATCGCGCACACGCTCGGGCGCCCGTACGACGTGATCCTGCGCGAATTCGAGGGCGAGCGCCTGCTCGAGGCCGTCACGTACGCCGCCGAAGGCGGCACCGGCGATGTGAAGTACCACTACGGCTCCGAGGGCACGCGGACGACCGGGAACGGCGACGTCGACGTCCACCTCGCGTCGAACCCGAGCCACCTCGAGGCGGTGAACCCGGTCGTCGAGGGGACGACGCGTGCGCTCCAGACCGACCACGACTCGCCCGCGGGCACGCACGACCCGACCGTCGCGCTCGCCGTCTGCATCCACGGCGACGCGGCCTTCCCCGGCCAGGGGATCGTCGCCGAGACGATGAACCTCCAAGACCTGAAGGGCTACTCGGTCGGCGGGACGCTCCACATCATCGCGAACAACCAGATCGGCTTCACCACCGACCCGGAGGAGGGCCGCTCGACGCGCTACTCGAGCGACATCGCGAAGGGCTACGACTCGCCGATCATCCACGTGAACGCCGACGACGCGGAGGCCACGATCGCCGCGATCCGGCTCGCGATGGGCTACCGCGAGCGGTTCGGCCGCGACGTGGTGGTCGACCTCGTCGGCTACCGGCGCTTCGGCCACAACGAGGGCGACGAGCCGGCGTACACGCAGCCGACGATGTACCAGAAGATCGAGGGCCATCCGAGCGTCCGCGAGCTCTACGCGCGGCAGCTCGCCGAGGAGGGCGTCGTCGCGGCCGACGAGGCGGAAGGGCTCGTGACGGAGGTGCAGCGGCGGATCAAGGAGGCGCACGAGGCGCTCAAGGAGGCGATCTCCGCGGGCGGCTCCGGCCGGCGCCGCGAGCGCCGCCCCGGCCGCGTGGGGACCGAGGAGCCGGAGACCGCGATCCCGCTCGAGCGTCTTGAGGAGCTGAACCGGCTCCTGCTCGAGGTCCCGGACGGGTTCCAGGTGCATCCGAAGCTCCGCAAGCAGCTCGAGCGGCGGCTCGGCGCGCTCGGCGAGGACGGCGGGATCGACTGGGCGCAGGCGGAGGCCTTCGCGCTCGGGACGCTCGTCACCGAGGGGACGCCCGTCCGGCTCACGGGCCAGGACACGGAGCGCGGGACGTTCGCGCACCGCCACCTCGTCCTCCACGACATCGAGACCGGCGAGAAGTACGCGCCCATCCAGCACCTTCCGGACGCGGAGGCGCCCTTCGAGGTCTACAACTCGCCACTGTCGGAGGCCGGCTGCGTCGGCTTCGAGTACGGCTACGCGGGCGCGTGCCCGAAGGCGCTCGTCCTCTGGGAGGCGCAGTTCGGCGACTTCGTGAACGGGGCGCAGGTGATCATCGACCAGTTCGTCGTCGCGAGCCTCTCCAAGTGGGGCCAGACGTCGCGCCTCACGTTCCTTCTCCCGCACGGCTACGAGGGCAACGGGCCCGAGCACTCGAGCGCCCGCGTCGAGCGGTTCATGCAGATGGCGGCGCAGGAGAACATCCGGATCGTCAACTGCACGACCGCCGCGCAGTACTTCCACCTGCTGCGCCGCCAGGCGCTGCACGGGAAGGCGCGGCCGCTCGTCGTGCTCACGCCGAAGAGCCTCCTGCGCCTGAAGCAGGCCACCTCGAGCGCGACCGAGCTCGCCGAGGGGCGCTTCCGGCAGATCCTCGACGACCCGGCACTCGACGACGAGGCGCGCGCCCGCACGCAGCGCCTCGTTCTCTGCACCGGGAAGGTCTACTACGACATCGTGGGGCACGAGGCCTACCGGGAGTCGGAGGGCATCGCGGTGGCGCGGCTCGAGCAGCTCTACCCGTTCCCGGTCGCCGCGTACGACGAGCTGGTCTCCCGCTACCCGCGCATCACGGAGGTCGTCTGGGCCCAGGAGGAACCGCAGAACATGGGCGCCTGGCGGGCGATCCGGCACCGGCTCGAGGAGGGCCTGCCCTCCGACGTGAACCTCCGCTATTGCGGCCGCCCGTGGCGCGCGAGCCCGAGCGAGGGATACCCGACCGCCCACATCGTCGAGCAGGACCGGATCGTGAACGAGGCGCTGCGGGCATAGCCTCGCGCCCGCGCGGGTAGGCGGGCGGCCATGAGGGTGCTCCTCCACGGCCCGCAGGGACATCCGATCCACCCGCCGCTCACGGACGCGACGATCGGCGCGTACACGGTCGCCACGGTGCTCGCGGTCCTCGCCGCGTTCGGGGTCGCCGAGGACAAGCTCGCGCCGGCCTGGTGGATCACGCTGGTCGTCGGGCTCGTCTTCAACGCGCCTACGAGCCTCACGGGGATCCTCGACTGGAAGGACATCGCGCGGGGGACGCCGGTGCGGCGGACGGCCACGACGCACCTCCTGATCATGGTTGCGGCCGCCGCGCTCTTCGGGCTCGCGGCGATCCTCGGCTACGGCGGCTGGTCGGACCGGGAGATCGAGGCGCTTCCGCTCGTGCTCACCCTGCTCGGCTTCGGGACGCTGACAGCGGGCGGGTGGATCGGCGGCTCGATCGTCTTCGTCCACGGGATGCGCGTCGAAGAGGAGCCGGAGAAGCCGTCGAGCGATGCGATCGTCCCCGGCGAGCGAGAGATCCGCGAAGCCTGAGGTCCGCGAGACCCGTGTCGGCGGCGCCCTCGTCCGGCATCGCGTCGCGGGCGCCGGCCCGCCGCTCGTCTGCCTGCACGGGCTTGGCGGCTCGAGCCGTTGGTGGGCGCCGGTCGTGCCTGCGCTCGCCGAACGGCACGAGGTGCACCTGCTCGACCTGCCCGGCTTCGGCGGGCTCGGACGGCGCTCGACCCGCGTTCCGCTCGCCGCCGCGGCGGGCTGGGTGGTCGACTGGGCCGACGCCGCGGGGCTCGCCCGCTTCGATCTCGCCGGTCACTCGATGGGCGCGGCGATCGCCGTGCGCGTCGCCGCCGAGCGGCCGGAGCGGATCAGGCGGCTGGCACTGGTCGCCCCCGCCGGGCTGCACCTCCGTCCGCTCGGCGGTCACGGGCTGCCCCTCGCCTTCACGCTGCGGCGGAGCGGCCCGAGGCTCCTCTGGCTCCTCGGGCGCGACGCCGCCCGGGCCGGGCCGAGGACGCTCGTCCGGGCGGCGCTCGAGATGGCCGCCGACGACGTCCGCGCGGACCTCCACCGCGTAGCCGCGCCCACGCTCGTCGTCTGCGGCGCTCGCGACGCGCTCGTCCCCCCGTCCGTCGGCGAGATCGTCCGCCGCGAGCTGCCCCTCGCCGAGCTCATCGTCCTGGAGGGCGCGGCGCACGTCCCGATGCTGGAGCGTCCCGCCGAATGCGCAGAGGCGCTAGTCCGCTTCCTCGAGGGCGAGGAACGCCCGGATCGCTCTGGCAGCGTCCCGCGGACGTGACCAGTTGAGCGCGTGGCCCGCGCCGGGCACGACGACGAGCCGCCCGTCCGGGAGGGACGTCGCCATCCGCTCGCACGCCTCTTGCGGCGCGATCGGGTCGTGCTCGCCCCGGAGGACGAGCGTCGGCGCCGTGATTCGACCGAGCTCTTCGTCGATCGGGTCGCGGAGGGCGTCCTCGAATGTCTCCCACACGCGTACCGGTCCGGCCCGGAGTGCGTCGAGCGCGACGACGAGGTGGAGCGGCGGCCGCTCGAGGAAGGCGGTCGCGACCCACCGCGCGACCCAGCGCGCCCGGCTCTGCGTGCGCGGCTCGAGCGCGGGCCCGATCAGGACGAGCCCGCCGACCCGCCGGGGTTCCCGCGCGGCGAGCTCGACGATGAACCGACAGCCGAGCGAGTTGCCGACGAGGACGGGACGCTCCACGGCGTTCGCGTCGAGCCAGGCCTGGAGCGCCCGGGCGAGCTCGGCGATCGAGAGCGTCCGGCGCGGCTTCGAGCTCAGCCCGAAGCCGGGGAGATCCGGCGCGAGCACCGAGGCGAACG
>Ga0299913_10001929_pt1 | contig 15954 bp, 13 predicted proteins | sample RVTome_9_FD_201360 | JGI IMG/M metagenome (GOLD analysis project Ga0299913, IMG submission 201360) | Soil microbial communities from uranium-contaminated site in the Upper Colorado River Basin, Wyoming, United States - RVT155D38 (version 2) ...
GCTGCGCGGTCACCCACGGGTCGAGCACCACAGTGAGCCGGCCCGACGGCGGCTGGGCCGCGCCGAGCATGCGCACCGCCCGGTCGGCGGCGTCGCGGGCCGCGCCCGCGACGTCGAGCTCATCGACGCTGCGGCCGAGGGAGAAGCCGAACCCGGTCTGCACGTCGTCGCCGTCGGCCGCCAGCGACCAGCACACCAGCTCGCACGCGGTCTCGCGGGATGCCCGGCGGATGCCGGTGGTGGTGGCCACCGCCGTCTCGGCCAGCGAGTCCGAGTAGTCGCACGACTCGGTGCCGGCGATGCGTGGGTCGGCCGCCAGCACCGCCCGCTCGAGCTCGACGGCCAGCGCCACCTTGTCGGCGGTCGGGACGTCGGCCAGCCCGGGCCGCCACAAGTCGAGCGCCACGGGCTCGACACCGTCGGGCTCGGCCAGGCCGGCGGCCTCGTCGGCCTCGGCGAAAGCGGCGTTGTCGCGGGCCTCGGCCACGGTCTCGGCCAGCGACGCCGGGTCGAACGTGCCGCAGTAGGCGAAGCCCTGGCGGCCGTCCCGCACGACGCGCACCCCGACGCCCAGCGTGTCGGCCACCGCGAGCTGTTCGACGTCGCCACCGTCGACCCGCACCTGGGTGTCGCTCGACCGGGCGACGTAGGCCTCGAGCTGCTCACCGCCCTCGGCCATGGCGACCACGCCGTCGGCCACGTCCAGGAGGTCTGGGCTCATCGCGTTCCTGCCGCGGGATCGGGGGCCGCGGCCCCGGGAACCGCGGCAGGAACCGGAGGGAGGCCGCTCACGCCGCGGTGCCGCCGACCGTGAGCGCCCTGACCCGCAGGGTCGGGACCCCGTCGCCCACCGGCACGCCCTGGCCGTCCTTGCCGCACGTGCCCGGGTGGCCCATGGCGAAGTCGTTGCCGACCGCGTCGATGTCAACCAGCACCTTGGGCCCGTTGCCGATGAGGTTGCCCTCGCGGAGCGGCTCGGTGATCTTGCCGTCCTGGATGAGGTAGGCCTCGGTCATCCCGAACACGAAGTCGCCGCTGGCCGTGTTGACCTGGCCCCCGCCCAGCGACGCCACGTACACGCCGCGCTCGGTCGAGGCCACGATGTCGTCGGGGTCGCTGTCGCCTGCCAGCAGGTAGGTGTTGGTCATGCGCACCATCGGCAGGTGCTGGTAGCTCTGCCGGCGGCCGTTGCCGCTGCGGGCCCGGCCCTCGCGGCGCGAGCGCAGCATGTCCCACATGTAGTCGGTCAGGACGCCGTCCTCGATGAGCACGTTGCGCTGGGCGGGCGTGCCCTCGTCGTCGATGGCGTAGCAGCCCCACTCCTCGGCCATGGTGCCGTCGTCGACCAGCGTGACCAGGGGCGACGCCACCTGCTCGCCGAGCCGGCCCTTGAACACCGAGGCACCCTTGTCGACCAGGTCCTTCTCGAGGCCGTGGCCGCACGCCTCGTGGAACAGCACGCCGCCGCCGCCGGGCCCGATCACGACCGGCAGGGTGCCGGAGGGCGCCGGGCGGGCCGCGAGCTTGGTCACGGCGCGCTGGGCGGCCGCCCGGGCGACGTCGTCGACCTCGTAGCGGTCGAACAGCTCGAACCCGATCGTGCGGCCGAGCGACTCGTAGCCGGTCTGCATGCCCGTGTCGCCCGACGCGACGGCCGACACCACGAAGAGCGTGCGCACCTGGTCGTCGCCGGCCACGAGCCCCTCGCTGTTGGCCACCAGGATCTGGCGGCGTGAGTCGCCGTAGCGGGCGCGCACCTGGCGGATCGACCCGGCCTCGGCCCGGGCCGCCTCGTCGGCACGGCGCAGCAGGTCGACCTTGGCGCCCTTGGGCACCGTCTCGGGCAGCACGGCGACCGCGTTGGGGCGGGGCGCCTCGGTGCGGGTGAGGGCCACCTCGCGCACCCCGCCGCCACCCGAGCGGGCTGCGGCCGCCGCGGCCTCGGCCGCGGTGCGCAGGCCGTCGTCGGACAGGTCGGCCGTGTGGGCGAAACCCGTGGTCTCGCCGACGACCACGCGGATGCCGGCGCCGCGGTCGCGGCCCGAGGACAGCTCCTCGACCCGGCCGTCGTCGAGCATGGCGGACGACGAGCGCCTGTCCTCCACGAACACTTCGGCGAACTCGCCGCCGGTGCGGAGCGCCGCGGCGAGCGTGCGCTGGATGGTGGCGTCGTCGAGCACGAGCGAACCCCTGGGGTCGAGGGAAGCGGTCGGGTTTGGCGGCCCCTGCGGCGGCCGGGCGGCCCGCCCCCGGGGGCCGGGTGCCGCTTTCACCTGCGCAGGCGTGGCTGCGTACTGTACCCGGGTGCCTCTCCAACCCGGCTTGGCCTCGACCGTGGTCCACGACGTCAGCGAGGCCGACACCGCCGTCGCCCTCCGCTCCGGCGAGGTTCCCGTCCTCGCCACGCCCCGGTTGCTCGCCATGTGCGAGGAGGCCTCGCTTCGCGCCGTGGCCGGCGAGGTGCCCGACGGCCACACCACGGTCGGCATGCGGGTCCAGCTCGACCACCTCGCCCCCACTGCGGTCGGCCACCGGGTCACCGCCGAGGCCCGGCTCGACAGGATCGAGGGCCGCCGGCTCACGTTCCTGGTGTCGGCATCCGACCACCGCGGCCTGATCGCGGCGGGCAAGGTCACCCGGGTGGTGGTCGAGGTCGACAAGTTCATGGAGAAGTGCCTCTGACGGCGGCGCCCATCCCGGGGGCGACCGTCGTGCCGCTGCGCGACGGCCCCGCCGGGCTCGAGGTGCTGCTGGTCCAGCGGGCCGCCGCCATCGCCTACGGCGGCATGTGGGCCTTCCCGGGCGGCCGGATCGAGGACGGTGACGCCCACCCCCGGCGGCCAGACGACGAGGTCGAGCGCGCCCGCCGCGCCGCGGTCCGCGAGGCCGAGGAGGAGGTCGGGCTGGTGTTCCCGCCCGACACCCTCGTGCCCCTCAGCCACTGGACCGGCGGCGCCAGCCAGCGGCGCCTGTACGCCGCGTGGTACTTCCTCGCGCCCGCCCCGGCGGCGGCGGTGGTGCTCGACGGCCGCGAGACGATGGCCCACCGCTGGATCTCGCCGGCCGAGGCGGTCGCCGGCCGAGACCGGGGCGAGATCGACGTGGTCGCGCCGACCTGGGTGACGCTCCACACCCTGTCGGCTGCCCCGTCGGTGGCCGACGCGCTGGCCCTGGCCGCCGGCCGCCCGCCGGTGGTGTACGTGTCGCGCACGGCCACCGCCGGCGACCGGCGCGTCGTGCTGTGGGACGGCGACGCCGGCTACGCCACGGCAGACCCCGAGCGGCCCGGCCCCCGTCACCGCCTGGTGATGAGCGACGTGGGGTGGACCTTCGAGCGGACCTGAGCGCGGGCGCCTCAGCCGCCGCCGTCGGGCGTGATGACGTCGTCCGGGTCGGGCGCGGCGACCTCGACGTCGGCCCCCAGGTCGTAGACGTCGAACCGGGTGGTGAGCGACCCGGCGGCGTCGACCGTGAGCTCGAGTCGCCGCAGCGCTCCGCCAGCGTCGACCCACACGTCCACCGGCAGTCGCTCGAGCCCGGCCGCCACCAGGCGACCCTCGAACGACCCGGCGGCCGGCCCGCCCGCCTCGCCGCCGGTGAGGTCGAGGCTGGCCCGGAAGTGCTCGGTGGCCACGCCCCGCACCTCGTCGTCGCCGACCGCCCCGATCTCGACCACCGGCCGGAGCAGCAGGTCGAGCGCGCCCAGGGGGTCGAGCGCCAGCGCCAGGGTGTCGTTGTCGGCGGCGGCGCCCGAGCCCGCCACCTCGGACAGCCGGGCGCTCACCCAGTCGTCGGGCGCCCGCCCGAGCGACTCGGCCATCGGCCCGAGCTGCGAGAAGACGGTGTCGCCGTCGACCACGACGCCGGTCGGCCGCGACCAGTCGCCGTCGAGCTGCTGGCCGGCGGCGTCGAGGGCGGCAGCCACCTCCGACAGGTCGGACGTGGCCCGGGCCCGGGCGCCGCCCTCGGCGAACTCGGCCCGGTGGACGAGCGACACGGGGCCCGCGGGCCCCGACACCGTGGTCTGCAGCTCGACGCGCCCGCTGGTCGCCGCCCGTGTGACGGCCACGGCGCCGGCGAGCGTGGCCGGGCCGGGGGTGTCGTGGCCGAGCCCCGCCCGGGACGGCTCGTCGGGCGTGTCGCCAGCGTGCGTCATGAGCACGATCATGGCCAGGGCCGGGGTGGCGATGCACAACCCGGCGGTGCGGAGGGGAGCACGGAGCACGGTGGGGCGCCTCCTCGTCGTGTCGTCGAGACGGTTGACGGGGTGGGTCGCCGGGTGCCGGCGGGCGCGCCCACCGAGCGCGCAGGGCGGCGGACACGCTAGCCGCCCGCCGGGCGCGGCGGAACGGCGGGGGAACGCGCGACGGACACGGGGTGGCGGCGCCATAGACTGCCCTGGGGTTCGAGCGCGAGCGCCGGACGGCGGACGGTCGCTCGCCCGGCACCGACATGGAGGTCGGCGTGGAGCGTAAGCAGGCGGTGTCACTGGGGGTGCGCCTCGGCGTCAGCGCCCTGATGCTCGCCGTTCTCGTGGCCAAGGTCCCCAGCTTCGACCTGGCCGACCTGGTCCCCCGGTGGTCGCTGGCGAGCGCGCTGTGGCTGGCGGTCGCCGCCGCGCTGACGCTGTCCGGCATCGCCCTCAGCGCCCTGCGCTGGCAGAAGGTGCTCGACGCGCTCGAGATCCGCACCGGCCTGCGGCGGCTCATGTCGCACTACCTGGCCGGCCAGTTCGTCTCCAACGTGCTGCCCACCACCATCGGCGGCGACGTGCTGCGGGTCAGCCGCCTGTCGCGCGACACGGGCGAGTCCCCCGGCACGTTCGCCTCGGTGGTGCTCGAGCGGCTCACCGGGTGGCTGGTGCTGCCGATCATCACCATCGCCGGCTTCGCCCTCAACCCCGGCCTGCGCCACCTCGGCAACGCCACCAGCGTCGCCCTGGCACTGGCGGTCGGCACGCTGGTGCTGCTGGCCGGCGTGCTGACGGCCGCCGGCAGCACGCGGCTGGGCGGGCGCTTCGCCGCCCGCGCCGGGTGGCGGCGGTTCATCGGCGCCGTCCACCTCGGCATCGACCGGCTGCGCTCGCACCCCGGCGCCGCGGCCAACGTGCTGATGGCCGGCTTCGCCTACCAGCTCGCCCTGGTGCTGGCCGCGGTGGCGGCGGCGCAGGCGCTCGGACTGCGGCCGGCCGGGCTGACCGCGCTGCTCGCCTTCTTCCCCGCCGTGCTCATCGCCCAGGTGCTGCCGATCTCGATGGCGGGCCTCGGCGTGCGCGAGGGTGCGTTCGTGCTGTTCCTCGGCCCGCTCGGCGTCGCCAGCGAACAGGCCATCGCACTCGGCCTGCTGCTCTACCTGCTCAACCTCGGCGTCAGCCTGCTCGGCGCGCCCGCCTTCGCCGCCGGTGGGCGCCAGCGCTCGCCGGTGCCCGCATGACGCCCGACCCCTCCACCACCACCGTGCCGGTCGACCAGCCCGCCAGCGGCGACGGGGTCACCGGCACGGGCGCCGGCGGCGCCGCCGCTGGCAGCAGCGACACCGACGCGGTCCAGGTCTGGCAGCCGGACGAGCAGCCCGCCGGCCCCCGGCTGCGCTGGTGGCGCGAGGTGCTCTACATCGTCCTCGTCTACGTCGGCTACTCGGCGGTGCGCAACCAGTTCGGCTCGGGCGCGGGCACCAGCGTCGACCCCGACCCGGCGTTCCACCACGCAAAGGCCGTCATCCAGGTGCAGCGCAACATCGGCCTCTACTTCGAGGACCGGCTGCAGCAGTGGTACCTCGACCTGCCCCTCGACGGGCTGATCCGCCTGTGGAACGTGTACTACGGCGTGCTGCACTTCGTGGTGGCGGCGTTCGCCCTGGTCCTGCTGTTCCGCAAGGCCCCCGAGCGCTACCGCCTGTGGCGCAACACGCTGGCGGCCACCACGCTGCTGGCGCTCGTCGGGTTCGCCACCTTCTCGCTCATGCCGCCCCGGCTGCTCGACGACCCGGGCATCTACGGCGGGTGCCAGGTCTACGCCGACACCACGCCCGAGGCCCTCGAGGCCCGGGGGGTGGCGGCCGGCGAGGCCCCCTGCGACGAGTTCGGGTACGTCGACACCATCGCCGAGTTCGGCGGGTGGGCGTCGTTCGGCAGCGACGAGATGGCCGCCGTCTCCAACCAGTACGCCGCCATGCCCAGCATGCACATCGGCTGGTCGACGTGGTGCGCCCTGGTGCTGGTCCCGCTGGCCCGCCACCGTTGGCTGCGGTGGCTGGCGATCTCGTACCCGGTGCTCACGCTGTTCGACATCATGGTCACCGGCAACCACTACTGGATCGACGGCCTCGCGGGCCTGGCCTGCCTCGCCCTCGGCTACGTGGTCGCCCTGGCGGCGACCGCCTGGTGGGAGGCCCGGCGCGGGGCCATCGTGCCGCGTCAGCCGGCCGCCGCCTGACCGGCGGGGCTGGCCCAGTAGACCGGCACGCCGTGGTACTCGGCGGTGGCCAGGACCGCCTCGTCGCCGCCCGGCCACCAGGTCAGCCGCAGGTCGCCCACGGCGCCGGCCGGCTCGAACCGCAGCCATGCCACCGGAGCGCCCGGCGTCGCCCGCTCGCCGGCCGCCCGCAACGCCCGGCGCAGGCGGTCGCGCGAGTCGCGGCCCACGTACTGCCACACGATCGAGTGGGTGACCACGGTGACCACCCCCGGCGCCGGCTCGGCCAGGCGCTCCTCGGCCCAGGGCCCCAGGTCGGCCGCCACCACCGACACGGGCACCCGCGCCGCCACCGCGAAGGCGGCCTCGAGCCGGGCGGCCCGCTGGACCTGGTCGGGCCACAGGTACGAGCGCAGGGTCAGCCGTCCCGCCGGGGCGGTGACGTCCAGGGGGTTGCGGTCGCACCCCGAGCGCTCGACCACCTCGACGGGCCCGGCGAGGTCGGGCAGCCCGTCCGGCCCCGCCCGCCAGGCGCCCACGAAGCGCACCGGGCTGCCCGGGTCGCCGAGCGTGCTCTCGCCGGTGTCGTACCAGTAGTGGTCCCACCGGAGGTTGAGCCCGCCGCTGGCTCCGCACTCGAGCAGCCGCAGCGGCAGGCTCGACCGCCGGGCGATCGCAGCCAGCGCCGGCACCAGGACGGCGCACCGGCCGACCTCGTTGGTCTGCACGCCGTCGGTGATGCGGGCCTCGACCGTGGCCCGGTGCTCTGCCACCGCGGCGAGGAAGTCGGCCGCCAGGCCCGGGCCCGGCGCGCCGCCGGCCGACGGGTAGTGGGCGGCGAGCGCGGGTGCCCGGCCCTCGAGCACCAGGCGGTGGACCGCGCCGAGGAAGCGCAGCGGCAGCGCCGACGCGAGCGGGTCGTCGGCGTGGGGCCCGAGCACCGCGGCGCACACGCCGCCCGCCGCCACGTCGGCGGCCACCGCGGCCAGCACGTCGGCGTACAGGGACGACCCGGCCCGGGCGCAGGCAGTGCGCTGGTGCTCGAGGGTGTCGGCGAGGGGCAGGGTGCGTGGTGCGGCCACGGCCAACTCCTACCACCCCTCCGGCCACATGGGCGGCTCCGGATCAGGGGCGGTAGCGTTGGGTGCTGCCCGGGGCCCGCCGCCCCCCTCCCGTCCACCATCACCGGAGCCGCTGCATGCTGCTCGAGTCGATCGACAGCCCGGCAGACCTGCGCGAGCTGAGCTACGACCAACTCCGCGACCTCGCTGGCGAGATCCGCCACCGCATCGTCGAGGCCGTGTCGGCCAACGGTGGCCACCTTGGCTCCAACCTGGGTGTCGTCGAACTGACGCTCGCCATGCACCGGGTGTTCGACTCGCCCGACGACGTGCTGCTGTGGGACACCGGACACCAGGCCTACGTCCACAAGATGCTCACGGGGCGCCGCGGCGACTTCACGAGCCTGCGCCGCGCCGGCGGCCTGTCGGGCTACCCGTCGCGGGACGAGTCGCGCCACGACTGGATCGAGAACAGCCACGCGTCGACGATCCTGTGCTACGCACACGGGCTGGCCGAGGCGTTCAAGGTGCGGGGCGTCGACGACCGCCGCATCGTGGCGGTGATCGGCGACGGCTCGCTCACGGGCGGCATGGCGTTCGAGGGCCTCAACAACCTGGGCCACTCCGACAGCCGGGCCGTCATCATCCTCAACGACAACGGCCGCAGCTACGCGCCCACGGTGTCCAAGCTGGGCGAGAGCCTCAGCCGCCTGCGCCTCAACCCGTCGTACGTGCGCAACCGCGCCCGCCTCGACCGTCTGCTGCACGAGGTGCCGCTGGTCGGCGAGCATCTCGAGCGGGGGATGGACGGCGCACTGGCGGCGCTGCGCGAGATCTTCGAGCCGCCCGCCTTCTTCGAGATGCTGGGCGTGCGCTACACGGGCCCGTTCGACGGCCACGACATCGCCGGGCTCGAGAGCGCGCTGCGCAACGCCGCGGAGTATGACGGCCCCATCGTCGTCCACGTGCTGACCCAGAAGGGCTGCGGTTACGCGCCCGCCGAGAACGACCCGGTCAAGCGCCTGCACGACACGTCCGAGGCCAAGCCCGGCAGCTACACGGCCGCCTTCACCGAGGCGGTCGTGAAGGAGGCCGAGCACCGGCCCGAGGTGGTGGCCATCACGGCCGCCATGCCCGACTCGACCGGGCTGCTGCCCTTCAAGGAGCGGTTCCCCGACCGGTTCTTCGACGTGGGCATCGCCGAGCAGCACGCCGTCACGGCAGCCGCCGGCATGGCGATGGGCGGGCTGCGCCCTGTGGTCGCCATCTACTCGACGTTCCTCACCCGCGCTATCGACCAGGTCAACCTCGACGTCGCCATGCACCGTCAGCCGGTCGTGTTCTGCCTCGACCGGGCCGGCATCACCGGCGACGACGGGGCCAGCCACCACGGCGTGCTCGACATGGTGCTGCTCTCCAAGGTGCCGGGCATGACGATCTTCGCCCCGTCCTCGTACCGCGAGCTGGGTGTCATGCTGCACGACGCGCTCGAGCTGTGCACCGACGGGCCGGCGGTCGTCCGCTGGCCCAAGACCATGCCCCCCGAGGACGACGGTGGCGACGAGGTCGGCTGCGGCCTGACGGCCCGCAAGGTGCGCCGCGGCCGCGACGTGTGCCTGCTCGCCGTGGGCAAGATGCTCGGCGCGGCCCGCGAGGCCGCCGACGCGCTGGCGGCCGACGGCATCGGCGCCACCGTGTGGGACGTGCGGGTGGCCAAGCCGCTCGACGAGGCCATGCTGGCCGACGCCGCCGGCCACCCGGCCGTGGTGACGATCGAGGACGGCTACTGCGAAGGCGGCATCGGCTCGGCCATCGCCGCCCGCCTCGGCGAGCGCGGGGGCGCGGTGCCCCGCATGGCGATCCTCGGCGTGCCGGTGCGGTTCATCCCCCACGGCAAGCCCGACGCCATCCTGGCGTCGCTGGGCCTCGACGCCGCCGGCGTGGCCTCGGCAGCACGCGACCTGGCCGCCGCCCGCAGCTGACCCGCTTTGCGCCGGCGTCGCCGTCGGCGGCCGGGACCGGGGCGGGTGAGGCCGCCCCTGCGAGGCGATGACGGTCGTTCGACGCCTCCCGAGGCAATCATGGTCGGCCCCCGACGGCTCGTGCCTCCCGTGTCGCCGAACGACGGGCATTGCCTCGAGACCCCCGAGCCCATGCGTGGACCGTCGGTGCGATGCGGACTGCGCCGGTCGCGTCGCGGTGCACCGCATCCGGCGGATCTGGCGCAACACGCGACAAGGCCCGGACCGGATAACCGGCCCGGGCCTCTCCCCCTGGTCGCCCCCAGCGGATCAAGGGTCACCTTAGTCCAGTCAGGTGTCGCCTGTCACATGCGTAATCGACACGGGCGTCGAAAAGGTGACGGCCCCATCGACAAAACTGACGGGCCGTCAGGTGTAGTACGGGTTCTCGCCCATTGCGTGGTCGGTGGTATCGATCACCTCGGCCACCTCGGGGATCGCCTCGCGGATCGAGCGGGCGATGCCCTCGCGCAGGGTCATGGCCGAGACGGCGCAGCCCTGGCAGCCGCCGCCCATCGTCACGTACACCGTGTCGCCCTCGACCCGGTCGAGCGCCGCGTACCCGCCGTGCATGGCGAGCGACGGGTTGATCTGCCCGTCGAGCAGCTGGCGCACCTTCTCCTCGACCGTGCCGGACAGCTCGATGTGGGCGCCGGAGAGCGGGTCGGGGCGGTTGGGGTTGCGCAGCACGAGGCCCGCCTGCCCGCCGACCGTCGGCAGGTCGAGGGTGGCGCCCCGCAGGGCGTCGATGCTGTCGGCCGGGACGATGACCGGCAGCCCGCCCTGGGTCTCGACGGAGTCGCCCACGGCGGTGTCGGCCTCGGACAGCGGGTCGAACGTGAGGTCGTAGGTGTACTCGACCCCTTGGACCCCCGTGACCTCGACGCGGAGGCCCAGCGCATCGGGTTCGTCCTCCTGCGCCCGAAGCTCGAGGATCTTCTCACGCGCCGGCTCGGTGACGATCAGGACCATGGTTCGCAGGCTACCGTCACCCACCGTTGTGGCGGCACTCCAGCGGCCTCCGACCAGGGGTTCCCGCTGGTGGTGACCGGTTCGACACCTGCGGTGGCCGCTAGTCTCGGCGCATGCACCCGTTCGGGACCCTGCTGCGCTTCATCTGGCGCAGCAGCAGGCGCGCCGCGGTGTTCATGGTGGGCGTCGCCCTCCTCGCCGTCGGGTTCGTCATGTTCGTCACGCCCGGCCCGGGCATCGTGCTCGTCGTGGCCGGCCTCGCCGTGCTCGCCACCGAGTTCGCCTGGGCCGAGCACCTGCTCGACAAGGCCAAGGAGCAGGCCGCCCGCGCCGGTCAGTCCGCCCAGCGGGTGCCCGGCGTGACCGCGGTCACCTCGGCCGCCGGCCGCCTGGTGCCCCGGCGGTGGCGCACGGTCACCGCCGGCCGGGTGACGGTCACGACCGACGACGGTGGACAGGTGGTGACCGCCGAGCGCACGGTCGCCAGCGCCACCGAGATCACCGTGGTCTCGGACGGCGACGACCGGCCGCCCGCCGGGCACGACGGCGCGGCCACCGCCGACCGGGTGCGGGCGAGGGTCGAGCCGCCGGCCGGCGACACCGCGCTCTACCCGCCCGGGCAGTAGCCGCCGGGCTTCGCCCCCGGCGGTGGGCCCGTCCGCCCGGGTCAGGTGCTGAGGCCCAGCGACTCGGCCTCTTCGGCCAGGGCGAGCCACGCCTCCTCGGCGGCGGCCAGGTCGCCCGCCACGGCCGCCAGGGCCTCGCCCAGGCGGGCCAGCGTGACGTGGTCGTCCTGGGCGGCCGCCAACTCGGCCTCGAGCATCGCCTGGCGCTCCCGCAGCCGCTGCATGTCGGACTCCGCCCGGCGCATGAGGTGGCGCAGGGTGCTCGGCGACCGGCGGGCGCGGCCGGCCCCGAACCGCGCCGGCGAGGCCGCCCCGGCGCCGGCCGGTCCCCCGGTGGTCGCCGTGGCGCCGGTGGCCGCCGTGGCGGTCGTCGTCGCGGTGGCAGGCGCCGCGGCCCCGAGGCCCGCCCCCGCCGCCGCCTCCGTGGTGGCCGCCACCGCCGTCCCCGTGGTCGTCGCCGTGGTCACCGCGGGGGCCGCAACCGGCCCGACCCGGCCGGCGCGGCGCGCCGCCCGGCGCGCTGCCTCGTAGGCGGCGTACCCGCCGGGCACCCGCCCGGCCCGCCCCGGGCGGCCGCCGACCCCCGGCTCGAGCACGATCACGTCTTCGACGGTGCGCTCGAGGAACGCCCGGTCGTGGCTCACGGCCACCAGGGTGCCGGGCCAGGTGTCGAGCAGGTCCTCGACCGCCCGCAGCGTGTCGAGGTCGAGGTCGTTGGTGGGCTCGTCGAGCAGCAGCACGTTCGGCCCCTGCCGCAGCACCAGGGCGAGCTGCAGGCGGCGGCGCTCGCCGCCCGACAGCAGGCGGACGGGCGCCCACTGGGCGTCGGTGCCGAACCAGAGCCGCTCGAGCAGCGCGGCGTCGGTCCAGTCGGGCTGGCGGGCCGAGCCTGCCACGAGCTCGCGCACCCGGGCGTCGGGTGGCAGCTCGGTGCCCCGCTGGTCGTAGTAGCCGACCCGCACCGTCGCGCCGTGCACCACACGGCCCGACCGGGGCACGCGCCGCCCGGACAGCACGTCGAGCAGCGTCGACTTGCCGCTGCCGTTGACGCCCACGACACCGAGGCGGTCGCCGGGCCCCAGCATGAGGTCGAGGCCCTCGAACAGCAGGTGGTCGCCGTAGCCGTCGCTGACGTCGCTCAGCTCGATCACAGTGGCGCCCAGCCGGGGCATCTGCACCAGGTCGGCCAGCAGCAGGTCGCCGGCACGGTCGGGCTCGGGCGCGCGGCCGTCGACGACCGTCCGGGCGGCGGCGACCTGCGCCTTGGGCTTGCGGGTGCGGGCGGGGGCGCCGCGCCGCAGCCAGGCCAGCTCGGCCCTGGCCAGGTTCCGACGCTTGCGCTCGGTGGTCGCCTCGCGCTCGGCCCGCTCGGCCCGGGCATCGAGGTACGAGGCGTAGCCGCCCTCGTGGACGTGGGCCGCGCCCCGGTCGAGCTCGAGGATGCGGTTGGTCACCCGGTCGAGCACGTGGCGGTCGTGGGTCACGAGGACGAGGCCGCCGGTGAACGCGGCCAGGCGCTCTTCGAGCCAGGCGATCGAGTCGATGTCGAGGTGGTTGGTGGGCTCGTCGAGGATCAGCAGGTCGCCGTCGCCGCCCCCGCCGAGCGCGATCAGCGCCCGGGCCAGCGCCGCGCGCTTGGCCTGGCCGCCCGACAGGCGGCGCACGTCGGTGTCGGCCACCGCCGCCATGCCCAGGCGGTCGAGCACCGCGGCGCCCTCCCAGCCCCCGCCCACGACGTCGCGCACCGTGCCGTCGGGCAGCGCGGCGCGCTGGTCGAGCGTGACGACGCGGGCTCCCCGCCCCCGGCGCACCACCCCGGCGTCGGGCTCGACCGTGCCGGCCAGGACCCCGAGCAGCGTCGACTTCCCCGAGCCGTTGATCCCGACGACGGCGAGGCGGTCGCCGCTGGACACGGTCAGGGACAGGCCGGCGAACAGGGGCTTGCCGGGCCGGCTGGCCGCCAGGTCCTGGGCGTCGACGAGGATCACCCCCGCGACGGTACCGGCCGCCGCCCGCCGGCCCGCGCCCCGCCGCGGCATCCGCGTGGCCGCCGCAGGCGGCCACTACCGTCGACCGCCTATGCCCGGCGACGGCATCCTCTCCGGCCCTCTCGACCTGGACGGCCCCCGGCGGCGCCCGCCCAGCTACCCGACCGTCGAGGGCCGCCCCGGTCTCGAGGTGCTCCACCGCGCCACCGGCGTCGAGGGCCCGATCGTCCGCTTCGAGCACGGCGGCGTGGCCATCCGCGACAGCAACACCGGCACCCGGCGGCTCGTGCGCCTCGAACCCGGCGGCTTCCGGGTCGGTAGCCGGGCGGTCACGCTCGTGCCTCCGCGGCCGACCGGGCGGGCCCGCCCGCCGGCCCGCACCGCCTCGGGGTCGACCGCCGTGCGCGACCACCGGGCGAAGGTCGCCCGGGCCAACCGCATCCTGGTCGAGGGCGTGCACGACGCCGAGCTGGTCGAGAAGGTGTGGGGCGACGACCTGCGGGTCGAGGGCGTCGTCGTCGAGCGGCTCGACGGCATGGACCACCTGCCGGCGATCGTCGACGAGTTCCACCCCGGCCCCGGCCGGCGACTGGGCGTGCTGCTCGACCACCTGGTCGACGGCACCAAGGAGGCCCGGGTGGCCGCCGCCGTGCGCCACCCGCACGTGCTCGTCGCCGGCACCACGTACGTCGACGTGTGGCAGGCGGTGCGGCCCCGTGCCGCTGGCATCGAGGCCTGGCCCGACGTGCCCATGGGCGAGCCGTGGAAGGAGGGGGTGATCGCCCGCCTGGGGGTGCGGGCCACGCCGGGCGAGTTCTGGCGCCGCCTTCTCGGCCGGGTCACGAGCTTCGCCGACCTCGACCCCACGCTGGTGGGCGCGGTCGAGCAGCTCATCGACTTCGTCACTGCCGAGGGCTGAGCGGCCGAGCCGGCGGGCGGCAGGTCGCATACGTCCAAGCCCCCGCCGGCCTGGCGCCCGTACCGTCGCCTGCATGGCGACGACGACATCCACGCCCGCGACCGGCCCGGCCTCCCCCGCCGACACCCGCGCCGCGCTTGTGCCGCTGCTGTTCGGGTTCTTCCCCACGCAGGTGCTTCACGCCGGCGCCGCGCTCGGCGTGGCCGACCACCTGGTCGGCGGCCCGCTCACCACCGCCAGGCTCGCCGAGCTGACCGGCACGCACGAGGCTTCGCTCGCCCGGCTGCTGCGGGCCCTGGCCTGCTTCGGCGTGCTGGACGAGGTCGAGCCCGGCACCTTCGCGCACGGGTCCCATGCCGGCGGCCTTCTCACCGAGGGCCCCGCGTCGCTGCGGCACCTCGTCGCCCTCTTCGCGGGGCGCGAGGTGTGGGCGTCGTGGGGCGAGCTCGACGAGACCGTGCGGACGGGCGAGCCGGCCTGGCACCGCATCACCGGCACGACCGCGTTCGAGCACATGGCCGCCGACCCCGAGTACCAGGCGATGTTCAACCGGGCGATGTCCGAGGGCACCCGCAACGCCGCGCCCGGCATCGTCGAGGCCGCCGACCTCGGACGGTTCTCGTGGATCGTCGACGTGGGCGGCGGCGACGGCACCCTGCTGGCGGCTGCGCTGGCCGCCCACCCGGCGCTGCGCGGCACCGTGTTCGACACGGCCGACGGCATGCAGGCGGCGCCCGCCGCGCTCGCCCGGGCCGGGCTGGCCGACCGGGCCGACGCCGCGGCGGGCGACTTCTTCTCGTCGGTGCCCCCGGGCGCCGACGCCTACCTGCTCAAGAGTGTGATCCACGACTGGGACGACGAGCGGGCGACCGCCGTGCTCCGCACCGTCCGTGACGCGATGCCCGACGGGGCGACGCTGCTGGTCGTCGAGCCGGTGGTGCCGCCCACCCCGGCCGCTTCGCCCGACGTGCTGATGATGATCATGAGCGACCTCAACATGCTGGTGTGCACCGGCGGCAAGGAGCGCACCGAGGACGAGTTCCGCGTCCTGCTCGGGGGTGCCGGGCTGCGGCTCCGCTCGATCACCCCCGTGCCCGGGCCCACCAACTTCAGCGTGCTGGAGGCCGGCACCGACAGATGACCTGCGCCGGCGCCCCGTCGCTAGGCCGCGGCGGCCGCCGCTACCCGGAGGGCCCGCTCGAGCAACGCCGGGTCGCCGAGGCGGCGCTTGAGCTCGCGCTCGAGGCCGGCGATCGGGTGCAGGTTCTGGGGCGCCCGGGGATCGTTGTGCGGCTGGCTGGCGAAGCGGGGCAGCGTGGCGGCGACGAGGTCGGCCCGGGCGATCGCCTCGGCCGGCGCCAGGTCGCCCGAGGCCTCGCACCGCACGACCCCCCACCAGGCGTGCGTCGCCGGCCCCGGCAGCCGCAGGTACCACGAGTAGCGGAACCGGCGGCCGCCGACCGTGAACAGCGGCGAGCGCTCGCCGGCGGCGAGCGCGCCGACCACGCGGTGCTGGGCGGGTGGCAGGTAGGTGACGTGGTGGGCCTTGACGTAGCCGACCGCACCGTCGATGTGGCGGCGGTCGCCGAGCGGCCCGTCGACCACCAGCAGCTCGCCGCCGGCGCCCGCCTCGACCGCGACGCGGCCCTCGAGGTCGCCCCGGGCCTGGCCGAGCGCCTGCCCGAGCGGGTCGCCACCCGGCACCGCCGGCACGGGGTGGGCACGGTAGTGACCGTGCCGGGTGGCGATGGGCTCGACGTCGGCAGCCGTGCACAGCACACCCCGCCGCACGTCGGCGGCGGTCACGGTGGCCCGCCCGTCGCAGCGTACGACCCCGGCCGCCCAGCTCGCGCACACTCCCTGGTGACTGCCGCCGTCGCCGTCGTCGACCCAGACGCGGGCGTCGATGCGCTGCACCCCGTCCACGAACAGGACAGTGGCCGCCGGCGCCGCC
>Ga0299913_10001930_pt1 | contig 15945 bp, 19 predicted proteins | sample RVTome_9_FD_201360 | JGI IMG/M metagenome (GOLD analysis project Ga0299913, IMG submission 201360) | Soil microbial communities from uranium-contaminated site in the Upper Colorado River Basin, Wyoming, United States - RVT155D38 (version 2) ...
CCGGAGGCGCTCGATCTGGACGCTCTCGTTCGGGAGTCTCAAGCGCTGGTGCAACGCCTCATCGGCCCGGAGAACGTCCTCGTGGTCGACGTGGAGCCCGGCCCGAAGTGGGTGCGTGCTGACCGCACCCAGCTGATTCAGGTGGTGCTGAATCTCACCATGAACGCGCGTGATGCCATGCCCGGCGGTGGTCGTGTAACGATCAGCACCCGCCGTATGGACAAGGTTCCGGCCGGTGGCCGATTCGGCCGGAGCTGGGACTCCAATGGAGCAGCGGTGCTCTCGATCTCCGACACGGGGGCCGGGATCGAGCCGACGATAGTAGGGCGTGTGTTCGAGCCTTTCTTTACCACCAAGCCCGTCGGGCAAGGAACGGGACTCGGCCTTTCGGTTGTCGAAGGAATCGTCGAACAGAGCAGCGGTGAGATGTGGCTCAAGACTCAGCCGGGTCAGGGGGCCAGCTTCACCATTGCCCTGCCGCTGGTGGAGGCCGCTTCCGAGGTAGATGGAGAGCCGGAGCTCCACTCTGATGGTGGAACCGAGACCATCCTCCTGGTCGATGACGACGATGCGGTACGAGAGGTGCTTGCCCGGGGGCTCCAGGAAAGAGGGTATCGCCTGCTCGAGGCATCTACTGGCCCCGAAGCGCTGGACATTCTGCGCCGGTCGGCAGATGACATCGATCTGGTTGTCACGGATGTCGCCATGCCCGGGATGAGCGGCGTGGATCTCGCTCACCGAGCCCTGCAACTGAGAACCTTTCTGCCTTTCATCTTTGTTTCGGGCCAGCCGCGAGAGGTGCTACCCGACTTTGGCTCACTCGAGCAGGATCATCCGCTACTCGAAAAACCTTTTCCGCCAGATGTGCTGGCCACCTGCGTACGAGCCAGGTTGGACAGCCGTAGCACTTCCGGGTCCCCTGAGGACGATCGGGTCTCCGCCGGCTGATCGTACTTCGGATGAAGGCTTTCCTGCTGGCTAGCGCCATGACCCTGGTGGGCTCGGGCTGCGCATCCCGCGTCGGGCCTCCACCTGACACCCCCAGCACCGAATCGTCTGCCCTGCCTCAACCATCCCTAACCCTTTACCGCAGTCCCTGCTATGCCGGCTGCCCGGTGTATTCCATCTCGGTGACCGCTGACGGACTGGTGAGCTACGAAGGCAGAGCTCAGGTGCGCCAGCGCGGAACCGCGACGGCTCGGATCCCGGCGGCACGAGTCAGCAGACTACTGGCGGAACTGGAGGCTGCGGGCTATTTCGGCTTTGCGAGCAGTTACCGGCCGAGTGAGCCGGTCTGTGGCCGCTACGTTCCCGACGCGCCCACCGTCATTACAGCGGCACGATCGGGGAATCTGATGAAGAGGATTGAGCATGACCACGGATGTGGTGCCGCGCCGATGGCCCTGAGGGTCCTGGAAAGCAGGATCGACGAGGTGTTAGGTTCGGAGAGGTGGACCGGCCGCTAGCCCTCGCGTTTCCCTTTGCTCCCCCCATATAGAGGCGGCACATGCCACGCAGCACCAACCCATTTCGGTCCATCCTCGTGCCGGTTGACGGCTCCAGCCTGGCTGAGCAGGCCATCCCTGTGGCACTCGACATTGCGGAGCGTTCCCGGAGCAAGGTAAAGCTCGTGTTGGTGCACCAGGCTCCCCCGGTGTTCATCGAGCCGGAGTACACCCGGCTCTACACCAAAGTTGACCTGACAGTGCTGAAGGCAGAGCGCGGCTATCTGAAGGGCTTGGTTGAACAGCACCGCCCGCGGATGGGAAAAGCGCTGACCTCCGCGGTACTTCAGGGACCGCCGGCGACTACCCTGTCCAAATACATTCCCGATGCCGACGTAGAGCTCGTGGTAATGACGACGCACGGACGCGGCGGGCTGCGGCGGGTCTGGCTCGGGAGTGTTGCCGACCATCTGGTCCGGACGCTGGAGGTCCCCGTGCTCCTGATCCGTGCTCGAGAGGAAGGATCAGTTTCACGGTGGACCGGCTTTGACAGGATCCTCGTGCCGCTCGATGGCTCGGCACTGGCTGAGGCCGCCCTCGAACCGGTCACGGAGCTGGCCCAGTTAGTAGACGCGACAATCACGCTCGTGAACGTTGTCGCGCCTGCGGTCCTGATCACTGAGCCGGCTCTGCCACTGCCACAAGGGTATGATGAGAAGGTTACGGCCATACGCCGTGACGCGGCGCAGGACTACCTCCGAGACGTCGTTGAACGACTCCACGAGCAGGATATCAAGGCCTCGGGCTTGACGGTGATCGGTGCTGGAGTGGCCGAGGTGATTCTGGACCTGGCCCGATCCGAAGGGGTGGGCCTGATGGCCATCGCCACCCACGGACGAAGCGGCCTCAAGCGGCTCATGCTTGGCAGTGTCGCGGACAAGCTGGTACGTGCTGCAGAGGTGCCGGTGCTGGTGTGCCGTCCCAAGATCCGAGGCTTGAAGCGGACTTCGCGGCAGCGCTAGCCGGCAACGCGCATGATCTTGCTGGTCGCGATTACCTGGCCGGTATGCCTTTGAGTATGCTCGGCTGCATGGAAAACCAACCCGAGAACATTACTGGCAAGTTGCGCGCGCCCGACGGCTCTGGGCGTGAGGAGCTCTCCTTCAGGCATACTTCTGAGGATGCCCATGGCGGCATCGATTGCCCCATCGACTAGGGCGAGCAGGTCTTCCGCCGTCGCCGGCGGAATCCCAGAGTGGGTCTCTTCACTGATGGCGGCAATCTGGTCGCTATCGAGAGATTCCCCCCGCGCATAGGTGAAGAGCCGATCGAGGCTTCCGGCGATATGCCGCAGATGAAAGCCGACGGACGCGGCGCTGCCCGGCCGTTGCCAGAGATCCTCTGATGACATCGTGCCGACGGCCTGATGCAGATCTGCCTGCGATTGCAGTAGTGCATGTGCGACCGGCATGAGGAGCGGTGGAACACATTCCACCGCTCCACGTAGCCAGAACTCAGTGGTCATTGGGCTCTGAATCGTCACACCGGCCTTGCCCGGATCATGGGCGATGCGCGGTCACCCGTGTCAGCTTGGCCGAGCGAAGGACGATTTCGACAGTCTCCAATGCCTTGGAAATCGGACAGTTTTCCTTGGCCTCCTCGGCAAACTCTCGAAATCTGTCTTCAGCCAAATCCGGGACATCGGCCTCCGTCTCGAGCTCGATACGCGTGATTGCGGGGCCTTGTGGGTCCAGGTGAACGGTCGCGGTAGTCTGAATCGCGTCCGCGGTGTGTCCCTGTTTTCCGAGGACCAGCGACAGAAACATGGAAAAGCAGCTGGCGTGCGAGGCCGCAATGAGCTCCTCGGGAGTGCTGCCAGCCCCACCCTCGAACCGGGAGGAGAATGAATACTCGCCTGAGACTGTGTTGGCACGGAAGGACCCACTGCCCTCCTTGAGCCCTCCCCGCCAGATCGCCTGTGCCTGCTGTTTTATCATGAGCTATACCCTCCTAAGAGCAAGATGAGATTTACCTGGCCCGATCCGCATCATCCGACGGAGCACCTTCGGTGAGCCAGGTTCGAAACGCCCCCGCCGACTCGGCCAGCCGCCATTCGGACAAAAGCTCGAGCGCCATCGCGCGGACCGGACCACTCGCCGCAAAGAGCTGCGCTTCATCACCAGGCCCGTGAGACTCCCGAGCCGAGAGAGAGCGCTCCAGAAGCCATCCCTCGAACTCATGAGCCTCGGGGTTGTCTTGCACCGCCTCCTCCAGGAGCCAGCGCTTGATCGACAATCCGATCGAATCGGGGGTGGTGTTCCGCTTGCGACGGCGACGGCGTCCCTCCGACGCATCGAGCGCTGCCAGGAGCTGCCGGCAGACGTCGGCGGGCCGGAACGGCTGCTCAGTCATACGATGCCCGGGAAGTCAGCCGCAGCTCCACCGGAAAGCCGGCACCGCCGGGCCGGACGAAACCTCGGTCGAGCGCCGCCATGTCCATCTCTACCGTCTCCAGATCCCGCAGCAGCAGTTCATCGGAACCGATCGCCTGAAGGGTTGTGACCGATTTCAAGTAGCCGAGGCAGTGGAAGCAGGTCTCCACCGTCACTGAACCCAGCTTTTCTTCCAGTACGAGCGAGCCAAGCTTCTCGTGATTCGTCTCGTCGCAGTAAGGACAGTGCAGCCAGTTGATCCTCCAGTCTGCCGTGCACCGGCCACACCGCAGCCTGCGAGTGCGGTCCAGACTACGGAACTCCCCGAGCAGAGGCCAGCTGCCGCAGATGGGACAGTGACCGTGGGGCCAGTGAGCCGGTACCTCATCCCCAAAGAGTCGGCCACAGGATCGCAGCAGAGGAAGTGCGGTGAGCTGGGCAATCACATCCAGTGCTGCGGCATCGACCGCAGCAGCAGCCGCGATTTCTCCAATGCTCGCATGGTCCTGCCGGACGGCGCCAGCGATCAAATCCAGCAGGATATCGAGAGGGGGTTCGTATCCGACAAGGGCCGGTGCACCCGGCACCCCTTCGGCGGCAGTGATTCTCGTCAAGCTGTGCAGTAGGCGGTGGACTCGTTCGGTGTCAACCACGAGCCGGGCGCCGTGCAGCAGTGGCTGGCCCGGAGACCGTCCGTTGTCGCTACCGGTTGGATCTCCAGCTTCGGGCAGGGGCGAGGGCCATCCTGCATCGTCGAGCAGGGGCAGCACCTCAGCGAGCAGACGCACCCAGGTGCTCCACTCGGGCCGCTGCCGGCCGAGCTCTGCTAGTCTGGTGGCGGGGTCGGTCCGAAGACCGGGGGCGGTCCGTTGCATTCAACCGGTTCCGTCACACAGGGAGTTTCGTGGTAAGGCTCGGCGCCGGCGTGCAGCTCGACGGGGTGATTCCAGTTCTTCACGTCGGCACCCGGTCCACCGCCGCGGGTGCGGCCGGCCTCCGGGCTGGTGCAGGCGGCGAGTTCGACGATCACGAGCAGGACCGCTGTTATCCTGAGCGCAGCGAAGGAGCCATTTGACGGCTCGCGGCAGAAAAGTCGGCCGCACTGTGAGGCTTCGTCTCCTTCGCTGCGCTCAGGATGACAGCGGCGCGTCTTCATGGCCCCACTACTCCCGAGCCCAGCACGTGGATTTCGGACGAAGATAGCAGTACCACGACTCTGAGCAGAAACCCGCCGAACAGGACCAGTGATGCGCCGCGTACCAGCTCACGCGGAGAATGAGTCAGCTGTTTGCGTTCCAGCAGGAGCGGCAGCAGAATCCCGATCCCGACCACGCCAAGCAGCAGCGCCAACCCCCACCAGCTGAGGAATACCCGTGCGACGGAGCCGAGCGAGACGAGGAACACGACCAGTACGAGCAGTTCCAGCAGAAGCAACCGGCGGTCGAACCAGGATAGCCAGGCCATAGACACCGGATGCCCCACCCGCCGCCAGACGGCGAGCAGGATCAGTGAGGCTGCGCCGGTCGAGGCGCCTGACACCAGGAACAATAGGCCGAGCAGGGTGGAATCGGCCCAGATAGGACGATTGGTGACTGCAAGGAGAACCCCAGTGTAGCCGGCCAGGAAGAGCCCGAAAAGGCTTCCCAGCACCGCAATCACCACCGCCGGCCCTCTGCGACGGAGCAGCCGGACCGGAGCCGAGTTGAGGAGCTTGATATCGCTACGATCCTCGCCCAGTGCAGCTAGCGCGGCGAGAAACGCGAACAGGCTGAACAGAAGCAGACCCCACGACCCCACCGACATCGGTACCCAGGACTTGAACATCGGCGCGCCCGTATTCGACTCGATCAGCATGTGCCAGAATCGCAGTGGCCGGTTGAGATCGAGGGTGAGCAGAATGCCACTGATCACCGCTCCGATGAAGGCCACATAGTAGCCGAGGCGAGCCAACGGGCGGTCTGTGGGACGGGCGAACAGGTGCAGCAGAGATGCCAACAGGAATGCGGTTCCGGCAATCCCGCCTATGAAGAAGTAGAAGATGATCCACCAGGTCCAGTGCGGCGAAGCAGTGAAGAACGTATCAGACATCTGGCTGATCCCGCGGTGAAACGGGCTCGTCCATCCGTCGCTTGCGCAGACCGACCATTCCCAGCAGAGCAAGCAGCACGGCGCCTGCGGTGGAGAACAACGAAGCAGGTACCAGGTTTCGGGTGGACATCTTGGGTGAGCGGGGAAGGCCATAGACCTCCGGCTCGTCCACCAGCAGGTAGAAGGAATTGAGCCCACCGAGGATTTTATCGTCCGCCCCATACAGATGGGCTCGTTTTTCGCCCAGCTGGTGAAGCTGCTGCACTCGGCTCTCCGCCTGCTGCTTCAGCTCCCGAATCGGCCCAAACCGGATGGAATCAGTCGGGCACGCCTGTGAGCACGCCGGCTCCATTCCTACCTGCAACCGGTCATAGCACAGGGTGCACTTCTGGGCCACGTTGGAGACATCGTTGATGTCGATTACGCCAAAGGGACACGCCGCTATGCACGCCCGGCACCCGTTGCAGGTGTCCGACTGAATCACCACGGTATCGAACTCGGTCCTGATGATGGCACCGGTGGGACAAATCTCGAGGCAGGGCGCGTTGACGCAGTGCTTGCAGACGTCGCTCATCATGAGCCAGCGGCCATCGGTCCGCTCTTCGCTGAACTGCTCGATGAATTTCACATGTCGCCAGTGGATTCCATCCAACCGCATCGTGTTGTCGTAGCTCTCACCACTCATCTCGACCTGGCCCCCGTTCCGGGCGGGGAGCTGATTCCACTCCTTGCAGGCGACCTCGCAGGCCTTGCAGCCGATACACACCGTGGTGTCGGTGTAAAAGCCCATTGGCTCAGGCATTTCGCATTCTCCGAGCGGGTCGGCGGGGCAGCGGGGCAGCGGGGCTCAAAGACACCGCCCCGCTGCTCACGCCTTCTCCACGTTGCACACAAACGCCTTTCCCTCGTGGATGCTCACGTTGGGATCACCCACCATGGCCGTGAGCGTGTTCACCACATCCCCCGTCGCTACTCCCTCCCACCCCCAGTGCCAGGGCATGCCTACCTGGTGAATTACCTTGCCCCCGATTCGGAACGGCCGGACCCGCCGCGTGACCAGTGCCTTGGCCCGGATCTGGGCCCGGGGCGTGCTCACTCGCACCCAGTCGGTGTTCCTGATGCCCTTCTCACTTGCCAGCTCGGGCGAGAGCTCGATGAAGAGTTCCGGCATCAGCTCGGTGAGCCAGGGATTCCACCGGCTCATCGCGCCGGCCAGGTAGTGCTCGGTGAGCCGGTAGGTGGTGATCACGTAGGGGAAACGAGGGTCGCCTACCGTGGCGAGCGGGTTGTCGTCGTGCTTCCAGTACTTGAGCACCGGGCTGGACTGCTGCCGGTACAGCGGGTTCTGAACCGGCGACTCGGCGGGCTCATAATGAGCGGGAAGCGGCCCGTCGAGCAGGCCTGCGGGGTTGAAGAGCCAGCCAACTCCGTCCGGCTTCATGATAAACGGCTGCCGGCCCGAATGGACGGCGAGGCCGATGCCGTCTGGGTTGCCACGAGCGTCCGGCGGCTTCGTCGCGGGAAAGTCGGGGGTATCGTAGCCGGTCCACCGTTTCCCATCCCACCATATCCACTTCTTCCTCTCGCTCCAGGGTCGGCCCTCGAGGTCAGCCGAGGCGCGGTTGTACATCACCCGGCGGTTGGCGGGCCAGGCCCATCCCCAGTTGAGGTGCGCACCGGTCACGCCCGGCGGGTCGGGTTCCTTCCTGGCGGAGAGGTTCCGGTCCGGCGACGGGAACACGCCGCAGTAGATCCACGAGGCACAGGTGGTAGAGCCATCGTCCTTCAGCTGATCGAAACCGCTGAGATGCTGGCTCTGGTTTCCGGTCTGGTAACCATTTATCTCCCGAAGGACTTTGACTACATCCGGCTCACCGACCGTGTGGCCCGTACCGTCCGCCGGTCCGCCGGTCCGCCCGTCCGCCTGATCCGAATCGAAATCCCAGGTGAGCTTCTTGAACCCTTCATCCCGCGGTAGGTCGCTGTCGGCGTAGAGCCGCTTGAGCCTGAGCGCGAGCTGGTGGGTGAACCACGGATCGGAGCGACACTGGCCCGGCGGATCGGCCGCCTTGTGATGCCACTGAAGCATCCGCTGGGTATTGGTGAAGCTCCCCTCGGTCTCCGCCACCTGGGCGGAGGGAAAGAAGAACACCTCGGTGCCGATGTCCTCTGGCTTCACCTCCCCGGCCTCGATCTCCGGCGCGCGGGACCACCAGGTGGCCGTCTCGGTCAGGAAGTTGTCCTTGACGACGAGCCACTCGAGCCTCCGGAGTCCCTTGCGCTCCAGCCCCGCGTTGAGTGAGGTGGCGGGGTTCTGGCCGATGCAGATCATCCCCTTTACCCCCCCATCGGCCATGGCGACGAACATCGGCATGTGGGAGTGGTCGCCGGTGATCTTGGGGTGCCAATCGTAGCCGAAGTCGTTCGCCGGCGTCGCCGCATCACCGTACATGGACTTCAGGTAGGAGACCAGGAACTTGGGCATGTTGGCCCAGTAGCTGGTGGCCACGCCTTCCGTTGCCAGATAATTTCGAAGAGTGCGGTGATCCTTGAGCGCCGAGAAGGCCGGCATATAGCCGTGGATGCTGTGGTAGAGCGTGGGGATGTCGGTGGAGCCCTGGATCGAAGCGTGGCCCCGGAGTGCCATGATACCGCCTCCTGGCCGGCCCATGTTTCCCAGGAGCAGCTGAAGCAGCGCGCAGCACCCGATCACCTGGGGGCCGTTGGTATGCTGGGTCCAGGCGACCGCGTAAGCCCAGGAGGTGGTCCGATCGCGGCCGGAGTTCTCCAGAATAGTGGCCGCCACTTTCTCGAACGTTTCCCTGGAGCAGCCGGTCACCCGCTCCACCATCTCAGGGGTGTAGCGGCTGAAGTGGCGTTTCACCACCTGGAAGACGCAACGCGGGTTTTTGAGGGTCTCATCGCGCCGGGCGGCGGGCTTCTTGAGCGAACGGATCACCGACTCGAGCGGTTCTCCCGGCCGGGGCCGAGCCTGCGCATCGGTCCGTCCGGGTGAGCTCAGCTCCTCACCCCCGCGTGGCTCGCCAGACTCCTCGTCATGGCCGGCGTACTGCCAGGTATCGGTCTCGTAGGTCCCCACGAAGCCGTCGTAGGGCCACTCCGGAACCGCCTTCTTGTACTCCATAAGCCCCGAGAAGATCCCGTCGAGATCCTCGGTATCCCTGAAATCCTCCCGCACGATGGTGGCGGCGTTGGTGTAGTTCACCAGGTATTCCCGGAAGAACCGGTCGCCGTTCCACCGCTCGCTGTTCATGACGTAGTTGATGAGACCGCCGAGGAATGCGATATCGCTGCCGGCGCGGATTGGTGCGTAGAGATCGCACATCGCGCTGGTGCGGGTGAAGCGAGGGTCTACATGGATCAGCTTGGCGCCATGCTCGGTCTTGGCCCTCATCGGCCAGCGGAAGGCCACCGGATGGCACTCGGCCATGTTGGAGCCCTGGAACACGACGCAGTCCGAGTGCTCCATGTTGCGCGGGTAGAGGGTCGCCGCGCCGCGACCGAGCCGGGTCCCCAGACCGGGGACGCTAGAGGAGTGTCATATTCGGGCCTGGTTTTCTATGGCCACTATGCCGAGCCCCCGGAGGAGCTTCTGCTGCATGTGGTTCCACTCGTTATCGAGGGTGGCACCGCCCAAGGCGAAGACCGCGGTGGTCTGATTGACCAGGGTGCCGTCTTCCAGCCGCTCCACGAAGGTCTCGTCGCGCGTCTTCTTGACCAGCTGCGCCACGCGATCCATGGCCCACTCGAGCTCGACCTCTTCCCAGTCGCCGGCGCCGGGCTTCCGGTGCAGCACCGTGGTCGCGCGGTTGGGGTTCTTGTGGAGCTGGTAGGTGGCGGCACCCTTGGGGCAGAGACACCCCTCGTTGTGGGGGCTCCGAGGATCGCCTTCGATGTTGACGATCTGACCTTCCACGGTGCGCACTATGGTGGCGCAGCCGACCGCACAGTAAGGGCAGACGCTCGGAGTGGCCTTGGCGTCCTTGATTCGCAGCTGCTGCGCCCGGACAGTCGCCGGCGCCATGGTCGCGCCGAGGCCAAGCAGCGAGCCGAGGGCCGTCCCCGAGCCAACGCTCAGTGCAGACGTGCTAACAAAACTCCGCCGTGAAATCGGGGCGGTCATGCGATCACCCTCGCAGCTTGGTGGATGTCACACTGTGATCAGGATCACACTTCGGCGCCGTCTCGTAGGTCAGCGCGGCCGTACGCAACGATGAACGAGCAGGCAACTGCGACTTCAAACCACGATAGCCATTCGGAGGAAAATCGGCTAGATGGGAACTCCAACCCTGACCCAGACTTCAGTCTGGACCGGCGAGGTACTCGCGGAGCGCAACCGCGGCTTTGGGCTCAGTGTCGTGCGAGCTGAATACCAGGGTAACCGGCCCCTTGCGGGCAGCCTGAACCAGAGGCTCGAGTGCTGGCCCGCGCGCTTTCAGCTCCTTGAAGTACCGGCGTCGAAACTGGAGCCACTTCTTAGGGTCATGATGGAACCACTTACGCAGCGCGGGACTCGGGGCCACATCCTTGAGCCATCCGTCCAGTTGGAGCTCGGTCTTCGTCATGCCTCGAGGCCAGAGCCGCTCCACGAGCAGCCGCACGCCATCCCTGCTGGCGCGATCGTAGGCCCGTTTGAGCTTGATCATGGATTACTCCCTTCATTCAGGGCGAAAGCGGCCACTCGGACACGCCGCATTCCGGACATTGGGTGTTGATGAACCTTCGCTATCGAGAGTGCGGCAGGCACGCAGCTGGGACAGAAGGAGCGCGCCCTCCTCATCCGTGGAGCGGACGAGGAGGATCTGGTCAACTCGGGGCTGGAGGAAACAATGAGCACCGCTTCCAGCAGATCCGAAGCGTGCAGGCGGCCGACTCGAGGATTCCGGACCTCCGCACTGCAGCGCTTGCGTTGGCGATCGACAAGATCGCTCGTAGTTACATGGAGCTCGGGATCTTCCCCTAGGGGTTGGAGATTGCTGGCCTGTTTGCCGCCGAGTTCATCCCCCGGCTGAAGCAACCGGCTCCTAAGTAATTCCAACAGCTAGCCGGACGCGCGCCATGGTCCTCACGGCCACGGCGCGAGCCCGCTCCGCGCCGTCCTGCAGCAGGCGGTCGATCGCTGCGGGCTCACGCATTAGCGCTTCCCGCCTCGCACGAAACACAGTGAAGTACGCCTCGAGCTCCTCGAACAACCGACGCTTGAACTCGCCGTAACCTACTCCCCCCGCGCGGAACTCTTCCTCCATCCGGCGAACCTCGGTCCCGGACGCCACCAGGCGGTAGAGCGCAATGATCGTCGAACCCGACGGGTCCTTGGGGTCGGTCACCGTGGTTGAATCGGTGACGATCTCCATAACACGCTTCCGCAAAGCTCCGCCAGCGAGGCCGAGCTCGATGGTGTTGCCGTAGCTCTTGCTCATCTTCTGGCCGTCCGTTCCTGGCACCACCGCCACGTCGTCCAGGATCGACGCCTTCGGGAGCTTGAAAACCGGCCCATAGGTGTCGTTCATCTTTGCCGCGATGTCCCGCGTGACCTCGACGTGCTGTATCTGATCACGCCCCACCGGCACGAGATCCGCGTTGTAGAGCAGGATATCGGCGGCCATGAGCACCGGGTAGGCAAACAGCCCATGTGAGGCACGCAGGCCACGAGCCACCTTGTCCTTGTAGGCATGGGCGCGCTCGAGCCAGCCGAGGGGGGTGACGGTGCTCAGGATCCAGGCCAACGCGGTCACTTCGGGCACATCCGATTGGCGGAATAGCACGGCGCGGGCGGGATCGACGCCTGCGGCGAGCAGATCGAGCGCTACCCCCCGCGTCCATCGCCGCAAATCCGCGGGAGCGCGCACCGTGGTGAGGGCATGGAGATCCGCCACGAAGTAAAACGTCTCCCCCTCTGCCTGAAGTCTCACAGCGGGGCGGATCATGCCGAAGTAGTTCCCGAGATGCAGCGGTCCGGATGGTTGGATGCCCGATAGAATGCGGGTCGAGTCTGTCATCAACGCCATCTCTCAGGTGCCTGCATCACAGCGGCAGCGGTTCAAGGTGCTGCCCAAGCGTCTGCTGGGTCTGGTCGGTCATGACCCAAGGCCGGGTCTGCTAGGGCTGGCGAACGTGCTGCGGGTGCCGCCCAACGCCTGGTCCCGGTGGCCCTGATGAAGGTAACTTCAGGGTTGCTTCTGACCACTTCCCCCACTCAGTGGTAAAGTAGTCGTTGCCGATCACCAGGTAGTTGCTCAGGGAGCGTGCTTCCGGGAATTCGACACTCGCGATGATGCGGCGCTCGCAGCCTCCGCGGCGCATCGCGCGTTGACGAAGCGGCGCAAGAGGCAGCCTCACCGGATCAATGCTCCTCAGGGTTTTGTCATTATGGATCGGGGCTCCATGCCGGCCGTTATCGCGCGCTCCAGCGTTTTGGCAACGCTGCTCCAACCGGCGCCGGAGAACTCAGGAATCCAGGGGTGGGGCTTTGAGATCCAGCTCCTTCCAGAGGAACGATTGGAGGTATTCGCCATTGCTCGAGCCCGGGTGATGTGGCGGGCGCTTCGAGGTACCGGGATCTACCGGCTAATGCGTCAGTTCCGTTCGGAAGCTCCCCGGTCAGTCTAGTACAGCACCACGGCTGTCACGAGAGTGTCACGTTCGGAACTAAACTATCGCATGCAATCTGCTTAGGCGGACGGCAATCAGGATTATTCAGTAGGTGATGAAAAGCGGGGAGACGAGTTGTTCCGTGGGGACGCTGATCGCCCCCAACTCGCTGATGGCCTGAGAGGTGAAGCTGTGGTAGTCCCCATTTCGCAGGGCGGCGAGTGCGTCAATGCCGACATATAGCAGCGACGACAGTATCCCCGAGACCAGCGAGAGCCTTCGTAACATGTCTTGATCCTACCTGCCAGCCGACGCGCGCGCCTGGAGTAGCCTTCTCAAGCCACTCGCCTCCGGTGCCGAGAGCCGGAGGCCTTTAGGGATGGCGACTGCTGCGACGACGGCCCAAAGCGCCGCAGCCAGCAGGAGGTTCCAGCCCAAGCCGGCTACCAAGTCCAGCTCCAGAGGCTGCAGGATCAGCATACTGGCCGAGAAGCTCGCGTGCATGAGCATCGTCACGAGCAGGCTCCCGGTACGGTCGTAGACCCAAACCATGAGTACCCGGTATGCCGGCAGTGACCCTACGTAGAAGAGGACCGCGGGGAGGAAGACCGCCAGCGAGAGCTCTCCGGAGGGAGTGCCGCTACCCCAGAAAGCCACAAGAAAGTGCCATCCTCCCCACAGGATGCCCAAGATGAGGCCGGTAGTCAGGCCATCGTAACGCAGCCTCAGCCTGGGCACCGCGAACCCGCTCCAGCCCAACTCCTCCAGGATCCCACCTCCCACCAGCCCCCATGCGAGACCGAAGAGCAGAAGCGAGGCCTTCTCGTTGGATGTGAAGATGCGGGGGAGGAACTCAGGAGAGGTCATCGAGAACACAAGGAGAGTCGCCATTACCAGGAGCGGCGCGGTCAGTAATGCCACTGCGTACCAGCGAGCGCCCACCCGCCACCTCGTCATTCTCGCGAGAAGGTTGCGAAAGCCCACCCTTCCATAGATCAGCCCGGTCAACAGGATCCCTGCTACGCTGGGGCCGGCGAAGAGCGCCACGAGCACGAACGGGAACAGTCTGTCGGATTGCTCCCCGGTGGCAGGGAATCCGTCAGGACCCACCACGAGGAGGATGCCACCCCAGGAGATGGCGAACACCAGGGCATAGTAGCTCAGCACCGGATGCTTCTTGATGAAAGCCCTAGTGGCGGTCATGATCTCGTCCTTTCGCACATCATCCTATCCTCGAACGCTCGCGGCGTCTTCCGGGACGAGTGATTCCAGGAACTTCTCCGCGAAGCGCTTTACGCTGTCCCAGTCCGTGTAGATGTAATCGCGCGAGGTATCGGTGTCCGGACTCCCCTTGTCGTGGGCGATCTTCTTCATGATCCAGCGTTTGAAGAAGCCGTACTGGGTGTAAAGCAGCGCGCCGGGGAATAGACCGACCTTATTCGGACGCCAGCCCGTCTGCTGTACGAACTGCTCGATGTAGCCTTCTACTTCCTTGCGTGCTTCCTCGGTGTTGTCGCGGGCTGCGAGGCTGACCGAGAAGAATGCCGAAGGGAGACGCTCCAGCGTGCCGCGGTACTCGCGGACGTAGTCCAGGACGTACCTCTCGTGTTTGCCCATGTGAATGGAGGCTCCGACGATCACAGCGTCGTAGTCATCTGGTTCGGGGGAGCTGGCCCGTTCGACGTTTACCGGGAACGCCTCGTGGCCGTGTGCCCGGATCACGCCGGCGAGGTACTCCGCGATTCTCGCTGTCTGTCCCTCGGATGTTCCATAGGGAATCAAGATTCTGATCACTGTGGCAACCTCCTTAAACGGCTCTCAGTAAAGACAACAGCCGGCAGAGAGTTAGCGGTGCCCGTATGAGCAACCGTCACTTACCAGCGCACAATATCGACCCCGGTTTGTTAAGAAATGGTGAAGGAGTTGGGAATCGATCTTAGGGAAGCACCCATCTCCACGATTGAGTCGCGCACGCGTGACCCGAGGCACATCCCCCGCGACCGCCATCCCGTCCAGATCATCGGCCATTGAGGAGGGTGACTCTTCAGCGTGTTCAATGATGTCAAGTAGATTGAGGGAGACAGCCGGTCCTGAACCACTTGGAGGAAAAATGCCGAAGAGCAAACTGGAACGCGGGAACGTAAGGGTGTCCACTGTGAGCGACGAACAGTATCGGTCCCGAGAAGCAAGCCACTCCGAGCATCGAACGAGGTACGAGGCGAAGGCGTACTCCGCCTCCAGTGCGACTTCCCCGCTGGCCGGCACCACGATCCCTCGTCGTGAACTGACTGACCAGGATGTGCAGATCGAGATCCTGTTCTGCGGGATCTGCCACTCCGACCTTCACTACGCCCGTGACGAGTGGCACGACGTCATGCCCACGGTATACCCCTGCGTGCCGGGGCACGAGATCGTCGGCCGGGTGAGGAACGTAGGTTCGGCCGTCACCAGGTTCAAAGCAGGCGACGTGGTCGGCGTCGGGTGTCTGGTGGATTCGGACGGTACCTGCCCCAACTGTGAAGCCGGGCTGGAGCAGTTCTGCCCCAAGCAGGTCCTGACGTACGGCTCCCCCGACAAGCACGGGACCGCCCCGGTCACCTATGGCGGCTACTCCGACAGCATCGTCGTGGACCAGCGCTTCATCCTGCGCGTCCCCTCCAACCTCGACCCTGCCGCCGCGGCCCCGCTGCTCTGCGCCGGGATCACGACCTACTCGCCCCTGCGTCACTGGGGCGTCACCAAAGGCAAGAAGGTCGGTATCGTCGGGCTTGGCGGCCTGGGACACATGGGCGTGAAGTTCGCCCGCGCCTTCGGAGCCCACGTCGTCGTCTTCACCACCTCGCCGAGCAAGAAGGAGGACGCGCTGCGACTCGGCGCTCATGAGGTCGTGCTCTCCCGCAACATCGACGAGATGAAGAAGCACGCCGGAAGCTTCGACTTCATCCTCGACGCCGTTGCCGCGGAACACGACATCAACCTCTACATCAACCTGCTCGCCCGCGACGGCAACATCACAATGGTCGGCGCGCCCGAGAAGCCGCTGCCGGTTGCGGTCTTTGGCCTCATTTTCGGACGCCGCAGCTTCTCCGGCTCGCCCATAGGCGGCATCCCCGAGACGCAGGAGATGCTCGACTTCTGCGGCGAGCACAACATTACGGCCGATGTCGAGGTGATCCCGATCCAGAAGGTCAACGAGGCCTACGAGCGGATGGTCAAGTCGGACGTGAAGTATCGCTTCTCGATCGACATGGCTTCGCTCAAGTCTGAATGACAGCTACCCCGCCTCCTGGGGAGTGTCTTTCACGTCACTTCTCATGCGGCCTCGGAGAAAATCATCGCCGGCGGGGCGATTCGCTCCAACCAGGACG
>Ga0299913_10001931_pt1 | contig 15945 bp, 15 predicted proteins | sample RVTome_9_FD_201360 | JGI IMG/M metagenome (GOLD analysis project Ga0299913, IMG submission 201360) | Soil microbial communities from uranium-contaminated site in the Upper Colorado River Basin, Wyoming, United States - RVT155D38 (version 2) ...
CCTGGCGCTGGCGGCCGTTGAGCTGTATCGGAACGAAGAATTGCGACAGGCCGCGCGCGAGGAGTTCGACCGGCGTCGCGGGGAAGACTTCAGGTACGAAGCGCTTCTGGGGGATCGGTCGCCGCCGCTGGATTATCGCAAGTAGTCGCGCAGTGCCGGCGCCTCAAGCCCACGGTTCGGACAGATTGGCAATCGGTTGGAACAAAGGGCTTGAGGTGCCCGTATTACGAGCGATCGACGATCGGGTTCTGCGATGCGGGTGATCGCCCGCAGGCGGGCTCCTACAGCCCGCGATCCATACACGTTGGCAATCGGTTGGAATAGAGGGCTTTAGGTGCCCGTATTACGGGCGATCGACGATCGGGTTCTGCGATGCGGGTGATCGCCCGCAGGGCGGGCTCCTACAGCCCGCGATCCATACACGTTGGCAATCGGTTGGAATAGAGGGCTTTAGGTGCCCGCATTACGAGCGATCGACGATCGGGTTCTGCGATGCGGGTGATCGCCCGCAGGGCGGGCTCCTACAGCCCGCGATCCATACACGTTGGCAATCGGTTGGAATAGAGGGCTTGAGGTGCCCGTATTACGGGCGATCGACGATCGGGCTCTGCGATGCGGGTGATCGCCCGCAGTGCGGGCTCCACAGCCCGCGATCCATACTCACTGGCCTGCCCGGACGATTCGTCAGTGCTCGGGGTGGTCGCGCATTCGTTTCGTTTTGGGAGCGGCGGTGGGCCCGTCGTAGCGATCGTTCGCGCGTCGCTCGCGGAAGCGGTCCTTGCTCCGGCTTGCCGTTGCCAGCTTCGACACCTTGCTGCCGAGCAACTCGTAGGTCGACTCGTCCATGTCCTCGATGCTATCCAGGTCGCGTTTTTTACTCACATCCTTCGCCTCAGATCCGAGTCACCGGTGGCGAAAATGGCCACCGGGGTCGACTCGCCAAAAAGCATGTCTGTCAGGGTTTCAAATAGTTCAGTACCGTTATGACGGCGCCGTGCCTCAGTGAGGAAAACCCCCGGAGTAGTCGCTGTCATAATCGTCGTAGTCGTCGAAGTCCGCGAGTTCCATTTTCAGGCTGCGGTCCTCACGCGACATTTCGATCAGCCGCCACAAGGGTACGTCCTCGCGCGAGCCGGCGGCCTCTTTGACCGCGCCTTCTTCGGCAAACTCGTCGAACTCGAGCTCTTCGTCATCCATTTCCATAGTCAATTCGATCTCCGGGTCTTCTTCGACCCATTCGGGCACGGGTTCAGTGTCGACAGATTTGGCCACGATCTCTTCCCGCGGGGCATCCGTTTTGCCATCAAGGTAGGGCGATGTCAAGAACTTAATTGTAATTGATAACAATGTGTTACGAGGTATTTCGAGGGCCCGCGGCCGGCGGAAACGGGCGCAGCGCGAGCGCCATGCCGGGCGGCTCAGGCGGACTGGCGAGCGTCCTGTTCGGCCAGTTCGTGCTCGGCGTCACGCTCGGAACCGAGCAGAATCGCGACCCAGCGGGTCCGGCTGTCGCTTTCGAGAGCGAGTTTCAGGGTCATCGTCAGGGGTACCGACAGCAGCATGCCGACCGGACCGAACACCCAGCCCCAGAAAATCAGACCGGTGAACACGATGAGGGGGGAGATCCCGACGCCATAACCCATCCAGCGCGGCTCGATGATGGTACCGAATACGACGTTGATCACCGCGAAACCGATCAGAGTCGCCGTGGCGTCTCCCACGCCCAGTTGCACCAGCGCCAGCAGCACTGCCGGAACCGCCGCAATGATCGAGCCGATGGTCGGCACGTAGTTGAGAAGAAACGCCAGCATGCCCCAGAGCAACGCGAAGTCGAGGCCGATGAGGGAAGTGAGAAGCCACGCCGAAAGTCCGGTAGCGGTGCTGATCAGTGTCTTGATGCCGAGATAGCGCCCAAGGTTGTTCAGGAACAGCGTGGCTCTCTCGAACGTTTCGGCCCTGCGACCGAAAGCGGCCAGTATCTTGGTCTGCACGCTCGATGCTTCCAGCAGAATGAACACCATCGTGAACAGGATCAGGAAGGTGTTGGTCAGCACGTCGCGAAGCGCGTTCAGGATGTTCGCAGCAAGGCGCATGGCCCAGCCGGCGTCGACGACATCGCTCAGGCCCTGGATGGTGCGACCGTCGTCCATGTGCGTTGCGGCCAAACGCAGCAGCCGGTCGACCAGCAAGTCGAGGCGCGCCTGGTACGCGGGAAGTGCGGCCGTGAATTCGGCGACCGACGCGCCGACGATAGTGCCCGCGACAGCGAGCACCAGCATGATCAGGATCAGGACGATCAGGGCGGCCAGGACCGAGGGCACCCGGTGTTGTTGCAGCCAGAGCATCGGCCGAACGGTAATCAATGCGAGAAACAGTGCCAGCAGAAACGGGACCAGCAGAACCTTCGCCGCTTGCATCCCGTATACGATGACGATGATGGCAGCCAGCGTGATTGCGGTGCTCGCGTTCCTGCCGGTGATTGGTTCCATTGTGCCCTTCAGGCGGTTTGGGTCAGCCGCCGATCAGCCGGGATCATCGCACAAAGCCGTGGCCTTTGGGATGCGGCAGGACCGGCAGTACGCGGCATGCCGCGTGGCCGCGCTCACGTCCTGAGGTAGCCGAGGCGATCCACCGTCATCGCCGCCGGACGGAGGCCCAGCAGTTCGAAATCGTCGGTCGTGGGCACTGTGTTCCCCTCCATCAGCATCGCAAGCTGGTCGCGCGTGATCGGGAAGAAACGGAATCGATCCAGGAGCGCGGCCGCGACGTGCACTGCCGTCGCCGGAACCGGGACGATGAGCTTGCGCCGGCCACAGGCCTCGGCGATCCTGCGAATGATCGCCGGCCACGTCAACTCTTCGCTGCCGCCCAGATGAAGCGTCCGTCCGATGGTGCCATCGTTGTCCAGAGATTTCTGAAACGCGCGGGCGACGTCCTCGACGAATACGGGCGTCATCGAGAATGTTCCGCGCCGCGGCGAGCGCCCCGAAAAGAATGCCGGCGCGGGGACGGGCGGCCGGATCATCTGATCGCGAAGCTGCGTGGCAAACTCGACTCGCCCCCGTGGATCGCCGAAGATGACGCTGGGGCGAATGACCGTGCCGCGGAGTCCGGTTCTTTCGAGATAACGCTCTGCCTCGAATTTGCTGCGCTGGTAGCGGGTGCCGTCGGCCTTGACGCCGTTCGCACTCATCAAGAGAAAGCGCTCGATGTGTCGGAACTTCGCCGCGTCGATAACCTGCCGGGGGCCGTCGTATTGCATCGCCCTGAAGGTGACGCCTTTTGCCGGGTCCTCGCGCAGAATACCGATCAGGTAGATCGCCGCGTCGCACCCTTCCAGGGTGCTTGCGATCGCGGCGCCGTCACCGACGTCGCCGATCGTCAATCGACAGCGGTCTGCCTGACGAACCTTGCGTTCGCTGCCCGGGCGGACGAGAAGTGACGGCTCGTGCCCCGCACCGAGCAGCGCATCGACCAGATAACTGCCGACAAAGCCCGTTCCGCCGAAGATAGCCGTTCGCATATGCGTCCTGTCGAACCTGTCGTGCTGGCGCTCGGCTGCGGCGCCGTCATTGACCAGACATCCAGTGATGTCGGCATTCGAATATACCATCGCAACCAGGGAACGTTCCGGATGACCGTTTGCAACGTACTGCCGGAGCCGGAAGCAGGAAAAACGGTGTCAGGCGCGGGCGGCAGCCGGCTCCGCGGTTGGTTCCAGACGCTTGATGCTGATGCCGGTCACGCCGTACAGGATCGACACGAGGGGGTTGATCAGGTTGAGAAACGCGAACGGCAGGTACGCGAACGTCGCGACACCGAGGGTCGCCGCCATGTAGGCGCCACAGGTGTTCCACGGAACCAGCGGCGAAGTCAGTGTTCCTGCATCCTCGAGGATTCGCGACAGGTTCTTCGGATCGAGATTGCGACGCTTGAATTCGGCCTGGAACATCTTGCCGGGCACGACCACGGCAATGTACTGGTCCGCTGCGACGATGTTGATGCCGATACAGCTCAGCACGACCGTGGTGACCAGCGAGCCGGTGGATTTGGCCGCCTTGAGCGCGCCCTGGATGAGCCGCATCAGCATGCCGGCGTGTTCCATCACAGCGCCGAACGCCAGGGCTGTCAGGATCAGCCATATCGTGTTCAGCATGCTGCTCATGCCGCCACGTGTGAGCAGGTCATCTACCTCGGGCACCCCGGTCGAGGCGACGTAGCCGTCGGCCAGCGCGAGCCATACGCCCTTGGTCATCGCGAGCGCCGTCGGCAAGTCGCCTCCGTCGGCGTACCTAAGTACGGCGTGCGGCTGCAATACTACGGCGAGCAGCCCTCCGAGCAATGCGCCGAACAAAATGGTCGGCAGCGGAGGAACCTTGCGCATCGCCAGAAAAAACACGACGACCAACGGGAGCAACGCCAGCGGCGTGATATTGAAAGATGCGTCCAGCGTCGCCATCAGCCCCTCGAGCGCGACGCCATCGCCGCTCACGTCGCCGCCCAGGCCAATGGCGAGATACAGGATGAGCGCCATCAGGTAGGACGGACCCGTGGTCCACGTCATATGCCGGATGTGTGTGAACAGGTCGGTGCCGGCGACGGCGGGGGCAAGATTCGTCGTGTCCGAAAGCGGAGACATCTTGTCGCCGAAATACGCGCCGGAGATGACGGCGCCCGCGGCAATCTCCGGTGATAGTGAGAGGCCCATCGCAACGCCGATCAGAGCCACGCCCAGGGTACCTGCGACGGTCCATGAGCTTCCCGTCGCCAGCGCGGCAATCGAGCAGACGAGACAGGTCGCGACGTAAAAGTATCTCGGGTCGAGAAGTTCCAGGCCGTAATAGATGAGTGCCGGCACGGTGCCCGACATCAGCCAGGTTCCGATCAACGCTCCGACGGACAGGAGGATCAGCACTGCGCCCATTGCCGTGCCGATGCCGCCGATTATGGCGGTCTGCAGCTCCGCCCAGGTGTGGCCGTTCCGGATTGCAATGATGCCTGCGATTGCTGCGGCGATGACGAGCACGATCTGCGTGGGGCCGGAGGACGCATCCGAGCCGAACAGGTAGACGGCCAGCGCCAGCAGGAGGATCAGCGCCACGACCGGGATCACTGCATCCAGGAGTGACGGAGGCCTTGGTGTTGTCATAGGTTTACCGTGTTCGGTTCGCGTGTCGCGTGAGTCGCCGCTGTTTCTCGGCAGCGGTCACGGCCGGGCGACGTCCGGCGGGGCGACAGCGTAACATGGATGCCTGGCCCGGATGTCTCACCGATTGCGCGCGTCGTTGCCGATGCCGGAGCGGTCCGGCGTATATGGCATTCACGCGAATCTCCCCTATAATCGAGCGCGTCGACCGCCTTCGGCCGATTCTGCTCCAGTCACTACCAGCGGGTGAATCAAATGCGTCAATCCGTCAAAACGATCGCGATCATGCTCGCGGCAATCCTGATTACGCTCGGGCTTTCAGAGTCTGCCGGAGCCGGCGTTATCAGCACGGAAGCCGCGATCGAAATGCAGGAGCGTTCTGCCCGAATCGAGCGCATCAATTCTGTTCTCGCGCGGGACAGCGTGCAGAGGCAGATGATCCGCCTTGGCGTCCAGCCGGGTGTTGCCGCGGCGCGCATCGCCTCCCTGAGTGACAGCGAACTGCAACAGCTCGAGGCACGCATGGACGAACTCCCCGCCGGTGCGGACAGCGCGTTGACTGTGCTCGGTATCGTGTTGCTGGTATTGCTGGTTCTGGAACTCGTTGGCGTCACGGACGTATTCAAATCGTTCTAGCCCGGAGCTCGCTTAGTTCGGCTGCGGATTTTCGTGACTGGCGAAGCGCGGCGACGTAGTGAGCCAGCTATCGCGAGGAGCCGCAACGCCGCCAGACTTGATGAAACGCGGCGAATCAGATGAGTTATTTGCGGGACACGACACCAGCCGTCTGCGCGGTAGAAATATCCGTAACGAAAATGCTGCGTTGCGCGGCCGGTGTCGCCGTTGCGGCGGTCCTCTGCGGCTGTGCTGCGGATCCGTTCAGGGACCTTGCGCCCCGGTCGGTGCCCGCGGCGATCGAGCTTGATCGCACGCCGTTTTTCCCGCAGCAGGAGTATCAGTGCGGGCCCGCGGCGCTGGCGACGGTCCTCGTGGCTTCAGGCGTCTCCGTTCACCCGGACGAGCTGACCCCGAAGATCTACCTGCCGGAGCGGCAGGGCAGCCTGCAGCCGGAACTGCTCGCGGCAAGTCGTGAACACGGCCGTCTTCCCTACGTCATCCCGCCTGAATTTCCGGCGCTACTGGCGGAAGTATCGCGCGGCCGCCCGGTGCTGGTGCTGCAGAACCTCGGCGTGAGGCTCGCACCGACCTGGCATTACGCAGTCGTCGTGGGATTCTCCCCTGAGCGCGGCGAGGTGATCCTGCGCTCGGGGGTGGATGAACGGCGCATCACCCGGGCGGGTGTGTTTGCGAATACCTGGCGTCGCGGTGGCAACTGGGGCATCGTCGTGCTTCCGCCTGGCGAATTGCCGGCAACCGACGACAGTGCCGGTTACCTCCGGGCCGTCGCGGCCGCGGAGGCCGCGGGACGCGCGGAACTCTCGGAGCCGTCGTACGCGGCCGCGGTCGAGCGCTGGCCTGACAGCAGCCTGGGGTGGCTCGGCCTGGGCAATTCCGCCTATGCGCGGGGGGAGGCTGCTGCGGCCGAGCATTTGTACCGCCGCGCGCTAAAGGCCGATTCGGAGAACGCCGTGGTGCTCAACAATCTTGCCAGCGCGGTTGCCGACCTCGGTCGTTGCAGCGAAGCGCGCGAGTTGCTGCTCACGGCAACCGCCCTTCCCGATCTGCACGCGACGATTCGCGAGCTGCTTCTGCAGTCGCAAATGGAACTAGACGCCTGTCAGTGACTGCGTACCATGAAGTCCGGGAAGCGCATGAGGAGAAACAGGATCATTGTCGCTCTGCTCATCGGCGTCGTGCTGGTGCCACTGATGTTCGAAGTGGAGTTCGATCCACATTTCAGCTTGCCGCGCACCGTCACGGGTGCGGACGCCGCCCAGGAAACCCGCTACCAGCAGTGCGTCTCACGGCAAACCGACCAGGCTACCCGCGAGGCCCTGGACACCGCCGACAACCCCGACGTCCAAAGCTTGATGATCCGCATACGCCAGAACGAGGCGGCCACCGAATGCCGCAACCGGCACCCGGAACGTCGGATCCAGGTGGAGGAACCGCTCTCGTTCAACCTCGTGGACCTGCGCTGGCGGTTCTGAATCGGGACACCCATGGAATCCGTCGGGGGAAGTTGGGGGGAACTTGGGGGAACTTGGGGAACTTGGGGACACCCATCGAATTAGTCGGAGCTGACGACGAACAAGGTGACAGATCGGGGACACCCACGAATCCGTCACAGATAAACGAACCCGTCACACGCGCCAACCCGGAAGCAAGCAAGGGCATCCACGAACACGCATGAGGAGGACTAAGTTAAGAAATGGAACTCGGCACCATAAGTATCGCGCGGCGCTTTCGTGGCCCACCAAACTCGGCGAATGGGGGATACTGCTGCGGACGGCTCGCAGCGTTCGTCAATGGCGCCGCGGAAGTCACGCTGCGAAAGCCGCCGCCGCTTGAGACGGCCATGAGAGTGGTCAGCGAGCCAGACGACTCCGTCGCACTTTATGACCGTGACGAGCGTATCGCCACGGCGCGCGTCGGCGCTGCACCTGTTGCCGAAGTGGCTAGGCCAACATTTCAAGAAGCCGTCGCCGCCAGCAGACGGACATTCGATCCGTCCGTTCACAAACTGCCCTCGTGTTTCGTCTGCGGACCACATCGCGCACCCGGCGACGGACTGCGCATCTTTTGCGGTCCCGTCGACGCGAACGATCTTGGCTGGTCTGGTGTCGTTGCCGCTCCCTGGATACCGGAGCCATATATGGCTGACGACAGCGGAACGGTGGCCGCCGAGTTCGTTTGGGCGGCGCTCGACTGCCCAACCGCATACGCCTGCGGCTCCCCGGCCGGCTTCCCGACCGTACTGCTCGGCCGCCAGGCCGTCTCGATCCTTGCAAAGCCTGCTATTGGTGAAAAATGCGTTATCGCCGCCCGTCAGATCGACCGCGAAGGACGCAAATACCGCGCCCAGGCAACTCTCTTCGGACAGTCGAGCTCGTCCCTGGCCCACTGCCTAGCCACCTGGATCGAGGTTCCGCGCGACATCCAGTTAGGCACCGTTTGAGGCAATTTTGGGACACCCATAGAACTGGGACGCGGCGAAGGAGTCCGCCAGGGCTCATGGAGTCCAGATCGTCGCAAAGCACGATCGCTCGATGGTGTTCCGATTCTGGGACCGCTTCGCAAGCCCCATCGCAGACGACACTGTGCGAATTCTTGGGTGTCCCCGTTTACATATTCTTGGGTGTCCCCGTTTACGGGGGCGTCAGCTTGAGCAGACGCCCGCCTTGGCCGGCGTCGTCGTCCTCGTCCTCCAGTAGCCAGATGGCGCCATCGGGGCCTTGTTCGACCTCGCGAATGCGCTCGCCCATCTCGAAGCGTTCGGCTTCCCGGGCAGAGTCTCCTTCGATTTCTACGCGGATCAGCGCTTCGGATGACAAGCCGCCGAGAAAGGCATTGCCCTTCCATTCAGGGAAGAGGTCACCGCTGTAAATGATCAACCCGGCAGGAGAAATCGCCGGTACCCAATAGGTTTTCGGAGGCTCGAACTCGGGCCGCGTATCGTGGTCCGGGATGCTGCGGCCGTCGTAATGGTTTCCATTGGAGACCTCGGGATAGCCGTAATTTTCGCTGCCGACGATCAGATTGAGTTCATCGCCGTGGCGCGGACCCATTTCCTGTGCCCAGAGCCTGCCCGCTTCATCGAATGCGATGCCGAGCGGATTCCTGTGGCCGAGCGTCCAGACCTGCGCGGCAACCCCGCCCTGCTCCGCAAACGGATTGTCGGAAGGCACCGTTCCGTCGTCATTCAGGCGCACGATCTTGCCAAGGTTCTGCTGCATATCCTGGGCCGGTGTGAACTTCTGGCGGTCGCCGGAAGAGATGAACATGTGCCCGTCGTCCGAGAACACGATCCGGTGAGCGTAGTGCCCGCGCCCCGTCACCTTGGGATCCTGGCGCCAGATCACCCGTTGATCGCTCAGTGCGCCGCCATCCTCGTCCAGGGACAACGTCGCACGCATGACAGCCGCCCCGCGCACTTCACCATCCCCTGCCTCGGCGTAGCTCAGGTAAATCGTGCCGTTGTCCGCAAACTCGGGGTGCAACACTACGTCCCCGAATCCACCCTGCCCGCCGTAATCCACTTCCGGAATGCCTGAAACCGGTTGCGACTGCTCGCCGTCCTGCGTAACGACAAGGAGACGCCCCTTCTTTTCCGTAATCAGCAGGCGGCCATCCGGTAGGAATGTCATGGCCCAAGGCTCGTCCAATGTTGCAATCGGCGTCGCAACGAACGGCCTGTCTTCCGATGCGGCCTGTGCGGCTGCAGTCGAAGTCGAGTCGGCACCGCAAGCGGAAAGAAGAACGCTTGCGGCGAGAAGCAAAGAGCGATACATGTTGGACCCTCTTGGCACGTGGCGGAGACTGCCCGAACTATTTATAACATGAGCGGCCGTTGCGCTTCGAAGTTCCGAAATTGAGGTCGCCAGCGTGTCGAGCCATGGAACCCCTCGAGCAGACCTTGCTATTGGGCCTCCGCAAGCCGCCACGCCGCACCGGCAGCAAGAAGCGAAATCGTCGACAGCAACACGATTACGACGACGGGACCGGCCAGCGAGGCGATTCCACCGAACGCGCCGCCGGCAATCAGCATCGCACCGATGAACGTGTTGCTGACGGCGACATAGCTCGCCCGGTTCTCCGCGGTCGCGATATCGATCAGATGTGTCTTTCGCCCCACCCTGACGCCCGCATGGGCGATGTTGAGCAGGAAGTACGTCGACGCAAACGCGATCGCCGGGAACGGAAGATCGGGCGTGTGAGCCAGGCCCGCGGTCATCACTCCGGAGATGGCAGCCAGCAGCGCTGCGGCTGCCATCACCTGCCGGCTCGAACGGTCTGCCAGTCGGCCCCAAACCGGCGCACTCAAAAAACTGGCAGCGCCAGTCGCTATCAGCATGGTGCCGAACTGGGTCAAGGCTCCACCGGAGTGTGCACTCGCGATACTGACGTAAAACGGTGCGACCAGCGCAGTGGACAGGAGCAGCGTACGGACAATCAGGAACTGCCTCAGATCCCTGTCTTCTCGAATAAGATGAAACTGCCGCAGAGCTTCCGTGATTGCGTTGCCGCCGCCCTCTGTCGCTCCGCTGTACTCCTCGAGGCGGCTGAAGATGAATGCCCCGAGCATCCACAAGGCGCCCGCCATCATGAGAAGCACTACGAAAAGTATCAGGCCCTGTTCACCCGGCTTCATCGCGAGTGCCACGAATCCGGTCACGATGGTGATAGCTCCCGCCGCCGAGGATGCGTATCCCGTAACGCTGCCGCGCCTGCTCTTGCTGATTGTCTTTCCGAGCACGTCCTTCGCAGCAACAGAGCAGACACCTCGGGCAAGGCTGAACATCACCAGCAGTCCGAGGATGCTCCAGCCAGCCGGCGCACCGCGCAACGAAAGTGCGACGACTGCCATGGAAACTACGGCGACTCCCTGCACGACGCTGCCGGCAACCCAGAACCATTTGCGAACGCCAACTCGTCGGATGGCGCCAGCCACCAGCAACTGGGGAATCAGCGATAGCGACTCGCGGATCGGCACCAGCAGCCCGAGCATAAACGTCGGGGCACCAAGGCTGGTGAGGAGCCAGGAGAGCACGAGTTTGGAACTGGACAGGCGGTCGCCGGTCTTCGACGCAACCAGCGACCCGATATGAATAAAGAAATTCCTTGGTTGCTCGTGACATGCAACGTCCGGGATATCCCTGCACACCCGCGCATCCTCATCGCCGGTCAACAGATCGTAGAGATCCCGGGTCACCGACTTGGGAATCGCTTCAGCCACAGAGAGGCCCCCTGGTGTAACTCTGTTTCATATGAACTTCACGAGCGGCATTTCGAGTTCACCGTCCTGTAGAATGCCCCCGTCTGACGCAGAGCGGCGTGCCCAATAACATCAACCTTCCGCTCTCTTTATGTCCAGTTTTCATCACTGTAACGGAGCAGGAACGAACGTATGCAGATGTACAGAATGCGCCATCTTATCGTAGCTGCTATCTCCGCAGCGCTGCTTCTGGTTTCGCTCGGCGCCACCGCTGCCGGGCGCAACGCCGTGCGCGGCAAGAATGGCGTCGTGGCATCGTCCTCTGCCCTTGCCTCCGAGGTAGGCGTAGAAACCCTGCGGAACGGCGGAAATGCAGTGGATGCTGCGGTTGCAACCGCCTTTGCACTGGCCGTGACCTGGCCTACCGCTGGCAATGTCGGGGGCGGAGGCTTCCTCGTGTATCACGGGGCGGACGGCGAAGCGACGACCTTCGACTTTCGCGAAAAAGCGCCTCTTGCCGCGACCGAGAATATGTACCTCGACGAAGACGGAAACATCCGGGAAAACTCGAATCACGAAGGCATCCTCGCCGTGGGTGTCCCCGGTACTGTTGCGGGACTGGAGTTGGCGCATCGTGAATATGGCAAGTTGGACTGGTCTGCTCTGGTGGCGCCAGCAGTGCGGCTGGCCCGTGACGGCATCGCGATCACGTGGAAGCTCCATGATGACTTCAAGGGGCGTAAGGAAAGGTGGGAACGGTATCCGAGTTCGGCACAGATTTTTCTGAAGTCCGACGGCAACTTTTACGAACCTGGCGACAAATGGGTACAAAAGGATCTGGCGAAAACGCTCGAACGGATTCAACGCCGAGGAAAAGCCGGATTCTACGAAGGCGAAACTGCGGCGCTGGTTGCGGATTTCATGGAAAGGAATGGCGGCCTCATCACGCGTGAGGATCTTGCAAAGTACGAGGCTGTCGAGCGTGAACCGATTCGCGGCACCTACCGGGGTTACGAGATCGTGAGCATGCCGCCTCCGAGCTCCGGAGGGGTCGCCCTTGTCGAAATGCTGAACATTCTCGAGGGATACGATCTGGCATCGGCCGGGCACAATTCCGTGCGGTATCTGCACCTGATGACCGAAGCCATGCGCCGTGCGTACGCCGACCGGGCGCGTTACCTGGGAGATCCCGATTTCAATGAGGATATGCCGGTAACACGATTGATTTCCAAACCGCACGCCACGAATCTGCGGGGCAGTATCGACGTGACGCAAGCATCAGAAAGTGATCCCGCGCTGTTTGCCGACCGCTATGAAAGTGACCAGACGACGCACTTTTCCGTGGTCGACAAAGAAGGCAACATGGTGTCACTGACCTATACGCTGGAGTGGGGCTACGGATCTCACATCGTCGTGGAGGGAGCCGGGTTTCTCCTGAACAACGAGATGGGAGATTTCAACGCTGTGCCGGGTGTTACTGATGTCAGCGGCCAGATCGGCACCGAACCAAATCGCATACGCCCGGAGCAGCGTATGCTGTCCAGCATGACGCCGACCATCGTGGCACGCGACGGCTTGCCGATCTTTGCAACCGGAACCCCGGGCGGCAAGACCATAATCAACACAACCCTGCAGACCATCCTTAACGTCATCGATCACGGCATGACAATCGCCGAATCGATCGAAGCGGGGCGAATTCATCACCAATGGCTGCCGGACCGAACCCTGATCGAGCAGCACGGCTTTTCACCGGACACGATCAGACTATATGAAAAACTCGGCCACACTGTTCGTCGAGTCGGCACTATTGGGTCAGCGATGGGCGTTTTCCATGATCGGGAGAACGGCGTTTTCCTTGGCGCCGCCGATTCCCGCGCCGAAGACGGCGGTGCCGTAAGCTACTAAATCGGGACATCCATCAACGTCACTACTAAATCGGGACAGCCGCTATCATTATTGGTAGCCAACACGCATCCGGCGATGGATGTCCCCGTTCACTCGTTGGGAGTTGGGCGCCAGTCGCAAGTAGCGCCGAGCACGGCAACTACCGAGATCGCAGCATCGGGGTCACCCGCGCAGCAGCCCAGGAGTTGCCGTGGGGTCAAATGGCGAAAGCGAGACTATGGGATGGTAAGCGTAGACCCGGCAGCTTTCGTGGCCGACCGCTTAGCTGTAAGACTGTGCCGTCCTTCCTTGCGCGGGACAGCTTTTCGGCGCACCGCCGCCCTTGAGCCAACGCTGGCCGAGGTGCGAGCAGTATTGCTCGATTGAAGCAACGGAACCCACGGCTCGATAATACCAGCGGCCGTAGTGCGAGATTTCACGAATCCACTGCTCGTGTGATAGCTGCAAGCGCGCAAGCAAGTGGCGGCAATCGCTTGGGACGCGACCGCGCCTACGCAGGCGAACAGCCATAGCGGACCAACGTACGAGCTTCAGGTACTCATGTTGCCGAATCGCAATCCGGCCGGGATGTGACCCGGCAGTATCCCTGAACCCTGCCAAATGCTGCCCTCGGCCGTCGATCCTGGCTCGCAGTGAAGTGTGTCGCGCATCCTCGGCAAAGCGTACCAGGCCCGAGCGAACCGGGTTGAGGTCCACATACGCCATGCACCTAAGAAGGGCAGTGTCATCGAGCAGCGCCTGAAGTCTGAACCTGCCTTCCCAGAAACGACCGGTGCAGCCATCTTCACGATTCGCGCGGCGCGCCAGAGGCTCGTTGATGCAACGCATGAACCAGCTTATGCTCGTAAGTCGACTGCGCCACTTGCTCGACGCCTCCTCACTGACTGGGCCTTCGGGAACAGAGAAGAGCCGCGCCCAGCGCTCAATCACTTCCTCATTCGACCAGTGCGCAGACTTCTCGTCTGCGACGCGCAGTACGACGTGATAGTGATTATGCATGATGGCGTATGCAAGGATTTCGATCGCGAATGTGGAAGCAAGTTCGGCCAGTCGATCCTCAATCCACTGCCGTCGATGCTCGAAATCTTTTCCCGTGAACCGATCCTTACCGCATAGGAAAGCTCGCCTGACGCACCGCGACATGCAGTGGTAGTACCGGGTGTGCGCCAGGCTGATTTGTTGTCTTCTGGGTATCGTCACTGCAGATTCCTCCCTGAATCAGTCACGACATTACGCTCTGGCGATGGAGAAAAGTTACGGAATTTCTTGCCAGTTTCCTCAGAAATAGCCAATCTCGAGAACGAGTATCGAAGAGTCAGCGAAGGGACGGTCGGCAGCGACGTCGGCACTTTTGACGGATCTACTGGCTTGGATGCCTCGACGTGATGCTTTATGGGTGTCCCGGATTGTCTTGTGGGTGTCCCGGATTGTCGCTACTGGCTTGGATGCCTCGACGTGATGCTTTATGGGTGTCCCGGATTGTCGTGCAGACCGGACCTCTGTGGATGCCCCGATTCGCTTCTTGCTCGTGCCTCACTTGACCGATTTGAGGTACGTGGCCATCGCAAGCCTGTCCTCAGTTGTAAGCCGACTGGTGTTGTCGTCGATGACAGAAGACATTGAGCCCCCGGTGAAATCGCCATCTGGAAGCATGCCAATATCGAGAAAATACTCTATGTCCTTCAGTGACCAGCGGCCGATTCCAGCGTCAGGATCGGCCGTGATATTCGGCATTTTCTCGTCACCTGGTCCGTCTGAATTTCCGCGAAGTTCATGGGTGTCCCGGATTGCACCGAGGCGGGTGCGGGGGGTATGGCACTCGCCGCAATGACCCAGGTGGCGGACGAGGTAGGCACCTCGGTTCCATTCCTCGCTTTGGCTGGAATCGGGCTGAAACCGTCCGGCGTTGAAGTAACGCGACTTCCAGGCGCCGGCGGCTCGCCTCGAGGACATCATGAATGGCAGATCGTGCTCACGATTGGCCCGCTCGACCGGATCGAGGCTGAACAGGTAGGCCTTCATCGCAAGGAGGTCGGCGCGCGTCACACCAGTGTACGACGTAAAGGGAAACGCGGGAAAATAGTCCTCTCCCGAAGGATTCACTCCGTCCCAGAAAGCTCGCACGAAGTCGTCGTCCGACCAGTTACCGATACCCGTTCGCCTGTCCGGCGTGATATTAGGCGTATAAAAGGTTCCAAAGGGCGACTCCAGCGCGCGTCCGCCGGCGAACGGAACAGCCTCATCGCCTTCCGTCGTATGGCAGGTTACGCAGCCGCCAGCATGAATGAGGTACTTGCCTCGCTCGATCAGGTTTTCATCCGCATGCACTGGCGGCGCCGCAAAAAGAACCCCGGCGGCCGCTAGAGAAGCGAGAGAACGTAAATCAGTCAGTATCGACGCGAAACCGGTCATGACAGCCTCTGCACGCCGCTCCAACATCACGAAACGCCCGCGCTATGGCAGCCTTGTCACCACCGGACACTACTTCCCTGAACGCCGCCGTGGCCTTCTCCGCATTGTTTATCGCCTTCTGAAACTCTTCCGGCTCTTCCCAGATTACGGGCAGAGCTTCCGAGTCATCGACATCGGAGCCGGCAGGAAAAATATGCTTTAGTTCCCGCGCACCATTGGCCAGGCCCTCGGCGTGCGCTTCCAGGAAACCGTTGTCGTCGACCAGCTCCCGCACGTACATCGAGGCAGCGCCTATGTGCCCGCGTAGCGTCGTCATCACCGATGTTCGGTAGGCTTTGGCATCTTCGGGGGTTGTATCTGCCGCCGCGGCAAGGGAAGCGGTAAGCATGGCAGCGAGGGATATTGTAAGGAGGGCAGACTTCTTCAGCATAGTTGGCTCCGGCAGCTGTCGTCACGGTAAGAGTAGCAAGGAAGCCGACCGACCACTATCTGGCGCGAAGTCACATTGTGAGGTGCTTTGACCTCCTGGATGCTCGCCGACTACCTTTCCGGCACGTCCGCCGGTAAGCTCTGCGCCTCTGCTCCGGTCGGAAATCCGGCCGTCGCCAACAATAAACGGGCAATAAACGGGGACACCCATCAGAAG
>Ga0299913_10001932_pt1 | contig 15944 bp, 15 predicted proteins | sample RVTome_9_FD_201360 | JGI IMG/M metagenome (GOLD analysis project Ga0299913, IMG submission 201360) | Soil microbial communities from uranium-contaminated site in the Upper Colorado River Basin, Wyoming, United States - RVT155D38 (version 2) ...
GAGCTCATCGACTTGATCCGCATGCGCGACGCGGCCTCGTCGATCAGGTCGATCGCCTTGTCCGGCAGGAAGCGGTCGGAGATGTAGCGGTCGGCCAGCTCGGCTGCTGCCTCGAGCGCCTCGTCCGAGATCTGCACCTTGTGGTGCTGCTCGTAGCGGTCGCGCAGGCCCTTGAGGATCTGGACCGTCTCCTCCGTCGTGGGCTGGTCGACGCGGATCTGCTGGAAGCGCCGCTCGAGCGCGGAGTCGCGCTCGAGGTACTTGCGGTACTCGTCGAGCGTCGTGGCGCCGACGGTCTGCAGCTCACCGCGCGCAAGCGCCGGCTTCAGGATCGAGGCGGCGTCGATGGCGCCCTCGGCGGCACCGGCGCCGACGAGGTTGTGCAGCTCGTCGATGAACAGGATGATGTCGCCGCGCTGGGTGATCTCCTTCATCACCTTCTTCAGGCGCTCCTCGAACTCGCCGCGGTACTTCGAGCCCGCGACAAGGGCGGCGAGGTCGAGCGTGTAGATCTGCTTGTTCTTGAGCAGCTCCGGCACCTCGCCCTTCGTGATGCGCGAGGCGAGGCCCTCCACGACCGCGGTCTTGCCGACGCCGGGCTCGCCGACGAGCACGGGGTTGTTCTTGGTGCGCCGCGAGAGGATCTGCATGATCCGCTCGATCTCGGTCTCGCGCCCGACGACGGGGTCGAGCTTCCCGTCGGCGGCCAGCTTGGTCAGGTTGCGGCCGAACTGGTCGAGCAGCTTCGAGGACTTCTTGCCCTCGCCCGAGCCGGCACCAGCACCGGCGCCCTGGCCCTGACGGCGCCCGCCGGGCCCGGAAAGCATGCGGATGACCTCGTTGCGGATCTTCTCGGAGTCGGCGTCGAAGTCGAGCAGGATGCGCGCGGCGACCCCCTCGTTCTCGCGCACGAGGCCGAGCAGGATGTGCTCGGTACCGATGTAGTTGTGGCCGAGCGAGAGCGCTTCGCGGAGCGCCAGCTCGAGGACCTTCTTCGCGCGTGGCGTGAACGGGATCTGGCCCGAGGTGACCTCTTCGCCGGACCCGACGATGCGGACGACCTGGGCGCGCACGCGCTCGACCGTGATGTCGAGCGATTCGAGGACCCGCGCAGCGAGGCCTTCCTCCTCGCGGAGGAGGCCGAGCAGGATGTGCTCGGTACCGATGTAGTTGTGCTTGAGGATGCGAGCCTCTTCCTGGGCGAGGACGACCACTTGGCGGGCCCTCTCGGTGAAGCGCTCGAACATCGTGCGGATCCTTCTGCTCGGGGACTACCGACCCTACTTCGGAGTCGGAAGGTCTAGTGCCTCTTTCGGCAGATTCGCCGTCTGAGACAACCCCCCTTCGCCCGCAGCCGAGCCGGTAGGCCAGTCTAGCAACGGGCTTACCCCCGGATTTCGGCTTCCAATCGGGGAAAATCCGGCATTAACGAGCCGTCAAAACACGCCCGGCGCATTCGCCCAACTTCGGGCACCGAAGCACCACCTCGTCGCCGTCCTCGAGCCAGCGCTCTCCTTGGAAGCGTTCGAGCATGCAGCCCTCGCTGCCGGGCTCCGAGCCGGAAATGGTTCCGGTTCCGAACAGGTCGCCGCCCGTCACCGGCGCGCCGCTCACAGTCGCGTGCGCGAGCATTTGAGCCGGCGTCCAGTACAGCGCGCGCGACGCGGTCCGGGTGAGCACCTCGCCATTCACCAGGACCTCGAGCTCGAGATCGAGCTGAACCGCCGGCTCGGCGTCGCGCAGGTAGGGCAGCGGCTCGGGCTCCTGCTCCCGCGGCGGGGTCGTCGGGAGGTCGGCGAAGGGAACGATCCAGGGCGAGATCGAAGTTGCGAACGACTTCCCGAGAAACGGACCGAGCGGCCGGTACTCCCACGCCTGGATGTCGCGCGCGCTCCAGTCGTTCAGCAGAACGACGCCGAAGAGCCGGGCCCCGGGGTCGGCCACGAGCCCCAGCTCGCACTCGTAGTCGAGCGCCTCGGTGGGCCCGAACCGGCCCTCGCCGAGCTGGCCCTGGGGCCGCGTGATCGGCGTCCCGGACACGACGACGCTCGACGCGCGTCCGTGGTAGCCGACCGGCAGGTGGCGCCAGTTCCGCTCGAGCGGCTGGTCGGGACGGAACATGCGCCCGACGTTCGTCGCATGCTCGAGCGAGGCGTAGAAGTCGACGTAATCACGCGGCGCGACGGGCAACGTCGGCTCGCATTCGGCAAGCGGGAAGCGCTCCGCGCTCTGCTCGGCCCACGCGCGCACCTCGCGCCAGCGGTCAGGCCCCTGTTCGATCAGATGGCGCAGCGACCGCGCCTGCTCGCCGAGCAGGGCAACCTCGTCGTCGATCCGGGCGGCCGGACTGGGCCCTCCGTCGCGGGCGCGGACCGTCCCCCAGCCGAAGAAGCTCAGGCGGGCGCCGCCTCCAGCGGCGTGTGCCAGCTCGTCGCGTATGACGGATCGTCGAGCGCCCTGGCGACCTCCGTCAGCTTGAGCGGGCGGAAGGTGTCGCACATCACGGCGAGCTCGTCCGTGCGCCGCTTGCCCAACGCCTTTTCGACCATGCCAGGCTGCGGGCCGTGCGGCAGGCCGCTCGGGTGCAGCGTGATCGCCCCGGGCCCGACACCCTTGCGCGAGCCGAAGTGGCCGTCCACGTAGTAGATGACCTCCTCGGACTGGAGGTTCGAATGGACGTAGGGGATCGGGATGGCCTCCGGGTCCCAGTCGAGCTCGCGCGGGCAGAACGAGCAGATGACGAAGTTGGGTCCCTGGAAGGTCTGGTGAACGGGAGGCGGTTGATGGATGCGGCCGGACTTCGGCTCGAAATCGTGGATGTTGAAGGTGTACGGATAGACGTAGCCGTCCCAGCCGACGACGTCGAACGGGTGATAGTCGAGCGTGAAGTGCTGATAGCCGCCGCGCACGCGGACGACGAGCTCGTAGCTGCCCCGGTCCGTGTGCGTCTCCAGCTCGGCCGGCGGATGGAAGTCGCGCTGCGAGAACGGCGCGGCCTCGGTGAGCTGGCCGTAGCGGTTGCGGTAGCGGTTCGGTGTCTCGATCTCACCGGGCGTGTGGAACGTGAGCCAGGTGTGCGGACCGTCGGCAAGGACGACCCGGTACGTGGTCCCGCGGGGGATGACCACGTAGTCGTGCGGGCCGAACGGCAGCCGCCCGAAGACGGTCTCGAGCTCGCCCGAGCCTTCGTGGACGAAGAGGACCTCGTCGCCCTCGCCGTTGCGGTAGAAGCACTCCGCGTCGGATACGGGCCTGCAGATGCCCATCTCCACGTCTGCGTTGAACATCAGGACCTTGCGACCGAAGACCGTGTCGCCCTCCGGCGCGAGCGGCACAGTGTCGGTGAGCCGATGGACGTGCGCCTCGGGGACCCACTCGTGGAGCTCGATCGGCTCGAACTCTCCGACCTCGGCGACGCGGCACGGTGAATGCAGGTGGTACAGGATCGACTCGTTCCCCGAGAAGCCCTCGTAGCCCATCACCTCTTCCGTGAGGAGCGTCCCGTTGTCGCGGAACTGGGTGTGGCGCTTGGCCGGCACGCGGCCCATCGACATGTAGCGCATCAGAGGTTCCCCCTCGCGGCCTGCTCGCGCTCGATCGCCTCGAAGAGGGCCTTGAAGTTCCCCTCGCCGAAGCCCCGCGCGCCGTGCCGCTCGATGATCTCGAAGAACAGCGTCGGCCGGTCGCCGATCGGCTTGGTGAAGATCTGCAGCAGGTAGCCCTCGTCGTCGCGGTCGACGAGGATCCCCAGCCTGCGCAGGTCGTCGAGCGACTCCTCGATCTCGCCGATCCGCTCCGGCACGTCCTCGTAGTAGCTGTCGGGTGTGCGCAAGAACGGAACGCCGCGGGCGGACAGCTCTGCGACCGTCGCGACGATGTCGCGCGTAGAGAGCGCGATGTGCTGGACGCCGGGTCCCTCGTAGAACTCGAGGTACTCGTCGATCTGCGACTTCCGCTTGCTCTCGGCCGGCTCGTTGATCGGGAACTTGATCCGGCCCTTGCCGTCCGCGACCACCTTCGACATCAGCGCGGAGTACTCGGTCGAGATCTCCTCGTCGGAGAAGTGGATCATCTCCGTCATCCCGAAGACGTCCTCGTAGAACTTCACCCAACGCTCCATCTCGCCCAGGCGGACGTTGCCGACCACGTGGTCGACGCCGGTGAACACCCCATCGCCGCGGACGTGCTCGACCGCGCGGTACCCGGGCATGAATGCGCCGCCGTAGCCCGACCGGTCGACGAAGCGGTGGATCGTCTCGCCGTAGGTGGCGATGTCGGCCACGCGTACTTCGCCGTAGTCGTCCTCGAGCGTCCGCGGCTCCGCAATGCCCTGCGCGCCGCGCGTCGTGGCCTCGCGGTACGCGAAATCGACGTCCGGGACCGCGAGCGCGACCACCTTGACCCCGTCGCCGTGCCGGGCGTGGTGCTCGGCGATCGGGTGGTCCGAGCGCAGGCAGCCGGTGACGATCAGCCGCACCCGGCCCTGCTCGAGCACGTGCGACGCATGGTCACGGGCGCCGGTCTCGAGGCCGGCGTAGGCGACCTCGCTGAAGCCGAACGCGATGCGAAGGAAGTAGGCCGCCTGCGCGGCGTTGCCGACCCACAGCTCGAGGTGGTCGACACCGAGCAGCGGCATCGGGTCGTGCGCGGCCTGAAGTGCCTGGTGCTCAGCCAGCGACGTGCTCACGGCGCATCTCCTCGATCGACTCGTCGGTACAGGTCTTGAAGAACCCGCCGACGACCTCCTGCACCTCGGCGATCGACTCCGCCATGTAGAGGACGGGCTGGTAGTGCGTGATGTCGTAGTCGGTGGTGCCCATCTCGGTGAGGTCGAGCGGACGGTGCTCCATGCCACGGAACTCATCGATCTCGCCGTACGACGACAGGATCCCGGCGCCGTACGCGCGCAGCTCGCCTTCCTCGTAGACGACGCCGAACTCGAGCGAGAACCAGAACACGCGGCTGAGGAAGACGAGACTCTCTTCCTGCTTCAGCCGGTTCGTCGCCACACCTGCCAGTCGGTGGAGCTCGGAGAAAGTCGGCGTGGCGAGCAGGTGCCCGTGCCCGATGACCTCGTGGATGATGTCCGGCTCCGGCGTGTAGAGCGGCACGGCAGGGTGGCGGACGTACTGCGTCGAGTGGAACACGCGGTCGGCGAGCGATCCGTAGAACTCGCGCAGCGGGACCAGCCCGGCCGCCGGCGCATAGCGAAAGCCGGTGAGCGGCTCGAGTCGTGCCGACACCTCGTCGAGCGACGGCACGCGATCCGTGGGAAGCCCGAGCGCCGCGACGCCCTCGTTGAACTCCTCAATCGCGAGCCGCTCGTGCTTCGGGGGCAGCTCCCTGCAGACCGTCCGCCAGACCTCCTGCTCGGCATCCGTGTACTCGACCGCCGGCGCGGGTTCGCCGGGCCGCCAGGCAAGCGCGGCAGCCGCGATCTGGTTGCGGCGCTCGCGGTAGGCGGGATCGTTCGCGCCGGGATGGTCGTCGGCCAGGTGCACCGTCACGTGCCCAGCGTCACTCTGCGTGACGGGTGAGTAGAGCTGTCCCTCCTCGTACATCGCTGGGGACATCAGCACGCGGGCCACCTCGATGTCAAGTGTGACCACTTGCTCGGGTCAATCTGCGCAGTTCTGACCGCCGATCGTGCTATTAACTGGTCAGAATGATCGATTCGCTCGACGCCCGCCTCATCGAGGAACTGCGTGAGAACCCGCGCGTCGGGCTGCTCGAGATCTCCCGCCGCCTGAAGGTGGCGCGCGGCACGGTGCAGGCCAGGCTCGCGAAGCTCGAGCAACGCGGCGTGATCACGGGCTACGGGCCCGAGGTCGAGCCCGTGGCGATGGGCTATCCGATCCTCGCCCTGATGCTGCTCGACCTCGCTCAGGGTCGCCTGGAGGAGGCCGTCGAAGCGCTCAGTGCCGTGCCGGAAGTGCTCGAGGCAGATGCGGTCTCAGGCCCACACGACATCATCGCGCGTGTAGTCGCGCAGGACACGGAGCACCTTCAGGAGATCGTGAACCGGCTCGTCGCAAGCCCTGCAATCGAGCGCTCGACCAGCCATATCGTCCTCTCGCGGCAGGTGCCGCCGCGGACGGCACCGCTCGTCCGCGCCGCCGGCTCTATCGCATAGCGGGAAACAGGACCACTTCGCGCATCGAGCGCTTCCCGGCCAGGAGCATCACGAGCCGGTCGATCCCCACTCCGATGCCGCCTGTCGGCGGCATGCCGTGCTCGAGTGCCTGGATGTAGTCCTCGTCGAACGGCTGCGCCTCCTCGTCGCCCTCGGCGGCGTGGCGCTCCTGCTGCTCGAAGCGTGCGCGCTGCTCGTCCGGGTCGTTCAGCTCGCTGAAGGCGTTCGCGAACTCCATCCCGCCCGCGAAGCACTCGAACCGCTCGACGAGACCGTGCTCGGTGCGATGGTCCTTGGCGAACGGCGACAGCTCCTTCGGATAGTCGACCACGAACGTGGGGCTGGTCAGCTTGGGCTCCACATGCTTCGAGAGCAGCTGATCGACGAGCTGCGGCCAGACGCCCGTGGCGTCGAGCTCGACCCCCTTCTCCTTCCCCGCAGCGACGAGCGCGTCGCGGTCGCGCAGCTCCATCACGTCGAGCCCGGTCTCGTCGCGGATCGCGTCGCGCAGGGTGATGCGCCGCCAGGGTCGTGTGAAGTCGACCTCGCCGTCGTAGCCGACCTCCCTGGCGACCGTCTCGACGAGCTCCTCGAGCTCGTCGGCGATCCGGTGGTAGTCCGCGTACGCCTCATACCACTCGAGCATCGTGAACTCGGGGTTGTGCTTGTACGAGATGCCCTCGTTGCGGAAGTCCTTGCCGAGCTCGTACACCCGCTCGAGGCCGCCGACGATCAGGCGCTTGAGGTACAGCTCGGTCGCGATCCGCAGGTAGAGGTCCTTGCCGAGCGCGTTGTGGTGAGTGGTGAAGGGGCGTGAGAGGGCCCCGCCGTAGAGCGGCTGGAGGACGGGGGTCTCGACCTCGAGGAAGCCGCGCGCGTCGAGCCAGCGCCGGATGCACGAGATCACCTTCGAGCGGAGCGTGAAGAGCTCGCGGACCTCCTCGTTCGCGATCAGATCGAGCTCGCGGTGGCGGTAGCGCGTCTCGACGTCCTCGAGGCCGTGGAACTTCTCGGGCGGCGGCCGGAGCGACTTCGCGAGCAGCTCCCATTCGTCGACGCGGAGGCTGAGCTCGCCGCGACGCGTCTTGAACGCGGTGCCGTCGACGCCGATCAGGTCGCCGAGGTCGAGCGAGAGCAGGCGCTCGTGCGATTCCTCGCCGAGCACGTCCGCGCGGGCATGCAGCTGGATCCGCCCCGACCGGTCGTCGAGGTCGATGAAGGCAGCCTTGCCGTGGCCGCGGCGCGCGTGGATGCGGCCGGCCACGCGGTACGCGAAGTCGGTCTCCTCGCCGTCGCCGAGGTCGGCGTGCGCCTCGTGGATGCGCGCGATCGGAACGACGCGCGGAAACTCGTGCGGGAACGGCTCGATGCCATCCGCCCGCAGCTTCTGGAGCTTCTCTCGCCGGTCCTCCACCGGCGGGACCCTAACCCGCTTCTATTTTTGTGATCTTCAGCTTGCGCTGGGGGCCGCGCGGGACGGGCACCGAGATGATGTCGTTGCGCTTCTTGCCGAGCAGGGCCTTCCCGATGGGCGACTCGTTCGACAGCTTCCTTTCGGCGACGTTCGCCTCGGCCGAACCGACGATGTGGAACTTCTCGGACTTGGAGGTCTTCTGGTCCTTGACGTGGACCGTCGTCCCGACCGTGACGGTGTCACCGGTGACGTCCTTGGAGTCGATCACCTTCGCCGAGCGCAGCTTCTCCTCGAGGTCCGAGATCTGCTTCTCGAGCATCGCCTGCTCGTTCTTCGCGTCGTCGTACTCGGCGTTCTCGGAGATGTCGCCGAACTCGCGCGCCTCCTTGATCCGGGCGGCCACCTCGCGACGGCGCTCGTTCTGGAGGTACTCGATCTTGGCCTTGAGCTCGTCGAGGCCCTGCTTCGTGAGGACGATTTCCTTGGGCATAGAAAACCTCCGGGGCTATGAAACCGGCCCGGAGGAACGGGGCAGTGTAGCGAGGCCGCGGACGGCGCGCCGGGCGTCGGCCGTGGTCGGCGCGGTCACGAGCGCGTTCCGCTCGCGCTTCGTCAGGCCCATCGTGTCCGCGTACCAGGGGTAGAACTTCCGCAGGTAGCGGCCCGCCCTCTCGACGCCGAGATGCTCCTCGCAGCGGTCGACGACCCAGAGCAACTCCTCGCAGACCTCGGCACGCGTCGGCGCCGTGTCGCGCAGGCCGAGCAGCCGCTCGAAGCGCCACGGGTTTCCCAGCGAGCCGCGCGCGAGCATCACCGCGGCCGCGCCCGACTCGTCGAACGCGTGCAGCGCCGCGTCCTCGTCACTCAAGCCGCCGGACACGATCACCGGCACCTCGAGTGCGTCAACGAGCTCGCGGGCGAGCGCGTAGTCAGGCTTGCCCTTGTGCTGCTGGGAAGCATGGCGGGGGTGGAACGCGATGCCGGCGACCCCGGCCTCCTCGACGAGGCGCCGTGCGAGCACGACCCCGTTCCGCTCGCCGGGCCGCTGCCCCGGGCGCAGCTTGACCGTGACCGGCAGCCCGCTGCCGTCGCGCGCCGCCTGGGCGATCGCGACGGCTTTGTCGTGGTCGTCGAGCAGCGCGGCGCCGGCACCGGTCTTGCAGACCTTCTTGACCGGGCAACCCATGTTGATGTCGATCAGGTCCGCGCCGGCGGCTGCCGCCTTGCCGGCTGCGACGCGCATGACCTCGGCGTCGTGCCCGAACAGCTGGACCGACATCGGGTGCTCCTCGGGATGGATCCGGAGGAACTCGCGCTCGGTGCGCGGATCGCCGTACTTGAGCCCGAAGCTGGAGACCATCTCGGAGACGACGAGACCCGCGCCATGCCGCTTCGCCTGGAGCCGCACGAACCAGTTGCCGATCCCGGCGAGCGGCGCAAGCACGACGCGGTTCGCGATCGTCCGGCCGCCCAGGGTCCAGGTACTCGTAAGGGAGCGCATGGCGCTCAGAGGGTAGGGCGGTTGCGCTCCCAGATCAGTCGCAGCCCCGTCAGCGTCAGCAGGTCGTCGACCTCGTCGATGAGGTCGCAGTGCGGCGCGATTATCGGCGCGTGGCCGCCGGTCGCGACGGCGGTCGCCTCCTCGCCGAGCTCCTCACGGATGCGGCCGAGGATGCCATCCACCTGGCCTGCGAAGCCGTAGACCATGCCGGACTGCAGCGCGGCATAGGTGGAGCGGCCGATCGTCGACCGCGGCGGCTCGAGCTCGACCTTGAAGAGCCGCGCCGCGCGCTCACTGAGCGCGTCGAGCGACACCTCGACGCCCGGCGCGAGGACGCCGCCCAGGTACTCGCCCTCCGCCGAGACGACGTCGTAGTTCACCGCGGTGCCGAAGTCGACCGCGATGCACGTCGTGCCGACGCGCTCGTACGCGGCGAGTGCGTTCACGAGCCGGTCGGCGCCCACCTCGTGCGGGTTGTCCATCCGGATCGGCATGCCCGTCTTCAGGCCGGGCCCGACCATCAGGAGCTGCCCCTCGAGGTAGCGCTTGGACAGGAGCTCGTACTCGTGGCTCAGCACTGGGACGACCGACGAGACGATCGCGCCGTCGATGTCCCCCAGCCGCAACCCGCGAAGCCCCAGCAACCCGGCCAGCTCGGTCGCGATCCGGTCGACGGTGACATCGCGGTCGGTGTGGAGCCGCCAGTGCTCGGCGAGCTCCTCGTTCTCGTACATCCCGATATGGGTCTGCGTGTTCCCGGCGTCGATCGCGAGCAGCATCGGCCGATTATGAAAGACGCCGGACACGCTGGCCGCGGACCGCGGCGAGCTTCGCCTCGTCCACGCGCTCGCGCGCCAGCTCCTTCAGCGGCTCCAGCACGAAGCGGCGGGTTTCGAGGTCACGGTGTGGAATGCGCAGCCGCTCGGACTCGTACTCGATGTCGCCCAGCAGCAGGATGTCGATGTCGATCGGACGTGGCCCGTGCCGGACCCCTCCCTCATGCCGACCGAGGTCGGACTCGATCCGCTTGCACTCCCTGAGCAGGTCCTCGGGGCCGAGGTCGGTCTCGAGCTCCACCACCGCGTTCAGGAAATCTGGCTGGTCGACGACTTCGCCCTGGGGAGCGGTCTCGTAAATCGAGGACATGCGCAGCGCGCCCAGCGCCTCCGCGGCGGCCATCAGGTTGCGCCGGCGGTCGCCGACGTTCGAGCCCAGGCCGAGGTAGGCCCTCAGCCCGCGCCGCCGATCTGGTCTACGAGCCGCAGGAGGTCGAGCGGGCTGAACGGCTTGGTGAGGAAGAGGTCCGCGCCGGCGTCCTCGGCGCGGCGCTCGTTGTCGGTGCGCGACGTCGCCGTGAGCATCACGATCGTCGCACCGGCGGTGCCGTCGTGCGCGCGCAGCTGCGCACACGCCTCGATGCCGTCGAGTCGCGGCATGTCCACGTCGAGGAACACGATCTCGGGCTCCTCGCGTGCGGCGATGTCGACCGCCTCCGCCCCGTCGCTCGCCTGGAGCAACTCGAACCCCGCGACGTCCTCGAGCGTCGTCGCGATCAGCTTTCGGATGAACGGGTCGTCGTCGACTATCAGGACCTTGCGCATCAGCCGATCTCCGACCGGATCCGCTCGAACACCTCGTCGGGCATGCCGGCGAACGCGTCCGCGACGGTCGGGTCGAACTGGCTTCCGCGGGCCTCCTGGATCAGCGCGCGCGCCTCGGCGATCGGCGACGCGGGCCTGTATGGACGGGTCGTCGTGAGGGCGTCGAGCGTGTCCGCGACCGCGAATACACGCGCCGTCAGCGGGATCTTCTCGCCCTTCAAACCGTCGGGGTAGCCGGCGCCGTCCCAGCGCTCGTGGTGGTGGCGCACGACGTCGGACGCCGCACCGAGGAAGTCGACCTGGCGCACGATCTCCCACCCGGTGACGGGGTGCGCCTGGATCAGCTCGCGCTCCTGGGGTGTCAGCGGCTCGGGCTTGTGCAGGATCGAGTCGGGGATCGCGACCTTGCCGATGTCGTGCAGCAGGAAGCCGAACTCGATCTCGGGGCTGCCCGCCCACCGCTGCCCGATCGCCGCGCCGATCTCGAGCGCGTAGGCGGCGACGCGCTCCGCATGCTTCCCGGTGTAGGCGTCGCGCGCCTCGACCGCGTTCGTCAGCGCCCTCACCGTTGCGAAGTAGGAATCGCGCAGCTCCTGCGCCCGCGCGCGCTCCTCCTTGAACGTCTCGCGCAGGTCCGCCGCGTAGCGCTCGAGCTGGTTCTCCTTCTCGGCGGCCTGTGCCTCGCGCTCCGCGAGCGCCGCGCGCAGGCGCTCCACCTCCTCACGCAGGTCGTCGAGCGAGCTGGTCTCAGCGCCGGACACGGCCGCGACGGAGCTTATCCCTCGGCCGCTTGGCTCAGGACCTGCAGCACTGCGGTCGCGGCCTCCTCGATGGGCACCGGGTCGGCGCCCAGAGTGGCCACGATCCCGGCGCGCTCCTCGCCGGTGGTGAAGACGAGCACGGCGCGCCGCAGGCGGCGGCCGCGCAGGTCGAGTGCGCGCAGCACCGTCTGCGGGCTTCGCATGCCGGCGTCGACGAGCGCCACCTCGTAGCGGTGCTCCACGCACATGCGCGCCGCGCTCGCGCCGCTCGTCACCCAGTCGTGGTCGAGGCCGAGGCGCTCGAGCGCCGGCTCGAGCCGCGGCCGGACGGACTCCCGCCCCACGACGAGCACGCGCGTGCGGCCCGCGAGCACGGCCGAGCCGAGGGCGTCGGTCAGCTGCTCGGCGTCGATCGGTTTCGCCACGGTCCACTCGCCCGCGAGGGCCTCCCGCCCCGAGTACACCGAGACGAACACAATCGAGGTGCGCCGGAGCTCGGGGTCGGCGCGCACGGCCTCGAGCACGTCGAACCCGCTCATGCCCGGCATCAGGATGTCGAGCGTCATCGCGTCGAAGCGCTCGCGCTTCAGATGCTCGAGCGCCTCGGCGCCCGAGTGGGCGATCGTCGTCTCGACCTCGTAGGGCTCGAGGTTCACGGCGATCAGCTCGGCGATGTCCGGCTCGTCGTCCACGACGAGCACCTTGCGGCCACGCAGGGCCTCGCGCGGCAGGGGCCCGCCCTCGGCCAGCGGCTGGCGCGGGATCCGAACGGTGAACCGCGACCCTTGTTCCGGCTCGCTCTCGACGGTGATCGAGCCGCCGTGCAGGTCCACGAGCGACTTCACGACCGACAGGCCGAGCCCCGTGCCCGGCACCGTGCGCCCGTCCGGACCGCGGTAGAAGCGGTCGAAGATGTGCTCCTGCTCCTCCTCGGTCATGCCGCGGCCGCTGTCCGAGACGGTCATCACGATCGCGTGCTCCTCGGCGTCGAGCCTCACGGCGATGCGGCCGCGGGGCGGCGTGTACAGGTGGGCGTTCGTGAGCAGGTTGGTTGCGATCTGGCGCAGTCGCGCCGGGTCGGCCAGGGCCGGCGGCAGCAGACGCGGCAGCCTGAGCTCCAGCTCCTGCGCCTTGTCCACGATGCGCGGCTCGATCAGCGTCGCGACCTCGCGGACGGCCTCGACCATGTCCGTCGGGCGGCGGTGAATCTCGAACTGCCCCGCCTCGATGCGCGCCACGTCGAGCAGGTCGTTGACGAGATCGACGAGGCGGTTGGTCGACAGCAGGATCACGTCGAGGAACTCGCGCTGTTTCGCGTCGAGGCCATCGGAGCGCGACAGGAGCTCGACGAACCCCTTGATCGACGTGAGCGGGCTGCGCAACTCGTGCGAGGCCGTGGCCACGAACTCCGACTTGAGCCGCTCGAGCCGCGCACGCTCCGAGATGTCGCGGATCGTCCACACGAGGCCCCCGCCCTCCATCTCGGCCGCGGTTACGGCGAGGATCCGATCCTCGGTGTCGACGAGGACCTCGCTCCGGAGTGCGTCGGCCTCCTTCGGCAGTGGCGACTCGGGGCCCTGCGATTGCGAGCCCGGGTCGAGCGCGGGCACGAGCTCGCGCGCACGCGGGTTCACGGACGCGACGGTGCCGTCCGGATCGCAGACGACGAGTGCGTCGCCGAGACTCTCGATCGTGACCGCCAGGCGCCGGCGCTCCTCTGTCAGACGCTGCTGCGCCGAGTCGAGCTCGCCGGCCATCGCGTTGAACGACTCGGCGAGGTCTCTCAGCTCGCGCGGGCCGGACGGCTCGACGCGGCTGTCGAGGTCCCCGGCCGCGAGCTTTCCGGTTGCGCCGACGAGCTGGTCGAGCGGCCGCCGCATCGAGGCCACGAGCAGCGAGATCAGCGCGACGGCGCCGATCAGCGCCGCGAGGCCGGCGACGATCGCTGTGACCACGGAGCGGCGCGTGTCGTCGCGCGCCTCGTCGCGGGCTTCCTCGCGCCGCTCCTCCTGACGTGCGGAGAGGCCGCGGCTCAGCGCCCGGGCCGTCAGGAGCGCACTGCCGAGCGGGTCGGGCGCGTCGGGCACGAGCCTGCCGGACTGTGCGATCTGGCGCGCGCGCTCCTGCGCGGCGATTCGGCGCGCGACGATCTCGGCGCTCTCCGGGTCCGACTCCGCGAGCCGGGCGGCGGTGCTCGCCTCCTCGTCGAAAGCCTCGCGGGCTAGCTCGCGCGCGCGCGCTGCGCGCGCTCCCCGCCGCCCGAGCACGGCCGCCTCGAGGACGCCCGCCGTCAACAAGCGCCCGGCGGACACCTGAAGGTCGTACGAATCCGCCAGCTTGTCCTCGTAGTCCTGCCGCGCGTCGAAGATGCCGGCGACTGCGAAAGCGGACAGAGCGCCCAGCAGGAGGGTCACACCGAGGAGCCCCACCCACACGGCGCGCCCGATGGACAGCTTCCGCATGGCGCCTACGATAAGGACCATGGACCTCGTCCGGTCATGGCTGGGACAGGCCTTGCGCGCAACCGGGGCCGCGGTGGTCGTACCGGTCGCAATCCTCGTCGCGCTCTCCCTGACGGCGATCGGCGGCAGCGGCCTGGGCGGGCTCGGCGCGCTCTCGCAGGTGGTCTCCGGACCGGGTGCCGCGGGCAGCGACCTGGCCGTCGACGACGGCGATGCCGAGATCGGCGACGCGGTCACGCAGCTCGCCGCGAGCGGCGGCGGCGTCGGTGCTCCCGGCGCCGCCCCGGGGGACGGATCGGTGCCCGGGACCGGCGGGGGCGGCAACGCGCCGGGCGGCAGCCTGCCGCCGGCGGGCGGAGACGGTGACGGGCCCGGCGGTGGCGACATCGACGAGCCGGCCCCGCCGGGTGGTGGAGGCGGCGGCGGGACTCCGACGCCGCCGGAGCCACCGGGGCCCGGTCAGCCGGGCGTCGTCGACGGCGTCGGTCAGACCGTCAAGGACGTGACCGACGGAACGCCGCTGGCGCCGACTGTCGAGGACGCCGTCGACGGCCTCGTCGAGGTCTGCGGCCGGCTCGGCTGCCCCTAGTCGCCGGGGCCTTCCTTCCACACCTCGACCGCGACCTCCTCGACCGGCAGTGGGATCGGCGGCTCCGGCTTGGCCGCGCGGATGCGCACCGCGGTCGCGCCGTAGCGGTCGATCACGTGGTCGGCCACCGACGAGCAGAGCGCCTCCAGCGTCCTGAAGGAGCGCTCCGAGGCCGCGAATGCGACCTGCTGGCACACGTCGGCGTAGTCGATCGTGTCCTCGACGCGATCGGTGACGGTCGCGTCGCATTCGCCGACGTCGAACCAGAGGTCGAAGACAAGCCGCTGTCCCACCTCGCGCTCGGCCTCGCCGACGCCGTGATGGGTGTAGAGCGACAGCCCGCTGATCTCGATCGTTACGACGGGCCCGGCAACGTCGTCTTCCTCCTCGTTCACGCGCGGCCCAACGTAGCAGCGGCCACCCCGAGGGCATCGGCGACCTCCGCGACGTCGTGCACGCGAAAGACGCGGGCGCCGCGTTCGAGCGCCAGGACGTTCGTCGCGATCGTCCCCGGCAGGCGCTCCTTCTCCGCCTTGCCCGTCAGCTTGCCGAGAAAGCTCTTCCGCGACGTGCCCACCACTACCGGGCGCCCGAGTGCGACGATCTCGTCCAGGCGGCGGAGGAGCTCGAGGTTGTGCTCGAGCGTCTTGCCGAAACCGATGCCGGGGTCGAGCCAAATCCGCTCCTCACGGACCCCCGCCGCGGTCGCGAACGCGACCCGCTCCTCGAGGAACGCCTTGACGTCGGCGACTACGTCGGCGTAGCGGGGGTCGTCCTGCATCGTGCGCGGCTCGCCGAGCATGTGCATGAGGCAGCACTCGACGCCCGCCTCGGCGACCAGCCCGGCGAGCTCCGGCTCGAACCGGAACGCGGACACGTCGTTGACGAGCGACGCACCCGCGTCGATCGCACGGGAAGCGACCTCCACCTTGGTCGTGTCGACCGAGATCCGCGCCCCGCCGCCGGCGAGGCCCTCGATCACGGGCAGCACGCGGCGCAGCTCCTCGTCCGCGTCGACGGGCTGCGCCCCGGGACGAGTGGACTCCCCGCCGATGTCCAGGATGTGCGCGCCGTCGGCGGCCAGCTGCCGCCCGTGCGCGATCGCGTCGGCGGCGGCGAGAAACTCGCCGCCGTCGGAGAACGAATCGGGCGTCACGTTGACCACACCCATGACGGCCGGCGCTGGCAGCCACGGCGTCTCCTGCCACTCCCGCGCCTGCGCGCGGGCCGCGTCGATGTCGAACGAGGAAAACCCGCGGCGGACTCGGTCGTCCGGGGTGATCTCGAGCACCCATGCGACCGGCTGCCGAACATCGGCTCCGCTCTGGCGTCCGCGGCCCACGGCGTGCCCGGTCACGAACGTGATGCGGCCCATCTGCTCGAACTCGTCCGGCTCCATCCGGAGTTCCTCGAAGTGCGTGGTCGCCTGCTCGAGGTACCGCCGCAGCCCCGCGTGGCCGCGGTACGTCCCCCCTTCACCCTC
>Ga0299913_10001933_pt1 | contig 15944 bp, 13 predicted proteins | sample RVTome_9_FD_201360 | JGI IMG/M metagenome (GOLD analysis project Ga0299913, IMG submission 201360) | Soil microbial communities from uranium-contaminated site in the Upper Colorado River Basin, Wyoming, United States - RVT155D38 (version 2) ...
GTACCTGGAGACCCCCGGACCGGTCCGGTTCACGCTGTCGGCCTGCCAGGTCACGGACGCCGCGTGCGAGCAGACGCCCGCCGTGGTGCACGTCGACGGGTCGTGCCGCCCGCAGGTGCTCGACGACGACGCCTCGCGACTGTACCGCCGGCTGCTCGGCTGCCTTGCCGACCGCGGCCACCCCGAGATCGTGCTGAACACCTCGTTCAACCTGGCCAACGAGCCGATCGTGCACTCCCCCGTCGACGCGTTGCTGTCGTTCTACGCGTCCGGGCTGGACGCTCTGGCCATCGGGCCGACGCTGGTACGCAAGTCGTCCACCTGACCACAACCACCCGATCGACCACGTCGAGGAGGTTCCGTGCGGTACCGCGTGCTCGGTAACACCGGGATGGAGGTCTCCGTCCTCACCTTCGGCGCGATGATGCTCGGCAAGCTGGGCGGCATCGGACACGACGAGAGCGTGCGGATCGTGCACGCGGCGTTGGACGCCGGCATCAACATCGTCGATACGGCGAACGAGTACGGCCGCGGTGAGAGCGAGGTCGTCGTCGGCAAGGCCCTCGCCGGCGGACGGCGCGCCGGCATAGTGCTGGCGACGAAAGGCCACGCGCCGCCGACGACGGCCTCGGTCGGCAGCTCGCCCGCCATCGGCTGACCGGACAGACCGGCACCGCCGCCAGCCCGTGGCGCATTGGCAACACCGACCCGATCCGGTCCAGCCACTCGCGGCCCGCGCGGCCACGAACCCATGTGCGCTCTCCGTGATCGTGGGGCGGCCGAACGGCTGTGCGTCGGTGGGCATGCCACCGAGGGCAGCCTCCTCAACGTCGGGGGTGTCGGCCCTGTCGTCGGTGACCGCGCGGAAGGTGTACGTGTCGCCCGCGCGCAGGCGCGAGCCGACGACGCCGGCCGCCGTCGCGAGGTTGTACCGGAGCGCCATCGATTCGTCCGGGGCCGGATGAGGTCGCGTCCGCGGATCCTCCAGCTACCGCCGCGCCGGGTGCCCGGTCAGCTCGACGACCCGGTCCGACATGGCGGTGAAGGTCCAGGTCGCCGCATCGGCCACCCAGGAACGGCGCACGCGATGGCAGCACGCGCGCGGGCACGGAAAGTCCCGGTCGATCGTCCCCCAGCTCGTGGCTCATCCAGGTAGCACCCCTCGGGCGGCCCGATAGGGATGACCATCTGATCCTCCGCCGTGGGGCGGTCGCAGCAGGCGGCAGCGCTAGCCCGCTGCTTTCGTGGCGTTTCCGCGTTGCGGGTGTCGATCGAGAAAGGTGCTCTGAGCTGCAAGGATACGGCTTGCTGAGGGCCGTATCTGTGCGAGTTAAGGAGCACCTTTCTGGTGAGCAAGGTTACCGGGTTCTATCCGTCGTTGAAGGTCGACACCACGGGTGCTGGGGTGGTGTCGAATGCGGGTGCGCCGTTGCTTGTCGAGGCGGTCGGGAAGGTCGGCTTGGATCGGGCGTTGTCCTCGGCGTTGGGTCGCTGGCGGCGCCCGCCGAGGCCACCGGCATCCTGGACCTGTCGTCCTGGCCCAAAGGAATACGGGTGATCGTCCGCAAGGAACGACCCCACCCCCGGCGCGCCAGCTGCGGTTCACCGACGCCGACGGACACCGCCTGACCGCCTTCGCACCAACACCCCACGCGGACAGTTGCCGGACCTGGAACTACGCCACCGCCGCCGGGCCCGAGCCGAGGACCGCATCCGCGCCGCCAAGGCCACCGGACTGACCAACCTGCCCCTGCACGGCTTCGCCCAGAACCGGATCTGGGTCGCGATCGTGGCGCTGGCGATGGAGTTGACCGCCTGGACCCAGATGCTCGCCCTGACCGACCACCAAGCCCGGCGCTGGGAACCCAAACGCCTGCGACTACGCCTGTTCACCATCGCCGGCCGCATCGCCCGCCACGCCCGACAAATCCACCTCCGACTGGCCAGCCACGCACCCTGGACCCAGCTGCTCCTGACCGCCCACCAACGCCTCCACGACCTACCGCAACTGGCCTGAACAACCACAACCCGTCCCACCAGCAATCGGCACCACCACCGGGCAGTGGAACCCGACGGCACCCGACCGACAACCGGCCACCTCGACCATCCCGCACACCGCAAGGAGGACACGCAACAGCCACCGGACCCACCCTCAAACCAGACCGCCACCCACACGAAAGATCCGGGCTAGTGCGCAATACCGGATCCCGCCGCCCGACAGCGGCCCGGCGCCCCACGTGGTGTCGGCCCGGCGGTAGACGGTCACCGGCGCGATGCCCGCAAGGACGGCCCGGTCATTCGTTCGATCCGCTCGTACTATGCCCGAATAAAACACGCGGCACCTGGAATTCGGCGATCGCCGGCCGTTCGGCGAATCCGGTGGTCGACAATCGGAAGGTATACTTTGGCCGCCGCAGACCCCACGTACAGCCACCGGTCGGATGACTCCGATACGCCGATCGGGCATTATCAGCAGTTCATACCGTAATAATATCAATGATCCTATCGCCCGGGCGCGCACTTCCCGTGATGATCAGCTCGCGTAGAACGGGCGCAGGGCCGCGACGCGCTACGCGATCGGCGTATTGTGCGACCGGAACCCCTGGGCAATTCTGATGCGACCACTCAGTGACGTTGATTTCACGACACTCGGGCGGCTTCACTGTCGGCGGCAGTCATCGGCACGCCGTTGCATAAAAGGTCGCGCGTGGCGCAATGGTGGCACAACGACGTGGAACCAACCGGAGGAGAGGTCTCGGTGGTTTTTCACATTCTCGGGTCGCTAGTGGCCACCCGCGGATCGGAAGTCATCGACCTCGGCCCGGCCAAGCAGCGCACCCTGCTGGCCGTCCTGCTGTGCCGGGCCAACTCGGTGGTTCCGACGAGCGATCTGGTCGAGGCGCTCTGGCCCAACGGGCAGCCCAGGACCGCCCTGAAGAACCTCCATTCCTACGCGTGCGGCCTGCGCAAGGCCGTGGTGGAGGGCGGGGGGTGCTCCCTGGTCTACCGGGCTCCCGGCTACCAGGTCTCGCTCGAGCACACCGCGCTCGACGCCGCCGAGTTCGACACCCTCACCCGGCAGGGCCGGGCGAGCTTGCGGGCCGGTAATCACGGACGCGCCGTGGAGCTGCTCGGCGCGTCCCTGCGGCTGTGGCGGGGCCCGGCGCTGGCCGAGTTCACCGAGAGCCCGCTGCTGCGCTACGAGACCGACCGGCTGGCCGCGCGCCGGTTGGAGGCGTACGAGAACCTGATCGAGGCCCACCTGGCCCTGGGCTCGGCGGTGGACCTCCTCGACGAGGTCGCGGAGCTGGCAAGGGCGCACCCGGCGCGGGAGCGGCTGCGGGGGCTGCAGATGGCCGCGCTGCACCAGGTCGGCCGGCAGGCCGAGGCCCTGGCCGTCTACGACGAGGTGCGCCAGGAGCTGTCCCGTGAGCTGGGGCTCTCACCGAGCCCGGCGCTGCGGCAGCAGTACGAGACCATGCTGGCCGGCCACCGGCCGACGCCGTGGGCCGGCGCGGGCCAGCCGACGTCGACCATGCTGTGGCTGCCGCGGGCCATCGGCGATTTCGTCGGGCGGCACCGGGAGCTCGACGAGCTGCTGCGTGTGCTGGACGGGTCGAGCGACTCGACCGCGCCCGCGGTGGCCGTCGTGCACGGCCCGCCCGGGGTCGGCAAGACCACGCTGGCCGTACACGCCGCCCACCGGCTGCGTGCCGCCTACCCAGACGGGCGGATCCTGGTGCGGCTGCGGGACGGCGACCGCGGCCGGCGCGCGCCCGCGGCCGTGTTCACCGAGCTGTTGCGCAGGCTAGGCGCCGACCGGACGGCCAACGCGGTGCACGAGGAGGACCGGGCGGGACTGTTACGTGCCCTGCTGGCCGACCGGCGGGTGCTGCTGGTCCTGGACGACGCGACCGGGGTGCACACCCTGCACTCCCTGCTCCCCGGAACGGGGGCGAGCGCGGCGGTGGTGACCAGCAGGCGGCTGCTGGTCCTGGACTCCGCCCACTACATGGGGCTGGGCCCGTTCACCGTCCCCGAGGCGGTCGGGCTGCTCGGCCGGGTGATCGGCACGACCCGGGTCGAGGCCGCCCCGGACGCCGCCGAGCAGGTGGTCCGGGCCGCCCGGTTGCTGCCCCTCGCGGTCCGGGTCGCCGCCACCACGCTCCTGGCCCGGCCGAACCTGCCGCTGCGCGCGTCCGCGGTGGAGCTCCAGGCAACGGCCGCCGTGCGCGCGGCGGTCGCCGAGCTGCTCGACGACCTGGACGCCGACGAACGCCGCGCGCTGGCCGACCTGGCGGGCCGCGCAGGCATCAACGATCACACCGTGACCGACGGACCGGTCACGGACCTGGTCACCGACGTGGCGGAGCGGCTGCTTCTGGCGCACGCGGTGGCCGACGTGGGCACCGACCGGGCGCCGCAGTACCGGTTGGCGGAACTGCTTGCGCCGTTTGCAGGCGAACTCGTGGCGCCGGAGCGGGCTCGAACCGGGTTTGTACCGAACTCGAAGCCAGCGTTCCTAGCGTCGAACCGCCCCGAATAACAGTCTGATCAAGGGAGGGTAGCCATGCTGGACGGCCAGGTCATCTCCGACGTCATCCTCGACGTCATGTCCTATGACGACTGGGACGACGGCGAGCTCACGCCGCACACCTGCGGTTGCAACGCTCCGGTCTGATCCACGGGCCGCACGGATCCCACCGGGGTCCGTACGGCGCTGATCAGCGCTAGTCAGCGGCCGGGGCCGCTCTCGGGGTTCCGGGTGGCGGTCCCGGCCCTCGGTCACACGGACGGATCGGAGCCACCATGTCAGACACGCTCTACACCCCCAGGCTGTTGAAAGGCGCCCGCGGGTGGTGGTACGTGGGCGGACACAAGCTGCTGCTGCTCAGCGACGCGGCGGTGGACAGTGGCGGTCGGCTGCGCTCCGTCGTCGAGCACCGGCTGAACGCCATGGGCGTGAACCGCCCGGCGCCGCGGCCGTCCTACGCGCTCACGGTGCTCACCGCGTCCGCCTGCAACCTCGGCTGCGCCTACTGCTTCCAGAACACCGCACCCGATCCGACCGGGGGCAGCCGGCCCAGCCGCATCGCCTCGGTGTGGCTGACCCGGGAGACCTCGCGCCGGATCCTGCGCTTCGTCTCGTGCAGGATGGCCGAGTCCGGCATGGACAAGCTCGACGTCCACCTGTTCGGCGGGGAGCCGCTGCTCAACCCGGCCGGCTGCCGGGACCTGCTTGAGCTCGCCGCGGACCACGGCCTCGCCTCGGCCCGCATGACCACGAACGGGACGCTGCTGCGCCCGAAGCTCGCCCGCCAACTGGCCGAGCTCGGGCTGAGCAATGTGCAGATCACCTTCGACGGCAATCAGGCCGAGCACGACCGGACCCGGGTGCGGCGGTCCGGGGCCGGGACCTTCGACGCCATCCTGTCCAACATCGCGGCGGCCAATGAGGTGACCTCGCTGCGCTGGAGCCTGCGGGTGAACATCAGCCAGCAGAACCGGGACGGGGTTCCGGAGCTCGTGGAGGAGATCGCGCGACGCGTGGACCCGGCCACCTGTCGCATCTACTTCTCCCTGATCCACGACACTGGGGTCGGCTTCAGCGGCACCGCCGCACCCGGACAGGACCTGGTCGACGCCATGGTCGGGTGGATCATCCGGGCGGCCGAGCTGGGGTTCACCGTGGACCGGCCGAAATCGACCCGCGCGTGCCTGTCCTGCGGATTCCGCGACGGCCGGCTGGGCGCCGTGGTCAATGCGGACGGCACCCTCTACAGCTGCTGGGAGTCCGCGGGCAAGCCGGGGTGGGAGCTCGGGACGGTCGACGCCGGGTACCTGCCGGCCGACCAGGTCGACGGGCGGTGGGTGGCCTGCGGTTACGGCGCGCGCGACGTGGACCCCGCCGATGTCACCCGGTTCGCGGACGCGGTCGACGCCCGGATCCTCGACCACCTCCACGACAGCGGGCGGCTCGACGTCCGGGCCCGCCAGCGCACGTCATGACCGGGCGGGGCCCGCTGCGGGACAATGCCGACTTCCGGAGGTACTGGCTCGGTCAGGCCGCATCGGAGCTGGGCACGCAGCTGTCCCTGGTCGCCTACCCGCTGCTGGTGTTCGCCCTCGGCGGCACCGCGGCGCAGGCCGGCGGTATCGCGTCCGCGTCGCTGCTGACCAAGCTGGCCTGCCGGCTGCCCGCCGGGGTGATCACCGACCGGTTCGACCGGCGCCGGGTCATGATCGCCAGCGATGTGATCAGGGCCGTTGCGCTTGGCAGCATCCCGGTGGCCGGCCTGCTCGGCGGCCCGCTCTACCTGCACCTACTCGCGGTGGCCATTGTGGAGGGCGCCGCCAGCGCGGTGTTCCGACCGGCCGCCATGGTCGCCGTCCGGAGGATGGTGCCGGCCGACCAGCTCACCCTGGCGCTGTCCCGCAGCCAGTCGCGGGTGGCCGCGGTCTCGCTCGTCGGGCCTGCACTGGGGGGCTTCCTGTTCACCCTGCACCGGCTGGTGCCGTTCCTCGCCGATGCCGTCTCGTGCCTGGTGTCGGCGGTGCTCGTGTCGCGGATCAGGACCCCGCTGAGCCGGCAGCGGACGGACACCCGGCCGGACTGGCGGTTGGGGGCCGGGATCAGCTGGCTGGTCCGCCGCCGCACCTTCCGCAATGTCTTCGCGCTGGCCGGCGTGATCAACATGATCTCGGTGTCCGTGGTGCTTTTGGTCGTGGTGACCGCGGAGGCGCACGGCCGGTCGGGTACCACGATCGGGCTGCTGCTGGCCTGCGTCGGCATCGGGTTCGTGGTCGGCGCCGCGGCCGCGCCCGTGATCCTGGCGCGGGTGCCCGCCCCCGTGGTGTTCCTCGGCCTGGGCCTGAGCTGGGTCGTCACTGCCGCGGTGCTCATCGCCACCACGCAGCCGTGGGCCGTGGGTGCCGTGCTCGCCGCGCAGTTCGTGCTGTCGCCGGCCGGCGGCATCCTGGTCGGCAAGGCCATGCTGCTCGGCGCCCCGGACGAACTCCAGGGCCGGGTCGCCTCGGCCGCGGACCTGCTGATGTCCGGGCTCGCCGCGGTCGGGCCGCTGCTCACCGGCGTGCTGCTGGACACCGTGGGCGTGCGCGCCACGCTGCTCGTCCTCGCCGCGCTGGCGCTGCTGGCCACCGTCGCCTGCCTGCCGACCCTCCGGACGCCGGGGTTGCTCACCGAGCCCGATCCGGTCCAGTCACCCGTGCACACAGGAGAATCCCGATGACGCTCTTCGACAGCCTGATCGACCAGTGGGGCGGTCGCGCCGCGTTCCGTGCCGCACTCGGTGACCGGCGGCTGCACGGCCGGCTCCCGGTGGCCGCCGTGGAGTCCCTGATCTCCTGGGACGGCGTGGCCGAGATCCTGGTCGGCCAACGGTTGAACCCGCCGCACCTGAAGGTCGTCAAGTCGGCCGGCCGACCAGTCGCCCCCGGCCGTTACATGGACCGCGACTCCTCACCGCGGCGCACCAACGTACCCATGGTGGACCTGGCCCGGCTGCGAGAGGTCCTGCGCGGCGGCGCCACGCTGGTCGTGGACAACATCGATGAGATGGTGCCGGCCATCGGACACTGCGCGTGGGAGCTGTCCGAGATCGTCCACGAGATCGTCCAGTGCCACATGTACGCGACCGCGGGGGACGTCCCCGCGTTCCCCCCGCACTGGGACGTGGTCGACGTACTGATCGTGCAGGTGCAGGGTTCGAAGCACTGGGATGTCTACGGTCCGGGCACGCGCAACCCGATCGACGCCGCGACGGACCCGGACAACACCTGCCCCGACGAGCCCGAGTGGTCCGGCGTCCTCGAGCCGGGCGACGTGCTCTACCTGCCCAGGGGGTGGTATCACGGGGTGCGCGGGGTCGGCGGGACCACCATGCACCTCAGCTTCGGGTTCCAGAGCCAGACCGGTCTGCACTACCTCAAATGGCTGTCCGCCCTGGCCCGCAAGGCCGCGCCGTTCCGCATGGACATCCCGAAGTCCGGGGACGAGGAGGACGTGACCCGGCATGAGAAGGCCCTCGTCGAGTGCCTCGGTCAGCTGATCAGGGAGCACCCGGTGCGCGAGTACCTGGCCGTCCACACCGAGAAGCTGACGCCCCCGGACGCGCCGCACCTGGACGGTCTGTCGTGACCGGCCGCCGCTACCCGCAGGCCGACCGGCTGAACCTGGTCGAGCACGTGCACGGCCATCCGATCGCCGACCCGTACCGCTGGCTGGAGGACGCGACCGACCCCCGCACCCTCGCCTGGGGGGACGCCCAGGACGCCCTCTACAGCCGCGAGTGGGCGAGCTGGCCGGGCCGCGAGCGCCTGGCCGATCGGCTCGCCGAGCTGTTCGAGTTCGACATCGCCACCCTGCCCCGCCCGCGCGGGGACCAGACCTTCCTGGCCCTGCGCCGCGCCGAGCAGGAGCACGCCGTGGTGTTCGTGCTGGACGCCGACAGCCGGGAAACCACCCTGCTCGACCCCATGCGCATCGACCCGAGCGGGACCACGACGCTGGAGTCCTGGCACCCGTCGGTCGAAGGCGACCTGCTCGCCTACCAGCTGGCCGGCGGTGGCCGGGAGGACGCCGAGCTGCGAGTGCTCGAGGTGTCCACCGGCCGGATCGTGGACGGGCCGATCGACCGGGTCCGGCTCTCCCCGGTGGCGTGGCTGCCCGGTGGGATCGGGTTCTACTACGTGCGGCGGCTGCCCCCGGACGCCGTCCCGCCCGGGGAGCGGCAGTACCACCGCCGGGTCTACCTGCACCGCGTCGGCGAGGACCCGGCCTCCGACGTGCTCGTCTTCGGCACCGACCGGGACAAGGCCGACTACTACGGGGTGACCCTGACGGGCGACGGGCGGTGGCTGGTGATCAGCGCTGCGGCTGGCACCGCCCGGCACACCGACCTGTGGCTGGCAGACCTGGCCGAGACCGGGCCGGAGGACCCGAAGCTGCGGGTGATCCAAACCGGGGTGTCCGCCAGGACCGTGCCCTACATCCGGGCCGGGACCGAGCCGGACGACCGCATCCCGATCCTCACCCACCGGAACGCGGCGCTCGGTCGGCTCGCCACCGCCACCCCGGCAGCCGTCGCCGACGGCAACTGGGCGGACCTGGTGAACGAGGACCCCCCGGCGGTGCTGACCGACATCGCGGTGCTCGACGGCCCCGGTCTGGACCCACCGCTGGCCGTCGTGGTGCGCGCCAGGCATGCGGTGAGCGAGATGTCGGTGCACAGCATGGCCGACGGCAGCCAGGTGGCCACCGTGCCGTTGCCCGGCCAGGGATGGGTGCGCCACGTCGTGGACCGGCCCGACGGCGGTCACGAGGCCTGGTTCACCTACACCGACTTCAGCACCCCGCTCGCGGTGTACGGCTACGACGTGCGCACCGGGTCGGTCCGGCAGTTGTACCGGCCCACAGTGCCGCGGGTGCCGGATGTGCATGTGCAGCATGTGACCTACCGATCGACGGACGGCACGCCGGTGCGCATGTTCGTGATCTCCCGCGACGGGGTGGCCGACCGGCCGCGGCCCACCGTCCTGGCCGCCTACGGCGGGTTCAGTTTCCCCATGGCACCGGACTACTCGCCGCTCGCGCTGGCCTGGGTCGAGGCCGGCGGGGTCTACGCCGTGGCGCAGATCCGGGGCGGCGGCGAGGAGGGCGAGGACTGGCACCGCGCCGGGATCGGGGCCGGCAAGCAGAACACCTTCGACGACCTCGCCGCGGCCGGCGACTGGCTGGTCGACAACGGGTGGACCGCACCGGACCAGCTCGGGATTTTCGGCGGCTCCAACGGCGGCCTCGTGGTGGGCGCTGTGCTCACCCAGTACCCGGAGAAGTTCGCCGCCGTGGTGTCCTCCGCACCGCTGCTGGACATGGTCCGCTACGAGCGGTTCGGGCTCGGACCCTCGTGGCGTCCGGAGTACGGCACGGCGCGCGACCCCGAGCACTTCGAGTGGCTGCTGTCGTACTCGCCGTACCACCGGGTCCGGGCCGGCACCGCGTACCCGGCCGTGCTGTTCACCGTGTTCGACGGCGACACCCGCGTCGACCCGTTGCACGCCCGCAAGATGTGCGCGGCGCTGCAGCACGCGTCAAGCAGCGACCGCCCCATCCTGTTGCGAACCGAACGCGGTGTCGGCCACGGGCTGCGCGCGCGGTCGCGAGCGGCCGAGCTGTTGGCCGACACCTTCACCTTCTTCGCAGCCCAGCTCGGGCTGGTGGACGCCGACGCCCATCGCGTCGGGTGACCCGGTGGGAGCCGCCGTGTCCGTGCACGTCTTCGTAGGTCCGACCCTGCCCGCCGACCGGGTGCTGGCCACCCGGCCGGACGCGACACTGCATCCCCCGGTGGCGCACGGCGACCTGCTGCGGCTCGACCTAGGTCCGGGGGACATCGCGGTGGTGATAGACGGCTTCTACCACCAGCACGCCGCCATCCGGCACAAGGAGATCCTCGCCGTGCTGGCCGGCGGGGCGAGGGTCATCGGCTGCTCCAGCATGGGTGCCCTGCGTGCCGCCGAGCTGCACCGGTACGGCATGGTCGGCCACGGCGTCGTGTTCGGCCTGTACCGCGACGGTGCGGTCAACGGGGACGACGAGGTCGCGGTCATCCACTCCGAGAGTCCGCCGTACCGGGTGCTCAGTGAACCGTTGATCAACATCCGGCACGCGGCCGCGGCGGCCATCGACCGCGGTGCCCTCACCCTCTGGCAGGGCGACACCGTGGTCAGCATCACCGCGTCGCTGCACTACACCCGGCGGGTGTGGCCGGCGATCGAGGCGGCCGCGCTGGACGCCGACGCGCGCTGCGCCGTGACCGCGTTCCGCGCCTTCCTGGACGCCCACCCGGAGGTCCGCGACGTCAAGGCCGACGACGCCGTGGACACCCTGTCCAGGCTCGACGAGCTGGCCGCGGCCGCCGTCCGTCGGCCCATGGACTGGGTCCGCTCCCCCGACTGGCGCAGCCGCTACCTCCACGACTGGGAGGCGAGCTTCGCCGGCGACATCGTGGCCGGCACCCGGGTGTCCCCGGCCATGGTCGCCAGGTACCAGCAGGTCCACTACCCGGCCTTCCCGGATCGGTGGCGGTCGTTCACCCTCTCCCGGATCGCCGGCACCGCGCCGGCTGCCGATCCGGATATCGACCTCGCCGCCCAGGCGCTCGAGGTCGCCGACGGATACGGGATCAGCGCGGCCGCGCTCACCGCGGACCAGGTGCGGTACTGGCTCACCAGGGAGGAGCTCGACCGGCTGCCGGAGCGGGAGCGGCTGCTGCTGGTGCTCACCCGGTCCTACCGGATGCCGCGGATGGGCACCGACCTGGTCGAGGCGGCGGCCGACCTGGTGGACGACCCGGCGGCCAGGACCGCGGTCACCGAGTCCGCCGTCATCAATGCCGAGGTGGCGGCCAAGCGGCCGGAGCTGGGCGTGAACCGGATCAAGGCCGCCGTGCTCCGGACCCAGCTGGCCAGGATCTGGCAGGTGAGCGGGGACCCCGAGGCGCTGCTCGCCGCGGCGCGCGACCGTGGTCTCGAGGACGTGGACACGGCGACCGCGGCGTTGCGGCCCTTCTTCCTGCAACAGAAGTTCCGTTCGGCGGTGCCCGCGAAGCAGGTGACGACATGACGCTGGCCTCGGTCGCCAGGACCACGAAGGCATTCTGGAACGGCACCCACCGGGTCCGGGTCCCCGAGGAGACCTGGGACATCATCCGACCGATGCTGGGCCGGTTCGGCATCACCCGGGTGGCGGACGTGACCGGGCTGGACGCCATCGGCATCCCGGTCGTCATGGCCGTACGCCCGCTCGCCAAGCTGCTGGCCGTGTCCCAGGGCAAGGGCCAGACCCTCACCCTGGCCGCGGTGTCCGGGGCTATGGAGAGCATCGAGATGTGGCACGCCGAGAACGCCGTCCCGGCCGCGAGCCACCCGCGCACCCCGGCCCGCGAGCTCCCGCTGCCCTACGCGCTGCGGGACGTGGTCACCGTGCCGGGCGGACTGCTAACCACCGACACGCCGCTGGACTGGGTGGACGCGGTCGGTCTGCACTCGGGCCGGACCGTTCCGGTGCCGGTCCCCCTGGTGGCGATCCCCGCGCCCCACGAACAGAGCTGGCTGCCGCGCGGGCTGCAGTCCGGCAGCAACGGGCTGGCCTCGGGCAACTGCCGCGAGGAGGCCGCGCTGCACGCGCTGTACGAAGTGATCGAGCGCGACGTGCTGAGCCGCCCGGACCTGGACATCGCGCGCATCGACCTCAACCCGCGCACGGTCACCGGCGACACCTGTGGCGAGCTGCTGGACCGGCTGTACGCGGCCGACGCCACCGTGCGCATCTTCCACGTGCCCAACCGGTACGGCGTGCCGTGCTTCGGCGTGTCGGTGTGGACCGACGACTTCCCGGTGATCGCCGATGGCTGGGGCGCGCACCTGGCACCCGGGATCGCGCTGTCCAGGGCGCTCACCGAGGCTGCCCAGAGCCGGCTCACGTCCATCGTCGGCAGCCGGGAGGACGTCCCGGCACTCTACGAGCACGTGCGGCGCGGTTCGACAAACCCACTGCCGCCACCGGACGAGCCGACGTCCTGGGCGGAGTTGGACCACGGGCACGACCACGACTTCACCGACGTGGCGGACGAGCTGGGCCGGGTCAGCGCCATGGTCGCCGAGGTGGCCGGGGCCGAGCCCCTGCTCGTAGACCTCAGCACCGACGACGCAGTCGCCGTAGTCCGGGTCGTGCTGCCCGGCGCCACCATCGACGTCGACCGTTTCCACCCGAAGACCCCGTCGAACGCCTCGCCCCCCTGACCCGGATGCCTGACGGCCCCGCGGCCGTCGGGCGAACACGATCCCGACCCGGCGAGGCCGCCGGGCCCTCCCGTGATCACCGAGAACCACCGGGTCCGCCAGGTCGCCGCCACCCTGAGCGGCGGCGCCGACCCGCGTATCATTGGGCCCACGCTGACCGCCTCCCCGCGCCTCGGTCCGCGACTACTTCCAGGTCTCCTGCCCCGAATTCGGGGCCGCCGTCAACGCCGCACTCGCCGTTAGCGCCCGCGGTGCTCGACTGGCCGGCGGTGGGTTCGACGGCAGCGTCATCGCCCTCGTCGACCAGGCAGCCCTGTCCCCGGTCACAGGCACGGTAACTGGGCCCTTCGCCCGCCGTGGCTTCCCGGCACGGCTGTCAACGCCGCCATGGAGTCCTTCTTCAGCCCGCTGCAGAACAACGTCCTGAACCCGCAGGCGTGGGACACCCGCGACGATCTCCGGGTCGCGATCGTCATCTGGATCGAACGCACCTACCACCGCCGCCGACGGCAACTCACACTCGGCCGGTTGACCCCCGTCGAGTACGAACTCATCATGAGCCAGACCGCCGATCAGGCGGCCTAACGAACTGTCACCGGTTCGTGCAGCAGACCCGGTCATGCCAAGTCCCCCAGCGATGGTCGGCGGCGACGCACTTCGTGCCACTCCTGGTGCGTGGCCTGGTCCGGCCGCAGGTGGTCACGATCTTGCCGTCATCCGTGACAACGGCTACCCGAGCACAGTGCTGCCACGAAGCTCGTTCATCTGGCTAACGGTTACCCGGCGACCGGACGCCCGTCCTTCATCCACGTCGGACGGGGTAGGGCTGCGGAGAGGAGAAGTAGTCCGCGACCGACTTCGCAGCGGCGGCCGTCGGACTTGCCAGGATCGCCGGTGGGGCGGAGCGGCCGGGCGACGCGGCGTCGCCGTGCTCGACAACTTCAGCGCACACGGCGCCGGCCCTGAACCACCCAGTGATCAAGAACGGCCGGCACATGGCGCCCTGGATCGCGCCGAGACTCCCGCACTGCGGCCGCCACCACTTTCCGAAGCGAGAGACCTGAAAACGCTGTGCACGAGCATGCATTACAGCGATGCCCGAGCGGACTGCAACCAGAACCGCAACCACGCACCGAAGCCCAGCAGAGCCAACAATGCCGCGGCCGGCGTTTCCGCTGGTCAGGGGCGGAAGCGGAGGGATTCGAACCCCCGGACCCTTGCGGGTCTCTCGCTTTCAAGGTCTGAGCGTCGCTGTTCGGGCACGGTCGGTGATCCATACCTGCTGGTCATCGCGCCCTTCGATCGAGCGGCGAATGCCCCCGAACAACCGTGAACGAGACTACGACTGAGACTAGTCAGCGGCCCCGGCGGGCGATGCCCACCCCCTGTCATCTACGGCCCTGCCTGGACGCCGCATGCGGCTACCGCTGGCCCGGCCGTGGCTGCCCGTATCGGTGCAGGTCAGCCGAGGTCATCACGGCTCGGTACTATGAGATGTACGCATGGAAAGGGTAGAATGAACGTTACGGTCCATGGCGATACGCCAAAGCCTTGGGTAATTGTCTACGGCATCGATGAGCATGGAGAACCAGCAGATCAGATTCGCCGGATGGTACCAAAGTCTCGCTTTGCCAGCACGCCCGCTGACCTATGGACGATCCGTCAGGCCGAATACGATGCTGCGATAATATTTGAGCCGATTCCCAACATAAATCTTGACAAAGACCTATACGTTCTGCAGTTCGATGAGGGCACCCCTCAGTATGTGCGGGCCGCACACAATGGCCTCGTGTGGAGGCTAATACAGTCCGATGGTCAGAATGCCGAACGATTCACGACGGATCAAGCGGCGGTCGATGACGATGTCGCACCGCTTGCGGCGGCCATGCTGCCATCCGCTGGACAACCCTATAGAGCGCTGAAATGGCACCTGGAACAACAGGAACTGCATTCCCAAAGGGTAGACCCACCTCCAGTTGATTCCTTCGTATCTGAATTCAACGGCTTACCGATCGCTGGTCGCTTGGCGCGAAGCCCTGAAGCTGGCTCTGCAGAGCTTTGGTGGCTTCCCGGGTCGGCCAAGCCCAAGGCGATCGAATGGATTGCAGCAGCGTTCCGAAGATGGGCAAGAATCCGCCCAGAACTATTCCCTGGCTTTGCCGAGGAGTGGTCAACCCATCAAAGATGGATGACCGCCGCCGAATACTCTGCTAAGCAGGCAGTCGACCGGTACCGCACCGAAATGCTCGAGGAGCTCCGCCGACGCGAGGCCGAGTTGACAAGACTCGAAGCAGTCTTCGCTGAAACCAGCGCAGCGGCCGATGCCGCCGAGCGCCAGCTGCTTACGGCGCAGGGAACTCCTCTTGTCGACGAAGTCGCGGCAGCCCTACGTGACATTGGCCTCAACGTGATCGACGCCGACGCCCTACCCAAACGCAAAGGTGACAAGCTTGAGGACTTGCGCGTGGTAGATGAAGGATGGACGGCACTCGTAGAGGTCAAAGGATACGGAGGGCGAAAGACCGCCCGGACGACTGACATTTCTCAGCTCGGCAGGGCAGTGGAGCGCTTTATACTCGCTGAGCATCGAGAACCCGATGCGCGTTGGTATGTCGTCAACCAAATGGCCGGATCAGATCCTGCCAACAGACCTCGGCCGTTGGCAAGCCAACCAGACGACGTTGAGGTCTTTGCCGCCGCTGGCGGGCTGGTTATAGACACCACCGACTTGTACCAGCTCAGAGAAGCATTTCGGCGTGGCGAGCTAGACGGCGATACAGCGAGAGCGCTCCTGCGTGGCTCCAAGGGAATCTTCAATTACGACCCTAACCGGTCTTTGGAATGAGCAGCCTGGCTAACATCCTAACAATGCGAGTGGCCGGCTGAACTTCCACAATATCCTCCTGACGGCCGAGACTGGGGGAAAAAGTTTCGGCGTGTACTTGAGCTCGGCGCGCTAGGTATTGCATAGTAGGAGCGCCTAGGATGCTAGTGACACCCTAGACCTTCCTTATGCACTGCTGGTCAATCAAGACCTGCCGTTGAGTGAGGGCCGGGTCGGCATATCGCCAGTAGCCACATACTATCCGCGACCGACATGACGCCTAGCGGAATCGGCGAAT
>Ga0299913_10001934_pt1 | contig 15933 bp, 16 predicted proteins | sample RVTome_9_FD_201360 | JGI IMG/M metagenome (GOLD analysis project Ga0299913, IMG submission 201360) | Soil microbial communities from uranium-contaminated site in the Upper Colorado River Basin, Wyoming, United States - RVT155D38 (version 2) ...
GCACCAGGGCGAGGTCGTTGTAGTCACACGTGTTCTGGTCGGTCTCGTCGCGCTGCTGCATCGTCAGCCAGGACGAGTACGCGAGCGTGCCCTCTCCCACGGTGGTCCCCGCGCTGACCAGCGAGCCGCCCTCGACGAACTGCACCCGGGTGCCGAGTGGCAGCGAGCCGGCCTCGCAGCCGTTGGTGTCCGTCGCCTCGCCGGTGCCGGCGCAGTGCGCGGCGTACCCCACGTAGGTGGTCCCGGCGCCGTCGGTGAAGACGAAGTTCGCCGTGCATTGGGCGCCCTCCGTGTACATCTGCACCCCCGGATGGATCGCCGCGGCGTCCGCGGGTGCCCACGTCGGCGCCGAGGCGGCCGGGGAGGCGGTGAGGGCGGCGACACCGAGCGTGGTGACCGCTGCGAGGACGGGGACCGAGGAACGCGCCGAGAGCTTCATGCCCCCTTAACGGCACATGGTCACAAAGGGTTACGCACGAGTAGTCAGATTTGACTATCGCCACCCTAGGGAGGGTCAGTACGCCGGCTGGCTGGGGTCGATCTGGTTCACCCAGGCCGCGACCCCGCCGCCGACGTGCACCGCGTCGGCGTACCCCGCGCCCTTGACGATCGCCAGTGTCTCCGCCGAGCGCACCCCCGTCTTGCAGTACATGACGACCTGCTTGTCCGAGGGCAGCTTCTCCAGGGCGCTGCCGTTGAGGAAGTCGCCCTTGGGGATCAGCACCGAGCCGGGGATCCGGTTGATGTCGTACTCCACCGACTCGCGGACGTCGATGAGCTCGAACTCGCGGATGCCCTCCTCGCGCTCCTTGAGCAGGTGCTCGAGCTGGGTGACCGAGATGGTCGAGCCCGCGGCAGCGTCGGCGGCCTCGTCGGAGACCGCGCCGCAGAAGGTCTCGTAGTCGATCAGCCCGGTGACCGTGGGGTGCTCACCGCACAGCGCGCAGTTGGGGTCCTTGCGGACCTTGAGCTTGCGGTACTCCATCTCCAGGGCGTCGTAGATCATCAGCTTGCCGACCAGCGGGTCGCCCACGCCGGTGAGCAGCTTGATCGCCTCGTTGACCTGGATCGAACCGATGCTGGCGCACAGGACACCCAGCACGCCGCCCTCGGCGCAGCTCGGCACCATGCCCGGCGGCGGCGGCTCGGGGTAGAGGCAGCGGTAGCAGGGAGCGTCCTCGGCCAGCGTCGGGGCGAAGACCGAGGCCTGCCCGTCGAAGCGGTAGATCGAGCCCCACACGTAGGGGATCTTCAGGAAGTACGCCGCGTCGTTGACCATGTAGCGGGTCGCGAAGTTGTCGGTGCCGTCGACGATCAGGTCGTAGCCCTCGAAGACCTGGAGCACGTTGTCGTTGTCGAGCCGCTCCTCGTGGAGGATCACCTCGACGTACGGGTTGGTCTCGGCGATCGACTCCTTGGCCGACTGGGCCTTGGACTTCCCGATGTCGGACTGGCCGTGGATGACCTGGCGCTGCAGGTTGGACTCGTCGACCTCGTCGAACTCCGCGATGCCGACCGTCCCCACCCCGGCGGCGGCCAGGTAGAGCAGCGCCGGGCTGCCGAGACCGCCGGCGCCGATGACCAGCACCCTGGCGTTCTTCAGCCGCTTCTGCCCGGTCATGCCAACGTCGGGGATGATCAGGTGCCTGCTGTAGCGGCGGACCTCGTCGATGGTGAGCTCGTCAGCGGGCTCGACCAGCGCGGGAAAACTCACGGGGGTACTCCTCATCGGTTTCGGTGCGGTCCGGGGACAACGCCGCGGACGCCCTTCCATGTTCCCTCGGGGGCACGGGGGAACCCAACCGGTCCCGTCATCCGGACCCCACCTTCGCGACGGTAGGCTCGCCGACGTGACCCATCAGCAGGACGTCGACGAGGTCCGCCCCCGCGGCGGCCGGCTGCCGCGCCGCGAACGCCGCGTGCAGCTGCTGTCGTCCGCGCTCGAGGTGTTCGTCGCCCAGGGCTACCACGCGGCCGCGATGGACGACATCGCCGAGCGGGCCGGGGTCTCCAAGCCGGTGCTCTACCAGCACTTCCCGGGCAAGCTCGACCTCTACCTGGCGTTGCTCGAGACCTCATGCGACGCGATCATCGCCAACTGCGGCGCCGCGCTGGAGTCGACCCACGACAACAAGCAGAGAGTCGCGGCGGCCATCGATGCGTTCTACGAATACGTCGCGGCCGAGTCCGGAGCGTTCCGGCTGGTGTTCGAGTCCGACCTGACGAACGAGCCCGCCGTACGCGGGCAGGTCGAGCGGGTCACCAACGAGTGTGCGGACCTGATCGCCGCGGTGATCCACGACGACACCGGGCTGCCGGACCCCGCCTCGCGGCTGCTCGCGGTCTCCCTGGTGGGAATGGCCCAGGTGAGCGCGAGGTTCTGGCTCTCGGAGGCCGGTGGCCTCGACCGCGGCCAGGCCACGGCGCTGGTCTCGGGACTGGCCTGGAGGGGGATCCGCGGTTACCCGCTCACCGATGAGCACTGACGAAGCAACAAATGAAGGAGTCCCGACCGTGGAGGTCAAGATCGGCGTGCAACACGCCCCCCGAGAGCTCATTCTCGAGACCGACCTGGACAGCGAGGCCCTCGAGAAGCAGATCGCCGACGCGGTGAGCGACGGCGGTGTCCTCACCCTCACCGACTCCAAGGGCCGCCGGACGCTCGTGCCCGCCGACAAGATCGCGTACGTCGAGATGGGCACCGGAGTCGCGGGCCACGTGGGCTTCCGAAGCTAAGCGTCCAGCCCGAGTTCGCTCATCCGCTCGGCGTGCCGCTCGGTGAGCCGGGTGAACATCCGGCCGATCGCCGCGAGGTCCAGGCCGGGCCGGTCGACGCCGCCGGCGAGCAGCGCGGACAGCGCGTCCCGCTCTGCCGCGACCCGCTGCGCCTGGGTGAGCGCCTCGCCCATCAGCCGCCGGCCCCACAGCGCGAGCCGGCCGCCCAGCGGCGGGTCGGCCGCGATGGTCTCCCGCACCCGCTCCACGACGAACGCGGCGTGGCCGGCGTCCTCGACCGACGACACGACCAGGTCGCGGGTCTGGTGGTCGAGGTAGGCGGCGATCTCGCGGAAGAAGTCGTTGGCCAGCCCGTCGCCGACGTAGGCCTTGATCAGGCCCTCCAGCCAGTCCGCGGGCGCGGTGTGCAGGTGGAACTGGTCGATCGGCAGGCGGAAGGGCGCCATCGCCACGAACGGGTCCGCGCCCAGCTCGGTGATCCGGGCGTGCAGCGGGGCCACCTTCCCGAACTCGGCGCTGGCCATCGTCGCCAGGGCCACCTTGTCCTGCAGCGTCGGCGCGAGCTTCGCGTCCTCGGCGAGGCGCTCGAACGCCGATATCTCGCCGTACGCGATCACCGCGAGGAGGTCGACGACCGCCTCGCGGTAGGCCGGGTCCTCGAACGCCACAGGGAGATCGCGGCCCGTCGGGAGCGCGCCGCGACCCGCTGATTCAGGCATGCGCGCACCCTACCGATAGACTGGGGCCGGTAATCGCCGCCATCCGGTGGCCCGTATGTGCGCGGCTGAGTGTGAATTGGCCGCAACCGTTCGACGTATCGACTCGACTCGGCTGTCCGGCTGATCTCACACGAAAGCGAATAAGACACTGACTACCTTCCGAGAGCTCGGGGTGCTCCCCGAGATTTGCGACGCGCTCGAGCGCGCCAACATCACCACCCCGTTCGCCATCCAGGAGATGACCCTGTCGGTCGCCCTGATCGGCACCGACCTGATCGGCCAGGCGCGCACCGGCACCGGCAAGACGCTGGCCTTCGGCATCCCCGTGCTGCAGCGCAGCGTCCGGATGGACGACCCCGCCTACGCCGAGCTGCCCCAGGGCAAGCCGCAGGCGCTCATCGTCGCGCCCACCCGCGAGCTCGCGCTCCAGGTGTCCAACGACCTGCACCTGGCGAGCAAGGACCTCGGGCTGCGGGTCCTCACCGTCTACGGCGGCGTCGGCTACGACACCCAGCTCGACACGCTCCAGTCCGGCGTCGACATCGTGGTCGGCACGCCCGGCCGCCTGATCGACCTGTGCAACCGCCGGGCCCTCGACATCTCCCACGTCCACGCGCTGGTGCTCGACGAGGCCGACGAGATGCTCGACCTGGGCTTCCTCCCGGATGTCGAGCGGATCCTCAGCATGACCCCCGAGACCCGGCAGACGATGCTGTTCTCGGCGACCATGCCGGCCGCGATCGTGGCCCTGGCCCGCACCCACATGCGGCACCCGATGAACATCCGCGCCGAGTCGTCCTACGACACCGCGCTGGTGCCTGCCACCGCGCAGTTCATCTACCAGGCCCACGACCTCGACAAGCCGGAGATCATCGGCCGGGTCCTGCAGGCCGAGGACGCCGGGAAGATGATCGTCTTCACCCGCACCAAGCGGCAGGCCCAGCGGATCGCCGACGACCTGGCCGAGCGCGGCTTCAAGGCCAGCGCGCTGCACGGCGACATGGCCCAGGTGGCCCGCGAGAAGGCCCTCACCAAGTTCCGCGAGGACAAGCTCGAGGTGCTGGTCGCCACCGACGTGGCGGCGCGCGGCATCGACGTCGCGTCCGTCACCCACGTCGTCAACTACACCTGCCCCGAGGACGACAAGACCTACATCCACCGGATCGGCCGCACCGGCCGGGCCGGCGCCTCGGGCATCGCGATCACGTTCGTCGACTGGGCCGACCTGCACCGCTGGAAGATGATCAACAAGGCGCTCGACCTGCCGTTCGACGAGCCGCAGGAGACCTACTCCACCTCCGAGCACCTCTACCACGACCAGGGCATCCCGCCCGGCACCAGGGGCCGCCTCGTCGACCCGGCACCCCAGGAGCCCCGGGAGCGCCAGGAGCGCCGGCCCCGCGAGGGCGACCGCCCGCGCAGCCGCGACCGCAACCGCACCCGCACCCGGGGCGGGGAGACGGTCGGCGACGGGGCGGGCCAGGCCCAGTCGGGCGACAAGCCCGCCGGATCGGGCTCGGGCAACCGCAACCGCCGCCGGCGCCGCCGGTCCGGCTCGGGCAGCACCACCGGCTGACCCGTCGCAAGCTTCAGTCAAGAGGCGTTGATCCGTCGGGTTTCGAGGCTCGTCGCTGGCGCTCCTCGCACCTCAACCACCGGTTGAGGTGCTCGCTACGCTCGCCCAGTCTCGTTTGCGACGGGTCATCGTTCACGCGGTGACGACGACCGTGGTGCCGATCGGGGCGAACTCCCAGAGCGCGATGGCGTCCTCGCGCTTCTGCCGGATGCAGCCGTGGGACAGCGGGGTGCCGAGGTCGGCGACGGTCTGCACGAGCTCGCCCTCGTCGACGGGGATGTCGTGGAAGCCGATGGCGGCCCCCTCGTCGCCGGTGGTGAACCGGACGAAGTACTTCATGGTGCCGGAGTTGTCGATGCCGACCGCGTCCTCCGAGCGCGAGTAGACCTGGAACGTGCCGGGGTCGAGATTGTCGTAGACGCTCCCGGAGACCGGGTAGCTGCGCACCACGTGGGTGGACTCGTCGACCAGCCAGACCCGCTGGCGGCTCTGACTGAAGACGACCCGCTTGCCCTCGCCGGAGCCGCTGGGGAGCCCGCTGTCGTTCCGGGCTCCGGCGGCGGGGGTGGGCGCGCTCTCCGTGACCGGGTCGGCGTTGTCGGCACGGGGGGCCACCGCTGCGCTGGGCTTCCCGTCCGGCTCCAGCGGGGGCGCGTCGGTCTCCTTGCCGGCCCCCTGGCCCGGCTCGTTCCCGGATGTGCGCTCGATCGCGGCGGCGGGGTTGACGTCGTCCGCGGGCGACGGCAACAGCCCGGCACCGCCGAGGACCGCGACCACCGTGACGACCAGAGAGGAGGACAGCGTGGCGATCCGGCCGTAGCGGGGACGCACGTCCGCCCGGTGCCGGGTCACCGGCTGGCCGGCGCGGTGCGCCGGTCCTTCCCGGTGCTTGCTCACGGGCGCCCCCGGCCCGCTCGGGCCACGAGGTGCTCGGTCACCTCGCGGTAGGCCCGGGCGCCCTTGCTGCTCCGGCTGGTCGCGAGGATGGAGCGGCCGGCGGCCGGCGCCTCGGCGAACCTGATCGTCTTGGGGATCGGCGGCTCGATCACGTCGAGCTCGTAGGTCTCGGAGATCGTCTCCAGGACGGTGCGTGCGTGGTTGGTCCGGCCGTCATACAGCGTGGGCAGCACGCCCCACACCTCGAGGTCGCGGTTGGTGAACCGGCGTACGTCGTGGACGGTGTCGAGCAGCTGGCCGACGCCGCGGTGCGACAGCGTCTCGCACTGCAGCGGGATCAGGACCCCGTCGGCCGCGGTGAGCGCCGCGACGGTGAGCACGCCGAGCGACGGGGGGCAGTCGAGCAGCACCCAGTCGTAGGCGACGCCGGCGCCGGCCAGGTCCTCCAGCACGCCCCGGAGGACGTGCTCGCGTCCGGTCCGGGTGAGCAGGTCGGCCTCGGCGCGGGCCAGCTCGATCGTCGCCGGAAGCAGGTCGACGCCGTCGTCGGTCCGGATGATCACCTCCGGGATCGCCAGGCCCTTGGTGAGCACGTGATGGATGGACAGCTCGAGGTCCTCGGGGTCGATCCCGAGGGAGAACGTCAGGCACGACTGCGGGTCCAGGTCGACCACGAGCACCGAGTGGCCCAGCTCCACCAGAGCGGCAGCGATCGACGCCACCGTCGTGGTCTTGGCGACCCCGCCCTTCTGGTTGGCGATCGCGAGCGTCGTGGTCATCGGGGACCATCATGCCGGACACGAGGCGCAGGTTGGCGCACCGACCTGTTTGGATGGCGGCATGTCCACCGCCCTGGTCACCGGCCCCACCGCCGGCATCGGTCACAGCTTCGCCGAGCAGCTCGCCGCGCGTGGCCACGACCTGGTGCTCGTGGCCCGCAACCGTGACCGCCTCGAAGAGGTGGCTCAGGGACTGCGGTCGTCGTACGACGTCGAGGTCGAGGTGCTTCCGGCCGACCTCGCCGACCGCGACCAGCTGGCCACCGTCGAGGCCCGCCTCGCCGACCGGGACCGTCCGGTCGACCTGCTGGTCAACAACGCGGGGTTCGGGCTCAAGCAACGGTTCCTGGACAACGACGTCGATGCCGAGCAGGCGATGCTCGACGTGCTCGTCACCGCGGTGCTCCGGCTGACCCACGCGGCGCTGGGCCCGATGACCGAGCGCGGAGCAGGTGGCGTGCTCAACGTCTCGAGCGTCGCCGCGTTCCTGCCGCGCGGCAGCTACGCGGCCGCCAAGTCGTGGGTCAACAGCTTCAGCGAGTGGGCCGCCAACGAGTACCGCTCCCAGGGAGTCACCGTGATGGCGTTGTGCCCGGGGTTCACGAAGACCGAGTTCCACGAGCGGATGCGCGTCCGGCGCGGCAGCGGGTTCATGTGGCTGGACGCCGACTTCCTGGTGCGCACGGCGCTCGCCGACTTCGACAAGGGCCGGGTCTTCTCGATCCCCGGGGTCCAGTACAAGACGATCGTCGGTGTCACCCGGCTGGTGCCCAACCGGGTGCTGCAGCGGTTGCAGTCGATCGGCCGCCGCTGAGGTCGTCCCTCACCACGGGGGCGCAGGTCCTCCGAAGGGCATCTCCACCAGCTGGGGGCCGGCGGTCGAGACGTCGCGGAGGATCCAGTCGTCACGGAGCAGCAGGATCGCCGACGCCGGGCGCAGCACCAGCCACATCCAGCGGCCCGCGGCCTCACCGGCCACGACCGAGCGGTCCCACTCCCCCAACGTCGCACTGACCGAGATCGGCCACAGCGGCACGACCTGGCTCTCGATCCGGACCCGCACGGCGGGCGAGCCGGCGCCGATCTCGGAGCCCGGGTCGTCGTGCGGCGTTCCGGCGACGCGTCGGCCGAGCCCGGTCCCGGCCTCCTCACTGACGACCAGGACGTCGACCGGCCCGTCGAGCTGGCTGGTCCCCGAGCAGCAGGTCATGGTGGCCCGGACCCTGCCGTCGCCACCGACGGTGGCGAAGTCGCTCACGGTCCAGCCCGGGCTCATCGGCCAGGGGAGGTAGGTCGGGAATCCGTCGGCGATCTGCAGGTGCTTGGCAAACGCGTCGTACGACGACTCCTCGGGGCGCCACAGCGGGTCGATCTGACCGTGCTCGACGCACACCCACCCGGCGTCGGTGCGGCTGACCGGCGCGGCGCAACGCGGACAGCCGACCGTGAGCATGCGCCCACGGTGGTGGTCGGGCGCTCAGGACGTCAAGAGTTCCAGCGCAGGACCACCGGGTTCTCACGCTCGTAGCCCAGGGCCGAGACGCTGGCGGTGTCGAGCTGGAAGTGTCGCCCGTCGGTCGCCGGCAGGCCCAGCCAGCGTGCCGCCAGGACCCGGAGCGCGTGGCCGTGGCCGAACGCCAGCACCCTGCCGTCGACGCTCCGCGCCCGGGCGACGACCCGGTCCAGCCGGTCGGCCACCTCACCCGCGGTCTCGCCGCCGGGGCTCGGGTGCGACCACACGGTCCAGCCCGGAACCGTCTCGCGGATCTGCAGGGTGGTGATGCCCTCGTAGTCGCCGTACGCCCACTCCGCGAGGTCGGCGTCGACCTCAGCGTCCGGGAAGCCGGCCAGCTCCGCGGTCCGGTGCGCCCTGGTCCGGGGGCTGGTCAGCACCAGGGCGAAGCCGGCGTTGCCCAACCGCGGTCCCAGTTCCCGTGCCGCCTGCTCGCCCTCGGGCAGCAGCGGGAGGTCGGTCACCGACGTGTGCCGATGGTCTCGGCTCCACTCGGTCGGACCGTGCCGGACCAGCCACAGCTCGCGCGTCGCCATGGTGCGAGTCTGGCAGCCGTGCCACGATCGCCCACGTGAGCCCCAGCCGGAGCCGGGCGGCGGTGGCCGCGGCGTTCTTCGCGCAAGGGCTGGTGTTCATCAGCCTGACCACGCGACTCCCCGACATCCAGGACCGCTGGGACCTCTCCGAGCTGACCCTGTCGCTGTTGCTCCTGATGCTCGTCCTGCTGGCCGGCGCGGGCTCGGTTGCTGCGGAGCGGCTGGCCCGGCACCGACCCAGCGAGACCCTGCTGCGCGCCGGACTAATGCTGGTGGCCGCGGCGCTCCCGGTCATCGCGCTCGCGCCCGACCGCGCAGTCTTCGTGGTCGGCCTCGCCCTCTACGGCACCGCGCTCGGCATCATCGACGCCTCGTCGAACATGCAGGCGGTCGCGTTGGAGCACCGCTACGCGCGCCCCATCCTGCCGTCGTTCCACGGTGCTTGGACCGCGGGCGGCATCATCGGCGCGGCGGCCACCCTGGCGAGTGGCGGGCTGCCGCTCGGCGCGGTCACGGTGGTCCTGGTCGTGCCACTGGGCGTTGCGTTCGCCCCGTTCCTCCCGCGCGACGACGGACCGGTCGACACCCACCTCCCGGACGTCGCGTGGAGACCGATCCTGCTCGTCGGACTGGGGATGGTGGTCTTCTACCTGGTCGACACCGCATCGACGACCTGGGGCGCGGTCTATCTGGACGACGTGTTCGACACCCCCGACGGGCTGGTGGCGCTGGCGACGTTTCCCTACCTGGTGGCCAGCCTGGCGCTCCGCCTCTCCGGCGACGGGCTGGTCCGCAGGTTCGGCGCGGTCCGGGTGCTCCGCGTGGGCGCCGTGGTCGGGTGCGCCGGACTGCTCCTCGTGGTGACGGCGCCGGCCTGGCCGGTGGCCGTGCTCGGTTTCACCGTCACCGGGGCCGGCGTTGCGGTGATCGCGCCGCTGAGCTTCTCGGCCGCCGCCCGGATCGCGGGCGGATCGCACGCCCGGGTGGACGCGGTGATCGCCCGGTTCAACCAGTTCAACTACGTCGGTGCGCTCCTCGGCGCGGTGCTCACCGGTGTCGTCGGCCAGGACTCCCTGCGCATCGGCTTCGCCGTCCCCCTGGTCCTGGTGCTGGCCATGCTCCCGCTCGCCCGCGCCTTCGCCGCCGCGCCTGCCGAGACGGCGAGGGCATAGCTCTACGCTGCGGGTATGGCCGATTCGCGCGTCGCCGTCTACATCGACTTCGACAACGTGGTGATCTCGCGCTACGACCAGGTGCACCAGGAGAAGCGCGACGCCTGGCGCTCCGACAACGCTCGCGAACACGCTCCGAGCGACGACGACCCGATCGCCGTCAGGCTCGCCGAGGCCACGGTCGACATCGGCGCGGTCCTCGACTACGCGTCGTCCTACGGCGCAGTGGCGCTGTCCCGCGCGTACGCCGACTGGTCGGTGCCCGCCAACGCGGCGTACCGCCGCCAGCTCGTCGACCGCGCCGTCGACCTCACCCAGCTCTTCCCCGTGAGCGGCACCAAGAACGGTGCGGACATCCGGCTCGCGGTCGACGCGATGGAGGACCTGAGGCAGTACGCCGACATCTCCCACGTGGTGATCGTCGGCGGCGACTCCGACTACGTGCCCCTCGCCCAGCGGATCAAGCAGCTCGGCCGCTTCGTCGTCGGCATCGGCGTCACGGGCTCCACGAGCCGCGCGCTGATCGCCGCGTGCGACGAGTTCAGCCAGTACGACGCCCTCCCCGGCGTTGCACCCGTGAAGCCGAAGGCCGCGGTGAAGAAGGCCGCCGCGAAGGCCACCAGGTCACCGGCGAAGAAGGCGACCTCGAAGCGCGCCGCGAAACGCACCGAGTCCGACCCGGTCGAGGAGGCGGGTGACCTGCTGGTGCGCGCCATCCGGATCGCCCAGGACAAGGCCGACGACGACGAGTGGCTCAACGGCGGCGGCGTGAAGAGCCAGATGCAGCGGATGGACCCGTCGTTCAAGGAGAAGGCGCTCGGCTTCAAGAACTTCTCCGACTTCGTGGCCTCACGCAGCGACGTCGTCGAGTCGCGGATCGACGCCGACAACGGCCACCTGCGGCTGCGGCTGCGCTGACTGCAGAGCGGGACCTCGGACCCTGGCACACATACCACGGGGGGGTATGGTGTGGGCATGACAGATGCCCCTCACCCCAGCCGCACGGCGCGGACGGCAACCGTGGTCCTCGAGATGTCAGGTGTCCAGTGGGCATCGAGCAAGAGCGTGGTCGAGGGCTCTCTCGGACGCCGTCCCGGTGTGCTGAGCGTCGAGGCGAACCCGGCGGCTCAGACCGCGACCGTCACGTTCGACCCTGCCGAGACAGGGATCGGGCCGTTGCGCGACTGGGTCCGCGACTGCGGCTACCACTGCGCCGGCCAGTCGGTACCCGACCACATCTGTGACCCGATGGCACACCCCGACGGCCACGTCGACCGAGAGGTCGGAGCGCCGGAGGCCACGCCCCACGACGCGATGGGGCACGGCGGTCACAGCGCGATGTCGATGGCCGACATGGTCCGTGACATGCGCAACCGGTTCCTCGTAGCGGTGGTGCTCTCGGTCCCGATCCTGCTCTGGTCACCGATCGGTCGGGACGTGCTGGGCTTCCACGCAGCGGCACCGTTCGGGCTGCGCGACGACGTGTTCAGCCTGATCCTGTCGCTGCCGGTCGTGTTCTACTCCGGATGGATCTTCTTCGACGGCGCCTGGCGCGCCCTGAGGGCACGCACGCTGGACATGATGGTCCTGGTCGCGGTGGCGATCGGGGCCGGCTGGCTCTACTCCGTGGGCGTCACCCTCACCGGTGGCGGCGAGGTCTTCTACGAGGCGGCCACCGTGCTCGCGGCCTTCGTGCTGCTCGGCCACTGGTTCGAGATGCGCGCCCGCGGCGGCGCCAACGACGCGATCCGCACCCTGCTCGACCTCGCGCCGCCGCGGGCCACGGTGCTGCGCGACGGCGAGGCGGTAGAGGTACCGACCTCCGAGGTCTCGGTCGGCGACCTGCTGCTGGTGCGTCCCGGCACGAAGATCGCCACCGACGGCGCGGTCGAGGACGGCGAGTCCGAGGTCGACGAGTCGATGGTGACCGGCGAGAGCATGCCGGTGCACAAGACACCCGGCGACGAGGTCATCGGCGCCACGGTGAACGCGAGCGGCACCCTCCGGGTGCGCGCCCGCAAGGTCGGCGCGGACACCGCCCTGGCCCAGATCGTCGCCCTGGTGCAGCGCGCGCAGAACTCGAAGGCACCCGGCCAGCGACTGGCCGACAAGGCGGCGTTCTGGCTGGTGCTGGTCGCCCTGGTCGCCGGCTCGGCGACGTTCCTCACCTGGCTCGCCGTCGGCCGCCCGGCCACCGAGGCGCTGCTGTTCGCGATCACGGTCGTGGTGATCACCTGCCCCGACGCGCTGGGCCTGGCCACCCCGACCGCGATCATGGTCGGCTCGGGCCTCGGCGCCCAGCGCGGGATCCTGTTCAAGAACGCCACGGCCATCGAGTCCTCGGCCCGGATCGACACCGTCGTCATGGACAAGACCGGAACCCTCACCAAGGGAGAGCCCGAGGTCACCGACCTGGTCACCGACGGGATCGAGCCGCAGCGACTCCTCGCCCTGGCCGCGGCGGTCGAGCGGGAGTCCGAGCACCCGCTGGCCCGGGCGGTCGCGACGTACGCCGAGCAGCAGGGCGCACCCCGGCTCGCGGCCACCGGCTTCCGCAACGTCGCCGGGCAGGGCGCGGTGGCCGACGTCGACGGAAGCCGCGTCGTGATCGGAAACCGGCGGCTCATGGACGCCGAAGGCATCGGCCTCGGGCCGATCGGCGACCGGCGCGACGAGGTCGCGGCGGGGGGCCGGACCGCGGTCCTGGCCGCCGTCGACGGCCGCGCCGTCGGAGTGCTCGGGATCGCGGATGCTGTTCGCGAGACGTCCGCCGCGGCGGTCGCGGCACTGCACCGGGCCGGCGTCCGGGTGGTGATGCTCACCGGCGACAACGAGGCCACCGCGCGCCGGATCGCCGACCAGCTCGGCATCGACACCGTCATCGCCGAGGTACTGCCGGAGGACAAGGCCCAGCACATCGAGGGCCTGCAGGCACAGGGTCGCACGGTCGCAATGGTGGGCGACGGCGTCAACGACTCCCCCTCGCTCGTCCAGGCAGACGTCGGCATCGCCGTCGGCGCCGGCACCGACGTGGCCATCGAGGCCGCCGACGTCGTCCTGATGCGTTCCGATCCGCTCGACGTCCCGGTCGCCCTCACCGTCGGACGGGGCACGCTGCGCAAGATGCGCCAGAACCTCGGCTGGGCGGTCGGCTACAACGCGATCGCGCTGCCGATCGCGGCGGGGGTGTTCGAGCCGGCGATCGGGCTGGTGCTGCGCCCCGAGATCGCCGCGCTCTCCATGTCCGGCTCCAGCTTCGTGGTGGCAGTCAACGCGCTGCTCCTCAAGCGACTCCCGCTGCCCGCCGCGGTCGTGGCAGAGTCCCGCGGTGGGGCGCGGGCTCCATCGCTGACGTGACCCACCAGCAAGAGGCGGCAGGCGACAACGGGGAAGCGATGCGGGCGTCCCTTGCCGCCCGTTTCCGGTCTCAGCCCTCCTGCTGCCCCGGCCAGTTCTTGTCGGGCTGCGGGACGGGGCGGCCGGGCTGCTCGCCGCCGCGGCTCTCCAGGTAGTTGTTCTTCGGGACCATCACCTTCCGGCGGAAGATGCAGACGACCTTGCCGTCCTGGTTGTAGCCGATGGTCTCCACGTGGACGACACCGCGGTCGTCCTTGGACGTGGACTCCCACTTGTCCAGCACGGTGGTCTCGCCGTAGAGCGTGTCGCCGTGGAAGGTCGGCGCGACGTGGCGCAGGGACTCGATCTCCAGGTTGGCGATCGCCTTGCCGCTGATGTCGGGAACCGACATGCCGAGCAGGATCGAGTAGACGTAGTTGCCGACGACGACGTTCTTGCCGAACTGGGTGGTCTCCCCCGCGTAGTTCGCGTCCAGGTGCAACGGGTGGTGGTTCATGGTGAGCAGGCAGAACAGGTGGTCGTCGTACTCGGTGACCGTCTTGCCCGGCCAGTGCTTGTAGGTGGCTCCGACCTCGAACTCCTCATAGCTCCGGCCGAACTGCATGCGAACTCTCCTGACGCTGGGGCACCTACGGACCGGCCTATCCTGCCAGGGTGACCGTCACCGCGTGGACGCTGACCATCGACTGTGACGATCCCCTCGCGCCGGCGCGCTTCTGGGCGCTCGCTCCGCGGTAGGACAACGAGTTCTGCGTGGCGTGAGGGGTCAGGAACCCCCGCCGCCGGCCTTGCGGCGATGCATCTTGGGGGCACCCCCGACGACCTCCGAACCGTGGGCCTTCTCGCGGACCGGGCCGTCCTCGTGGACGCCCTTCTCCTTCGAGTTCTTCCGCTCGAGGGCCTCGCGCATCTTCGCCTTCAGGTCTTCGTTGTCCTCGGCCATGCTTCTCCCTCTTGGTGCGATTGCTACGACGGGGCGGTACCTCCACCCTTACATCACCGCACAACATGCGTCGACCCGGATAATCCAGGGATGCAACCGCTCGCGAGCCGCGCACGTCGTACCGGCATGTGGACCCGAGAAGCACGCGTCCTGGCCGCCGGCCTGCTGGCCGCTCTCGCGCTCAGCGGGTGCGGTGGCGACGACACCGCGACGGACCCCGGCGGGGGCGACCCGGCGGGCGGGTCGCCGACCCACACCCCCACCATCGGGAGCTACCCCGAGTTCGAGCCCGACGACTACGGCTACACGCTGCTGGTGACCTGCTTCTGCCCCGACGCCGGCGTCCCGATGAGGGTGACCGTGGAGGACGGCGAGGTCGCCGAGGCGGTCTACGCGCAAGGTGGCCGCGGCTTCGAGCGGGGCGAAGCCGTCCCCGACCACCGGGCCCGGACGATCAACGACATCATCGACGAGGTGAACGGCGCCACGGACGCGGCGTCGGTGCAGGTCGAGTGGCCCCCGGGGCAGGAGTGGCCCAGCGAGGTCTGGATCGACCGGAGCAAGAGGATGGTCGACGAGGAGATCGGCTACTCGATCTCGGACGTCGACGTGAGGTGAACCCGTTCGACATGCGAGCCGCTGCGTGCTGACGGCATAGAATCGGCCCGGATCGGGTGTCGACGTCCCAGGGGTGAACTGTGCAGCACAAGGCGGCCGCTCCGCGCGACCCCACGATCCCGCTGGTGCTGGGGCTGGCGGCCGTGATCGCGGTGGTGCTGCTGATCAACGGCGCCCCCGGGAACGGCGACGACGCGGCGCCGGTGTCGTCCGCGCCCTCGTCGTCCCCCTCAGCCAGCCCGTCAACCAGCCCGTCGGACGACCCGACGAGCCCGCTGCCGAAGGCGGCGCTGCGAGCACCCGCGATCGTTCCGGGGCCGACCATCGAGAAGCTGCACTGCGTGCAGCTCCCGGACGACACCGAGATCACCGCGGTGTCCTACAACATCAAGTCCCTCGCCCGCACCAGCGCCGGTGCCGTCGCCGGTGTCCTGCGCGCGTCCGGCGCGGACGTCGTACTCATCCAGGAGATCAAGAACGCCAGCGTCGGCAACCAGCCGGCGGCGCTGGCCGGCATGCTGGGCATGGACTACGCGTTCGCCCAGAATGTGGCCTACGGCAGCAGCGGCGGGTATGGCACCGCCGTCCTCTCCCGGTTCCCGATCCTGAGCGCGGAGAACACCCACCTCCCCCGCCCCGGCAGCACCCAGCAGCGCGGCCTCGCCCACGTCGTGGTCGACGTCGACGGCAAGGAGGTGAGCATCTACAACACCCACCTGCAGAACCTCTCGGAGTCGGCGCGGATGATGCAGATCCGCCGGATCGCCCAGATCGTGGCCCTCGACGACCGGCCGCAGATCTTCGGCGGCGACATGAACTCCCAGTACAACTCGTCCGTGATGGGCGTCGCCCGCACCGTCTTCACCGACACCTGGGCCACGGTCGGGGTCGGCGACGGCCGCACCCACCCGGCCTCGAACCTGCGCGGCCGGATCGACTACCTGATGCACGCCAACGACGGGATCACCGCGATCACCTCCGACGTGCTGCCGGCGCGGATCTCCGACCACATGGCGGTCCGGGGCCGCTACGTGATCGAGGGGCCGGGCGGCCAGAAGTGCGTGTCCCTCCCACCCGCCTCCGTGAA